>Ga0172368_10007476_pt1 | contig 11398 bp, 9 predicted proteins | sample Lak11m_FD_114540 | JGI IMG/M metagenome (GOLD analysis project Ga0172368, IMG submission 114540) | Freshwater microbial communities from Kabuno Bay, South-Kivu, Congo - kab_022012_11m | ecosystem: Environmental > Aquatic > Freshwater > Lake | place: Democratic Republic of the Congo: South-Kivu...
AATCGCTTTTCGATCATCCACATCGCGGCACGTGGTTTCCGGGCGCGGGCGGGTTGGGGCTGCACACGATCATCCTGCATCCCACCAATAAAAACCGGATGTGGGTAGGAATCTCTACGGGCGGATGTTATCGCACCGACGATGGCGGCGTCACCTGGATTCCGCGCAACAAAAACGTGCGCGCCGATTTCCATCCTGAAAAATTTCCCGAATACGGGCAGTGCCTTCACAAAATGGGTATGCACCCGAGTCAACCGGATGTGTTGTATCAACAGAATCACTGCGGCGTGTATCGCAGTGACGACGCGGGCGACACTTGGATTGATATTGGCGATGGCAAACTGCCGAGCCGATTCGGTTTTCCGATTGCCGTGCATCCACATGATCCCAAAACCGTGTATGTGGCGTTAGAGCAGAGCGATGAATACCGGATTAGCGTGGACGAAAAATTTTCGGTGTGGCGCAGCACGAACGGCGGCGAGTCGTGGAAGCGACTCTCGAAGGGTTTGCCCGATAAGGCGCGGCTGGTTGTGTTGCGCGAAGCGATGGCGATGGACACACTGGATGATGCGGGCATTTATGTGGGCAGCAGCACCGGACAGCTCTTCGCCAGCCGCGATGACGGTGACTCGTGGAATTTGATGGCGAACTTCTTGCCGCCAATTCTTTCGGTGGAGACGGCGGTGATTGAGTAAAAGGAGTGGGTGCAAGTTCCGGCAGCGCATTCGAAGCACTGGTTAAAGTTCGCCGAGAGCGCGTTGAAGTACGTGAAAACAAAAAAGTAGGGGCGACTCTTGCAGTCGCCCTTTTCGATCAATCCAGATTCCGAATCGCCGGATGCAGAAGCGCGAGCAGAGTTAGAAAGATCGTGATCGTTCCGCCCAAGATGAACACCACCGGCGCGCCGAGTTGATCGGCTAAGACGCCCACCCCCGCAAACCCCAACGGCATCAACACAAACGATCCCAGTGCGTCAATGCTAAACACGCGCCCCAGTTTTTCGCGCGGCACAAGTTCCTGTACTGTGTTCGTCCAGATTAAACCAAAACATGTCATGCTCATACCACGCACAAACGCGGCGATGCCAATACCCCATAATGTAATGGGCAAGCCAATGGTAAAAATGCATAGCCCCGTGACGGACGTACTGAGATAGGCCAGCAATCCTCGGCGGCGTAATTTCGCATAACGCCCCAACCACATTGCGTTTAATACCGACCCCACAGAAAACGCAGTTTGAATTAAACCTAATGCACTCACTTCACCGTGCCAATCTTTTTTGATAAGCAAGGGCAGGGCAACCGCAAAAGGTCCGTTATCGGTGACGTTGATGACGCCGAAGATCGCAATGGTGATCCACAACCAAGGCGAAGCGAGCACAAAACTAAAACCTTCGCGCAACTCGGCGACTGCATTTTTTCTCTCGGCAGTTTCCGTTGAAGCTAAATTATTTTGGGGAATAAACAGCAAACAAGCGGCGGAGATGAAAAAGGATGCGCCATCCAGTGCTAACGCCATCGCGGTGCCGCCTGTCGCCACCAAAACCGCCGCCGTAGTGGGACCGATGATGCCCATGAGCCGCCGACTTAAATCGGTGAGCGAGTTGGCGCTGGGCAATAATTCTTTGGGCGTTATCTCGGGGATGGCGGCGGCATACGCCGGGTAAAAAAATGCTTCGAGAAAACCAAACAGAAACACGCCGATGTAGAGCATCCACAGTTCGAGCCATTGCCAGTATGCCAAAAACGCCAATGCCGAGACAACGACCCCACTCAACACATCGGAGAGAAGCATCACGCGCAAACGCGGCAAACGATCTACGAGCACTCCGCCCACTAACAAAAATAGGATCATGGGTGTCAAACCGAAAAGTGTCACCAGCCCCATTTGCGCCGCCGAGCCGGTTTTTTCAAGCACCCACCACATCACCGCCAGCCGATGCAAACTATCGCCGAGACGTGAAATAGTTTGCCCGCTCCACAATAAGGCGAAGGGGCGATGGGAGAGGGATGTGAAGAGATTCATTTTTGTCGTTGGCTGGTTAGCGTGATGCGTGATGAGTGATGCGTGAGACGGAATACGCAATACGTATTACGTTTTATCGAGTGGTAAGGGCAGCGATGAAGGTGTCAATGGCGGTAGTGTCTTCTGCGCCGCCGCTTTTGAGGGAGAGGTCGAGTTCGAGGAGTTTGTGATACAGGTCTTCGAGTTGCGGCATGGTGAAGTTGCGGGCTTGCTTCATCAACTTTTCGGCGGGGAACGATTTTTGATTCAACTTGCTCATCACGTCGTTGATCGTCCCGCCGCCATCTAAAATCTCGCGCACTTGTAAAATCAAACGGAACTGACGCACGATCATGTTGAAGATGGCAAATTGATCTTGCGAGGGCTGCGCCAGCAGCGTGTGAAATTTATTCAGCGCCAGCTGCGCGTTGCGCGCGCCGAGCGCATCCACCAAATCCCAGATGATCGCTTCACCGGCTGATGGCGTGAGTTGATTCACATCTTTCATTTCAACAGGTCTGGCCCAGTTCACGAATGCCAGTAACTTGTCAATTTCATTCGCCAACATGCGCGGCTCGTCGCCGATGGCGGTTGCCAACGCCTCGGCGGCGTCCCCTTTGAAATCGCCGCCGCTCGCCTTCGCCCGTTTGACGATCCAGTGACTCATCGCCGCGCCCTGTGGCACATCACACTTGATGATCTCTGCCTTAATTTTAACGGCGGCTTTGTGCAAACGTGAGGCGGGGTTAAGCGGTCTGGATTCGGTGAAGACGAGTTGCGTGGTGTCGGGTAAAAGTTCAAAGTAGGCGATCAGACCGTCGGTGTAATCGCTGGCGGAGGCCGACTCTGTTTCTTCTCCCTCTTCGCTCTTCCCCGTGAGTCGCGTCAGCAAACCGTTGACGATGATCAAACGCTTGTCGCCCAGAAATGGCATGGCGTCACACACGCCGCGCAGCTCGGCGAGCGGAACACTTTTGCCGTCGAGCTCGCTGATGTTGAGCGACGCCATCGAAGGATCGCCCATGCCGTTTTTGAGTTGTGTGACTCGCTCGGCAATGGCGAAGTCGTCGTCGCCGTGCAAAATGGTTAACGGCATTTAAAAAATTAACCACGAAGGCACGAAGAACACGAAGATGAAATAAAAAAATCTTTGTGTTCTTTAATTCTTCGTGGTTTTCTCTTTACCCTCTTGTTTCGACGCGATGTGTGAGGGCGGGGAAGTCGGAAACTTTTTTGACGGAGACGATTTCCATCTCGCCCACGTCGCCCGAGGTGGTGACGTTTGCTTGCAGCGACATGCCGACGGGCTGCGCCAAGATGAGCGAGCCGGTGATGAGGGCGAAGACTAACGGAATGCGCGAGAGGCGGGCGCCAAAGCTGCGCGCGCCGAAGAAGCCCACAAAGGCGGCGAGCGCGGCAAAGGCGGCTGAGGTGACGAAGTTGGTGCCGCAGGTGGGATGCACGGCAAGATCGCGCTCGCCGCTTTTCATTCGCGCCAATGCTTCGTGCGCTGCTTCGGTAATTTCTTCTTCGCTGAGATCGCCCATCAACACAAAGCCGCTTAAATCAGAACGACCCACCACACTCACGCGGCGCTTGCGCGAGAGGAGATGGATCGTGGCGTGTTCGAGCCCGTGATTGCGGCGGATGCGTTCGACAGGGGGATAGGTAAGAATGGGTTGAAGTGATTGCATGAACGCAAGTATACAACGATTGATAGAGGGGAAGCACTCCGAGCGGAGCGGCGTTTTTTGCCGCGCAGTCGAGGAGCGCGGGATTATCATATCCCTCGACTGCGCTTCGCTCCGCTCGGGATGCTGGATTTCGATTAACTTGCTAAGCCGCCGCCGCTTGCGTTTGCTTGACCGCTTGCGGCGAAGTGGCGGCAATGAAACCGGCGAACATCAACGCCGCGCCGATGAGTTCGCTGACGTAGAGATAGTCACTCAATCCGAATTTGATCAGCGTGCCTGCGGCGGCAGGGAACATCGCGCCGACGGCGATGAAGATGTTGCCGATGACTCGATGCGGCAGCACTTGTTTGCGCCAAAACAGATACGCCGAATAGATGGCGCCGCCGACCAACGTGATCGTGCCGTAGATGTTGAGCAAGATAGTGAGCAGCGTCACCACGCCACTGCGTTCCATCAGATCTTTATACTGTGCCGAGATCGCCACATGCATGTCAAACGTTGAACCGTCAATCCGGGCGATGGCGATCAATGCAATGGAGATGATAGACACACTAGCGAGTGCGGCCGCCGATGCGTGCGCAACTTTTTCCTTACGCACCAACAGATACACTGTGCCTTGTCCCAACCACGCTGCCGTCAGCATCGCCCCCGTGACATACCACACACGCAAAATTGCGTCGCTCCACGCCAGCGCCAGATACGCTTCGGCAAACGTGCCGGCGCCGTATAACACTAACCCGATACCCCACATCAGCAAGTGGGTGCCACGTTTGTGGCTGTAGCGCGAGAACACTGCCCACGCGAAGAGAAACGTGATCAGTGTAGAAATGAAAGGAAGATATTTGAGAATCATGTCAGCCTCCAAAGAGATGCCAGAATTTTATCGCGCGCGGGCAAATTATCAATTACCAAACGTCATCTGATCCTTCATAGAGTGTCACCCTTCACGCGCATCTATCTCATCAACGTCTAATCTGTTTTGCGCGGCGGCAAATACACATCAAACAGAATCTCGTTACACATAAAGATCGAGTAATGATTACAACAAACTCAACGGCTCTACTTCCACCCTCCACCCTCGCACTCTTTCCTTCGGCACAAGCGATGACGGATTCGGTCCGCGCAAAATGATCTGCCAGCGATAGTCACCCCCCACTCGATCAAAGAAACATGGGGCGGGTCCGATCATCGTCGTGGTCGTCGCCTCTTGATCCCGAATCCGTTTGCGAATCAACTCTGCCACTTGCCGCGCTTCGATCTCCGCTTGATCATTTTTGCGATGATAGAACACTAAACGCACCAACCTGCCGTAAGGCGGGTATCCGTGTTGTTTGCGATTCTCTAACTCTTGTTGATAGAAACCGATGAAGTCATGTTTCGACGAGGCTTGAATCACATAATGCTCAGGCTGATACGTTTGTAGAATCACTCGCCCGCCCAAAAGAGATCGTCCGGCGCGCCCTGAGACCTGAGTCAAAATTTGGAAGACGCGCTCGCAGGCGCGATAGTCGGGCAGGTTGAGCCCGGTGTCGGCAGAGACCACGCCGACTAAAGTGACAAGCGGCAGATCAAGCCCTTTAGCGATCATCTGCGTCCCGATCAAAATATCCGCTTGTTGATCTCTGAACTGGCGCAAAATTAAATCGTGCGCGCCTTTCATGCGAGTCGTGTCACGATCCCATCGCAATGGGCGCGCATCGGGGAAAAGTTTTGCCGCCTCTTCGACGACTCGCTCTGTGCCTGCGCCGAAGTATTTGATGCGGTTGCTCTTGCACTTGGGGCAGTGCGGCGGCTTGCGCCGCGTGACGCCGCAATGATGACACTGCAATTGATTCTCGTCGCCGTGATACGTCAGCGGCGTGCCGCATTGTGAACACACCACAATGTAACCGCAGTCGCGGCAAAAAATATGTGTCGCCGTGCCGCGCCGATTCAAAAACAAAATAATTTGTTGACGCGCCTCAAGCGATTCACTCATCGCCGTTTGCAGCGCGCGACTAAAAATCGAAACGTTGCCCGCGCGCAATTCTTGACGCATGTCCACCACGTTCACGTCGGGCAGGTCAATATAGTTTGCGGTGTCGTTCACCGAGTGATAACGCGGCGCAAGATTCAATCGCTCGGCTTGCTGCGCCAAATACTCGCCGTGCGCCATGATGCGCTGCGGCATCTCCAACAAACGATACTCGCCGCGCTTCGCCTTCGTGTACGAAACCAAATCCGGCGTCGCCGAACCCAGCAGGCACACCGCGCTCACTCGCCGCGCATACTCCACCGCTACGTCGCGCGCGTTGTAATGCGGCGCGTCATTTTGATAATACGACTCGTCGTGTTCTTCATCTACAATGATCAAACCGATGTCGGGCAATGGAGCGAACAACGCCGAGCGGGGACCGATTACGATGTCCACCGCGCCCGCGCGCGCCCGCCGCCACATATCGTAACGCTGCCCGTCACTTAATTCGGAATGAAGCACGGTGACTCGATTGGGGAATCGCGCGGCGAAGCGGCGCACTGTTTGTGGAGTGAGCGCGATCTCAGGGACGAGGATGAGGGCGCGCCGCTTTTTCTCAAGGGTCGCCGCCACCGCGCGCAAATAAATCTCCGTTTTGCCCGAACCGGTCACGCCGTGAATCAAAAACGGCGGCGGGGTCTTGGGCGAGAATTTAATCGCCGCTTCGATCTCGCGCCAGATGTTTTGTTGATCATCGGTCAGCAGTGGCGGATCGAACGGCGCAAAAACTTCGTTTGCCAACGGATCGCGGATCGTCTCTTCTTCTCCCAGATCGATCAGATCGCGCTCGGCTAAATCTTTGAGTATGCTGGCGTCTGCGTTTGTCTCGGCGTAAATCCAACTGGCAGGCACGGCGTGATCTTGCTTCGCCAAATACTCCAACACGGCGACACGTTTGTTGGGTTTGCGAAGCGCCTGCGTTTGCTTCGCCACTTGCGCGCCGTTAAGTTTGAGCGTCACCCGTGATGGATTAGTCGAAAGGCGAATTAAATCTTTTTCGTTGAGAAGTTGAATCACTTCTTGCGTTGCATTTGGAAGTTCCTTTAATGGAATCGCGTTCGGGCTTTGACACAAGGCGCGCAGTACGTTGGCGGCACTCCGCACAACGTCGCCGTGTTTTTTGCCGTGCTTGTCAATCCATTTCTGCATCACATCGGCTGGGTAGGTTGGGGCGATCACCGAATCGGTTGAAGTGAGTTCGATCCAGCCGCGCTCGATCAATGGTTGAAGGTCGGATTGGACGGAGTGCGTTGCTTTTAGAAGATCGTCGAGGGCAGGCTGACCGGGCAACAGGCTGAAAAGTTGATCGAGGATGTCGGCGTGATGCGGTGAATACTTCAGTTTGATTTTTTCGGCGGCGAGTCGATCTATCGAAACGATGGATCGCGCCGTGCGGATCAATTTGGGGCGCACCGAGGGCGGCTGAAGCACAGCGCGTTTTTTGACAACGCCGCGTTTGACCAGCGGGGTCATCGTGCCGCGCCAATTCTTTTTGGGGATCACCCGTTCGATCTGTTTGCCGCGCAGTGCGCCGCGCTCGTTTAATAATTTGACGAGTTGAAATTGCATGTCGCTCTGGGTATCAAATTTTTCGTCAACGAGTTCGTATTCGGTGTCACCTTGTTTGGCGAGACCGGGCGGCAGCATGAGAGTTAAACAATCGGAGAGCGGAGCAAGGGTGTGATGCGAGATGTAGTAACCGAGATCGAGTTGGGCGCGGGTAAGCACAGGCTGCTCGTCAATGAGGGCTTGTATCGGTTTGAATTCGCTTACGCCTTCGGGCGGGTCATCGCTGAGGGCGACGACGATGCCCTGAATAAGTTGTTGACCGAAGGAAACTTGAACGAGATGCCCCGCTTCAACTTTTAATTCGTTGGGGATAGTGTAGTGAAACGATTGCCCAAGTGAGGGATAAACGGGAAGGACTTCGGCGAACATGACTCGTGAGGGCGATGCGAGATTTACGAGTCTTTGATCATTGCTTCGACTTCGTCAATCAGTTTAGGCAAGTTGGGTTCAGCAAACGATAATCCGGGAGCAGGGGTGCGATTATGTTTAATGTCAGGCGGGATGTGTTTATGATGTGGATGAGTGCTTTGCAGTTCTGGCACGTTGGGGTGCGGCATAGGGTCATACCACCATAGACGTTCTTCGCCTCGATCAAGTTCGTAGAAGTATTTGAGAATTGTGTGAGCCACAAAATCTATTTGCTCAAGCACGGCGAGGGTATAATCTTTCCGAAAGACGATCTCGCCGCGCGTGATGCTGACTGTTTGACTCGCCGTATAGATCGCTAAAGTGTGACTTTCAATAGACGGGCGATCTGCAAGCAAAGAAAAAATTAGGCGGGAGTATTCGGCATAAGAGTCGAGTGGAGACGACATTCTAGGCGGGGACTTTAAGTTGGTTGATGTGCAGATCGAGCAACGAGGCTGGAGTGTGCAGAACTTTTAACTGTTGCTCGACGGCTTTTTCATATCGTGTCCGACGATTCTGATAAATCTCAACCCAGCCCGCCCATTCCAAATACTCTTTTATTTCGTTAGGGTCTTCGTCGCGTAACATCCCCTGTTTGAAAAGCCGATAAAAAATTTCGGAGAGCAAGCCATATTTTTGCTCGAACCAGCGTTGTGCTGATTCGGCTTGATAGATGTCGCGCATCAATTGTTCGGCAGTGATTGTCTGTTGAGTCATGGCTTCATCCTATTTTGATTCCTGATTATGGTGGCGAGTATATCACCTCTTGAACAGGGGCGAAAAATGGTGGGGGAAGAAACCCGTTTTCTCGGAGAAACGTATCGTGTATTTCGTATTGCGTGGTGCGTTACGCAACACGCAATACGTTAGTTGGAATTTTCTTCGTGACGCAGTGAGATTCGCGAAATCCTCAACCCATCCATCGCTTCCACTTTGAGGCGGACGCCGCTGGCGTCAACGGCGTCACCGACTTTGGCGATGCGTTTCAATTTCCCCAGAACGAAGCCGGCAATCGTGTCGTAGTTTTCATCTTTGAGATTCAAATTGAAGTGATCGTTAACTTCTTCGATCAACGCCATGCCGCCGATGAGTGCGCCGCCGTCGGGCAAGCGTTGAATCTCCGGCGTGGATTTGTCGAACTGGTCTTTGACCTCGCCGACGATCTGCGATATGAGATCGCCCAATGTGACCAGACCTGCCGTGCCGCCGTATTCATCCAACACAATCGCCAGGTGCTGCTTCCTGTTTCGAAATTCTTGCAACAGCGCGTCGAGTCGGCTGGTGGCGGGGATGACTAACGCTTCGCGCATCAGCCCGCGAATGGTGACGTTGAGGCGATCTTTGTGCTGCACACGCACTAAATCTTTTACGTGAGCAATGCCGACGATGTGATCCGTATCGCCTTCGAAGACGGGAAATTTGGAGAAGGAGTGGGTGATGGCGAGTTGGATCAGGTCGTGGATAGGCGAGTCGGCGTCCACGGCGATCATCTCGGTGCGCGGCACCATCACTTCGCGCGCGGTGAGATCGCCAAAATCGAACACGGCGTGGATCATGTCGCGCTCGCCCTCTTCTAACACGCCGCTCTCTTCGGACGCTTCGACTAACATTTTTAATTCTTGCACCGAGTGCACCATTTGATGCCCGGCGTTTTGTACGCCGATCAATTTAAGCAGCGTGTTGCCGATGCCGTTGAGAATCATGATCGCCGGATGCAGGATCGTTTGCACGATCAGAGTCGGGCGGGCGACAAAGAGCGCGGCACCTTCGGGGTTTTGCAGCGCGATAGATTTGGGCATCAGTTCGCCAATGACAACGTGGAATGACGTGATGATGACGAAGGCAATCGCCGCCGAGATGGAGTGACTGGCGAGGCTGATCCACTCGGCGGGGAACAAATGAATGACAGGCTCGATGAGATGCGAGAGCGCGGGTTCGCCCAGCCAACCTAACCCCAGACTGGCGATGGTGATACCGAGTTGAGTGGCGGCGATGAATCGATCTGGATCGTGCAGAGCTTCTTTCACTGCGCCTGCACCGAGATGCCCCTGCTGGATTAATTCTTCGACGCGCGTGCGGCGCACACTGACGAGAGCAAACTCTGCCGTGACAAAAAATGCGTTGGCAAGGATTAGCAGCACAACGCCAACAAGACTCAGAAGATTCAAAGAAGTTTCGCTCATTATTGAAGACTGAAGATCAAAGCACGAATCTTTGATCTTTAATCCTTCCAAATGACCGCCGCCCCATACCCCACCACCGAAGATCGATCTCCGCTTACGTCGCCGGATGTGGCGTGCTGGATCACATGGGCATGAGTCGCGCCGAGATCGCGCGCTGCCCACAACGTTGCTGCAATCGCGCCGTGACCGCAGGCGAATCCACGCCCCTCCGATTCTGCCTTCAACACGCCATGCGGATCAAAATTGTTGATTTGGTTCAACATCTCGGCATCAAGTTTCTGAGCCACGTTGTCAGGATAGAAATGCGAAAGATCGGAGCTGCCAACGATCAATGCTTTCTTGCCGCGCAAAATTTTTGCCAATGCCGCGCCTAACGCTTTCGAGATTCGCTCCGATTGATCGCGCATCATGATCGGGATGAGCGAGAAGCCGTTGCCAAAGACTCGCTGCAAAAACGGCAATTCAATTTCAATCGCGTGTTCGCGGTCACACCGTAGCGGGACGAGCATTTCACTTTTTTCTTTGTTAAGCGCTTGGGCTAATTCATTTCTCAATTCTTCTGACAAACTTTGGTCCACTGCTACCGTGCCAAGCGGAGTCTCGTACGCTTCATGACCGCTTGTGATTAACGCGCCGTCGTCGTGAAAGTGACTCGGGCCGGCGATGGCAACCGTATCAATCTCCAAACCGCGCACAGATTGAAAGGCGTAGCCCGCCACCGCGCCCGAATAGATGTGACCGGCGTGAGGGGCGACCACGCCGATGATCTTCTCGTGGCGCGGACTCACCTGCGCCGCGTTGAGAAATTCGTCAACGGATTCGGCGAGCGCAGCCGAACGACCGGGATACCAACGTCCAGAGATGGGGGAAGGTCGGATGTCCATAATGTTGCTCCTGCTTTTAGACCGATGGGATCTAACTTATTCTAGCACTATGGTGCCACACTCATCTCAACCAATAAAGTTCGATTATCTTGCGTGGCCTTGGGGCTGTTGCGGATCGTTGCCCGTTCAAATGTAACCGGCGAATAGAGACCCATCCATATCGCATAATCGCCCGATTCAAGTTTGCCGTTGATCTCAACCTGATCTTCTACGATCTCATTCTCATCCCACACGGTTGAAGGATATGCGCCCCCGATCTGCTGATCGGATTGGGCGATCAATTTATTGGGATCGGTCTTCGGGGTGAGATGAAAGAAAGCCGTCCAATCCACGGTGGCGTGGCGGCCTCCGCGCCACCACACGGTCAACTTAAGTGGACGGTCGGGCGCGGGGGTCGAATCGATCCGATAGCCGATCAGAGTCACTTCATCGGCAAAGGAAATATCGAGTGGCGTGTAATTTGCGGGCAGAGCGATTGCCGGGGGCGGCGACTTGAGATGAACGAAGTAAGCACGATCTTCACCATTGTCCGTCTTCACACGATTGAGGTTGAAGGGTAAATAAAAACCGACTTGAAGCCCATAAGCTCCGGGCGCGATCTCTTTTGGCAACTTAAGATCAGTCACGGTGATGATCGTTTCA
>Ga0172368_10007480_pt1 | contig 11397 bp, 10 predicted proteins | sample Lak11m_FD_114540 | JGI IMG/M metagenome (GOLD analysis project Ga0172368, IMG submission 114540) | Freshwater microbial communities from Kabuno Bay, South-Kivu, Congo - kab_022012_11m | ecosystem: Environmental > Aquatic > Freshwater > Lake | place: Democratic Republic of the Congo: South-Kivu...
AGCTGTTCACCGGCATCGAGAAGTTCGAGATCATGGCGATCCCGTTCTTCATTCTGGCTGGCAACTTCCTCACCCACGGCGGCGTGGCGCGGCGCATGATCCGCTTCGCCACCGCGATGGTTGGTCACTGGCACGGCGGCCTCGGCCTCGGCGGCGTGCTGGCCTGCGCGCTGTTCGCCGCGGTATCCGGTTCCAGCCCGGCGACCGTGGTGGCGATCGGCTCGATCCTCATGCCGGCGATGGTCAAGGCCGGCTTCCCGAAACGCTTCGGGGCGGGTGTCATCACCACCTCCGGGGCGCTCGGCATCCTGATCCCGCCCTCTATCGTCATGGTGATGTACTCGGTGTCGACCAACACCTCGGTCGGCGCGCTGTTCATGGCCGGCGTGATTCCCGGCCTGGTGATGGCGAGCATGCTCGGCCTGACCACCTGGTACCGCGCCTGGAAGGGCAACTTTCCGCGCCAGCCGAAGGCGAGCTGGCAGGAGCGCTGGGGCTACTTCCGCGACTCGGCCTGGGGTCTGTTCCTGATCGTCGTGGTGATGGGCGGCATCTATTCGGGCCTCTTCACGCCCACCGAGGCAGCGGCGATGAGCGCGGTGTATGCCTTCTTCGTCGCCGTGTTCGTCTATCGCGACATGGGCCTCAAGGACGTGCCGCGGGTGCTGCTCGCCTCGGCCAACATGAGCGCGATGCTGCTCTACATCATCACCAACGCGGTACTGTTCTCCTTCCTGATGACGCACGAGAACATCCCGCAGGAAATGGCCAACTGGATGATGGGCACCGGCATTGGGGTAATCGGCTTCCTGCTGATGGCCAACATCCTGCTGCTCTTGGCCGGCAATTTCATGGAACCCTCCTCGATCGTGCTGATCCTGGCGCCGATCCTGTTCCCGATCGCCACCCGGCTCGGTATCGACCCGGTGCATTTCGGCATCCTGATGGTGGTCAACATGGAAGTCGGCATGTGCCACCCGCCGGTCGGCCTGAACCTCTACGTCTCGTCCGGCATCACCAAGATGGGCATCACCGAGCTGACCATCGCCGTCTGGCCCTGGCTCCTGACCATGCTGGTCTTCCTGATCCTCGTCACCTACTGGCCGCCGCTGAGCCTCTGGCTGCCGCACACCCTGGGCATGAGCACCGGCTGACCCCGGTTGTCTGTCCATCTGCCCGGTCCAGCGTGGCCGGGCTTTTTTTCGCCTCCAGCGGACAGGACGGGCCCCGATCTGGGCTAAAATTGCCGATCCTTTGTTTTGCTAATCAATCTGTTGGAGAAAAGCATGGCTATTGAGCGCACCCTGTCGATCATCAAACCCGATGCTGTGGCGAAAAACGTGATCGGCAAGATTTACTCCCGTTTCGAAACCAATGGTCTCAAGATCGTCGCCGCCCGCATGGCCTGGCTGTCCCAGCAGGAAGCCGGCGGTTTCTACGCCGTGCACAAGGAGCGCCCCTTCTACAAGGATCTCGTCCAGTTCATGACCTCCGGCCCGGTGATGATCCAGGTGCTGGAAGGCGAGAACGCCATCGCCAAGAACCGCGAGCTGATGGGCGCCACCGACCCGAAAAAGGCCGACAAGGGCACCATCCGCGCCGACTTTGCCGCCAGCATCGACGCCAACGCCGTGCACGGTTCGGATGGCCCCGAGACTGCCAAGGTCGAAATCGCTTACTTCTTCCCCGAGCTGAACGTTTTCTCCGGCCGTTGATTGCTCTGTGATCAATCTGCTCGATTTCGACGCCGCGGCCCTGACGGGCTGGTTCGCGCAGCAGGGCGAGAAGCCCTTCCGCGCGCGCCAGGTGCTGCGCTGGTTGCATCGTTTCGGCGTCGATGACTTCGAGCGGATGACCGACGTGGCCAAGTCCCTGCGGGCGAAACTTGCCAGCATCGCCGTGGTTCGCGGACCGCTGGCGAGCCGCGACACCACGGCCGGCGACGGAACGCGCAAGTGGCTGCTGGATGTCGGCAACCACAATGCGGTCGAGACCGTTTTCATCCCCGAGGCGAATCGTGGCACGCTGTGCATCTCGACCCAGGTCGGCTGCGCGCTCGAGTGCGCCTTCTGCTCGACCGGCAAGCAGGGTTTCAACCGCAACCTGACGACTGCCGAGATCATCGGCCAGCTCTGGCACGCCAATCGGGCGCTTGGCGCCACCAAACTCCTCGGCGTGGGTGACAGCGGCGAACGCGTCATCAGCAACGTCGTGCTGATGGGCATGGGCGAGCCGCTCGCCAACTACGACAATGTCGTCGCGGCGCTGAAGCTGATGCTCGACGACAACGCCTACGGCCTGTCGCGCCGCCGCGTGACGGTGTCTACCGCCGGCATGGTGCCGGCGATGGATCGGCTGCGTCAGGAGGCGCCGGTGGCCCTGGCGGTGTCGCTGCACGCGCCGACCGATGCCTTGCGCGATACGCTGGTGCCGCTTAACCGCAAGTATCCGCTCAAGGAGCTGATGGCCGCCTGTCACCGTTATCTCGAAGACGCGCCGCGCGATTTCATCACCTTCGAATATGTGCTGCTGGCCGGGGTAAACGACCGCGATGCCGACGCACGTGCGCTGCTGGCGCTCACGCGCGACATCCCCTGCAAGTTCAACCTGATTCCCTTCAACCCTTTTCCCGGTTCCGGCTATCGCAAGCCGCCCCCTGAGCGCGTGCGTCGCTTCCAGGAAATCCTGATGGCGGCCGACGTGGTGGCGACGGTGAGAAAGACCCGCGGCGACGATATCGACGCTGCCTGTGGGCAGCTCGCCGGCCAGGTGCGGGACCGCACGCGGCGCCGGACGATCGAGGTGGCCGCCGTGTCGCGCCCGACACTCGCCCGCTGGCAGGAGGTGCCGTCGTGAATATCGCCCGATTCTGCGTGGCCCTCATTGCCGCGCTGTTGCTGGCCGCCTGCGCGAGCAGCGCGCCGGCATCCAAACCGGAACCGCCGCAGCCGAGTCTCGAGCAGAAGCCGTCGCCACCGCCGACCGTCGCCAGCGAAGAGGAACGCGCCAAGGTGCATACCGACCTGGGCATTGCCTACCTGCGCGACAACCAGTACGAAATCGCCCTCGGCGAGGCGCAACTGGCGCTCGATATGCTATCGACCTACGCGCCGGCCCACAACCTCAAGGCGCTCATCCACATGGTGCTCGGCCAGAACGACCTGGCCGAGGCGGCGTTCCGGCGCGCTGCCGAGCTGGCACCGAACAACCCCGAATTCGCCAACAACTTCGGCTGGTTCCTCTGCCAGACCGGGCGCCTCAAGGAATCCGCCGAGCACTTCAACCGGGCCTTGCGCAATCCGCTCTACAAGACGCCGGCCAAGGCGCTGCACAACATGGGCGTGTGCGCGCTGATGGGCAAGGACGATGCCGCGGGCGAAGCCTATCTGTTCCGTGCCATCAAGCTCGATCCGGACGACCTGCGTGCCTATTACCTGCTGGCCGATATCGACTATCGGCGAGGCCGCTACGCCGAGGCGCGCGACTGGCTCGGACAATTGCACACGCGCATCGCGCCGACCGCCGAGACGGTCTGGCTGGCGCTGCGCATCGACCGCAAGCTCGGCGATCGCCGCAGCGAAGCCGCCAACCTGGGCCTGCTGCGCGGCAAGTTTCGCGATTCCCCCGAGTATCAACGTCTGCTGCGCGGAGAGTTCGATTGAGTGCCGACACGCCGCAAGCGCCGGACGTCGCGGCGGCGGGCGCGCAGGCGCCGGAGAGAGCATCCCCTGTCGCGACGCCCGCGGTCGGCAGCCTCCTGCGCGCGGCGCGCGAGGCGGCGCAGCTGACGCAGGACGACCTCGCGCAGGCGATCAAGTTCAGCCCGAGACAAATCGCCGCGCTTGAGGCCGACGACTACGCGGCGCTGCCCGGCGCGACCATCGTGCGCGGCTTCGTGCGCAGTTATGCGCGCCATCTCAAGCTTGATGCCGACGCGCTGCTCAGTCAGCTCGACGCGGCGCTGCCCACGCAGCCGGTAGATGTGCGCCCGCCCGAGAACATGGGCATTGCCAGCGAGCCACGCGGGTTGAGCGAACTTTCGCCGCTGCGGGCAGTGGCTCTCGTGATCGCGCTGGCCGCCGGGCTGCTGGTGCTGTGGCATTTTTTCGGTCCGACGCAGCAGATGGCGTCGCCTTCACCGACGCAGGCTTCTCTGCCCTCGGTGCCGACTGCGCCGTCCGTCGTTATGCCGCCTATGCCCACCGTGTCCGCCGGTAACGCCGTCCCGCCGGCGCCGACTGCGGCTGTTCCCTTACCGGCTGACGCATTGGCAGCCGGCTCTGCCGCACCGCAGTTGCGATTCGAATTCGCCGACCGCTCCTGGGTCGAGGTGCAGGATGGCCGTGGACAAACGCTCTTCAGCGGCGAGAAGACCGGCGGCAGCGAGCTGCTGTTGGGCGGCCAGCCGCCGTTCGAAATCGTCATTGGCAACGCCGGCCAGGTGAGACTGGCCTATGCCGGCCGGCCGATCGACTTGTTGCCCCATACGCGCGCCGAGGTGGCGCGCCTGACGCTCGAATGAGCGGCACGAGACCAGGCATGGCGACGCGGCGCGATACCCGCTGCGTGCGCATCGGCAAAGTCGGCGTTGGCGGGACGGCGCCTGACGGTACGCCGTCGCCCGTAGTGATCCAGTCGATGACCAACACCGATACCGCCGACGTCTTCGCCACCACGCAACAGGTGGCCGAACTCGCCCGCGCCGGCTCGGAGATCGTGCGCGTCACGGTGAACACCCGCGAGGCGGCCGCCGCGGTGCCGAAGATCAAGGCGCGTCTGGCGCAACTGAATCTCGACGTGCCGCTGGTGGGCGACTTCCATTTCAATGGTCACAAACTGCTGGCCGAGGTGCCCGAGTGCGCCGCCGCGCTCGACAAACTGCGCATCAATCCCGGCAACGTCGGCAAGGGGACGAAGCGCGACGAACAGTTCGCGCAAATGATAGGGATCGCCTGCAAGTACGAGAAGCCGGTGCGTATCGATGTGTATTGGGGCAGCCTTGCTCAAAGCTTGCTGGCGCGCCTGATGGACGAGAACGCCCGACGTGCCGAGCCGAAGGACGCGACGGGACTCATGCGCGAGGCAATGGTCGCCTCGGCGCTCGAATCGGCCGCGCAAGCCGAGACGCTCGGCCTGCCCGGCGATGCGATCGTGCTCTCCTGCAAGGTCAGTGGCGTGCAGGACCTGATCGCCATCTACCGCGAGCTGGCTTCCCGCTGCGACTATCCGCTGCATCTGGGACTCACCGAAGCCGGCCTCGGCAGCAAGGGCATCGTTGCCTCGACGGCGGCGCTGGCGGTGCTGCTGCAGGAGGGTATCGGCGACACGATCCGCGTCTCCCTGACACCCGCACCGGGCGAACCGCGCGCCAGGGAAGTCGTCGTCGCGCAGGAGATCTTGCAGACGATGGGCCTGCGCAGTTTCACGCCGCTGGTGATTGCCTGCCCCGGCTGCGGTCGCACCACCAGCACCGTTTTCCAGGAGCTCGCCCAAGACATCCAGACCTATGTGCGAGCGCAGATGCCGACGTGGAAACTGAAGCATCGCGGCGTCGAGGACATGACCGTGGCGGTGATGGGCTGCGTGGTCAACGGCCCCGGCGAGAGCAAGCACGCCAACCTCGGCATCTCGCTGCCCGGCACCGGCGAGGAACCCGTCGCGCCGGTCTATGCCGATGGCGAGCGCATCACCACCCTGCGTGGTGCAAACATTGCCGCCGAATTCCGCAACCTCATCGACACTTATGTCGAGAAGAAGTACCCAAGGTATTCATGAGTCAACTCTTGCAAGCCATCCGCGGGATGAACGACATCCTGCCCGCCGACGCCGAGCGCTGGGAAGCCTTCGAGGAATTGATCCGCGACTGGCTCGGCGCCTACGGCTACCGGCCGATCCGCATGCCGTTGGTCGAACCGACGCCGCTGTTCGCGCGCGCCATCGGCGCCGTCACCGACATCGTCGAGAAGGAGATGTATTCCTTCACCGACAGCCTCAACGGCGAGCAGCTGACGCTGCGCCCCGAGGGCACGGCTTCGTGTGTGCGCGCGGTGCTGCAGAACAATCTGCTTTACGATGGCCCGAAGCGCCTGTGGTACCTGGGCCCGATGTTCCGCCACGAGCGGCCGCAGAAGGGCCGCTACCGCCAGTTCCACCAGGTCGGCATCGAGGCGCTCGGCCTGCCGGGACCGGACATCGATGCCGAGCAGATCCTCATGTGCGCGCGGCTGTGGGACGACCTCGGGCTGGAAGGCATTCGCCTCGAAATCAATTCCCTGGGTCAAAGTGAAGAACGCGCCAAGCACCGTGCCGACCTGATCGCCTATCTCGAAAAGCACGTCGACCGGCTCGACGAGGACGGCAGGCGGCGCCTGCACACCAACCCGCTGCGCATCCTCGACACCAAGAACCCGGCCCTGCAGGAGATCGTCGAGGCGGCGCCGAAGCTGATCGACTACCTCGGCGCCGACTCGATCAAGCATTTCGAGGGCGTGCAGCAGAGTCTCAAGGACGCGGCAATCCCCTACCGGATCAATCCCAGACTCGTGCGCGGTCTCGACTACTACAACCTGACGGTGTTTGAGTGGGTCACCGACGCGCTCGGCGCGCAGGGCACGGTCTGTGCCGGTGGCCGCTACGACGGCCTGGTCGAGCAACTTGGCGGCAAGCCGGCACCGGCCTGTGGCTTCGCCCTGGGCATCGAGCGCCTGATGGCACTGCTCGAAGGACAGGACGGTGGATTTACCCCGGCAGCGCCCGACGTCTATCTCGTGCATGCCGGCGAGGCGGCGCAACGCGTGGCCTTCCGTGCGGCGGAGCTGTTGCGCGACACCGGTTGCGCGGTGCTGATGCACATGGGCGGCGGCAGCTTCAAGTCGCAGTTCAAGCGGGCCGATGCCTCGGGCGCGCCGCTGGCGATCATCGTCGGCGACGACGAGGCGGCTGCGAACGCCGTGACGCTCAAGCCGCTGCGCGAAGCGGCAGAACAGCGGCGCGTGCCGCTCGATCAACTGGCGGATGCCGTGGCCGACTGGCTTTACGGCGACGAACAAGCTCTCGAAGAGGAATGAACATGGCGACCTACGATCTCGAAGAACAGGAACAGCTCGAAGAAATCAAGACCTGGTGGAAGTTGCACGGCACACTGATCACGGCCGTGGTCGTCGCGCTCGCCGTCGGCGTGGTCGGCTGGCAGGGCTGGCAATGGTGGCAGCGCTCGCAGTCGAACCAGGCGGCGCACCTTTATGGCCAGTTGCAGCTGGCCTTGCAGCAGCAGGATGCCAAACGCGTGCGGCTGCTGTCCGGCGAGCTGATTGACAAGTTCGGCGGCACGGCCTATGCGGGCATGGGTGCGCTGATCGCTGGCAAGGCACTCTATGAAACCGGCGACCTCAAGTCGGCGGCGGCGCAGTATGGCTGGGCCGCGGAACAGGCGCGCGACCCCGGCCTGCGTGATCTGGCGCGCCTGCGCCAGGCGCTCGTGCTGGCCGACGAGAAGTCCTACGATGCGGCGCTCGCGCTGCTCGCCGTCCCGCCGGCGCCGACTTTCCAGGCGCGCTACGCCGAAGTGCGCGGTGACATCCTCGCCACGCAGGGCAAGCCTGCCGAAGCGCGCGCCGCTTACGACACCGCGCTGCAGGCGCTTGCCACCACACGCGAAGCTGACGAGCGGCCGGCCGGTCCCTATCGCGACATCCTGCAAACCAAGCGCGACGCCGTCGGAGCACCATCGTGATGCGGCGCAGCCTCGGCATCGGCGCGCTGGCGCTCGCACTGACCGGCTGTTCGACGCTCGATGCCCTCAATCCCTTCGCCAAATCGGCGCCGAAGCTCAAGCCGGCCGAGCTGCCGGTCATCGAATCCGCCGCGACTCTCGCTCCGCAATGGCAGGCTGCCATCGGCGCGGCCGGTGCCGCGGTGTTCACGCCGGCGGTCGTCGGCGAGCGCGTCTTCGTCGCCGCCCGCGATGGCAGCCTTGCCTGCCTGCAAGGCGGGCGCACGCTCTGGCGCATCGCCGCCGGACAGCCGTTATCCGGCGGCGTCGGCGCGAATGACCAACTCGTGGTGGTCGGCACGCCCAAGGGCGAGGTGCTTGCCTTCCACGCTGCCGACGGTCGCCCGGCCTGGCAGGCGCGTGCCAGCTCCGAAATCCTTGCCGCGCCGGCGCTCGATGCCGAACGTGTCGTGGTCAGGAGCGGCGATGCGCGGATTCACGGCTTTTCCGCCGCCGACGGTCAGCGGCGCTGGACCTATCAGCGCAGCACGCCGACCCTCGCGCTGCGCAGCCACGCCGGTGTGACGCTCGCCGGTACGCGTGTGCTGGCCGGCTTCCCGGGCGGCAAGCTGGTCGCCCTCGCGGCCGCCGACGGCGTGCCGCAGTGGGAAGTGACCGTTGCCCAGCCGCGCGGTACCACCGAACTCGAACGCATCGCCGATGTCGCGGGCGAACCGGCGGCCTCCGGCGACACGGTCTGTGCGGCAGCCTACCAGGGGCGGGTAGCCTGCTTCGACCTCAACGATGGTCGTGCCCTGTGGTCGCGCGAATTGTCCTCGCTGGCCGGCCTCACGATCGGTCGCCAGGCGGTCTATGTCACCGACGCCAAGAGCAGCGTGCATGCGCTGGCGCTCGCCGGCGGTGCGCCGCTGTGGCAGCAGGACAAGCTCGCCTTGCGTGATGTCGGCCGGCCGCTGATTGTCGGCGACCTGCCGGAGCGCCGTCTCGCCGTCGCCGACTTTCAGGGCTATGTGCATCTGCTCGACGCGGCCGACGGCCGCTTCGTCGCGCGTGCCGCCACCGACGGCTCGCCAGTCCGCGCTGCACTGCAGACGCTGCCGGGCAGTGCCGCCTTCGCCGTCCAGACGCAAAGCGGTGGCGTGTTCGCCCTTGCCGCGCCCTGATGCTGCCGATCCTCGCCCTGGTCGGCCGGCCGAACGTCGGCAAGTCGACCCTGTTCAACCGCCTGACGAAGACGCGCGCCGCGCTGGTCGCCGACCAGCCGGGGCTGACACGCGACCGGCATTACGGCCACGGCCGCCTTGGGGCGCGCCCGTTTCTGGTCATCGATACCGGCGGCTTCGAGCCCGAGGCGAAGGAAGGCATCGTTCATGAAATGGCGCGTCAGGCCGAAGCGGCGATCGCCGAGGCCGACGCGCTGATCTTCCTCGTCGATGGCCGTGCCGGCCTGACGCCGCAGGACCAGGCCATCGCCACGCGGCTGCGGCGCAGCGGCCGGCCGCTGTTCCTCGTCGTCAACAAGGCGGAAGGCATGGACCGCGCGCTGGTCGCGGCGGAGTTCCACGAGCTCGGCTGCGGCACCCCGCAGGCGATTTCCTCGGCGCACGGCGAGGGCGTGCGCGAATTGCTCGAAGGGGTACTGGCGGAATTCCCTGAGGAAGCACAGGAGGAAGACGCCGAAACCGGCCCGCGCGTCGCCGTGGTCGGCCGGCCCAACGTCGGCAAGAGCACGCTGATCAACACGCTGCTCGGCGCGGAGCGCATGATCGCCTTCGATATGCCGGGCACCACGCGTGATGCCATCGCCACGCCTTTCGAGCGCAATGGCAAGCACTACACGCTGATCGACACCGCCGGCCTGCGCCGCAAGGGACGTGTCTTCGAGACCATCGAGAAGTTCTCGGTGGTCAAGACGCTGCAGGCCATCGAGGCGGCCAACGTCGTCGTGCTGATGGTCGACGCGAGCCAGGACATCTCCGACCAGGACGCGCATATTGCCGGCTTCTGCATCGAGGCCGGCCGCGCGCTGGTGCTGGCGGTCAACAAGTGGGACGCCGTTGATACGTATCACCGCGAGCGCGTCAAACAGGACATCCAACGCAAGCTCAACTTCCTCGGCTTCGCACGCACCCACACCATCTCGGCGCTGAAAGGGCAGGGCGTGGCGGGCGTGCTGCAATCGGTGGACCAGGCCTATGCGGCGGCGATGGTGAAGTTGCCGACGCCGAAGCTCACGCGCGTGCTGCACGAGGCGGTGCAGCGCCAGGCGCCACCGCGGCACGGCAACGTGCGGCCGAAGCTGCGCTACGCCCACCAGGGCGGCAGCAATCCGCCGATCGTCGTCATCCACGGCAGTGCGCTCCAGCACGTGCCGCCGGCCTATGTGCGCTACCTCGAACACGTTTTCCTCGAAGCCTTCCGCCTGCAGGGCACGCCGCTCTCCATCCAGTTCAAGAGCAGCAATAATCCTTACGTCGATAAGGGCTGAAAGTCGGCGCCGGCGGGACGGCGCGCTTATACTCGCCGTGCCCGCTGACCAGGAGATTTTGCCGATGACCTACGTCGTCACCGAAAACTGCATCAAGTGCAAATACACCGACTGCGTCGATGTCTGCCCGGTCGATTGCTTCCGCGAGGGACCGAACTTCCTCGTCATCGATCCCGACGAGTGCATCGATTGCACCCTGTGCGTGCCGGAATGTCCGGCCGAGGCGATTTTCGCCGAGGATGATGTGCCTGCGGCGCAGCGCGACTTCGTCGCACTGAATGCCGAACTGGCCAAACAGTGGCCGGCGATCGTCGAGCGCAAGGAACCGCCGCCCGACGCCGACGCCTGGCGCGGCAAGCCGGGCAAGAAATCGTTGCTTGAACGTTGCGGCTGAGCCGCCGGCCGAAAAACTGCGGCGTGGCCTGTCGGCTACGCCGCGCGGCCATGCTAGACTGGCCGCGCTCCCATCGTTGAATCTTCCGACGCGCATGTCCGGCAACACTTTCGGCAGGCTGTTCACCGTCACCTCGTTCGGCGAATCGCACGGTCCGGCCATCGGCGGCGTGGTTGATGGCTGTCCGCCGGGGCTGGAAATTTCCGCGGCGGACATCCAGGCCGAACTCGACCGCCGCAAGCCCGGCACCTCGCGCCATGTCACCCAGCGCCGCGAGGCCGACGCGGTGGAGATCCTCTCCGGCGTGTTCGAAGGCAGGACCACCGGCACGCCGATCGCGCTGCTGATCCGCAACACCGATCCGCGCAGCAAGGATTACGGCAGCATCGCGCAAAGTTTCCGGCCCGGTCACGCCGATTACAGCTACTGGCAGAAATACGGCATCCGCGACTATCGCGGCGGCGGCCGCGCCTCGGCGCGCGAGACGGCGGTGCGCGTCGCCGCCGGGGCGATCGCCAAGAAATGGCTCAAGGAGCGTTACGGCGTTTCGATCCGCGGCTGGATGAGCCAACTCGGCCCGATTGCAATCCCCTTCGTCACCGCAGAAGAAATCGACCGCAATCCGTTTTTCGCGCCCGATCCGGCCAGCGTGCCCGAGCTGGAAGCCTTCATGGACCGGCTGCGCAAGGAAGGCGACTCGGTCGGCGCGCGCATCGAGGTGGTGGCGCGCGGCGTGCCGCCGGGCTGGGGCGCACCGGTCTACGATCGCCTCGACGCGCAGAT
>Ga0172368_10007481_pt1 | contig 11396 bp, 8 predicted proteins | sample Lak11m_FD_114540 | JGI IMG/M metagenome (GOLD analysis project Ga0172368, IMG submission 114540) | Freshwater microbial communities from Kabuno Bay, South-Kivu, Congo - kab_022012_11m | ecosystem: Environmental > Aquatic > Freshwater > Lake | place: Democratic Republic of the Congo: South-Kivu...
AACATATCACCGCGGTTTTTCAAGCTGGCGACCACCTCAGTATGAACAGGATGTACCATAAACAACACAGTGATGAGAAATGGAAAAAGGATGTTATACCTGTTCAGAATCCTTTTCAGCAAAAAAAACAGAAATACCGAAAGAAAGAAATAGATTAGAACATTAAAGCCATGGCTTAATCCTGGTCTTTCACCAAAAAATTCATTTTCCAGTGCAAAAGTCAGGATGGTGATCGGTTGATAACGATTATCGCTGGTTACACCGGTTCCGGTATCATTCCAATTTTTAGTCGAGAAAATGATAGGGATTGCTTTGATACCCTGGCTGACGACCTGGTTGTGAGTTACCTGTTCATCACCAATCGAATATTTGTTCAGGATGGTATTTCCATAAAAAAGGTAGGCCATGGTTAAAAAGAAAAGAAAAAAATAGCGGTTTGCTTTCCTTGTTGAAAATGGTTTGATCTCCATTTTCTTATGACGGATGGATTTTTTCTTTCCGGCCGGTCGTTTCCGTCGAGCGGACAACGGTTTAATAACAGGATTCTCCATTCCTGTGAGGACTTTTTACAAATTTAGTTATTTCTGGAAATTGGCCTTAACGGCATGGGTGATGGCGATAAAATCATCAACGGAGAGTTGTTCAGGTCGAAGAGCCAGCAACTTTTCCAATGGCGGAGAATCGGAAAGTGATCCGGATGGGAGGATGGTCTTCAGCGAATTTCTCAGGATCTTTCTTCTCTGGTTGAAACCGGTCTTCACGATCCTGGAGAAAAGATTTTCGTCGCACCCGAGTTTCACCATGGTATTCCGTTTTAGCCGGATTACCGCTGATTTTACTTTTGGTGGGGGATAAAACACTGATTCATTGACCGTAAACAGGTATTCGATATCGTAATAAGACTGTAACAGGACGCTTAAGATCCCATAAGTCCTACTTCCGGGGGGAGCTGCAATCCGCAAGGCTACCTCCTTCTGGAACATACCGATGACTTCCCGGACCCGGTCATGAAATTCCAGTACCTTAAAAAGTATCTGTGAGGAGATATTGTAGGGAAAGTTACCGATGATGGTAATTTTTGGGGTGTCGGGTGAAAATAAGGATAAATTAAATTCCAAGAAATCGCTATGTATCAGACGGCCGGAAATAGATGGATAAGTGAACCGTAAAAAATCCACTGACTCCCTGTCAACTTCCATGAAAAACGGATCCAGCAAAGGGTCCTCCAATAAATATTTAGAAAGGACACCTGTTCCCGGTCCTATCTCAAGGATTACGGGATAGTCATGGTTAACCAGTCCAACTATTTTCCGGGCGGTATTTTCATCACGCAAAAAGTGTTGACCATATCTTTTTTTGGGGATTACTATCATTGGTTTTTATCTCCCCTTAACGCCCGGAACCTTTTCCTGGCCTCCGGAACAAAAATGCTTGAAGGGTATTTATCCATGAGTTCCTGGTATAGTTCCATGGCTTTTTGTTTTTCAGCCAGTTGATAGTCATTCAATTCAGCCCTATCCATTAAGGCTTCGTCGGCCATAACACCGTCGGGATAGTCGCTGACGACGATGGCAAGCAAGCTGTCGGCCGCGGAGAGGTGTCCCTGTTTCCGGCGGATGGTAGCTTTTTTATATACTACTTTATCCATGATCGGGTGATCGGGAAACATCTTTGGAATAGAATCCAGTGTTTGGATGGCAGCCTCTTCTTCATTGCGGTAATCAAGAAGGTCGCCCCTCGCAAACATGCCCAAGGCAACCGTACCGCTGTCGGGATCATAATTTTCAGTGATCAGAAGCGAAAGCGCCATCGCATCATTTGCAATCAGCTTAGATGTTGCAGCTTTCAGGATATCAAGCTGAGTACGGGCCCAACTGAATTCGCCGATGTAATAAGAAAGACGTGCATTTTTGAATTTGGCTTCCTGGCCCAAAACATCGTTTTTAAAATCTTTATATACCTGCTGGTAAAGCAAGGTGGCTTCCCAAACATCCCCGGTGAATAGAAGGATATCTGCCAGTTCCATTTTACATCTCGACCGTTCATCAGTCGTGAGTCCGGCAGATCGACAGCCCTTTCAAGAATTTCAGTGGCTTCCTCCGGTCTGCCAAGGTAGAATGCTTCGAGGTGCGCTATATTCTTAATCAATGACAGGTTGGATGCATTCTCACCATACTTCTGAAGTTCCTGTTTAAACTCCTTTTCCAGTGTTTCGAGAGATTTTTTTGTCGGCGCCGTATCAGCAATGGTTTTCAGGTACCGGGTGTTGATGAGTTCGGTGCGGCTAAGGTCATAATAATGATTACCGGGTCCTTTTGAAACCATGTATCCATAGGCTTGCAACGCCACGTCATAATTTTCGTTGGAAACAGCCAGCGATGCTACATTTATGATCCGTTCCCCACTCTCCTTTAACCTTCGGTCAAGCGATTTGGCCTGGATAAAAGCCAGTTCAAAATCCTTTTGCTGGATGGAGTACCACCAGAGGAGCTCGGAATAATAGGTCTTATCAGGTTCTTTCTGAACCCTCCCCAGTAAGGTTGTCCGGAGAGCTTCGCTTTTTTCATTGTCCTTGTCGTCAGCAAGAAGGTTTTGAAGCCGGTCCTCAACCGTATTCAGATAGGACCTGTTAATCTCGAGCAAGTTTAGATATTCGTCGAAGGCGCGTTTATAATCTTCTTCCCTTTCGAAGATCGCCGCAAGTTCAAAAGAGAAAGGATACGATTTGTTCATCAGCTCTCTTCCCCGAAGATAGGTTCTTATTGCATAATCATTTTCTCCTTTGGCCGTAAATGCATTTGCCAGGTCGCTGATCTGCATTTGATCAGGTCCCAGCTTTTTTATGGCTTCCTCGTAATGTTTCTTTGACTTCTCGGAATTTCCTTCCCGGTAATAAATGTATCCAAGATCGACCAGATAATGAAGCAACCGTTTTTCATTTTTCTCTTGTTTAAGGACTAACTTCTCCGCTTTTCTGAATTCTTTTGTTTCAACCAGACAAAAAAACAAATAAGAATAGTAGTAGGAACTGGGTGTTTTATCATACAATCGCTGATAAACCTCCGCTGCCTTTTCAAAATCCCGGCTTTGGTAAAGCTGCATGGCAAGTTGTTCGTCATTTCCTTTGGCCTGAGCGTTTGGCTGAAAGGGAATCAGAGTAGGATTACCGGCAGGACGATCCTGGGCAAAACAACGAGAAATGAAGAGTGAGGAGTGAAAAGTGAAGAGTGATAGAAGTACGAAGTACGAAGTACGAGGTATGAAGTATGTAAAACGTAAGATGTAAGACGTAGGAAATCGTGCAAGGATGGACATTTTTTATTTTCTCCCGTTTTTTAGGAGGTTGATTGCGAACCAGGTCATCAGGCCTATGGCGGTTTTAAAGCTGGATTCATCTACATCGAAGGTGGCTGTATGAAGATTCGATGATATTCCTTTGGACTGATTGGCAATTACAAGGCGGTACAAACAGGAAGGCACTTTTTCGGCAAAATAAGCAAAATCTTCGGCGGTCATTCTCTTTTCAATCTCTTTTACATGATCCTTCCCCACATATTCTGTTGCCAGTTCTTCCAACCTGCGGGTAAGCAGGATATCGTTATTAAGGAACGGATATCCTTGAGAGACTCTGAAATCGCAGTGGGCGCCCATTCCTTCCCCAATGGAATTCGCCAGTTTCCGGATCAGTTCATGAACTTTAAGGCGCCAGGTTTCGTCATACGTCCGTACGGTTCCTTCGATCTTCACCTCATCCGGGATAACATTTGTATGACCTTCTCCCACGATTTTACCGAATGACACCACGGTTGGAATGAGGGGATCGGCATTACGGCTGACAACCTGTTGAATGGCCACGATAATATGAGAAGCAATCAGGATGGGATCAATAACCTGGTCGGGAGTGGCGGCATGACCTCCTTTTCCCCTTACGGTAATAAAGATTTCATCGGTGGAAGCCATACAGGGTCCGCCTTTCAATCCAATCTCACCTGCATCAAGGGTATTGATGACATGCTGTGCAAGAATATAATCCGGTCGTGGATTTTCAAGTATTCCTTCCTGAATCATCCTGATCGCTCCCCCCGGATAAGTTTCTTCCGATGGCTGAAAGATCAGTTTTACAGAACCTCCAAACCGATCCTTCATTTCGTTCAGAATTTTTGCAGCCCCCAGCAGGCATGCCATATGCACATCATGCCCACACGCATGCATTTTTCCTGGGAAAGCTGATTTATATTCAACCTCATTCTGTTCAGTCACCGCCAATGCATCCATGTCGGCTCTCAGCGCCACACAAGCAGAACCGGATTGTTTACCCTGGATCAAGCCTGTAATCCCTGTTCCGGCAATTCCCTTCCGGAATGGGATACCATATTCCTCAAGTTTTTTGCAGATGAACTCAGCCGTCTGAAATTCTTCCCAGGAGAGTTCGGGGTTCTGATGGAAATGGCGGCGGAGGGCGACAATCTCCCGGGAGTATTCCGCAGAGAGCATTTTTATGCGTTCTTTCAGATTATCCATTTGATATGAAAAATCAGTGCTCAAAGGTACCTAAATTTTCCGATTTCATTCCAGCAGTTCCACAAAGGATTTGCCCTAAGAATGATTTCTTTTTCTTAATACTTATCATCCCGGAAAGCAGAACCTGCCAACTGCAGACTGCAGACTGGTTTCGAGTCACGCATCCCGTTTTAAAGGGAAAAGTTGCACCTGAGTACCGAAGATTATCGCGTTATGAAGAAAGACAAAATTAAGAAAAAAGAGGTGCTTTTTTATAACGGGATGTTGCCGTGTTTCTTCGAAGGATTCGTTTTATTCTTGTTCTGCGTTAATTCTAATGCCTGGATCAGTTTCTGCCGTGTTTGTTTTGGATAGATGATCTCATCAACATATCCCAGTTCAGCTGCTTTATATGGGCTGGCAAAAGTTTTCCGGTAATGATCCACGGCTTCCGTTCTTTGGTTTTCATTTAATTTACCTTTATGGATAATGTTGACCGCTCCCTCGGGACCCATTACGGCAATTTCAGCCGATGGATAGGCATAGTTGACATCGCCGCCAATATGTTTGCTCGACATCACGCAGTAAGCTCCACCGTATGCTTTTCGGGTAATTACCGTAATTTTCGGGACAGAGGCTTCACAAAAAGCATACAATAATTTAGCCCCATGTTTGATGATTCCGCCAAATTCCTGGTTGGTTCCTGGCAGGAATCCGGGAACATCTTCGAAGGTGATTAATGGTATGTTAAAACAATCGCAGAAACGTACAAAACGGGCGCCTTTCAGGGATGAGTTGATATCGAGAACCCCAGCCAGATAAGCGGGTTGGTTAGCGACGATACCCACCGGCTTACCATCCAAGCGTGCAAATCCGGTAATAATGTTCTGGGCATAATGGGGCATGACCTCAAAAAAATTGTGGTTATCAACTACCGTTGTGATCAGCTCTTTCATGTCGTATGGTTTGTTCGGATCTACCGGAACCAGGGTCTGGAGACTGTCATCCTGGCGCATCCTATCATCAGGACATGGTTTGATCGGGGGGTCTTCCATATTATTTGACGGGAGAAAACTTATCAGCTCGCGGATCATCATCAATACCTGTTCATCACTCTCGGCTGCAAAATGGGCTACCCCGCTCCGTGTGTTGTGGGTCATGGCTCCACCCAGTTCATCCATGGTCACCTCTTCATGTGTAACCGTTTTAATGACTTCCGGACCGGTCACAAACATATAACTGCTTTCCTTTACCATGAAAATGAAGTCTGTCATGGCAGGCGAATAGACTGCGCCTCCTGCACACGGACCCAGGATAGCGCTTATCTGAGGGATTACCACTGAGGCCATTACGTTACGGTAAAAAATATCGGCATAGCCGGCAAGACTTTCTACTCCTTCCTGAATACGTGCACCGCCCGAATCGTTTAACCCTATTAAAGGAGCGCCCATACACATAGCCATATCCATGATTTTCACTACTTTATCTGCATTTGCCCGGCTCATGGTACCACCAAAAACCGTAAAATCCTGGGCGAAAACAAAGACCAGGCGTCCGTCGATCTTGCCATATCCTGTCACCATGCCATCTCCCAGGATTTTGTTCTTATCCATCCCGAAATCATGACAGCGGTGGGTGACAAGTTTATCTGTTTCAACAAAGGTATTTGGATCCATCAGGATAAGTATTCTTTCCCTGGCAGTCAGGCGACCGGATTTGTGTATCTTGGCAATTTTGTCAACTCCACCTCCAATTTCTGCTTTCAGGTTCTTATCCTCTAATTCATGATAACTTTCTTCCAGTGTTTGCATAGATAAAAAATTAAATAGAGAAATAGTGAAATAGCGAAGTAGTGAAAATGTTTATTTAAGTTTTATCATGATCTGGTGGGCGTTTACGGTATCGCCTTCCTTAACCAGGATTTCTTGTACCGTTTTATCCCCGGAAGCCTTGAACTCGCTCTGCATTTTCATTGCTTCCACCACAATCAGGGTCTGGCCCGTAGTTACGGATTCACCAACCGAAACGGGAATTTTTACTATTTTGCCTGGCATTGGGGATGCGACGTTGTCGTCACCTTCAATCTCAAGTCCTTTACTCCTGCTTTGGATATATTTCGTCTCGGCATCAATGATTTCGGTATTAAAAGTCTTTGCAAAAGTATTGACAATATATTTTTTGCTGGTATCCCCTTCGATCAGTTCAATGTTATAGGAGTAACCCCTGTATAAAATGGAGTATACCCCTGGTTCGACCATCACAACGTCGATATCATATTTATGACCGTCCACTGCGATCAGGGCTTTTGTCCCGGTCCTGTTCAGGAGCTCGATTTTTGCGGTACGGGTTTCTATACTTATTTCATAAGTCATGGCAATGAATTAATGACGAAGGACATTCCGTTTCCGGCCAAAACCTTTCCAGCCGGAAGTCCGCTCCCGGGTGTACTTAGGCGGCTGGATCTTTTCCAGTTTGTCAATATAATCAATGAAAGCCGCGATCATAGCCATATCTTCACAAGCGGTCCCGCAGGGTTTGGGAGTAAAGAGCCGGCCGTTATTTTCTTCAATAAAATGCGTATTATACTTTCCATTTATGAAATCCGGGGCATCCATAATACGTTCCAGGAATTTAATGGAGGTTTTGACCCCGGTGATCTTATATTCATACAAGGCACGTCTCATGCGTGAAATAGCTTCCTCCCGTGTGATTCCCCAGGTTATCAGTTTGGAGATCATAGGATCATAGTAAATCGGTATTTCATAACCCTCATATACATACCCGTCCGATCTGAGTCCCAATCCAAGAGGTTCCGTTAAATGTTTGATAACACCCGGGTTAGGCATGAAGTTATTCTCCGGATCTTCAGCATATATACGGCATTGGATGGCGTGTCCGTGTTGTCTTAATTCTTCCTGCCGGAAAGAAAGAGGTAGACCGTTTGCAATGTTGATTTGCTCCTTGACCAGGTCAACTCCAACCACTCGTTCCGTGACAGGATGTTCTACCTGGAGACGGGTATTCATTTCAAGAAAATAATATTCCAGGTTATCGCTGACAATAAATTCGATGGTACCGGCGCCTTCGTAGTTGACGGCCCTGGCAGCTGATATTGCCTTTTCACCCATCTCTTTTCTTAATTCAGGAGTCATCAGTGGAGAGGGGGTTTCCTCGATCACTTTCTGGTGACGACGCTGTATAGAACATTCCCGCTCAAAAAGATGGATTACATTTCCATGCTGATCAGCAAGTATCTGGAATTCAATATGATGTGGAGATTCGATATATTTTTCAATATAGACCGAATCATCGCCGAAAGCATTCATAGCTTCCGATTTTGCCATCCGGAACATAGGGAGAAGGTCATCCATGGTTTTTACCAGTCTCATTCCTTTTCCACCACCACCTGCCGAGGCCTTGATCATGACCGGTAATCCGATTTCCCCGACGGCCTCGATAGCTTTATGTTCGTCGGTTAGTTTTTCAACGGTTCCCGGAACTACCGGAACTCCGGATTTTATCATGGTCTGCCGGGCCGTGATCTTATCTCCCATGGTAGTGATTGCATAGGCATCCGGACCGATGAATTTTATGCCTTCCTGCTTGCAACGTTCGGAAAATTTAGCATTTTCAGATAAAAAACCATAACCGGGATGGATGGCATCAGCGCCTGATTTTTTTGCCACCTCGATGATGATGTCCATATTGAGATAGCTTTCACGCGAAGGCGACGGCCCAATATACCAAGCTTCATCGGCATACCTCACGTGCATGGCTTTCCGGTCGGCATCGGAAAATACCCCAACAGTAACAAGACCCAGCTCCCGGCAGGATCTCATTACCCTGACGGCGATCTCTCCGCGGTTCGCAACTAATACTTTTTCGATCATAGGATTCGACTGGTTAGCGACTGTTTAAATTCGTCTTCAGCACAGCAAAATATGATTTACCCGATTTAAGAGGCCGAAAGTATAAAAAAAAGGTTTTCAAGGGAAAAAACATCTATATATTTAAGGATATTTAACATTTAAAATAAACCTGAAGTTTTCTGATAATTTCAATCCGGATATTTTTTTCGATCTTTGCACTCGATTTTCCTTGATAGATGAAACGACTTTTATTCATCTTTATAATATTTTTGACCACCTGGCCTTCCTGCCGGAATGACAACGGACAGATTAGCGAGAAACTGGGTTTACCTTCCAATACCGCTGAGGATAGGCTTGTTTTGTATGATCCTCTATTGAATGAACTTGATCTTTTAAAGGATGATAACTGCATGGAGGGAGCTTCATTGGGGTACCTTATCATTGATTGTACCGGGAAAGAGCCACAGACTGTTGCAGAACAAGCGCCTGCCAGACCCCTTATTCCTGCTTCTACCTTGAAACTTTTCGTTACAGGCGCTGCATTGGAAATTTTCGGAAAACCGATCGTCCCTGAAATTACGATTACAAATCTGATGAGCATTAACTGGAGGTCATCAAGAATCCTCAGGAAAATTGGAGGGGAAGTCTATCAGAAAAGTACCACTACTGCCGGTGCAAGGGCAATTAGGGAATTCTGGGAAACCAAAGGTGTTGATACGAGAGGAATGTATTTTGATGATGGCAACGGACTTTCGAGGAATGATGCTATTTCACCCCGTCAACTTGTCGATGCCCTTTATATTATGCAAAGTTCTCCTTATTTTAAATATTTTTATGAATCCCTGCCCCTCTCGGGTATTACCGGTACACTCAGGAAAGCAATGAAAGGAACACCTGCCCAAGGGCGTATCCGGGCAAAAACCGGGACAATCGCCAGTGTAAAAAGCTTCGCAGGTTATGCCCACACCTTATCAGGCCGGAAACTGATTTTTGCCATCATCGTAAATGGTTTTTATTGCCGGCCCCGGTTGATGAAACAAAAACTTGAGGCTGTCCTTGTGAAAATGGCCGAGTTGTAAATGAAATTTCTTAAAGAAAACCGGCGACTAATCCTCAAGGCGGTTTTTGGCCTTCTTTTCATCGGATTAGCAATCTTTTTCATACGTCATGAGCAGGCGGAAATTCAACAGGTAAGGATCACCCTGTCGGGAGCCAATTCCCTTTGGATCTTTATCGGAATTTTTCTTTCCTGCATTTATATTATCGCCCAGGGTTTAATGTATTATGCCAGTTTCCGGTCAATAGGCCAGAAGATCGGTCTTCATACCACCATCAGGGTTTTCCTTAAAAGAAATTTCGTAAGTGTTTTCCTTCCGGCCGGGGGAGTCGCATCCCTGGCTTTTTTTACGAAGGAATTTGAGCGAAAACAAATTTCCAGAACCCAGATCCATTTTGCTTCCTCCATCTATGCCTTTACCGGAATTATTTCGGTTATTATCGTAGGTATTCCAATCCTTTCCTGGGCCCTGATCAGTAAGAGTCTCTCTACAAACCAGGGTTATGCCTTTATAGTTGTGATTCTTTTTGTAATTATCACCGGCTTGCTTGTTTATTCTCTTCTCCGACAAGGGATGGTTTACCGTTTGATCCTCCGTATCTGGCCAGGTATTGAATCGTTTATCGTGGAAATAAAATCAATCACCATTCATAAACGTGCTTATTTCTCCACGCTATTGACGTCAATCCTGATCGAATTCATTGGGATCATAACCCTGATGATCGCGATCAAGGCACTGGGATTTCACGTTTTGGTCGAAGCCGCCATGATCGGTTACATAACCTCAGTGCTATTCATTATCGTTTCTCCTTTCATGAGGGGACTTGGAGCGGTGGAACTTTCCATGGCTTTTGTCCTGACACGTTTCGGATTCAGTACCGTTGACGCTATATCTATAACTCTTTTATACCGGTTTTTTGAGTTTTGGCTACCGTTGGTAATCGGAGGTTCGCGTTTCCTCTTTATCCGGAATAATCTCTTCCTGAGGATCATCCCTGCCATACTTACCTTTGCGCTGGGGAGTATCAACATCATATCAGTACTTACTCCCGCGGTACCGGTACGTCTGGAACTTATCAGGGAATTTATTCCCCTTTATGCGATAGATGTTTCAAACTATTTTGTCCTTACGATGGGATTTTTTCTTCTTGTTATTTCAGCTTTTCTGCTGAAAGGATTGAGGATGGCGTGGTTTTTTGCTCTTAGCTTATCTCTGTTTTCTCTGGCAGGACATATTATTAAGGCTATCGATTATGAAGAGGCGCTCCTTGCGGCATTCGTCGTAATTTCGTTAATCTATACGCAACGACAGTATTTTGTAAAAAACATCCCCAGGCTTGGCCAGATCGGGATAACTACTGCTATTATCTCCAGTCTGGCTGTAGTTACTTATGGAATTATCGGATTTTATTTCCTTGATAAAAAATATTTCAATATCGATTTTAATATTCTTCAATCCATAAAGTATACGCTCCAAAATTTCTTTCTCTTCCGGAGCGATGAGCTCGTCCCTGCAACGAGGTTTGCAAGGGATTTTCTTTATTCAATCAATATTGCCGGGGTCCTGTCGGTTTCATTTCTGTTATATACCCTGATCAGACCGTTTGTATACAAATCAAAATCCGATTTAAACGAGAAGATGATGGCTAAAGAACTTGTAGCTAGTTTTGGAAAATCGGGATTGGATTACTTTAAAACTTATTTCGATAAATTGTTTTTTTTCAATACCACGAAAAATGCCTTTCTGGCGTATCGCGTTGCTGGAAATTATGCGATCGTGCTGGAAAATCCGGTGTCAAAAGACCTGGAAGCTATGAAACGGATCATCATGGAATTCAACAGGTTTAGTAACGAAAATGGATTAAAGAGTTTCTATTACCGGGTCCCGGAAGAAAGTCTTAAAATTTACGAAGAATTCAACAAAAAATTTTTATTGTTTGGTCAGGAGGCAATTGTCGATATTGAAAATT
>Ga0172368_10007484_pt1 | contig 11396 bp, 11 predicted proteins | sample Lak11m_FD_114540 | JGI IMG/M metagenome (GOLD analysis project Ga0172368, IMG submission 114540) | Freshwater microbial communities from Kabuno Bay, South-Kivu, Congo - kab_022012_11m | ecosystem: Environmental > Aquatic > Freshwater > Lake | place: Democratic Republic of the Congo: South-Kivu...
AACCAGCAAATCATTCTGCTTTGCGTCCCGCCCCGCCACGACAAGGCGATTCTTCGACGTGAAAAACCAGCGGTATTTCTCGTACCATTCCTTCTTCCTCTTCATGACGGGGCCGGCTTTTTTCTCATTCGCCGCCATGCTCTGCTGCCTTGCGCCTTCCAGCTCCTTTCTGGTTTCTTCAATCGCCTTTGCAGCGCCTGCCTCCTTGCTGGCAAGCTCCTTGGAGCGGTCAAAATAGTGCTTCGCATTCCCCTGCGCGCCCTTGCGGGAGTCCAGCCCCAGTTTCATACGTCATATACCCTTCCCAGGCTTTTTATTCCTGCCATCTTCCAGACGCCATAGGCTAGCTTTAAAAACTGTTTTTCCCCATCTTGTTCTTGGTGCGACAATGATGTTTGGGAAACTCAAGGGGATCCTGCTGGTTCTGGTGCTTGTTTCAGGCGTTGCATTTGCCGATTCTCCGACCTCGCAGCTTCTGGTGGCGCTGTCCCAGCTTTGCCTAGGGCTTTCGCAGCTGGTTCCCGTGGCGGCAATGCTGATGGTGCTTCTTGCTGCGGTGATTTACGCGACAGGCCAGATGATGGGCGCAGAAACCCGCGCACGCGCCAACGTATGGGCAACCTCCTGCCTCACAGGAGCGCTTATCGGAATACTCATTTCAGTCATAGCGCCCTCCGTCCTGTCCACAATTGCAGGCGGCACTGCAATAACCTGCAGTTGAGCTGCTGGTGTTTATTTTTAAATTTAGGACGCATTTGCTAGCATATGGAAGCAGCATTAGCCGTAGGGATAAGCATCACAGTCATCATGCTCTCCGCGCTGCTATTCGACAGACTGAAGCTCCCCAACATCCTGGGCGTGCTGGTTGCAGGCATGCTGATGGGCCCCTACAGCCCGCTGGCCTCTGTCAACCTGATGGGGGCCGATTTCGGCAACATAATAATCGCCGAGCCGTCATTGGTAGGCGTTTTCGCCGTGCTGGGCGCCGCGCTCATACTCTTTGGCATCGGCCTTGAGTTCTCGGTGATAAAAATCGCCCAGCTTGGGCCTTTCACGTTCGTCGCGGCAGTGATCAAGATAGGCATCGTCTATTTGGCAGGCTACGCCGCACTCTCCTTGCTCGGCTTCCCTGCACAGTCATCCGCGCTGGTTGCGCTCGCGCTTTCCTTCTCCTCCACCCCGATAATCCTCAAGCTGCTGGAGGCTTCGGGCAAAATACGGCGCGCTGAGATGCCTTTCATAATGTCCATACTGGTGATTGAGGACCTGCTGGCGGTGTTCTTCCTGGGCCTCATTGCAAAGCCCGGCGGGCAGTTCACCGAATATGAGTTCGCCCTTTCGCTTCTGCGCGTGGTCCTCACATTCATCTTTGCTTATGTGGTCCTGTCCAAGCTGATCAACAAGTTCCTGACCCTTGTTTCGTACAGTGACGAGCTGCTGCTGCTTTCCACGGTCAGCCTGGTGCTGGTCATAGGCTACATCTCCGAGGGCATAGGCATGTCGTTCTCGGTCGGCGCATTCCTGGCAGGGAGCACAATCGCCGGCTCGTCCGAGTCCAAGCGCATCGAGGAGAAGATAAAGCCATTCAACTCGCTTTTCTCATCCTTCTTCTTTTTCTCAATAGGCTTGCTGGTCAGCGTCTCTTCCATCCTTTCCAACATGCCCCTGCTGCTGCTCTTCATAGTCATCGGGATCGCCGTCAGGTTTGCTGCCTCGGGCGTGTCCGCCTATTTCATCGGTTTCCCGGGCAGGGGCGCATGCTTTTGCGCAGCGGCCTTCCTTCCAATCTCCGAGCTTTCGCTGCTTCTCATAAGCCAGGGCATGGCCGGGGGGCTGGTGCCTGCAAGCTTCCTGGGCAGCTTCGCATTCGCAATAATAGTCTCCTCTTTCATTTCCGCCTGGCTGGTGCACCGCGAGAATGAGATATACAACTCATTGCAGGCCATCTCGCCGCAGATAATAATCAACAACATGAGGCTGCTGCGCTCCACCGCGCTTGGCATGCGCCGCGCAGTGTCCGAGACGTCAAAATACTACCACGTGGTCGAAAAGCTCCCCTCGATTTCGCATAGGCCAGAGTCGCTCTCCACTAGGGAGCAGATGGTGCTGACCACCAAGAACGCCGCATTGCTGATGGTCTTCTCCAGCGCCTGCTATGTGCCGATATTCCTGATGCAGGTCCCAGACTGGAGTTTCCTCTCGGATTTCTTCGTGTTCATTTTCGCGGCCTTCTTCGTCACATCCGCGCTTTTCATAGTGAATGCCAAATCCTCTGCGGATTCGCTGATGAAAATGATGGTGCGTTCCAGCACAGGTGCAAAGTACGCGCCGGTCGGGCACATATTCATCACCATCTTTTTCCTCGCGCTCTCGGTTTCGTACTTCTGGGCCTACCAGCTGGCGCCGGCCTCGCTTTCGGTCATACTGGTGCTGCCCACCCTGATTTTCTGCCTGCGCAGCATAGCCTCGATAATAAAGTCTATTGCGTCCGACGGGATCAGGCTTTAGGAAAACTCAGTAGCCGTCAATTTTTTCTTTCTTCAGCTTCCCGAACGCCGTATCCATGGCGGAAATGAAAACTGCCAGGAATCCGTCGGTTCCGCTCCACTTGCCAGCGTAAATTTTCGAAAGGAAAGCGTCGACCTGCTTTTCAACCGCCTTGCCGCCAGCGCCTATCGATTCCATCAGGCATTTCTTGACTAGGTTGCGGTCCACCTTGTCCATCAACGGGCGCAAGTACACCGCGGGCGGGCCATTCCTGCCGGTTTCAGGATAATAGGCGCAATCCGTGCAAATCAAAAAATCCATCAAGTCCGGCTTTCCCAGCTTCTGCATTATCCAGGGCGCCATGGCAACGTTAAGGTATTCCCCGTGGATGTCTTCCTCGGTTATCCTCCCAGCCTTCAAAATCTCACGGTAGCCCTTCACGTTCCTGCTCCCGGTATCCATCACTTTTCTCACATCGTTCAGCCTAAGGGGCAGCCCCAGCTCGCTTTGCACGCAAGCTGACGCGAATTCGGAAAGCCGGTAATACGGAGGGGTTGATTCTTTCACCAGCAGGTGGGGGAGCAGGTGCGTTGTTTCGTGCAGCCCGTGGTTCACGCCTATGATCGTGCACGCGGCGGTCGTCCTTCCGAACAGGTATTTCTTATGCACGTCCCTTGCAACTACTATGCTTGGCTTCCCGTTGATGAAATCGCTCTAAGCGACATTGGCCTCATCCGGCGATGCCTGGTCGTTCAGCCCGAATTTCGTGTACCTTGCCGGTGCATATCCTGGTTTCATGTGGAAAAAGTAGCGCTCCCCTAGCCACACCCCTACGCAATAGGCGAGCGTTTTTGCGCTGTTGTCCCAAACCCCGAATTCATTCCTGCCAATCGCAGCACCTATTTCTTCCTGCAAATAGAAGCTGTTGGCGCGCAGCCACATGGAAAATGCCCCAGCCCTCCCTCCGGTTGCGGCGCCCTTGTAGTACTCCTCGACTTCTTCCACAGCCTCGCGCAGCCCGCGGGCAACGTACTCGCGTATGGCATCCATCCTATCCTGCTGCGCAGGCTTGGTTTGGGCTGGCTCAGACAGCAGATTCCTGATTGCGAACGGGCTCAACGCAGCAACAGCCAGGAACTTTCTCCTGCCCATGCGGGCGGTTTCTGCGTTTTCGCCCAGGGCTTCCGCTGGCTTGTTTGCATCGCATTTCCTGTGCCTGAACTGGCAGATGCCCATATCCCAAACAGTGTTCTTATGTGTTTATATGTGTTATGTCCTGGCAAAAAAGAACGGAAAACAGGCGAAAGAGAAAAAGAAGAAAGAAAAAAAGGAAACTAAGCGCCCTTGCCCGCCGGCTGCTGGCCGATGGTTATCCTGGGGGGCACAATCGGGGGCGAGAGGTTGATTGCGCGCACCACCAGCGTGCCGTTGGTTCCGCAGGCGTAGTTGATGGCGTTAAGCACCACTTCTGCAAAGAGGTCCGGGAGCTTCTTGTCCTTGCTCCATCTGTCGCCAATCTCCTTGGCGAGCTTGGCGTCCTCTTTTGCAGTCAGGGTCCCATTCATCTTGAGCTCCCCCACGCCTTCCAAATAGGATGCAACGTATGAGAAAGTTATCAGGACATCCGAGCCCTTGACAGAAACGTTGTCAACCCCGATGTTGATGTTCAGGCCCGCGACCTCGTTGTCCGAATCGCGGTGCGCCTCGGTCTTGGTTATCTTGATGTTGGTTATCATTGTACCATCTCCTCTTGATGTCTCTGGAACGAAAAGGTTAAAATCCATCCTCAGAATCAGAGCCTTATTTCCTGCCCTGGCCTAAGCGAGACCCCTTTGGTCAAGCCGCCCAGGTCGTTGGTGAACTCGGCGGCATCCTGCGCTATCCTGTCGTAGGTGTTGTAGCACATCGGCACAGCCACCTTGGGGCGCATCTCCTTGACTGCGGAATTCGCGGCAAACGGGTCCATCATGGAGCCGCCGCCAATCGGGACGAGTGCCACGTCGCATTTTATCTGCCCCATGTCCGAGAATGAATAGGTGTCCCCTGCGTGGTAAACAGTCAGCCCGTCCCCCTTCACCAGGTAGCCCACCGGGTACTGCGACTGGGGATGCACTGCCTTTGCCACCTGTATGTCAATGCCCTTCATGGCGAACTTGTCCCCCGCCCTCACGTCAATCTTGAAGCGGTCGGACAGGCCCAGCTTGGCAAGCGCCGGCTTGGGCGCCACGACCGAGGAGTAGCACCTGTCTGCAATCTCCTTCACGGTCTCAGGCTCGCAGTTCGTGGGGTCCTCGTTGGACAGGAATATCAGGTCGCACTCGCGCACCGAGTGGTGGTTGAGCGCTGACTTGACAAGGCGCGAGTTGCCCCCGAGCGGGTCTGCCACCGCGGGATTGAAAAGCATCACAATGTTGCCCAGCTTCACCTGGAAGCAGGAATGCCCAAAGTACGTTATGGAACGCATGCAGAAATTTTGCTCCTCACATTTAAATACATATTACCCGAAAGCAATCCATGGCGCTCCCGTCAGTGAAACTGGCAATTGCCCTGTCGCTCTGCCTGCTCCTTTCAGGCATCGCTTCTGCGGATTTCTCAATGCGCAGCCTGTCGGTCCTGATAAACATCAACAAGGACGGCACAGTCCACGCCGAGGAGCGGCTTTCGCTTGTGATAAACGGGTCTTCCAGCAAGGAGCTTTACGATGCCACGCGCAGCACCTACTCGGACCTTGCCACTTGGAAAGACCGCACGCAGCTGTCCGAAATGCGCCACCACGTCACGCGCGCCAACACCGACATCTCAAACCTGCGCGTGCTGCCGCAGGCAATAGAGCGGTGCAACTCCTTCGTGGGCACCTGCTATGCCACAGTTGTGATAGATTACACGGTCCCGGTCGGGCAGAACGGCTCCGGCCTGGTGAAGGTGGACCACTACAAGCCGCGCACCGCAAAGTACTCCCTGGTCTCGGATGCGCTCTCGTTCGACCAGACCAAGACTGGCGACCTCATACTGCCGACCGGCACCAACATATCAATCTCAATCCCGCAGAACTCCGAAAAGATATACTTCTCCAGCCTCCCGCAAAACCTGGTTGATGCATCTGACAGCTTCCTCTACGACGAGGGGGCCAATCTCCGCTATTACACGGGCGAAAAGCGCACATTCTACTGGCAGGGGGACATGCTTTCCAAGTTCCAATTCACCTATGAAATAGAAGCCCCGCTCGAAAGCGAAGTCATCGAGTTCTTTGCCGACAACCAAAAGCAGATCACGCAGTTTTTCCTGGGCCCTCAGGGCTTGGCGGCAATCATAGTGCTTGCCGCGGCGGTTGCCTCGGCGTTCTACCTGAACCGCGTGAACAGCGAATAGGTCATTGCCATGCCACTCCACCAAATCGAAGCAAAGATGCTTTCAGCTATTGCAGGCAGGATGCCTGCTGAGTTGGTAGCATCCAAATCCGGGCTGCCGCTCGATTCGGTCCTTTCCTTTGCGCAGAGCCTGAAGGAGAAGGGGCTGATTTCGCTTTCGCAGCAGTCCAGCCAGAACATCGCCCTCACGGCAGAGGGCAGGCGATTTGCCGAGCAGGGCCTGCCCGAACTGCGAGTCCTTGCCTGCGCCCTTTCCGGCAAGCCAATTTCCTCGCTTTCCCAGGAGGAAAAGGCAATCGGCTTGCCTTGGGCTGCAAAAAACGGCTGGGTGAAAATAGAGCGCGGCGCGCTTGTTGCGCAGCTTGCTTCCCCGCCTGCCTACCCGCAGCAGCAGGCGCTCAAAGCGGTACTTTCAGGCCAGGCGGCATCTGCGGAATCGCTGGAGCTGCTCTCCAAGCGCAAGCTGGCGGTTGAGACAACCTCCAGGCAGTTCTTCCTGGAAAAGACCGGCAAGAAATACGACGAGGCCGCGCAGGAAGAATCCGCGGTGAACGCGATTAGCCGGGAAATGCTGCTTTCAGGGGCATGGAAAAGCGCGCAGCTGCGCCCCTATGACGTTTCGGCTCCAGCTGAAACGCCGTTCCCAGCGAAAAGGCACGCGATTTCCCGCCTGCAGAAAAAAATCGCGCGCATTTTCACCGACATGGGCTTCGAGCAGATGGAAGGCCCGGAGACGCAGTCCTCCTTCTGGAACTTCGATGCGCTCTTCCAGCCGCAGGACCACCCGGCCCGCGAATTGGCAGACACTTTCTACCTCAAGGGCGAGTCGCCCCTTCCGCTTGACGCCTCATTGGTTGCAAAGGTGAAAAGGGAACACGAGAAGTCCTGGGGCGGGAGCTGGCTTGAGAAAAACGCCAGGAAAACCGTGCTTCGCACCCACACCACCGCGCTTTCCGCGCGCTACCTTCATGAGAAATGCCAGGGCAAAGCCCCGAAAAAATATTTCGCGATAGGCAAGGTCTATCGGAACGAGGCCACGGACTACAAGCACCTTGCGGAGTTTTTCCAGGTCGAGGGCATAGTAGTCTGGGAAGGCGCGACCTTCCGCGATTTGCTCGGCTGCCTCAAGGAGTTCTACCGCAAGCTCGGCTTCACCAAAATCCGCTTCCAGCCATCGTATTTCCCCTACACCGAGCCCTCGCTTGAAATCTCGGTCTTCTTCGAGAAAAAGCAGCAGTGGCTGGAGCTTGGCGGCGCCGGGATATTCCGGCCCGAAGTGTCCATCCCCCTCTGCGGCCGTTACCCTGTGCTTGCCTGGGGCCTCTCGCTCGAGCGCCCGCTCATGCTCCTAAACGAAATGGACGACATCCGGGCTTTCTACAAGAGCAACGTGGGCTGGATAAGGAAGCAGAAGGTTTAGCCGCAGCTGCCAGTTCTTAACAGGAAAGGAATACTGCCACTGCCATTTAAATGCATTTATAAACACTTTACCCAACAACCAGGCATGGATTCGCAATTAATGCAAACGGCCAAATCCTACCTGGAAAAGCACCGGGTGCCTGCAAGCGAGTTCGGCCTCGGGCCCTACATCCGCAGGGGAAACAGCCTCTCGATTATTCCGGCACAGCGTGCGAGCGGGATGGGTCTTGTGCTGGAGAAAAGGACCGATTACCTGGACTGCGCGATGATAGCAAAGCGGCTTTATGACGATATTGTCAGGCAAAATCCCGAGCTTTCCCCCCGGGCCGTTTGCATTATGGATGGGTTCAGCATCCATTATCGGGTTGAAGTTTCGGACCCGGCTTCAGGAGAGGCTGCCCAGATAGACGCCACGCCTTGGTACAACCGCGTGATTGCTGGGAAGCACGGGGTTTCACACTCCTGGGGCGAGAACTGGGAAAGCAGGAAAATCAGCCCGATAAGCTCACAGCAGGCGCTTCCGATGTCCGTAAATTTTTTTCAGGGCGGCACGCTGAGCACCTATGTCGCAGGCTGGCTGCCCAAAAACATAACCGACTCCGACCACGCGGGGCAGATGGAGCGTTTCAGGTTCATCGGCCTGCCCCTTCCAGAATTTGAGTTCAGCCTCCAGGTCTGCTTCAGCCAGGGGCCTGCGCAGCAGCTTAACCTCCACGATGCCTATTTCCAGGTTCACGATGTGCCAGCCTTCAGGCGGCTCTCCTCCGAAAAAGATTTCGGGCAACTGGTGGATTCGGGGGCAATCAAGCTGCTGTTCATGACCAACCACGGCGACGTTTCTTTTGACAGGTGGGCATCTCGCGGCATTCTTGAATTAAATGAAATTCTTACAGCAGCAATGCGCCAGATTGACGCGAACGTTCCTTGGCTCCTCGAAATAATGAGGAGGGCAGCCGACCTGTTCTGATTCGCGGAACAGGGCATTGACAATGTTTTTATTTTCCTCCCCCGAATAGGTTAGCATGGCGATCATGGCGGCTGCCCCATTCATCCTAACCTACCTCCTTGCAATAACTTCGGTGCAGGAAATGAACGTCAGCACAAATGCAGTGCAGAAGCTGGTCGACTACAACTATTCAATCCAGGCAGCCGACCTGATACCCGGCATGCGCTATAACAACTCGGTCGGAGTCAGCTGGGCAATCGGCAACGCTTCCCTTCGCGGCTTGGATGGCCAGACTGTGACGGTGAAGGTTTCAGCCCGCGCCCTCAACGATTCGGGCATATCGTTCTTCTCGCCCTTCGGCACGAGGGCGTCATCAGCCGAAACCTACCTGCACTGCCGCGTTGCAAACGGCACCTGCGACAATTCCTCGGTGCTCTTCTCTGAAATACCGTTCACCATAACCATAACGCAGGGCGGAAACGAATCGGCGCAAATAACATTGGATTCTGAAATAGTCGCCGGCGCCCCCCTTCCAATCTCCAACGACGAAGTGCAGAAGTCCGCAGGAAGCATATTCGACTCGCTCAAGAATGCATTCGGCAACTCGACCGAGGGGGCGCAGCCCCTCAAGAACGAGGCTTCATCTTCCAGCGGCAGCAGCACGAATGGCAGCAAGGACTTCCTGGACAGCCTCAAACCAGAAGGAGACTCCAAGAACCCGCTTGAATTCCTGCAGTCCAACCCGCTCATATCAATCGCGGCACTGGGCATAGTGGTTGTGATAACCGGGGCATACCTTCTCAACACCAAGGATTAGGGTTTTATACGCTCCATCCCCTAGCTTTGCCATGTTTGAAATCACGGTGCTTGGCACTGCCTCCGCGGTCCCCACGATAAAGCGCAGCCTTCCAGCAATAGCCGTGCGGCACGAAGGCGGCGTTTACCTTCTGGACTGCGGCGAGGGCACGCAGCGCCAGATGATGAAATACGGCGTTTCCTACATGAAAATAAAGGCGATATTCATAACGCATCTGCACCTCGACCATTTCCTCGGGGCATTCGGCCTGATAGAGACCATGGGCCTGAACAACAGGGTCGAGAAGCTCACGCTCTACGGCCCGCGCGGCTCTGCTGCGGTATTCGGCAGGAAAAGCTTCCTGGAAATAGTCGAAATAGACGAAAAATTCTCCGTTGATTTTGGGGGCTTTTCCGCCAGTGCTTTTGCCAACACCCATGCGCGTGACAGCTTCGGGTTTGTTTTCGAGGAAAAGGAACGGCGCCGCTTTTACGAGGACAAGGCGCACGCAGCAGGCATCAGGGGGCCCATGTTCACGCAGATAATGCAGAAGGGCGAGTTGCTGGTTGGCAAGAAAAAAGTCAGGCTCAAGGACATTTCCTATCCACAGCCCGGCAAGAAGCTGGTTTATTCCGGCGACACCGGCCCCTGCCCCTTGCTGGTGAAGGCGGCAAAGGGCGCGGACCTGCTCATCCACGAGGCCACATTCTGCTCTGACCGTCTGGCGGAAGCAAAGGAGGCAAAGCACTCCACCGCTGCGCAGGCAGCATCAGCTGCGAAAAAGGCAGGCGTGAAGCAGCTGCTGCTTACGCACATCTCCGGCAGGTATGCCGACAACTCGCATCTGCTCCTGGAGGCAAAAAAAACATTCGAGAATTCCGTGGTTGCGGAAGACGGGATGAAAGCGGAAGTTTAGGCAACTTTTTTTATTCTTCCCTCCGCCAGCAATCAGATGAAAGTCAAGCTCAATCAAGGCGAACAGCTCCTTGTCCTCAGCCTTCTGCTCCTGCTCCCGGCCACCTGCACCTTCCTTAAATACTCGCAAGGCATGGGCTGGGACCTGCCCGGCCACATAGCAGAAGCAGACATATACCGGAATGAAATACTGCCCGACGTTTACGGCTACAACCCCTATTTCCTGTTCGGCTATCCAATCCATCTTTATCCTCCCCTCTCAAGGATATTGCTTGCACTGTTCTCATATGCGCTGGGCACTGTCCTTGCAGCCAAGCTGCTGCTGGCTTTCGGGGTGTTGTGCTCCCCGCTGGCGCTGCATTTCATGCTTAGGAAAAACGGATACGATTCATTTCCCTCAGCCTGCGCCTGCGTGCTGTTCTCGGCCTTTTTTGCAACAGCTGCGCAGTCCTACGAGGTAAGCATAAAGAACGCCTATTACCTTGGCCTGTTTTCGTATTATTCCGCCCTTCCGCTGGTTTTCCTTGCAATCGCATATTTCAATGAAAACCGCCGCTTTTCCGCAGCCCTATCAGCATTGGCGCTGCTCTTCAACACCATGCTGGGCGCTGCCGCGATTGCGTTTTCACTGGCGCTGTCTGCCAACAGCCTCCTTTCCAGGAAATGGAAGCAGGAGCTTTCCAGCGGCATTCTCTATGCCTTGTTGCTGCTGCTCATCTGCGCCTGGTGGATTGCCCCTTTTGCAGAGGAGACGATAGCAAAGGGAAACGCGGGCTACCACATTCCGTTTGACATCGGCAAAATCAGGAACGAGAATCTCGCCGGGCTGGCAGCGGCAGCCGTGGCGTTTTTCCTTTCCAGGAACCGCCAGAAAGGGGCGTTTCTTGCAGTTCTTTTCTTTGCGCTGCTCGCAGCAAGGCTCATCCTGCCTTCAGCGTATTTCGGGCAGGCTAGCTGGTTTGAGTACAGTTCCGGAACGCTTGGCTGCATCGCGGTTGCAATGCTGTTCTTCAAAAAAGACAGGTTTTTCACCAGCCTTTACGCTGGTTTTCTGCTGGCTTATTTTTCAGCCACGCTCTCTTTAGTTATTTTATCGGGCCTGAACAACGCATTCTTGCTGCCCATCGTGCACGCTTACCGGGTTTCAGGATTCATTTCTGTCCTTGACTTTGCAGCAATTGGGTTGGCAGCTGCAAGCCTGCTTGGCAAGAGGGCAGGCATTGCGTGCGCAGCATTGGCAGCCATTCTTTGTGCTGCGGCATGCGTTTCGCCCTCCAACGAACTCTCATTTTACCTCCACCAGGACGAGGCTCCCTACTCGTACAATTTTTCAGGATTGCAGACTGGGCAAGGCAGGGCAATAATGGCAGGCAACCTTGACCCGGGCATGCCCCACACGGCATATGACGAGTATTTCATGCAAACAGGGAAACCGACGGTGCGCGGGCTTTTCGTGGAGCAGGCC
>Ga0172368_10007485_pt1 | contig 11395 bp, 7 predicted proteins | sample Lak11m_FD_114540 | JGI IMG/M metagenome (GOLD analysis project Ga0172368, IMG submission 114540) | Freshwater microbial communities from Kabuno Bay, South-Kivu, Congo - kab_022012_11m | ecosystem: Environmental > Aquatic > Freshwater > Lake | place: Democratic Republic of the Congo: South-Kivu...
CCTTCGAGATGTGGGTGGGGAATGATGCTTTCGCTGGCAGCACTTGGCCCGATCTACAGTGTGGTGTACACGGCGGTGGCGATCAACCCTGAAAGTACTCTGGCTAAAATGACCGCCTCCGATCCCGATATCCCAAAGGACGTAGATGGTGCACAATGGTATGAAATTCCTGGAATCTGGTGGGGTGTGGTCGAACGGTTATCTTGGACGATGCTGGGGAAACCAGCAACCATTGGGTGTCGGTTTAGGGCAGTAAATTATTGAGATGTGAGGGCAATCTAAAGAGGTTACCCTCATTCCTTTTTAAATTATTTCGCTAATGCTCTATAAGTAAACCACAATCCGTTGAGCAGTCTGATGACGACGAAAGCTGCGATTTTTCAAGGAACGAAGGCAATGACCTGGGATAACTGGATAACTCAAAAGACAGTGATAGTTAGGTGGACAAGAAGAAAGGAGGTAGTTCCGGAGGGTCAGATGGGATTTGGAATCTAATTTTTTGCAGCCCTAGAGAAATCTAGGGCTGTAGAATTTTGCCAAGTGGATTTTCTCTAAATGAGCACAACTTACCAAATCAAGGTAAATAACCAATAACCTAAGAGGACACCGATGTAAGCAAATAATAATGTGAATGACACACGATTAGCCCAAAGATCATATTTATTTAAACGAAGAAAAAATTTGTTCTTGTAGAAGTTATGTACTTGTAGAAGATAGAGCTGTTGAATATTATCCTGGAGTTCCTTGTCTATTGTTTCATTAGCATAACTTTCCACAAAGAAGTGGAGTCCTTCTAAATACGGAAGTAAATTTTTTTGATTTCCATTTTCTTTTTGAAAAGGATTGGGGTTGATTGATTTAATAAAAGGATTGGCATGGTAAAACCATTTCCATTTGTTGCCATATCCCGAATTGTTGAATGGATACTTGAATCCTGACTGAGCTTGATATTCGTGCAATTTTGCAATGGCAAAAATGATTTGGATTCCAAATATGATTAATGCGGGATACAGAATAATCCAAGTTAATTTTGCGGCAATTAACAATCCTGAAGCAGCAATAAGGATGGTCAGTGTTTGCCAAGACGACTCAACAAGTCGAGTTCGTCTTGATTCAATTTGGTCTGTAAGCTGGTTGTAATAAGAAATCATCTTTTTTACATCTTCATTGGTTTTGATTTTCTGATCCTTATCCAAGCTATTCAGCTTATCCATGTCGTTTTTTATTTTCTCAGACATGTTTTCTAAAATAAGCTCAGAATTTCTCTTGGGTCGAGAAAAGAGTTTATTGATAAGAGAAATGATGTCTTTAATTCGATTTGTAATATACACAATTACCCTCTTCATCAAAATCTCCTTTCCATTCAACACCCAGGTAGGTATCGGGGGCATTTGTTGTGCCAGGCCGATTCCATTTATCCTTAAGATAATTATAAATTGTGTTATCCCCAGAAATCCTCGAGTGAGAATTGATATACATACGTATACTTTGAGATGGGATCATTTCCTGAACGACCTTATTAAATATTATAACATTTGTTCTAGTATTTTTGATCCAATTAGAAAAATTGTTATGATTCCAATTAGAAAATCCTTCAATTTTGTCTAAGCCACAACAACAATCTGTATCGCCTAAATGATTTAAACCATAATCACCTGCACCATAGGTCATACCATATTGGTGTATTTGGTCTATCAATGGCTGAAGAAGCTCCCACTTTACCTTAACAGGAAGCATCCATTCACGGCCATTTCTTTCAGCACGCATTTGCTTATAATATTCGATCCCATCCCAATTCAAGGCAGAAAATAATTCTTTTGATCGCCCAATGGTCATTTCAACTGGTAGCTTTAAGAATTCAAGGATTATATGCTTTACACCAGCTTCACCAAGAGAAGGAATGAGTGTATTCCTAATTTCACCTAAGTAATTCGGGAAAAGCGGCTGTATTCGTACAATTACGTAAACACCTTGAGCCGCGAGAAACCTTATTGCCTTTATCCTTTCAAAAGGAGATGGAACATTAGGCTCTAATATCCGCGAATGATCTCGATCAATGACAGAAAAGGAAATTTGAATCACCAAGTTCTTCATACTCGAAATTTGTGAAAGTACTTTGTCTTCTGCCAAAATGTGAGTGTTTTTTGTGCTAATTACTATTGGGTAATCTATATCATCCAGAATATGTAGAATTTGCAATGATCTTTTTATAATTTCCGACGATGCAAATGGATCGCTCATACCTCCGAAATGGACAGGCATTTTTGATAATAGTAATTCGTCGATAATATCCGTATTCTTCTTATCTGCCTCAAATAAACGAACTACTTTCCTTTGAATCCTTGCTGGATCCGCTAATAAGGAAGTTGATGTGCGGCGTCCTCCCCTTGACATTGCGAAACAATATGAACAATTTAAAGGACACTTGGGAGCAGTATCCAGTCTAAAGGGAACTCCGCAAAAATAAAACTGACTAGTCAGAGCTAATGAATATCTGTACTGTTGGGATTCAGAGTCGCTGTCTACGGGATTATTAGTAATCATACCAATCTGAACTCTCATTTTAGTTGTAAACAATCACTGTGAATGACTGGTTACAATTCGCCTTAGAAAATCCATAGCAGATAAAAAATGTTAGTGTAACAAGAATAAATCCTCATCCATATATTCATGTTTTTTACGATGCTCATCTGTATTCAGCAACGACATTTGGGTTTCAAAATTTTTTACAAAAAAATCAATAAATGGATTGTTATTGTGATTTCTTGCTATGTAAAGCAACCGGGCTCTTCTGGTCGGTTTACCTCTGTCAAAATGGTTAGGATCAGTAGTCCAATCCTTAACCAAATTATCAGGTGCTAGTAGGTGAATAATCTGAGTACACAATTCTCTATGACTACTGGCAAAATGCCGACATCGATCCGGGTTCTGGGATGATATTGTTTCTTCCGCGCCTCGTAACAAAATGGGGAATGAAGAATCAAGACTTGCCAACCACGCTACCAGCTCTTTGTTATCCGGAGTAATTATTTTTTCTTGTTTGGGTTGGTTTTTGTTTGTAGAGATAAAATGCTCAGTCACAATTGCCGTGTTGCGCATTTCAATAGTTGGGTAATATCTTACAGCATCGGGGAGGACTGAGAATCTCTCAACTGGAAGCACGTCTTTCATCAGGTTTTGGTAACTTGATATCGTACCTCCCAAACTTTCGAGCAGGGCGTTTTGAGCGGGTAAAACTAAGGGACGCTGCATCTTTGCGATTTCCTCAGCAATACCAAGGATGGGAGTTTGAAGTCGATAAATATCTCCCATCTGTTCAATGGCACGTGTGTTTAAATTGTGGATTACTTCACCGAACTTGCTAACGTCCCCAAACTGCTCTAACATCCCCTTCATTGAAGAGGCTAATTCTATTTGCACGTTTTTCAAAGGTGCCATAACACTTGCCAGGTTCGTGGAGATAGCCCTGACAGATTCTGATAATTGCTTTGCTAGTTCTCGTTCCTGTTGTTGAACTGCTTGGTAAAACCGTACTACAGGGTCTTCGATCTCCGCGAATTGCTCGTATTCTTCTTCGCATCCCCATTCTTTAACGGCAATCTCGATTAGACGGCGTTGATCTTCGTTGGAGAAAGCCTGGAAATCTTTCTGGTCGCTCCCTCGCAGCATCCATGAGATAACCCTTTCAGTGAATACTCGCTCTTTATCCACATCAGAAACTGACTCTACAATTCTCTTTATTTCCCGAAACATTCCCCATGATATGAAAGCGACCCGTATGGTTAATCCGCTGGGTAGTTGATAGACCTTTGGCTCTGTCTCCGCGTTGAGTATCTGGTCCCTTGTAAGAGGTTTTTTTTGCTCGTTATCTTCGTCTGTCATAGAGGCACTTCTCTTTTTACAATACTCAAATTTATCTCATCTTCTTCCACTGCACGCTCTTCCCACCGTGTTTTTCCTGTTCGTGGTTTGCCTTCTCAAATCCCATCACCATCTTCCCGCAGACTTCGCACTTATATAACCCAAAATCTGATAATGTCGGCTGATCTACAGGCGGATCGATCTCTTTTTCCACCTTAGCTGGCGGGGGCACTGGTAAATTCGGCTTCGCTGATGCGGGAAGCTGGGTCTGAACTGCCGCAGGCCGGCTTTCCGATCTGGGTTGCACCATCGAAATCGTTTCCTGTTTTGGTGGTACTGCAACACTTTGTGCTGAGTAGCCATTAGGATTGCTAACTTCGACACCCTCCAGTCGATCCCAGGCTTCTAGAACCAACCGGCGCGTGCGGTACTCACCATACTGTCGGATTTCCTTGTCTTTCAATACGCGGAAAGTCTCACCTGGGTACTCGGGCCCATAGACATCCTGTGGATCAAGGATATAGCGTAGCTCGTCGCGACTCAAACCATAAAGTTTGGCATAATATGCATCTAGTTCAGCGCGCAAGACTGCCCGGCGGTCTTCATCCCATTTAAATGGAGGATAGGGGAATCCATCAGACAAGGATTCTACCCAATCTGGTAGCTCGGCGTTACGATGGCCACCACTGGTGGTAACAGTGTTTTCCTCCCATTGGTGAATAAAGGAGGTTTTTAACTCCGGGGATGCATCACGCCACACATCGTTCGCAAAAGGCTGTAAATCCCATGTGGTAAACGATAATTCAAGCACCTTTGGTGTGATAAGAGATATACACTCTTTCGAGTATCCGTTAGGTGGAACGACTGCCAGTTGCTTAACTATAAAGAAATTCAGATTTGCCCCACCCATTTTTTGACGAGTCACAAAATCAAAAATTAGAGAGTTTAAGTTGCCCAATAAGGCCAATATTAGATCCGTGTCTGAAACATTAGGCAAGAGAATAGGCGCAGAATTGCCTACTCCAACTAACGGAAGGATGCAAAACATTGCAGACCTTGCATTAGTCATTAATTGAATTACATTTCGAAATCCAATAAACCAATTTCGTTTCCAACTATTTGGAGTTGAATATTTCACACTGCTTTTTGTAACCCAATATCTTGGTAATATGTGGTAATCGCAATTAGCCAATTCTGATTCTGATGGTGAAATAGTAGGAGCTTTTGTTTGAAGCAAAGATTCTCTAGAGATTCCATCAAATGTCCCGTGTCGATGGTTATATTGATGCATTAATTTTGCTTCATATAATGGTAAGTATATTGAATCGCCTTTTATGAAATAATTACCTCGTAATTCATAACCTTTTTTCTCCAAATCTGTTTTTAATAGAAATTCTCCTGAATCGCTAGTCATGTTAAAAAGCCCTTGTCTAAACTCGACATGCCAGGGATTTTCATCAGTCTCTTCAACAACAAATGAAGGGATACGGTTATAAATTTTCCTTAATAATTTTGCGTCTGTTGAAGTTCGTAAAACTGGACACGTCCTAGTATTTGGATTCATTCTCTTAAAATCATTAGTGGATAAGGTAAATTTCCTTCTTTGATCATTCAGCTGATTAGGATTTGATAGAAAAAATGCAAGTTGTACCTCATGATTTGGATCAGGTTGGCCCTGAAAAGAAAACAAACAAAACTTTGTGACTACCGCAATTCCCGGAAATAACGATTCCTTGTTCTCAAAATCGAATACAGATAATAAATGTCCGTTTGATGCTAACAAGTCAAAAAATTTACTGTTTCCTTCGTCAGTCACAATTCCAGTAGGCAAGACGATTCCAACATAGCCTATCTTGCTTATTATTGACCATGATTTTTCAGCAAATAGTGAATAAGTGTTTAATTTTCCAATTGCCGTGTATGGATAACTATTTGAATTGCGGATAAAAGAACCAGCTTTTTCAATGCTGAAAACATACGATTCCCAGTTATTGATAATACTAGGATTTGTCATCCTCAGTTTTTCGATAGCGTCTTTTCTCTTTTTACCTTTCAATTCAGCAATATTTGTTGCTCCCTGAGAGGAAAAAAATTCAACCTCTTGTGGTTGAACTTGCTCCCAAGGAGGATTCCCAATAATACAATCGAAACCACCCCGCGATCTCACATCTGCAAATTCTATTGACCAGTGAAAAAAACCTTCCTCCTGACGGATTTTCTCAACATGTTGCAGCAACCCACTTTGGGTCTGGTTGCCGGTACGTAAACGACGTAACTGACCATGAGTTGGAGCAAGGATCTCAAGCGATTTTCCTCCAGATTCCTCAATATTCCAGAAGAAAGCTGTTGTCCACAAGTCAGCAATTTGCCTTTGTCGCCGATATTCGACGGATTCATTAACTTGTCTGAAAGCTTCAGCTTTTGCATGAACTTCTGCGGCACTTTCTTCGGGCATAGCTTCCAGGATTCGAGTGCGATCAGCCAGCCAATTGTCCATTTTTTCTTGTGGTTTTATTACAGTAATAAATAAAGATTCTTGCCCTTCACGTTCCTGTTTATTTCGTTTTTTTAGCAACGCAGCAGTTGGTTTGTGGTCGCTAATCACTGGGTTGAAGGCTTCATCAGGTATTTCTAACTCGTTTAGGTCCACTTTTGGATTCACACCTATAAGACTATTCCCGCACTTAATATGCGCGTCGAGGAATGAAAGCGGTTTACCTGGTTCGAGGGATTCAAGCCACAAGTTTACCTTGCATAATTCCACTGCCATCGGATTGATGTCCACACCGTAAATACAGTGGCGGATCACATCCCGCAAAGCGCGGCGGGTCTCGTTAGGAGAGGGTTCGCTGTCACCTGCACGCACCTCCGCCAGCCGTCCGGCTATACGGTGGGCAGCAGCAATCAGGAAGTGCCCGCTGCCGCAGGCAGGGTCGCAGACTTTCAATTCGAGCAGGGCTTGTTCTTGTTGAGCAGCATCCTGTTTGCCTTTCAAACGATCTTCGATGGCTGGATCCAAAGCCGAGTCCAACAGAACCTGGATCAAACTGGTTGGCGTGTAATAACTTCCTGTCGTTTTCCGTTCGTTCCCGGCAGCGCTGGTTAACTGGAAAGTGCCAGCATCGGTATTCAACAGGGGATGCAGTTCCAGTAAAGATTCGTAAACGCTGCCAAGCTCTTCCGGTCCCAGGTTGCGATAATCCACTGCCCGGCGGGTATTTCCTTCATTGATGAAAGCCAGTGAACGTACAGCGCTCAATAAAGCCTGGTTATCCAGTCTGGCTTCATTGAGGTCCGCCGTAGAACGGGCATCAAACAAGAATCCACCCAAAGCCGGGATTGCCAGCTCCGGGCAGCCTGAATCAGAACCCAGCAAGGTCATCACCAGGCGTAGTGCTTCATAGCGGTCGTGGTGCCGGCTGCCTCGTTGTCTTTGGGCTAAAGCTCGTAAATGGGTTGTGGAGTAGTAATTCAGGAATCGCTGCCGAGTTTCCACCGCTGCACCCGGTAGAAGCAGCAGGTCGCGGTCCTCAGCGGCAAAGAGGAAAATCAACCGATAAACGAGGCGCAACAGTTGGCGATAGTAATCCTGGGCGGAAAGATCGCCATTTTTTAGCCGGTTGCGCAGTTCTCCATTTAACGGGTGCTGCAAAAAGCCTTGCCCAAAGCTGACAATGGCTTCTTCCACACCGCGGCGCAGGTCATCCAACGCACGCGTACCGCTCTCCTGCGCGCTCTTTGACCATTTCTCCAGAAGGCACTCCGTCTGTTTCTCGGTGGTTTCAAAACGGGATTGATGACACATCAGCCACAACAAGACAAAGTCGGAGTAGATCTCACCATCAAACATAGATTCAAGGTCAAATTCGATATATGCCTGACGGGTGAGGGTGGCGTTATCCCGTAAGATACGCAGTCCTAACCCATTGGAAATAACACCCCACTGAACATCATCTGACCGGTTGAGGTATTCCTGCATCAGGCTGTGCGGGCTGGTTCGAGAAGCGCCCGCCGCACCTGGCGTGCGTTTATCCAACTCAATTCCACACCCAACTAAATGAAGGGGAACATTTTGCCAGCGATGAGAGATCGGATAGGATTTCCCTTCAATGTCAACCGCTTTTGAAGTGCTCAAACGACCGAAACCTAATTCCTGAAACAGTGGAAGCAACCAGCGTTCGCGGGTGAGGGTGGTACCCGGATCAGTCGAGCCCAGTTTTTCACGCGCAGCCTGGAAAGCACCCCACAAACCATTCAAGCGGTTCCAGGAGCGATTGATGGCCTCGTTGATCTTCTCCCCCGGGGCAAGGTGGTAGCTTTGCGCATCCAACCCTTCCAACTTGGAATCGTTCGAGCGGATACGCTCCAGCAGGTCAGCCGGCAGCAGGGCTCCCTCAGTGTGGATGGTGGAAAAAGTGTTGCGGTTACGAGTCTGCATGATGGTTATCTTCAGTTATGACCAATTGAAACGATTAAATATATCTTCGACAGAATGATATCTGCCATCTCCATCTTTTTCAAAAAGAACCCAACTTGTCAAAACCGGAGAATCTCGGAATGGAATGATATTGGCCTTAGCTAAATTGTTACATAAATCATCACTATTTTGAAGTTCGCCCCAATATCTTTCCAAGCCATCAGCTAATAAAGGCTTTATTTTTCCGAGAATTTCATAGTCGAGCATATATGGCGGCTTAGGAGTTGCTTGGCCATGTAATGAGTAGTGACGTAATCCTACTAAGCGACCTATGGTATATGGCCCTGAGGAAGTTTCTAAAAGAACGTCACTTCCTTTAGGAAAAGAATATATTGGTGGAATCAACCACCTAAATCCTGTAACTATGTCTTTTGACTCCCCCGAACCCTCATTTCCAAGAATGCATCGCCCGAGAATATCTAAGCTGGAAGCGAATACTCCATAAGCAGGCATATAAGTAACTGCCCACTTTTGTCGATTTGAAAGCAAAATGGAGACAGAATCGCAAATATCATGAATAATTCCCATAACATAAGCTGCTTTTATTGTTAACGGAAAGAAATCAGGATTACCATCAACTTTATTATTAAGTTCTTTCCATTCAAATGCTTGTTTCTCCCATTTGGTTAATTCAATAGTTGGTTTCTCAAGCTTAACATTTACAGGTGCATTATTTTTCATAAGACACTCCCTTTAGTGAAGGCAGGAAAATATAAATTCCCAGGATATCTGAGGGAAACTGCGGCTCCACCCGATAGCGTACATTCCCGGAGAAGCATCGGGATGTTTTCCGAATTTTCGAGGCGTTGCAGGAAGGAAGATTGCTCCTTTGACATAGATGTTATTAAGTGGCTGTGATCGCTGGTTTGCATCGTTAAATCATTTGTCTGACTGCTTTGGGGATATTACTCTTCCACGTATTACCTGCCGAATCGGACACTACTACAGACCTCAAGAAAACTTCCTTGCTGGTCTTCGCCTTTCGAATTTCTGATTGATCAAAATACACATCCACCGACTGACTTTCTACGAGGATTTGTGGAAGTTCATCTTTAATGAGCTTACCTCCAGCAATCGTTTTTCCGTCAGATAAAACCAACATAACGGTCTTAACTTGGGTAGGTCGAAATCCAGTGTTTAGAATAGAGACTAAAATATAAGTCTTTGTTTCCATTCCAGAAATGATCCAGAACGGATCATTATTAGAGACTTCAGTTGAAATCTTGATTTGATGACGATCCTTTCGAACCTCTCGCACCACCAGAATCACTGAAATAATCGTTCCAATCGTTCCCAAACATGCGCCCCAAACTGCTAGAATAGTTGTCATCGAATCTTGTGTCATCGTTTGCTTTCACATACCCATTTGTGCTATAATAGATTTGCCAGTGGACAAAGTTCGGCTCCATGCCGTGTAATTGTCTGACTGCGGTCAGTTCAGTTCTATATCCCTGGCAAGTCATTTTCCAGAGCCGCTAATGTTAGCGGCTTTTTTTGTGTGTAATAGACACCAGATGGGGTTTTGCGGGTGTCATCCAGATCATGTACCAGCCGGAAAGATCTCCAGAGCAGGTCCAGGTAACGGTCTTCCTTGCGTTCATAAAAACGCTGCAATGACCACAAAAAATAATCCACAACTTGAAATCCACCGCTCTCATGCGAACTCTTCGGAATAACCGCAATCTCAGGCGAATTGACAACAATATTCCTCTGTTGAGCAAAACGATCCTGAGGTGCTTTCAAAGCCAGGCGTAATGCATCAGTTCGATCTTGTTTCCAGCGTTTCGAAAAATATATTTCATAGCGCTCATCCTGGTGAAGCAGGTTCTTGAACAATACTCTGACCATATAGTCATACAAATCATTGGGGGTATAGTGATAAGTTAGATCAAGCGAATTTCGCCGCCGAACATATTCCAACACTTTTTGCTTGTCACGGACAACTGCCAAAAACCGGAATTCGTGCTTTTGCAACAAGGCGAACACCTCGCGTCGGACTTCCGGCACATCATCCTTGGCATGAAACATCAAGGCCGTCTTACGCCCATCTGGCTGCATGGAAGGCACTTTTTTGAAGTAAGGGTCAGCCAGCAGAGCTTGTCGTAAAGTAACCAATTCCTGCTGCAACAAAGACGGGTCAGGAATGTCTAAAACACCCAGGATGAAATAGTGCGAACAGCCTTGTTCGCCAATTAAAACTTTACCACGCTGCCCAAAGAGAGTTGTGTCCCCGGCTTCATCCACAAAATAATAACGGCACTCCGCGGAGATTTTCTTCATGGTTGGACCTTCGGTAAATACACAAATATTCCCAACACATCCGGTGGCAATTGTGGCTCCACCCGGTAACGCAGGTTCTGGATCCTGGAGGCCTGGCGGACACGCTGATGGGCTTTGAGCAATTCCTCACCCCGCTGGCTGGCAGCCTGTTCCAGGTGAGAGCGAAGGAGATCATATCCTTCGATGACCCTCCCGATAAATTCGGCAGCCTGATCAGCGGCGATGTTGCCATCCGGTTGTGCCAAAAGAAGTTTTTCGGCTTCGTTTTCATCCATCCAGATCGCACTTTGCGGGCTACCACAGAAAGCGAGCAGCCGGCAGTCTTCCGCAAGCAGAGGCTTTTCAATATTATTCTGAGTTTGGATGATGTGATAACGGAATCGAACCAGCAGTAACGTAGTACGTTTATCCACCGCTTTGGTGCGGATGGCTCCGCAGCGGCGGGCGGCCGGGTAACGGACTGCATCGCCGGAAAGAGAATCCAAAGCTGTTTCAAGCACATGATTGGCAAGCGTTTCCACAAAAGGATGGGTGCGCTGCAGGTAGTGCTCATCCTCCCGGATTGGCTTATCGAATCGGAATCTGAATTTCGGATTGGCAGGATCAAACCCTGAAGATTGCGCCAAAACGTCTTTCAGCGCCGAGGATGCCTCTGTCAGGTTTGTATCCAGTGGATCAGTTCCAGTTGTTTGAGCGCCAAATACGGCCAGTGTTCTGCGAGTGAAATCGGCGACATCCACTCCGGACCCGATAGCAGCCTGAACAGCGTGCAATTCA
>Ga0172368_10007495_pt1 | contig 11384 bp, 9 predicted proteins | sample Lak11m_FD_114540 | JGI IMG/M metagenome (GOLD analysis project Ga0172368, IMG submission 114540) | Freshwater microbial communities from Kabuno Bay, South-Kivu, Congo - kab_022012_11m | ecosystem: Environmental > Aquatic > Freshwater > Lake | place: Democratic Republic of the Congo: South-Kivu...
TACGGTCCGGTAACGGCTGGCGATATCGGATTCGGCTCGACCGGAAAGACAGGAGCCAGTATGACAGCAACACCTAACCAGGCATTACTGCGCAAGCTTCCCTCGATCAGTGACTTGCTGGCGACTGAAACCGTGCAAGGCTGGCTGGTAGAATATCCGCGCGAGCTGGTGGCGTATTGCCTGCGGGATGCTGTGAATGAGCTACGAAGGCAGATCCTGGCGGACACCGGCGGACGCTGCGGGGCAATGCATGTCAGCCCGGAATATGTGCTGGAGCAGGCGTACCTGCTCTTAATCGACCGCACGCGCCCCCACATTCGCGGGGCGATCAATGCCACCGGCATCATCCTGCACACGGGATTGGGGCGGGCGGTCTGGCCGTCGCGCGTGGTGGATTCCATGACGGAGGAGCTGAAGGGCTATGTGACGCTGGCCATCGATAAGGAGACGGGCGAGCGGCTGGACCGCGACCGACAGATCGAATACATTCTCACCGAGTTGACCGGCGCGGAGGCGGCGACGGTGGTGAACAATAATGCCGGCGCCACGCTGCTGGTGCTGGCGGCGCTGGCGGCGGAGCGCGAGGTGATCGTCTCGCGTGGGCAGTTGATTGAGATAGGCGGCGCCTTCCGCCTGCCCGACGTGATGGAGCAGGGACGCGCGCGCATGATGGAGGTGGGCACCACCAACCGCACCCACCTGCGCGATTACGAGAAGGCGATCACCGAGCAGACCGCGGCCATCCTGCGCGTGCACCCGAGCAATTTCCGCGTGGTCGGCTTCACCGCGGAGGTGCCGGCGGCGGAGCTGGCCGGGTTGGCGCATGCGCGAGGGCTGGTCTTCATCGACGACCTGGGCGCGGGGGCGCTGGTCGATCTCACGCGCTTCGGATTGCCGCACGAGCCGACAGTGCAGGAATCGCTGGCCGCGGGCGCGGATGTTGTGCTGTTCAGCGCGGACAAGCTCATTGGCGCCTCGCAGGGCGGCATCATCGTGGGCAAAAAGGAGGCCATCGCCCGCATCCGCAAGCACCCGCTGGCCCGCGCGCTGCGGGCGGACAAAACCTGCTTGATGGCGCTGGAGCGCACGCTGATGCTCTTTCGCGATCCGGAGCTGCTGGCGCGCGAGCACCCGCTTTACCGCATGCTCTCCACCTCGCCGGAAAAATTGCGTAATCGTGCTAAATCGCTGGCTGCGGCCATTCAGCGGGCGGCGCCAGGCGTGGAGCTGGAAGTGATCGATGGGGTGGGGTACCTGGGCAGCGGCTCGCTGCCAATGGAAGCGCTGCCGACGAAAGTGGTGGCGCTCACTATGCCTGGCATGAAGGCGGTGGAACTGGCGCGGCGGCTGCGGTTCGATGACGCGTGCGTGTGCGCACGGATCGAGCAGGAGCGGGTGCTGCTGGACGTGCGGACGATGCGGGATGACGAGGTGGCGAAGGCGGCGGAGGCGGTGGGGCGGGTGTTATAACCATACCTGGGATCGCAGGCGTCCCGCGCCTGCCCTGGAAGGGAAGCTGAGCGAGGAAGAGGCAGGCGCGGGACGCCTGCGATCCCAGGAATACAGTATGACGAAGCGGCGAAACATCATGCTGGGCACGGCAGGGCACGTGGACCACGGCAAAACAGCGCTGGTGAAGCTGCTGACCGGCTGCAGCACCGACACGCTGGCTGAGGAGCAGCGGCGCGGGTTGACCATCGAGCTGGGCTACGCGCCGTGCCGGATGTGGGACGAGCGCATCGTGGGCGTGGTGGATGTGCCCGGGCATGTGGATTTCATCCGCAACATGGTGGCGGGCGCGCACGGCATCGACGTGGTGATCCTGGTGGTGGCCGCCAATGATGGCGTGATGCCGCAGACGCGCGAGCACCTGGACATTCTGACGTTAATGGGCGTGCGGCACGGACTGATTGCGTTGACAAAGATCGACCTGGTGGAGGCGGAGATAAGAATGCTGGCCGAAGAGGAGGTGCGCCGTTTCACGGCCGGCACCTTCCTCGAAGGCGCAGATGTATGCCCGATTTCGAATGTCACCGGCGAAGGCTTCGAGAGTTTTTACACGGCGCTGAACCGGGCGGTGGAGGCGTGCGAACCACGGGAATGCCGCGGACTGTTCCGCATGTGGGTATCCGGTGCTTTCACCGCGCGCGGTTTCGGCACCATCGTCACCGGCATCCCTTCCAGCGGCGCGGTGCATACCGGCGACCGGGTGTTGCGGCTGCCGGGCAGCGAGCCGGGGCGGGTGCGACGCCTGGAGGTGTATGGCGAAGAGGCGGAGGAGGGGCGCGCCGGCGAGTGCGTGGCGTGCAACGTGACGGACCTGCCGCCTGACGCCCTGTCGCGCGGGGATGCCCTTTGCGGCTGCGATGCCTTCCAGCCGGTGACCATGATTGAAGCGGAATTGTGCCTGCTCGCTCAGCTGGAGGCGCCGCTGAAGGATTACCTGGAAGTGCATCTGCATGTCGGCACGGCGGAGACGATGGCGCGCGTGGCGGTGCTGGATGACATCCGCCTACAGCCGGACCGTGCGTATTTCGTACAGCTCCGCCTGGATGACGCGCTGCCCGTGGCGCCGGGCGATCGTTTCGTCATCCGCGCGGGCCTGTCCGGCGCCGGGCAGGGGCGGCTGACCACCATTGGCGGCGGGCGGGTGCTGGGCATCAGCAACATGCGCCTGCGTCGGAACCGCCCGTGGACGCTGGCGAACCTGGCGGAACGGCGGGACGCGCTCGACGATCCGGCTCAGTGGTGCGCCCTCATCCTCAAGGAGGCCGGAGCACCGCTGGCCCCTACGGCGCTGGCGAAACGCGCGCTGATGACGGCGGAGCAGGTTGCCGCGCTTCTCCCGCGCCTGGCAGCGGAAGGTATCGTCCTGGAAACCGCCAGTCACGCCTTCGTCCACCGTGAAGTGGTGGAAAAGGCGGAAGGGCGCATCATCGAAGCGCTGGAAGCGTGGTACGCAACCAATCCACTGGCGCTCGGTCTGGAAGAATCGGCGTTGCTGCAGCATCCGGAGCAGCCGCGCCCGGCGGCGGAACTCGCGCTGGTCCGGTTGATTGCACGGGGCGCCGTCGAGCGCCAGGGCGCCGTGCTCGCGCTGCGAGGTCGCGCGGTGCGGCTGTCGCCGGAAGAGGATACGTTCCGGCAGCGGCTGGAGGACATTTTCGGGCAAGCCGGCCTGTGCCCGCCGGAGCTGTCCGCCGTACCAGCCGTGTTGATGCTATCCCCGGCGCGCGTGCAGAACCTGCTCAACCTGCTTATCGATCAAGGCACGCTGGTGCGCATTTCGCCCGAGATGATCATGCATCGCGACGCCGTGGAAAGCGCCCGCACAACCGCCATCAAGCTTTTCGTTGCGCAGCGGCAATTCACCACCATGGAATTCCGCGACGCGCTGGGCGTGAGCCGCAAATACGCCGTACCCCTGCTCGATTTCTTTGATCAGCTGCGCCTGACCGTGCGCTCGGGGAATATACGCACGCCGGGGGCGCAATTGAAAAAAGGATGAATGGATGAGTGGAAGATTGGACGGTTGGATGGGTGGATGATAGGATGACTGAGGATGGCGATGATCGGTCTTCCGCGCAGCCGTTTATCCGGCATCCTCGGCGAGTATTTTCTCGACGGCTGCCTGCAAAGGGTGAAGATCCTCTTGAGTCGTCTTCCACACGATCATCATATCCACCGCATCGTAAACGTGGATCAGGAAGTTGCGCATGTCTCGGATATCACGCCAGTTCACCTCCGGATGCAGGGCGCGGAATTCGTCGGTCAGCCGGGTGGCGGCTTCACCGATGATCTCGAATCGCCGGATCACCGCATCCTGCATGACGGGATCATCCAGGAAGATCTCGCGGGTGTAGCCGGCGACATAGCGCTGAATCGTGTGGATCTGCTCGATGATGTCCAGCAATGATGTACGATCACGCGGCTTCACGATACACCACCTCGGCGCTGTTGAGGATATTGTCGCGGCGCAATGTGTTTCGACTCTGTTCGATACCGCAGCGGCTGACCAGATCCACCTCGCGCCCGAATAACTGTTCGAGCTCGTGTTGCATCCTCGGCAGGCTGAACAGGCTAACCGGGGCATCCTGCGTGAACGTCACCAGCACATCGACGTCACTGTCCGGCATGAAATCGTCGCGCAATACCGAGCCGAACAGGGCAAATTCGCTGATATGCCACCGCCGGCAAAACTCACGTATGCGTTCCATGTCCAGCGGAATTCTGGCGCGAGAAATGACGATCTCGTTTCTATGCACTGCAACATGCGCGCCGCGTGTCCGGAGCCATCGGATGAGACTATCGCGCAGCACCAGCGTGGTTTTCGGCCCATATTTTTCCGTTTGCAATTCCTTCGCTTCGATCAACTTGTAGACATACGCGCGAGAGACGTTCAATATATCCGCCGCTTGTGTGACTGTCACCCTGTCCGGAATAGTCAATCGCCGTGTAATCATGTATACTAAACTACCAAATGACATGGTAGTTGTCAATTGCTACCGAGCAACGTTAATCTGGTATTTATTGACGCAGGTATCGGGTAAGCTGTCGTTGGAATGTGCGCCCCGACTGGAAGGGAGGGCCAGCATTTTCATGTTAATCACATATCGCTACAAATTTCTGGGGCTGTTTGTTGCCGTCTTGGCGCTGGTCATGGTGGGCAGTGCCGGAAAGCTGCTCGCGCAGCAACCGGCGCGCTTCACTATTGCGGCGATCGGGGATGTACTGATCCACGACAGCATTTATAAGGCGGCGGCGGTCGGCGGCGGCGCGTATGACTTCAAACCCACCTTCTCACCGATCAAGCCGTATCTGGAGGACGCGGATTACACCATCGCCAACCTGGAGGTGCCGATGGCGGGGCAGGACCGCGGGTATTCCGGCAGGTATCCCTGCTTCAATTCGCCCGTCGCGCTGGCCTACACGCTGCGCTGGGCGGGGGTAGACATGGTAACTACGGCCAATAATCACTGCCTGGATAATGGTTGGAGCGGGCTGGCGTCGACGCTGGACAATCTCGATACCGTGGGATTGGCGCATAGCGGCACCTTCCGTTCGACGGAGGAGCAGAACACTCAGGCCATCGTCGAGATCGACGGCGTGAAGGTCGCCTTCGTCGCCTTCGCCACCATGACCAACGGCATCCCGATTCCGCGGGGCAAAGAGTTCGTCGTCAATCTTATCGGGAACGGTGACGCGGTGATTGCCGCCGCCCGGCAGGCGCGCGCGGCGGGTGCGCAGGTGGTGATCGCGATGTTGCACTGGGGCAACGAATACCAGCGGCAGCCCACCACCGAGCAGCAGACGCTGGCGAATAAGCTGCTGGCGGGCGGCGTGGATGCCATCATCGCCGAACATTCCCACGTCGTGCAGCCGATCACCCACCTGACGGTGATGCGCGACGGTCAGCCTTACACCGGCCTGGTCGCGTATTCGCTGGGCAATTTCGTCTCCGGGCAGCGAGATCGCTACCGGGACAGCGGCATTATCCTTTACCTGACCTTCGAGAAAACCGCCACCGGCGCCTGGCTGGTAGATACGCAGTACCTGCCGGTCTATGTGCTGCGGGGCAGCGCCGGCGGGCGCGTGCAGTATCGCGTGTTGCCCGTCAGTCCGGACATCGCGCCGGAGAGCGATCTCGCCATCGACGCAACCGCGCAGACCCGTATGAAGCAGATCAGCGACGAGTTGAAAACGCACCTGGCGGGCGATGCAGTGGTATCGCTGTATAGATAATCCTGGAACCCCCCTGGGAGCGCCGGCATCTTTTGCCGGCACGATCACGTGCTCGTTTTCGCCTTTAGTGTCTTTCGAGAGCCGCTTCTCGAAAGGCACTAGATTCGAGAGTAGGCTCGTGATTGTGCCGGCAAAAGATGCCGGCGCTCCCAGGAAATAAACAGGACTTATCACTATTCCCCCTACCTACCGCAGCGTGCCGTTCCACGTGGTGGTGCGCGTCCGTGTGCCGATCATGCTGTTTGATACCAGCACGCGGACGACGGCGCCCTTGTTGTTATACACCGTGACGCGCGGCATATAGACAGGGACAGTGTTGGTGTAGGTAATAGTCACGGCCTGTTTTGTCGCCGGATCGATCGTGATCGGACTGATGCTGAGGGACAGGGCCGGTGCTGCTGTTGCCCGGGGCTGCAGCGCGGCTGTGCTCGCCGTGGGAAATTCGCCGGGCGCCCATCCGGTCGTTGTCGCTCCGCCCGGCAATGCCAATACCGTTATAGCGAACAAAACAGGGAGCAGTCTTATTACGCACCTCCATGTCGAGCAGCTTCGGAAAATGATGGCATACATCTTTCTTGCATTGAAAGATCTAATTCCGGCCTGAAAACGGTAAATTTGCCATGCTGGCAGTGCAGTTGAACAACCTGGCATGATTGTCTTCACCGGATATCACGTCGTCCGACCGGAAGAGAGCCGGGACAGTTACAGAAAGAGTAATAAAAAGCCTTTCCGCTAATAGGACACTTCCTCCCGACCGCGAATAAGGGAGGTGTCTGTTTGTTGCTGGAGGTGGGTCATGGCATTGTTCCCCGTGCGGGTGAATCCCGTGCTGTTGCATCCCGCTGAGCGGCGTGTGCGGTTGCGCGGTGACTGGCGATTCCGGCTGGATCCGGAAGATTGCGGCGTGGCGGAGCGCTGGTTTACGAAACCGGACCCGTTCACCGACACGATCGCCGTGCCCGGTTGCTGGCAGGGGCAGGGCTTCGGCAGCGACGCGAAGGACATGGTGTGGGACTTCCGCGTGGAAGCGCGCACCTTCCGCGCCACTTACGCGGGCACCGGGTGGTATGGCAAGACCTTTGCTATCCCCGCGGATTGGGCAGGGCAGCGCGTGTGGCTCAACTTCGGCGGCGCGCACCCGAGCGCGGAGGTGTGGCTGGACGGCGTCCACCTGGGTGACAACGGCATGCCCTTCGTGCCCTTCGGCTTCGAGATAACTGAACTGGCCAAACCGGGGTCAGAGCTCTTCCTGGTGGTGCGCGTATCCGAAGAGGCGCGCATGTACGGCTTCGCCTATAGCTGGCAAGGCAACTGGTCGGGACTGTATCGGGACGTGGAATTGACCGCGACCGGACCGGCCTGCCTGGAAAAGCTTGCGCTCTATCCGGACGCTGATGCGGGCGCGCTGGGCATCACCGCCGATATCGGCGGGTTCGACGGCAAGCCGCTGACCCTGCGGGTGAGCGCCGTCTCCCCGGATAATCCGACCATCTCCGCCGAATTCCCCATTACTTCCGCCGGCGAAACGTTCACCTTGAAGGTGCCCGACCCGCGGCGCTGGAGTCCGGATACGCCCAATCTGTATCGGGTAGATGCCGTACTGCGGCATAACGGCGAAGTGCTGGACGCGCAGAGCGAGCGCACCGGCTTCGTGAAGCTTTCCACCGAAGGCAAGCATTTCTGCATCAACGACGAGCCGTATTACATGCGCGGCACCGGCGACTTCATCTCCTGCCCGGAAACCGGCTGCCCGGACACCGATCGCGAGCGCTGGCGGCGCAAGCTGCTGGCGCTGCGCGACTATGGCTACAATTACGTGCGCTGCCAGTCCTACGTCTACGGCCCCGAATATTACGACGTGGCCGACGAGGTGGGCCTGCTGGTGCAGAGCGAGATGGGCCTGCTCGGTGGCTGGGGCGGCAGCAACCAGTGGCACGTCTATTCCTGGCCGCCGCCCTCGCCGCAGTACCGTCCGCGCCTGCGCGCGCAGTGGAACGCGGTGGTGCGGCGCGACGTGAACCACCCCTCCGCCAACCTGTATTGTATGAGCAACGAACTGGGTGGCGGCACGCTCTACCCGCGCGCGGCGTGGCAGTGCTACCATGAGACTAAAGCGATCAAGCCCACGGCCTTCGTCATTTACACCGACGGCGGCTACAGCCCCGACCTGCCCTGCGACTTCGCCAATGCCGAAGCGAGCGAGGATGAAAAGTGTGAGAAGCCGCTCATTCAGCATGAGTTCCGCTGGTGGAGCTCCTTCCCGGATGTGCGGCTGGCGGTGAAATATACCGGCGCCATTCGCCCATACGCCACGGAGATCGCCCGCGAAGCCGCCAGGGAACATGGCATAGAACACGTGCTGCCGCTGGCTGCCGAGATGAGTAATCGCCTGCAGTTCCTGGAAGCGAAAGGCAAGATGGAGATGTGCCGGCGCGACAACCCGCGCCTGGCCGGTATCTGCCACTTCGACGCCACGGACGCCAACCCCTCCCCCCAGGGGATCATCACCGAGTTTTTCGAGCGCAAATATGCCGACGCGCCCACCTGGCTCCAGACGAACGGCGACACCATCATCATGTCGAGCCTGGGCTTCGACGACCGTTGTCTGGCTGCCGGCGATACGCTGAAATGCGCCTTCACCGTCTCCGACTTCAGCCATCCACCATTCAAAAAGCCGGGATTGTGCTGGCAACTGGACGGCGGCGACGGCGTGCAGTTATTCGGCATGCTGGAATACGGGCATGCACATTATCTCACCTGCCCGGCGGGCGAGATCGAGGTAACGATCCCGCCTGTCGCGCACCCGCAAAAGGCCGTATTGCGAGCTGAATTACGCGAAGGTAACCGGGTCGTTACAAATAGCTGGGACTTATGGCTTTTCCCGAATGAAAGACAGCGTACTACCTTGATTTTCGAATCGCCGGAGCATACCTGGGCTAAAACGTTAGAAGACATCGACCCAATATTAATGCACGACAGATCGAAATACCCCGTGATCACCGAGGTTCTGGATGAAGTAATGCTCGATTATATTCGTAACGGCTCCTGCGTCATCCTCGCCGCCGGTGAAGGCCTGGTGAAGCCCTACAATCCGAAATTCGGCTTCACGCAGGGGCAGTATTTCTTCACCCCGCCCGCCAACTACCCGCCGTATGAGGACGGGCACGACGGCACCATCATCCAGGAGCATCCGATCTTCGGCGACTTCCCGCACGAAGGCTTTGCCGACCTGCAGTTCTTCCGCATGATGGACAAGGCGCCGTCGATGCCGCTGGAGCCGCTGGGATTGAACGACGCCGATCCGGCCATCCGCGTCATGCACTCCTATCCGGTGGGTCGCTCCCTCGGCTACCTGGTGGATGCGGTGTATGGAAAAGGCCGCCTGATCATCTGCGCCCTGGATTTAAACCAGGAGTGGCCGGAAGCCCGCGCTTTACTCAACCGCCTGATCACCTACGCCGACGGAGATACTTTTGGTCCGGGAGTAACATTGGGTGAAGAAGCGATGCAGGCGATCATACAAGCACTTCAATAGCTCTTTGTGTCTTTGTGCCTTTGTGTTGATTGATGAAAGGTTCTATGAAACCCACATCCGATTGGCATATCCATACCCACCACTCCTGCGACTGCCCGCAGCCCGCGGGCGCCACGCTGGCGCGGCTGTGCGCGCTGATCGAGGACAGCGGCATCACGCGCTACGGCATCAGCGACCACCTGCACACCGCGTTCAATGTACCGGAGATCGAGGCGTCGCGCGCGGAGTATGACACACTGCCTTCTTCGCCCAACCGCCACTTCGGGGTAGAGGTGAGCGTGCTGCGCGAATACGATCTGCTGATGAACATGCAGGCAGAACAGCCTTCTCCCTACGGTAAATGCCCCGGCGGGCCGGAAGGCGGGTTGACCGTCTACCTGCCGGACGAACTGTGCGAGCGCATGCGGTTCGAATATGTCATCGGCGGCGTGCATTGGCCGCTGGGCGTGCCTGAGCCGATGGACCCGATGGCGGTGATCCGCAATTACCACGAGCAATATATGTTTCTGGCCACGCATCCGCGGGTGAATATCGTCGCCCACCCCTGGTGGTGGATGGGCGCGTGGCAGGAGGCAGACGGCATGTACCGCACCTACCCCTGGCTGGACGACTTCCACCGCATCCCGCGGTCCATGCACGATGAACTGGCAGCCGCGGTGGTGCAATACGGCAAAGCAGTGGAAATCAACGCCGGCGCCTGCCTGCTCAACCCGACATACCCGTCCACCTTCCGCGCGCAATACGTGGAATACCTGGCCTACCTCAAAAGTCGCGGCGTGCGCTTCTCCACCGGCACCGACAGCCATGCCTGGTTCGGCGGCATCGGTTATACACCGTGTCTCAGCGAGGTGACAGACAATCTCAAGTCCCTCGGGTTGATACAAGGTGAGTCTTGGCGACCCGGCGAATAAGGTTTAAGTTTTGAGTTTTGAATTTTGAGTTTTGAGTTAAGCCTGTCCCGTTTAGTCTACAGAGAGAGTAGACGGGCGTTAGATCAACTCAAAACTCAAAACTCAAAACTCAAAACTTAAAACTCAAAAAGGAGACTGCTATGAAAATCCTCGACGGACATATTCATATCATGGAGGGCGGTGTGCCGCACCCGGAGATGGTGACGCGCATGCAGCAGGCGGGCGTGAGTGGTGGGGTGGTGATCTCGCGACCGCCGGCGGCGTTTTCCGCGGTGGCTTCCCCGGCGCCGGCGGCGCGACGCATGGAAGAAGTGACGGCCTGGGCGTTTAGCGGGCCGGAGTTGTACCCCTTCTTCTGGATCGACCCGCTGGAACCCGACGCCCTGGAGCAGGTGGAGATGGCGGTGGCCGGCGGCGCGGACGGCTTCAAAGTCATCTGCTCGACCTTCGAACCCGGCGACCCGCGTGTCTTACCGGTCTACCGCGCCATCGCGAAGCACGACCGGCCCATCCTCTTCCACTCTGGCATCCTGTGGGACGGGAAAGCCTCCTCGCGCTACTGCCGGCCCGTGCTCTTCGAGGAGCTGCTGGAGGTAGAGGGGCTGAAATTCGCCCTCGCCCACGTCTCCTGGCCCTGGTACGACGAATGCATCGCCGTCTACGGCAAGTTCCTCAACGCCGCCACCCGGCGCAGCGAGCTGAACGTGGAGATGTTCATCGACCTCACCCCCGGCACCCCGCGCATCTACCGGCAGGATATGATCACGAAGTTGATGACTGTCGGTTATGACATCGAGCGCAACCTGATCTTCGGCACCGACTGCGTGACCCACCATTATAACGTGGATAGCGCCACCCAATGGATCGATCTCGACACCGGCCTCTATCGCGGTCTGGGGGTGGACCGGCAAATCATCGAAGACATCTTTGCCAACAACCTGCTCCGCTTCCTCGGCAAAGGCACCTCCTCCGATCGCCGCTCCCCGGGTTCCAATGAGTTCGGCAGCACGACGGACTATGCGGAAGGATTTTTGGAAAAGAAGTAAAGGGTTGGAAGATTGGAAGATTGAGTAGTTAACCCGGATTATGCACGTCGAGCGTAAATCGCCGACACCGCGTATTTTTTCGGTCGGCTGAGCAAGTATTCGAGCCTTCCTGTCGAATAGGAGAGTTACGACACACTCTATTCACAGCAA
>Ga0172368_10007501_pt1 | contig 11379 bp, 8 predicted proteins | sample Lak11m_FD_114540 | JGI IMG/M metagenome (GOLD analysis project Ga0172368, IMG submission 114540) | Freshwater microbial communities from Kabuno Bay, South-Kivu, Congo - kab_022012_11m | ecosystem: Environmental > Aquatic > Freshwater > Lake | place: Democratic Republic of the Congo: South-Kivu...
CTGCTGCAGGGGTGCGGGGCCCTGCTTCACAGTGAGCAGGAAGAGCGGATGCGGCAGGAGGCGGAGTTTGCGCCCTTTCAGCAGAAAAACAGTATCGAGGGTTATCGCGAGTTCATCCGGAGCTTCCCGGAAAACATGTTTATCCCTATCGCCAGGGGCGCTATTGAAGACCTGGAGTACGCTCCCTGTGAGCAGAAAGACACCATTGAAGGGTACCGGGAATTCATCAGGGACTTTCCCGCTAACCGCAACCGTTCACGGGCTGACGGCAGAATTGAGCAGCTGGTGTTCAAGCGGGTTGAAGACACTGACACCATTGCAGCCTACCGGGACTTTATCCGGAAAAATCCCCGCAGCAACTATACCCTGCTTGCACAGCAGCGGCTGCAGGAGCTTGAATTCGAGGCCCTGGACAAAATATGCCGTGAGCAGTACGGATTTGACCTGCTGCTCTACCGGCTCAATGCGGGCCGCCTGCAGAAAGAGCTTGAGGCCACGAGCGCGGCGGCCGGGCTTGCGGACTTCACCCTGTTCGCCTCAATTGACACAGACGGCAGCAGGAAATGTTTTCGAACATTTCTCATATATGGTGAAGCAATGGCGCGGCTTGACACCGGCAATAAAAAATCCTTTGCGCCTTTTTTTGATTCTGTTATTGCAAAGCTTCTGGTCTATCTTGATCAGAAATGTTCCGCTAAAAAGGCCCTGGACGGTTTCTGTTTTACCATCGCTTCATCAGCAGGCCGCTTTCACGGGGATGCAGCGGTTCTGTTTACCTGCTACTTCCCCGCGGAAAGCGTCCATCAGTTTGCCCGGGAAGCGCTCAGGCCCGGAGAGCTTCTTGCCGGGGCAACCGTCAGCAGCCCGGTAAAAAAAGGAGGCGCGCAACCATGATTCTCTGTGTCGGAGCAACAGGACTGCTGGGCGGCACGGTGGTAAAAGAGCTGCTCAAAAGAGGCAAAAAGGTGCGGTGCTTTGTCAGGCATAGCTCTGATACATCACAACTTGAACAGACCGGCGTTGAGATCGTGCGTGGAAGCCTGAAGGACCGGCAGTCTCTTTCTGCCTCGCTGCAGGGCGTTGAGGCAGTTATAAGCAGCTTTGCCACCAATATTATAAAGGACCGGCGCGCAGCAGCGCTCTGGGAGAATGATTACGAGGGCAACCTTTCGCTGATTAAATCTTCCCGGGAAGCAGGTGTTAAAAAATTTATCTTTGTCAGCTACTGGGGATTGGCCAAGTTCGGCAACTTTGAGCACGGTAAAATTAAGAAAGTGGTGGAAGACTTGCTGGCAGTGAGCGGGATTGACTACACGGTGTTCAGGGTCACGACGCTGGCGACAGACATGTCGCTATTACTCGGCCGCCGCCTGTCGAAAAAAGGATGGGCCCCGCTTTTCATGAAGCCGCATGAAAACATACGACCGATCCTGTTGGAAGATTTGGCCTGGTGCATGACGGATGCGCTGGAGAACCAGAAGGCGTCCTGCCGGGTGATCGAGGTAGCAGGCAGGGAGGAGTATGATTTTATTTCTTTCCAGGAGCTGTTCTGCAAAGCTATCGGCAGGAAGGTCCGCTTTGTTTTTATTCCCCTGCCGCTCACAAACTGTATTGCCTCATGCATCGATTTTGCGACCAACAGCCGCTACAACGCGCGCGGCCTGGTGTCCGCATTTACCGGCGGCAGCACCTGCGATATAACGGAGATGGAAAAAATATTTTCCGTGCAGCAGGGAAGCTTTGTCCGCTATCTGGAGGACTTTTTCAGCCACGAGCGGGATATATAACTTTTTTCCACTGCTTCTCTTATTATCGTGCCGTTGGACGCACTGCAGCTACGCTGACTATTCACCGGCTATAACGCTTTTATGATACTCATCCAGTTTTTTTAACGCTTCCGCGCTGGTGAGCCCCGCATCCATAAACTCGGATACTTTTCTGGCAAAAATCGCTTTCAGCATATCAATGTTTTCCAGATTGGAATCGCGGATAAGCCCGAAATATTTCAAGTCGGCCTTGATGCCTTTCTTTTTGCAGTGTTTGAGCAGCTCTTCCAGGTCGCGCTGGGTAGCCACACAGTAACAGACATCATAAGCAAGCCGGTAGATTGAATCGAGCGCTTTCTTGTCATATTCCGGGAAGTTGTCCTTTACCTCCAGATAAAAATCATCTCTGAATTCCTCAAGGCTGTAGGTAGCCTCGCCCTTCACCACCTGCTCACCGGTAAAATCCCATTTCATAAATCCTTCCTCCGATCATCAAAACAGAACCACAGCGCACGCAGAGCAGCTTTGGGCGCACTGGTTGTTTTGCTCCTGTATTTTAATTGACATATTACCATACATATTGAAAGCTTTTAAAAATTTTCTTCTGGCCGGTTATAAAGATATAAGGCATAAAAGAAAAGTGTCAGCGTCGCTGACCGCCCTATCGTAACAATAATCACTGCAGCGTTCAAACATCATAACCCCCAGGGAGCACCCATGAGCATAGAGAACAGAGTCGCCATAGTCACCGGCGCCAGCCGGGGAATAGGCAAGGCAATCGCCATCGCGCTGGCCCGGGAAGGAGCGTGCGTGGTGGTTGCAGCCAGAACCTGGCGCGAGCTTCCGGTCATAGCCGGCACTATTGAAACCACCGCCGAAGAAATCCGCAGCCGCGGCGGCAGGGCCCTTGCAATAAAAACCGATGTCACGAGCGAAAAATCCGTGGCAGAGATGGTTGAAAAAACACTCGCTGAATGGGGCCGCATCGATATCCTCGTCAATAACGCGGCCACCAATTTCCCGGCCCTCTTCCACGAGATGCCGCAGAAACACTGGGACCGCATCATGGAGGTCAACCTGCGCGGCACAGTCCTGTGCACCCGCGCGGTGCTGCCCGCCATGATGAAGCAGCGCTGGGGCCATATTATCAACATTTCATCAGTCGTGACGCAAAAGCTCGATCACCAGCCCTTTACCGGCATTGCCTATGACGTAACAAAGGCCGCCATAAACCGCTTTACCCTGGGCCTGGCGGAAGAGCTGAAACGATACTCCATCGCCGTAAACGCCCTCATGCCCGACAACACGGACAGCGAAGGCTGGGCCTATCTTAACCCTGATGTCGACCGTTCCGGCTGGGACCCTTCCGCCCTCTGGGGCCACTATGCAGCGCTGGTAGCAGCCCGCGACCCGGCTGCTTTCACCGGCCGCCTGCTTGAAAAAAAGAATCTTGAGGCGCGGCAATAATTCTTCCCTGGCCGCAGCAGAACATCAGCAAAAAAAGGGGGACGGCCCTGACCTCTGGTTCAAAACCGTCCCCCGGTGTTTGCAAAGAACTCAATCAAGGTCCTGCAGCGGGCTGCATGCCGCAGTGGTGGCAGCGAGAATCTCCGTCATGGGTTTTGACATGGCAGCCAGCTTCTGCATAATATCCGGCCGCTCTTTCTGTATGGTCGGGACCAGGCCCTGAATAAGCCCGCCCATGTGGGCCATTGCGGCATAGGGGTTCCAGCACGGCGGCAGCGGATTTTTAACCAGGCTGAAAATGTAATCCAGGTCCTCTTCCCGGTCCATGACATAAGGCAGCGCGAAGTTCATGAGGTACGCCTCGTGCGGGCACTTCTCAATGTAGGTTGACTTCCACCACGCAACATACTGCGCAATAGCCTGGGAGGCAAGTCCCACCCGGTCCTCCTTCAGCGCGGCGGCGACAGCGCTTCCCGCCTTCCATCCGCTGATCATGGCCCCGGAGTTTTCCAGCTCCTGGCAGGCGCCGGTATCGCCGGCAAGCAGCACCCGGCCGCGGTAGGGCTCAAGCACGGGTGAATAAATATACTGGGCAGAGGCAGATTCTTTGAGCCGTTCGGCGCCCTGAAACCATTTGGCAAAGAAGGGATTTTCCTGCGTAAAATATCCGGCAACTTCATCCAGGCTGACCCGCGGGTCAAGGGTAAGAAATATTACATTAAGATCATCCGCGTAAGGCCGGGGGAAGATAAACATCAGCCCCGGGGCAACGGTCTTCTGCGTGATGCTTGAGATCAGAAGATCAGAGGCCGGCGCCTTTACATTGCGCATATACCAGCCCTTGGACAAAAGGTAGCTGTAAAAGGTCCGGCCCTGGTTGAACCCGAGCATCCGCGCGATGCGCGAGTTGCAGCCATCAGCGGCAATAAGGTATTCAGCCTCAAAGCTTTTGCCGCTGCCGCTTACCGTAACGCCCGCGGCAGCCGGGGTTACATTGCTCACATCAATCCCGGTAATGACCTCCACCCCTGCCTGACGCACCTCTTCCAGCAGGCAGCGGAACAGTATTTCCTTGTCATAGGCAATGCCCACCGCGCCGAAATCACCTTTCGTGCGGGTTTCTTCCGGCAGGCCGAACGGCAGGCGGTTTCCAGCCGGGGAAAAAATATGCCAGGCAGCGCAGTTTTTTATCGGCCCGTCATAGGCAAAGGAAAACCCGCTCTTGATAAACGCAATTCGCTTGCCCTTCCGGTTATAGTGCACCACATCGTCAAAATAGTAGTCATTCACCGACACCAGGGTCTGTCCGCAGGCCCGCTCCAAACGGGTGATATCAGCCTTCCGCTCGACTAACGCAACGGAAAATCCAGCCTGCCCCGCGGCCTTTGCCGCAAGCAGGCCCGACGGCCCTGCGCCCACAACGATTACATCATATTTTTTAGCCATGGTATGTATCCTGTCTGGTATGTGCGTTATTAATAATTAGGGAACCCGGTCAGGGTAAACACCTTCATCTGCTTTTCAACCGGAATCGTTGCCACGGTCTGCATCATGGCGATGATATCAGGCCGCTCCTGCTGGATGGTGCCGATTTTTCCCATGATGGACCCGTTGATATTTTTTATCAGGTTGTAGGGGTTCAGCGAGCAGGGCAGTGTTTCCGTCACCAGCTTATAGAGATAATTGGCAATATCTTCCCCGGCAAGCCCCGAAGTCATGAGGGTCAGGAACTCCCGGTAATCCATGAATCCGGGGAAATTTTTCTGCCACCAGTCGATATAGTTTTTGACGCCGTCGCGGTTCGGCCTGCCGTCGCGCAGGGCCTCGGTGATGGCGTTGGCGGCCCTGCGGCCGGTCATCATTGACCCGGTGCATTCCGCCTCAACGGTCCAGCCGGCGTCGCCGGTGATAAGGACATTATCCATAAAAGGGCTCGGCACCGGCGACCAGATGTTGGCGACATGCGCATGCCGCCGCAGAATCACCGCATCCTTGAACCAGGATGAAAACGGGCTGTCCTGTATGGCGCGGTCAAGCACCTCTTTATAATTTATTTCCGGGTGGGAGCAGCCGCCCGCGTACACCCATGATTCGTCTTCGCCGTAGGGGCTCAGGCCCACCCACATCATGATAGGAAAGGGCAGTCCCTTGTGGTACAGGATCGGGTAGTTGATGGATTCAGGATACGGCGGCCGCACGCCCTTCATATAGTAGCCGGCCCCCACCAGGGTGCCGAAGAACGAGCGCTCCCGGTTCAGGCCCAGCAGTTTCACCAGCCGCGAATTTATGCCGTCAGCTGCTATGGTGAAGGTTCCGCGATAGGTCTTTCCCTCCGCGGTCAGGATTACGTTGGTCTCACCGACGCGCTTGTGGCCAATGACATTGGTCCCCGGGAAAACCTGAACGCCGCTCGCCTGCGCGTCATCAAGCAGGCCCTGCAGCAGGTGCTGCTTGCTGTAGAACGCCGAAAGGCGGGTTTTACTGCCGCCGCTTTTTTTTGCTTCATAATCACCCATTTTCACACAGTGCTGTCCGTCCGGAGTATAAACGTGCCAGGCGTAGAAATTTTTGTGCGGGCCGTCATAGCGCACGGAAAAGTTGTTGACCGGGAAAACAATGCGGTGCTGCTTTTCATCCAGATACATCCGCTCGCCAAAGTAGTATTCGTCTTCAATAGCAACCATGGTCTGGCAGCTGCGCTGAATTGCGGCAATGCTTTCTTTGCGCTCAAGAAGCGCAACACTCAGGCCGTTCTCTCCCGCCACTTTCGCTGCCATGAGTCCCGCAGGCCCGCCCCCGACAATCACAACATCATATACGTGTGCCATGTTTTTTCCTTCCCATTTAAAAGTTGAAAATTTCCCTAATTACCGGCAATCGAGAAAACAGGGTCTATTCTCCGTGTGGTTTCACAGGAAGCCGGGTTTGCAGAGGTTACAGTATAAGAATGAGCCGCAGGTGTGTCAATAAAAAATGACTGCCCGCTATTCTGATAAAAGAGGTTTTGTTCTGGAAAAACAGAGCAACCGCTTGACATGACTCCCGGAAAAATAAACAGAGGCATCGCGCAGTCTGCTTTATCTTACGCAGAAAGCGGGAAAAGATCTCAACTGAAAGGGAAAAAAGCTGGGGGAAATTATCCTTATCTGCAGCCAGCAGTATGGCAACACCGCGAGATTGCAGAGGCGCTTGCCGGCGACACCCGTAAGACCCGAGCCCGGGTTGCAAAGACTAATGGTTGCTAAAAAATGTCTTTCCCGTGAAAACGGAAATTTATAACTGATTCTAAAATCCAGGGCTCCCGCTTACGTTTGCACTCTTGAAAATGAGCGCAAAGTAATAGATTGCGAATTATCAGAGGATCCCTGATACCAAAGCGCGGTGTTTTACCTCTTCCCCGGCAGACGCTGCTCTATCAGAATTAATGCCGTGCCGCCATATTTCCTGACGGCACCACCGGCGGCTAATGACCCTCGCTGTTTTTAATCCGGTACTTTTTTATTTTATAGCGCAATACGCGTTCACTTATTCCCAGGAGCTCTGCGGCCCTGGTCTGCACCCAGCCGCTTTTTTCAAGGGCCGCGAGAAGCATCTCTTTCTCCATGGCCTCCAGGTTTTCTGTTAGGGTGCCATGCGTGGATGCCTGGAAATGCCTGATCTCTTCAGGTAGCTCGGAGACATCAATGAGGCTTCCCCGTGCCAGGGTGATGGCGCGCTGGATAATATGCTCAAGCTCGCGGACGTTGCCCGGATACGAGTATTTGATCACGGCATCAAGTGCTGCGGATGAAAAGTGTACGGGCTGTGGGGCGTAGCGCTCCATGAAAAAAGAAACAAGCTCCGGTATGTCCTCGCGGCGCTGTCTGAGAGGAGGTATTTCAAGCTCTAAAACCTTTATTCGGTAATAGAGGTCCTCCCGGAACCTGCCATCTTCAACCAGCTTTTTCAAATCCCGGTTGGTCGCGGCTATCAGCCGCACATCAACCTCGATCTGCTTTTCACCGCCGACGCGGCTGAACCGCTTCTCCTGGAGAACCCGCAGCAGCTTCGGCTGCATCGAAAGCGGCATCTCGCTTATTTCATCAAGAAACAGGGTACCCTCATGGGCAAGCTCAAAATGGCCGCGCCGCCTGCTGACGGCACCGGTAAAGGCCCCTTTTTCATGGCCGAACAGCTCGCTCTCAAAAAGAGTTTCCGGTATGGCAGCGCAGTTCACCTCTATAAAGTCGTGGTCCCGTCGGGCGCTGATAAGGTGGATGAGATGTGCCAGCAGCTCTTTCCCGGTGCCGGTTTCCCCTTCTATGAGCACTGACCAGGAACTCTGCGCCACCCGCTGCGCCAGCGAGAGCACCCGCTGCATAGGGGGGCTTTGAGCAACAATTTTCAAAGGAAGCTCGGCTGACTCGAGCGAATGCTCAACGGCTGCGACATCTTCTTCAACCGCGACCTGCCGTTCAATCTGCCTGATCTTTTCCAAAAGCCGGGTCAGGTCAACGGGCTTTTCCAGGAATTCATCAGCTCCAAGCTTCATGACGGAGACCGCGGTGTTGACGCTGCCGTACGCCGTGATCATAATTGCCCGCACCATGGGATTAAGCGCTTTCAGGTTTTTCAGCACTTCATCCCCGGTCTGACCCGGCATCCGGTGATCAAGCAGCACCAATTGCACCGGCTCCCGCTGAAACAGCTCACAGGCCTCCTGCCCGCCTGCAGCGGTGTGCACTGCGTAGCCCTGGTTCCTGAGAAAACCGCTCAGCATATCGCGCTGGGTGCCGTCATCATCAACGATCAGAATTTTCATGGACTGCGGTGCCCCGTTATTGATCACGATACCGCGTGCGCCGCGAGGGGAAGAAACACGGCTATCTCTATGACCTGGTTCTGCCGTGGCGTCACGCTGATGCGTCCGCCGTGCGCCAGTAAAATCCGCCGGGTTATGGCCAGGCCGAGACCGGTGCCGCCGGCCTTGGTGGTGAAATATGGTTCAGTCATCTGTTGCGCCTGCTCCGGAGGAAGCGCGAAACCGCCGTTTGTCATGGCAAGTGCCGCCTCGGTGCCTTTTCTAATCAGCTCAATCGTTATAAACCCGCCCCGGGGCTGCGCTTCAACCGCATTCTTCAGCAGGTTCTCCACTGCCTGCCCGAGCAGGTCCGCGTCCCCGCTGACCGGTTGCTTAAGGTCGATAGTTTGCGAGATGCTTATCTGCTGGTCTGCACAGCGCGGCACATAGAGCTGCGCCATGTTCTCCACGAGCAGGTCAAGCCGCACCGGCTGCCGTGGAACATTATACGGGGCCGCATAATGGAGCAGGCCGGTCACGATGCCGTTGGTCCGGCGCACCGCATCGCCCATGACTTCAATAAGCTGTTGGTTCTCCTCACGCAGCTCTTTTCCCTCGATATGCAGCCGCTGCAGCCCCATGCTCAGCGCGTTGAGAGGGTTCCGGATTTCATGAGCGAACGCTGCCGCGGCCCTGCCCAGCGCGGCATCCTGCTGCTCGGCGGAAATTTTCCGTTCATAGGTACGGATCTGCTCAACGTGGCGCGACTGCTGCCGGTACAGAAGATATGACAGCAGCACCCCCAGCGCTGCCAGCGCGGTGCTGAAAATAAAAAAATCGCGCCACAACCGGCTGATGGCTATTGCCAGATGCGCCGCGTCAAGGCCGACCGCAAGTTCTGTTTTATCTATCACCACTTTTGCCTCAGCCACCGGTGAGCCGCCGCTATCTGCGATAGCGACCGAAGTCATTGGAACGCCCGCCCCGGCGACCGCTGTTTTAACATACTTGACCCCGGGAAGGCTCGAAATTGCTGCAACTACGCCTGGTATGCCCAGCTGCTTCTGCAAAGACTCGATTTTTGCCGCCTCAACGCCCACCATCACCCACCCCGGCCGGTCCTGCCGCGGGAAGTAATACAGATACAGATGGGAGCTGGCATGATACTCAAGCCGTGTTTTTTTATCAAACAGGCGGGGAAGGTTTTGTGACCATGCGCGCGGGCCTTCGACATATCCGTCCCTATCCCGCGAAATATAGATACCGACCAGCCGCGTCTCCCGGGCAAAACCGGTGAGCTCTTCAGTTGTGAACGGCTCAATGTTGTCCAGGTAGTCGATGAAGCGGGCGGTATTTCCTAAAAACGTGTTAAGGATCTCCTCTGAAACTTCCTGTGACAGTAGAGCCCCCCGTGCATTCAGCCGGATGACGCCTGCCACCAGCCCTGTTGCCGGCCTGATGCTGCTGATGAAAGACTGCCTGGTTACGCGCGCCTGCCAGAAAAAATAGCCGACCACCACGACAAACAGGAACCCGAAAACCAGTAGATTGCTCACCCACAGGGGGAATCGAGCTTTAGCGTCCGCCCCGGCCACCGCGACCTCCTCCGCTGCCCTGTTGCGCACCTCCTGTGCTTCCCCGGGAACCGCCCGCTCCCGCTCCCCTGCCGATGCGCTGGCGCACGCCGGTCAGATCCTTTGTACGCCCGTAGCCGTGTTCCCTTTGACCGCCGCCACTGCCTCCACTGTTATTTTCGGTATATACTCTTACGGGACGAAACTGCCGGTTGTTCTCATCAAAGGTTCCCCACACCCTGACCACGGAGTTTTCCGCAACCGGCCCGGGCAGTGCCTCTTTGGCAACAGTTATACGGTAGGGCTGCGCCCCGGGCTTCTTCACTTCCTGCATCATTTTTTCCGGTCCGTCAAGCACCTCCAGTGCGACCGAACCGGTGCTTTTATCTATGGACACAACCCTGCCCATGATGAGCTCTTCGGCGAAAGAGCGCCCTGCCCACAGGAAAAGAATCAGAAAGACCAGGATAACCCGCATTGCGTCACCGTCTGGCGGTAGCTCTCAACACTGAGCCGTGAGTTGTTTTTCAGCCAGGTTACCCCGGCAAAAAGCTCGACTGGGCCGATCTGGCGGCCAATGGAAAGCCCCGCGGAAAAAGTGTAATCGATCCGTTCAAAGGAAAGCGGGCTGTCATAATAACAGGTCCGCGCGCATCCGGCGTCCAGTTCCAGCCGCCAGGTGTTCCAAAAATCCCGGTCCAGCTGCATGCGCGCGCGCCATTGCCGGTATGTCTCAAAGTCAACAGACGAGTGCAATTCGGCATAGCCGGCGGAAAAAGCTCCGCTTATCCCGGGAGCCATGAAGGCGTCCACCATGATGTCGGTATTCACCAGATGATCATCCCGCGGCGGCTCGGTCACTGCCAACTCAGGAACTGTGCCGGAAGCAGTAAAATCAATTGTATCGAGTATGCGTGCGAAAGCCGAATTCAGTCTGTTTCCAAACCGGTTTCTGTTGCGCCCGATGTTCCCGTTTGCTCCCCGGCCGTTTCCATTGGCGTTTTTCTGCGCAGACATGCTCCCTGCTGCGGGGCCTCTGCCTGGGCCTCTGTTTTGCGCAGGCGCGGCAACAGAAGACGCGGCCGGCGCGGCAGGGCCGGTCTGGGGGGCCGGTTCCCGCCCGGCATAGGGCTTGGCCGGGTTTTTATAGTCAAGGCGGCTGTAGCTGCTTTCAAAAGAGAGCGTCAGATAGCGTGAGTAGAGCCAGCTTACCCGGCCGCCGAACAGGTATTCGTCGCGTGAATCTTCCCGCACAAGGTCATCGCGGTATGCATTAACCTCTGCAAGGATTGACGGCAGCAGGCGCCCGCTGCAGAGCGGCCGCGTCACGGCTCCGCTAGCCCGCAGAAAATAGTTGTCACCTATCCGGGTATAATTACGGTAGCGGCCTTCCACGAGAGTGGTCAGGCTCGCGCTGCTTCCCAGGGAAAAACTTTTATCCATCTCGACGCGGTAAAAAGTGAACGCGGAACCGCCGGGGCTGCTGGTACGGGCCGGGTTGTCATCGTAGCCTGTCGTCGTCTCCATGGTGAAATCTGCCGCAGCAAGCAGGGGCGGATTGCACACGAGCAGATACAGCAGACCGGCACACATGCTCAGCAGCAGCTGCCTGACACCATAAAAACACCCCGTGTTCTGTCGTTTCCTTATTATATATCCCACCGTTACCGCGGTTTCTGCGCTCTTATTTCCCTGATGGTTTTTGCGCTGTTTTTTAAAGGTACTGTAAATGCAGGCTTTCAAGTTTGCAACATATTTTATTTTCCCGGAGCCCATGACAGAAACAGGTTCC
>Ga0172368_10007502_pt1 | contig 11379 bp, 10 predicted proteins | sample Lak11m_FD_114540 | JGI IMG/M metagenome (GOLD analysis project Ga0172368, IMG submission 114540) | Freshwater microbial communities from Kabuno Bay, South-Kivu, Congo - kab_022012_11m | ecosystem: Environmental > Aquatic > Freshwater > Lake | place: Democratic Republic of the Congo: South-Kivu...
CCCTGTCCCGTCGGCACCGGGTGCCGCGCCTTTACCGACTTCCTGAAATTCCAGCCGATCAGGAAATGTGTCCCGCGGTAAGCGGCGCCGGGGGCGGGGCGGCCGCCGCGGCGGGGCTCCTCGCGGCCGTGCGGCGGCGGCGGATTCTCCAGGAATTGCGGGCGGTTGCGGGGATCCGGCGACGGCGGGCGTGCCTGGGGTAGAATTCGGCCATTGTCGGTTCATCGCCCCCGTCTTCGCCTGCTCACATGGTTCGCCGCGGTGCTCTTTTTCGGCGGCCTCGCAATGGTCGGACTGCCCGGCGTTCCCGGGCGGCATGTTGCGCTCACCGGAATCGCCGCCGTCGGGCTCGGCGTCGTCCTCGCCGTCGGAGTCCGCCTGGCCCGCCGCGGTCGATCGGATCGCTGACGCCCCGCAGGCGCAATTCACCCCATCGGCTCGTCCGCCGCCGGCAGCAGCAGCGCGAAGGTCGCCCCGGCGCCCAGCGTGCTGGAGACGAGCACCTGGCCGCCGTGCGCCTCGACGATCCGGTGCACGACCGCCAGGCCCAGCCCCGTGCCGTTCTCCTTGGTCGTGTAGAACGGCTCGAACAGCCGCGGCAGCTCGTCCGGCGGGATGCCCCGCCCCGTGTCCGTCACCGCCAGCCGGCACTCGCCGCCCGAGGCGCGGCTCACGTCCACCGCGACCCGCCCCGGGCCGCTGCCCACCGCGTCGGCGGCGTTCACCAGCAGGTTCCAGAGCACCTGGCGGATCTGCGACGGGTCCGCGTCGGTCCACAGCCGCTCCGCTCCCGTGCGCTGCAGCTCCAGACGCGAGGCGCCCGGGTGGTGCCGGAACACGTTCAGGGTCTCGTCCGCCATCGCCGCCAGATCCGACGGCTGGCGCTGCACCGGCATCGGACGCGCGAAGGCCAGAAAGTCCGTCACCAGCGCGTTGAGGCGCCCCGACTCGCGCAGCACGATTTCCAGCAGGCGCTTCTCCGGCCCCGACAGGGTGGCCGTCGAGCTGAGCAGCTCGATGGCGCCGCTCATGGAGGCGAGCGGGTTGCGCAGCTCGTGCGCCAGACCCGCCGCCAGCGCGCCCACCGCCGCCATGCGGTCCGCCTTGCGGATGCGTTCCTGCATGGCGTGGATCTCGGTGCGATCGTCGAACACGATGGCCAGCGCCGGCTCGGCCCCGTCGCGCCTGCGGCCCGCCGGCAGCGTCACCGGGTTCACGACGAACTCGAGCCGGCGGGCGATCCCTCCCGCTCCCCGCTCGTCCACCTCGCCGCGCGCGCGCGGGTCGCCCAAGGCCGCCCGCGCCGCGCGCGCCAAGGCCGGCAGGTGGGTGGCCACCGGCTCGTCGGCCAGCTCCGGGAACGGCAGCCCCGTGATGCTCTCGGCCGCCGGGTTCATGAACGTGATGCGTCCGCCGGAATCCGTCACGAGGATGCCCGACGCCATGGCCCGCACGATGGATCCGTGCAGCTCCGAGAGCGCGGCGTAGTCGGTCTCGCTGCGCTCCAGCCGCTCGCCGGTGCGCCGCAGTTGCTCGGTGAGATAGCTGGTGAGCGCGGCGGCCGCCACGAACGCGGTGCCGTTCACGAGCGCCACGAACGCGAGGCGCTGGTCCGTGAGCGGGCGCTGGGCCAGGTAGGGCGCGGCCGGCGGCACCCAGCCGCGCTGCATGGCGAGACTCAGGCCCGCGAACGCGACGGCCGCGCCCGCCGCGGCCAGCACGGCCCCGGTGCGCCGCAACAGTACCGCGGCGTTGACGATGGCCAGCGGGTACATGAGCGTGAAGACGCTGTCGGCGCCGCCCGTGATGTAGACGAGGTACGTCGCCATGATCATGTCGCCGGCGACCTGCGCCTGCGCCAGCCACGCGAGCTGGCGGCGCCCGCGCAGCACGAACAGGTAGCCGACCGAGACGGCGTACACGAACCCCGCGATGCCGAAGAGCAGCGCCTGCATGCGCGCTTCGAACTCGTCGGGCGAGCGCAGCGAAACCCACGCGGTCATCCCCAGCAGTGCCGTGACGACGACGAGGCGGATGGCGGTGAGCCACGTCAGGCGGGCGAACAGGCCCGTCTCGCCGGGGCGCGACAGCGCATCGGCGCCCAGCGCGCCGGCGGCTCGGTCGCGGCGCGGCGCGCTCTGCGGGGACGCGGCCACGGGGCGCTACTTGATGGCGCCGGCGATGGAGAAGATGGGCAGGTACATGGCGATCATGAAGCCGCCGACCATGCCGCCCAGGAACACCATCATGAGCGGCTCGATCATGCTCGTGAGCGCGCCCACGGCGGCGTCCACCTCCTCGTCGTAGAAGTCCGCGATCTTCTGGAGCATCGTGTCCATGGCGCCGGTGGCCTCGCCCACGCCGATCATCTGCACGACCATGGACGGGAACACGTTGGTCTCGGCGAGCGGCTGGGTGATCGTCTTGCCTTCCGCGATCTGGGCGCGCGCGTAGCGGATGGCCTTCTCAACCGTGCGGTTTCCGGCCGTTTTCGCCGTGATTTCGAGCGCGTCCAGAATGGGCACGCCCGAGCTGATCATCGTGCCCAGGGTGCGGGTGAAGCGCGCCACGGCGATCTTGCGGATGAGCGACCCGAAGATGGGGAGCTTCAGGGCGATGTCGTCGAAGACCTCGCGCCCCCTGGGGTGGCGGTACGTCGCGCGGAACGCGAACACGAGCGCCACGACGCCGCCGATCATGTAGAGGAAGTTGTCGCGAAGGAACTTCGACAGGTCCACGAAGAACTGCGTGGGCGCCGGCAGCGTGCTGCCGAAGTCCTTGAACATCTTCTCGAACACGGGCACCACGTACAGCAGCAGCACCACCGTGATCCCGAGGCCGACCGTGAGCACGATGCCCGGGTAGACCAGCGCGCTCTTCACCTTTGCCTTGAGCTTCTGGTTCTTCTCGATGTAGGCCGCGAGACGGTTGAGGATGGTGTCGAGAATACCGCCGATTTCGCCCGCGGCCACGAGCTGCACGTACAGCTCGTCGAACACCGAGGGGTGGTCCTTGAGCGCGTCGGCGAAAGTGGAGCCCTGCTCGACCTTGCTCTTGACGCGCGAGAGCACGTCGCGGAAGGAGTTGTTGTCGGTCTGTGTGGCGAGGATCTCCAGGCACTGCACGAGCGGCAGGCCGGCGTCGATCATCGTCGAGAACTGCCGGGTGAAGATGACGAGGTCCTTCTTCGAGACCCCGCCGAAGCCCGGGATGCGCAGCTTGAAGCCCGCGCCCTTGCGCTTGACACTCACGGGCGTGAGGTTCATCTGGCGCAGCTTCGCGTTGACCGCCTCGGAGTCGGCGGCCTCCATCTCGCCGCGGCGCACCTCGCCGCTGCGGGCCTTGCCCTCCCACTGCCAGACCGGCTGCGCGCGCTTGGCCTCGCGCGGCTGCTGGCTCGGTGCGATCGCCGCCATGACCGCCTCCTCTTTGCGCCGCGCCGGGCGGCACCGGACCCCGCGCGCCCCGCGCTATCCCGGCCGCCCGGGCATGGTCGGGGGTCCCTGCGGCCGGCGCACCACGGTGCCGCCCGAGATCATCGTGCGCAGCTCGTCCGGGTCGCTGGAGCGGCTCATCGCCTCGTCCATGGAGATGAGCCGCTTCTGCAGCAGCGCCATCAGCGACTGGTTGAAGGTCTGCATGCCGAAACGGGCCTGTCCCACCTGCATCTGCGAGTAGATCTGGTGGATCTTGTCCTCGCGGATGAGGTTGCGGATGGCGCTGTTGGGGACCATCACCTCGATGGCGAGCACCCGGCCCGGCCCCGTCGCCTTGGGCAGCAGGTTCTGCGTCATCACGCCCTCCAGCACGAACGAGAGCTGCGCGCGGATCTGCGGCTGCTGGTAGGGCGGGAACACGTCCAGGATGCGGTTGATGGTCTGCACGCAGGAGTTGGTGTGCAGCGTGCCGAACGCCATGTGGCCGGTCTCGCTCACGACGAGCGCGCTCTCGATGGTCTCCAGGTCGCGCATCTCGCCGACGAGCACCACGTCCGGGTCCTGGCGCAGGATGTACTTCAGCGCCTTCTTGAACGAGTGCGTGTCCGCGCCCACCTCGCGCTGGTTCACGAGACAGTTCTTGTGCGGGTGCAGATACTCGATGGGATCTTCTATCGTCACGATATGTTCGTGGCGCTCGCTGTTGATCTTGTCGATGACGCTGGCGAGCGTGGTGCTCTTGCCGGAGCCGGTCGGGCCCGTGATGAGCACGAGGCCGCGGGGCTTGCGCGCCAGGTCCGCCACGATGGACGGCAGGCCCAGCTCCGCGAAGCTCATGATCTTGTAGGGAATGGTGCGGAAGGCCCCGGCGACGGCGCCGCGCTGCATGAAGAGGTTGGCGCGGAAGCGCGACAGGCCCTTGACGCCGAACGACAGATCCAGCTCGCTTTCCTCCTCGAACTTGTGCTTCTGGGCGTCGGTGAGGATGGAGTAGCAGAGCTGCTTGGTCTCGATGTTCGTGAGCGGCGCGGTCTTGAGCGGCACGAGCCGGCCGTCGATGCGCAGTTGCGGCGGCGAGCCCGTGGTGACGTGCAGGTCGGTCGCCCCCTTCTCGACCATCGCCTTGAGGAGCTGGTGCAGGTTCGCCATCGGCGCGGATGCTAGCAGGGGCGCGGGCGCGGATCGAGCGGGAGGCGGCGGCCGGGTGCGGATTCCGAAAAAGGGGCCGGAGGCTTCCCTCCAACCGGCCATCGGAGCAGCCGGGCCCGAGTGCGGCCGTCCCGGCGGCACAATCGGTCCGTGGCCGTCCCGGCCGCGGGGCCGTCCCCGGATGATCCGTCGCCGTGCAGCCGAGACGACTGCACACCCGTTGTGCCGCCGGGACGGCCGCACTCCGATGGGGTGCTCTCGCACGACCCTGTATGGGAAACCGCACCCGCGGCGGCCTCGTCTCAGGCCGAACGGGTGCCGGCTCCCCCAATTGCGATGCGGTTGAGAGGCTCTTCTTCGCAACCCGAGTCGCGGCCACGGGCTGCCGCTGCGCCCCGGGGGGCGCCGACCGGACCGGAAGCCCTACTTCGCCCCGTCCCCCAGCAGGAACACGACGTGCTCGTTGCCGGGCTCGCCGGGCCGGCCCTCCTCGCACGCGCCGATGCCCGCGTGCGTGTGCACCGACAGCAGCGTCGCCGCCACCGCATTGTCCGCCAGCGCCTCGCGCAGGGTCGCCGGCAGCATCACCTCGGCCGTGATCACCTGCGAGGCCGTCAGACGCACCCCCGAAATGCGGCGCGCCTCCTCGTTGAGAAACGCGTCCGCCTGCGCGTCCGCGCGGCACGTGCGCTCCGCGTACGCCTGCGCCAGCACGTCGAGCGCCGCCGTCGTCTCGAAGGGCGTCATGCCCTCCGACTGCCTGCGCCGGTCCAGCGCGCGCCGGAGCTGCGACGCCACCGAGGCCGCGTCGAAACGCCCCGGGGCCTCCGACAGGATGAACGTGTCCGCGTAGCCCCCGCCCGCCATCGGCACGAACGCCGTCGAGAGCTTCGTGTACGCCGGCGACAGCATCCGCACCCGCACCGACGGCCGCGCCAGGGCCCGGTCCAGGCGCGCCGACAGGTTCACCGTCGTGCCCCTCAGCTCCACCGCGTCGCGCGTGCGCAGCCCCGCCTTTCCCAGCTCCGCGTACAGATTCGCCGCCGGCGAGGCCCGATCGCGCGCGAACGCCTCGGCCTGCCGGTGCGCCAGCACGTCCGTCGCCGGGTGCGGGCGCAGCGCCGGGGCGCCCTTGCGCGCACGCAGCGCGTTGAGCCGCTCGCGCACGACGGACTCCCACGTGTCCACCGGAGGGTTCGGCGTCTCGGACGCCAGCGCCACCTCCGGCACGTCGGGCACCGGCTCGCCGGCCCACACCGGGAAAATGGCGAGCGTGGATCGCCAGCCCTGCACCGCCTCGCCCGTCAGCTCCACGAGGCGACGCGCCGGCACTTCCGGCAGCTCCACCTCCACCCGGAAATGCCCGTCTTTCTCGGGGGTTACGGGCACCCGGAGCAGCTCCGTGGGCGTGTCCTCGACCAGCACCTCCACGTCGTCGGCGGGCAGCTCCAGCCGGCCCTCCACGACCAGGCGCCCGCCCGGCTCGGCCGTCTTGGGCGTCGCCGCGAGCGCCACGGCGCGGGCCGCGATCACCACCACCTGGACGGCGTAGGCGCCGGACACGACCCGCGACGCGCCGAAAACCGCCGGCTGTTCGGAGGGCCACACGATGCCCGTCAGGTGCTGGCGGAAGAACTCGTCGGCGGAGGTGTCGCCTTCGGAGACGGCGCGCGTGTACCCGACGAGCTCCGCGGCGACGCCGGCGTGCCAGACGAGCTGCTCGACGACGGGATCGGCCAGATCGCGCTGCTCGGCGAGCCAGACGTGCCCGACGAGCTGCGCCACGCCGTCCAGCGCGGGCTCGTGGTGCACGCGGGCGCGGGACGCCTCGGGCACGAGCGACAGGAGCTGGTCGGCCAGCGGCGCGGCCCGCGCGGGGCCGGCGGGGCCGCCGTACGAGGGCTTGGCGATGCGCCGCGCGACTTCGCGGCTGCTCTCGGGCAGTTTCTCCAGCGGTGTCGCGACGCGGCGCACGCACGCGGCGCTGGACAAAAGCGCGATTCCGATCGGCAGCCACATGCGCACGGAAACCTCCCCGGGGCGGTGCCCGACTCGCGAGGCGCCAGGATACCCCGGGCGGCGCGGCAGGCGAATCCGATCGCCGCCGGCCTTGCGGCATGCGAGCATCCGGCGCGCCGGCCCCGGGGGACCGGCGCGGAGGATCGGATGGATCGCCTGGGCCGTTCGCTCGACATCGCGCTGGTCGTGTTCGGAGTGCTGGGGCTGGCGGTGCTCGCGGCGCTGTGGGCCGCGCCGCCGCTGCGCGTGGGCGAAGGACAGCTCCGGACGCTCGCCTACGCACTGGAAACGCTGGATTTCAAGACCTGGCTCGTCGCGGGCGTGCTCCTCACGTGGCTGGTGCCGGTGGCGCTGGGGCTCCTGTGGCGGCGCTCGCGTGCGCTGGGGTTCCAGCACGATCGGCTCAGCGACGCGCTGGACCGCCTCACGCACCTGTCGATGCCGGTGAAGGTGGACGTGGACACCCGCGTGCCGGTGCGCGTCGCGGAGCCGCTCGCGGTGCCCGTGGAGCTGGACACGCGCATCGACCTGGACCAGGACGTCCACGTCGAGGTGCAGGTGCCGGTGCACGCGGAAATCCCCGTGGACACCGAGGTCGAGACGCAGGTGCCGATGATCGGAGCGGTTCGCGTCCCGGTGCGCGCCCGCATTCCCGTGGATCTCGTGCTGCCGGTGAACGGCACGGTGCGCGTGCGGGCGCAGGGCATTCCGGTGCAGGTGCGCGAGGTCGCGCGGGTGCGACTGCCGGAGTTCGACCTGCCGTTTTCGGCGCGCCTGGACACGCGCGTGGAACTGCTGGCCGGGCTCGCGGGCGACGAGGAGACGCCGCCTGCAAGAACCACCCCGGCGCCGGTTTGACACCCGCGCCGTCCCCGCGCTCTACTCCCGGTTCCGGGTCGGGTGATGACGAAGATCATCGGCATCGTGCAGGCGAAGGGGGGTGCGGGCCGTTCCACGCTCGCCACCAACCTCGCCGCGTCGCTGTCGGCCTCGCACCGGGTCGCGCTGGTCGACTGCGACCTGCCTCAGGGCACCAGCTCCTCGTGGTTTGCCGCGCGCCAGGCCGAGGTCCCGGCGGACAACCTCGTGCTCGCCGCCGTGCGCACCCACGTCGAGCTGGTGCGCGAGGTCGAGCGCCTGGCGTCCTCGTGCCGGTTTGTCGTCGTGGACGCTCCGCCGCGCGCCGCCGAGCTGACGCGTGCCATCCTGATGCTCGCGAATCTGTGCCTCGTGCCGCTCGGGGCGAGCGCGGCAGAAGTGTGGGCCACGCAGGATCTGCTCTCGGTGGTGCACGAGGCGAGAAAGCGCCGCCCGGGTCTGGACGCGCGCCTCGTCTGGACGCGGTTCCGGGCGAACACCCGCGAGGCGCGGGAGCTGAGCGACGCAGCGCCGCGGGAGCTGGATCTGCCGGAGCTGCGCGCGCGCCTCGGGTACCGGGTCGCCTACAGCGAGGCCCTGGGCCGCGGACTCTCGGCCGAGGAGTGGCTGGACGGCACCGCGGCCGACGAGGTGCGCGCCCTCGTGGCCGAGGTGCGCGGCCTGCTGCGGGAGAAAGCCGCATGAGCCGGACACGCACCGTCCCCCGCCTCGCCAAGCCGGTCCTGGACGCGAAGGCCGCCCTGGAATTCGCCGAGGCCGCGCCCGAGGCGCCCGCGGCGCCGACGGCTCCCGACGCGAAGGCGCGAAAGGGCGTCGTGCGCGTCCTGGTCGAGCTGCCGGCGGACCTGTACGAGAAGCTCGCGCACGCCGCGCGCCGCAAGGGGAGGACCCCCGCCGAGGCCGTCGCGAAGCTGGTCCGGAAGCACCTCGGATGAAGGATGAGGGATGAGGGCCTCGCGACACGGCCGATTCGTGCGCCGGAACGCGGTGTTCCGCGCGACGACAGCGTGATCCGCACGATTTCCAAGCGGTGGTGCATTCGCAGGGGCACAACATGCTGGAATCCCGAGCTTTTTTCGGCGGCAGAGGGAATATTCTCATGAAAATCCTCCCCCGCGGACGGATTCTCCTGCGATTCCGCGGACTTGGGCGTGGTCGATCCGCACCACGGCTTGGAAACGATGCGAATCGCGATCAGGACGCGCGGATTCCCGGCGAACCGGGCCGAATCCGACACCGGCTCGCCGCGGGGGGCGACCTCGGGCTTGACGGCGCGTCAAGGCGGCCCTACGCTTCGGTTCCATGACCGCGGACGAGGCGCGGGCGCTCGACGAGATCCACCGGTGCGCGGCCGCCGGATTGGATCGCTACACGTCCCACGCCACCCGGCGGATGGACGAGCGTGGCATCAAGCGTTCCGACGTGCGGCACGCCGTCTCGCTCGCGACCCGGTGCGCGGCCCAGGAGAACGGGTGCTGGCGGGTGCCGGGCCGGGACCGGGCCGGCGACGAACTGACCGTAGTCGTGGCGCTGGTTCAAGGAGTGCTCGTCATCACCGCGTACTGAGGAGGAACCATGCGCTGCTACCTCTGCAAGTCGGGCGAACTGGAGAGCGTCGTCATCGAGGAGGGGCGCACGTTCGCCGGGCGTCGCCTTTCGGCCATGGTTCCCGCCGAGCGCTGCCCGAGCTGCGGGGAATCCTACATCACGGGCGATGACCTCGAAGCTTTCGAGAACACGCTGGCTGCGGAGCTCGCGTGCGGCGAGCCCTCGGGCGCCGCCTTCAAGTTCCTGCACAGCTTGCTCGGGATGAAGGGCGTGGAGCTGGCGGAGCTGCTGGACGTGGCGCCGGAGACGGTCTCGCGCTGGGAGCACGACAAGCTCCCCGTCGACCGCGCCCACTTCGCGCTGCTGGCGTCGATGGTGCTGGACCGCGCCGAGGGCCGCACGACCACGCTGGACCGGCTGCGCGCGCTCGCCCAGCCGGGGCCGCGGCCCAGCGTGGTGCGGCTGGTACCCAAGCCGGCGTAGCGTCCCGTGCATCCGCGGGTGGCGCATGCTCCCGCGATCGGTGTTGGATCGGCCGGCGCGCGCCCCGCGCGCGGACGGAGGACCCGTGAGCGGAGTGCTGCCCGCCCTGCTGCTGGCCGCCGCGGCGCCGGTCGGCGACGGGCTCGACGCGATGCGCGAGCAGATCCTGTTCGAGCCCGTGTACCAGACGGAAATGCGCGTCTACGAGGCGGGGCCGGAGCAGGCGCCCGCGGTCGTGCTCGTACACGGCATCGGCGACGCCGGGGCCCGCGACTGGCTGCCGGTCGTACCCGCGCTGGCGGCGCGCTTCCGCGTGATCATGCCGGATCTGCCCGGATTCGGGCGCTCCGAGAAGCCCAACACGCAGTACACGACCGAGGGCTACGCGACCGTCCTCAAGTACCTCGCCGACGCGCTCGCGATTCCGGGCCCGTTCGCGCTCGCCGGACACTCCATGGGCGGCATGGTGGCGCTGCGCTACGCCGCGACCTGGCCGCGCGACGTGCGGCGCCTCGTGCTGGCGGACGTGGCCGGCATCCTCAGCCGCGAGGCCTTCGCGCGCGCCATGGCGGGCCCCTACGGCGACATGCCTGGCATCCGGGGCATCTTCCGCGGCTCGGTGGGGCTCCCGGGCGGCTTCGACGAGGAGGAGATCGTCGGCAGTCCGAGGCTGCGAACGCGCATCCTCAAGGCGAACCCGTCGGCCATCGTCGCCATCACGATACTGCTGGACGACTTCACGCGGCTGATTCCCCGCGTCGCCGCCCCGACGCTCGTCGCCTGGGGCGTGCGCGACCAGGTGGCCCCGCCGCGTACCGGGAGACTGCTCGCGGCGAGGCTGCCCGATGCCCGGCTGGAGACGCTGGACGCCGCGCACGTGCCCATGGACGACGCGCCCGAGGCGTTCGGCGCGCTGCTCGTGCGCGAGTTCGGCTCGCCGCCGCCGCCCGCGCCCGAGCCGCCGGCGCCGCTGAACTCCGACCGCTTCGGCCGCTGCGCCGACCGCAGGGATCCGGTCTCCTTCCGGGGCGACTACGACCGCATCGAGATCTCGGGCTGCCCCCTGGTCGTGCTGGACCACGTGCGCGCGCGCAGCGTCGACATCCGCAACTCGACGGTGCAGATGGACACGAGCGAGCTGGCGGGCGATCTTCCATTGAATATCGTACACTCGCGGCTGGAGGCGACGGGGTGCCGGGTGGAGGGACGCGTCGCGATCCGGCTCTCCGACAGCCGGCTGGACCTCGCAGGCGTGGACATCGTGGGGGGCGAGGCGGCGGTGCGATCGGAGGACCGCGCGTCGATTGTCTTCTCGGTGTCGAACGTGCGCTCGCCGCACGGTTCCGGCCCGCGCCACGGTCCGGTGCAGATTGCTCCCGACCGGCCGCTGTGACGCGCGCTGCATGCCCGGCGGGCGAATGCCCTGCGTCGTACATCGGCGGTGCCGCTCGGTTCGCTTCCGTTGACGCGGCGGCCGGAAGCTGTATGAATGCGCGGCCATGCGTCCTGCCGCACGCCTCCGTCCGTCCGCCTTCCTGCCGCTGCTGGCGGCAGCCGCCGCCTGCGGCGCGCCCGGGAAGGGCCCGTGGATGACGCCCGGGGAGGACTGTCTCGCCTGCCACGGCGCGTCGCGCACTGCCCAGCGCGTCTGGAGCGTCGGGGGCACGGTCTACGACGTCGGCGGCCGGACCGTCGCCGGGGCGCGCGTCGTGGTCACGGACGCCGGCGGGAAATCGCTCACCATGACCAGCAACGGCGAGGGCAATTTCTACACCGCCGAGCCGCTGGCGGAACCCCTGCGCGCCATCGGCATCCTCCACGAGGGCCGGCAGCAGGACATGCCGATGCCGGCGGGGGACCCGCC
>Ga0172368_10007506_pt1 | contig 11375 bp, 8 predicted proteins | sample Lak11m_FD_114540 | JGI IMG/M metagenome (GOLD analysis project Ga0172368, IMG submission 114540) | Freshwater microbial communities from Kabuno Bay, South-Kivu, Congo - kab_022012_11m | ecosystem: Environmental > Aquatic > Freshwater > Lake | place: Democratic Republic of the Congo: South-Kivu...
AGCTCGAGCTGCCGGGCGCGCCGCCGCCGCCGCCCACGACCACCGAGTAGCCGGTGCCGCCCGTGACGCTGTGCGTCAGCTTGTAGCAAAGCCCGCCGGCGCCGCCTCCTCCTCCGCCCTCGTTCGTGTTGCCCCACCCGCCGCCGCCGCCGCCCCCGACGACCAGCACTTCGACGGTGCCTGATCCCTGCGGCGTGAACGTCGCGCTGCCCGTGAAGGTGTGGACCTGGTAGCCGCTGCCGTCCGTCGTGACGGAGCCGCCCGTGGCGTTCACGAACACCTGCGCGGTCGGCCCGGTGCCCGTCCCGTACAGCCCGTCCGGATTCGTGACGCGAAGCGTCACGGCCCCGGCGCTCACCGCCGGTGCGACGCAGGTGAGCTGTGTCGAGCTCACGAAGACGACGCTCGTTGCGGCCGTGCCGTTGAACTGAACGGTGGGCGTGCCGCCGGAGTTCGAGAAGTCGGTGCCGTTCACGGTGACGCCCATGCCCGCCACGGTCGAGATGATCGCGGGGGTCGCGCCCGTGACGGCGGGCGGCTTGCGGTAGGTGAACGCGCCCGCCTTGGTGACGCCTTGGAAGTCGGGGTTCTGGACCTTGACGTCCTTGGCGACCCCGGCGCTCGCGTTGGCCGGCGTCAGGCAGGTGATCTGGGTCGTGCTCGGGACGACGACGGACGTGCAGGACACTCCGTCGATGGTCACGGTGGCGAGCGCCTGGAAGTTGGAGCCCTGGATGGTCACCTGGGTCCCGCCCGCGGTGGAGCCCCAGTTGGGCGAGACGGAGTCCACGACCGGCGGCGGCACGTTGTCGAGGTTGAGCCAGCGCGAGCCGTCGTAGCCTTGGAAGTGCCCGTCCTTGAAACGGATGGCACCGGTCGCCGTCGAGGTCGAGTCGGTCGCGACGAGCAGGCCCGTGAGCGATCCACTGAATGTACCGGCGATGACGTTGCCCGAGTTGCCCAGCGTCAGCGGCAGAGAGTACGTGCCCGCGAGCCGCGCGTCCGGCAGCGTGCCCGTGGACAGCGCCGACGCGTTCAGGTCCGACAGACCGGAGCCGATGCCGGTGAACGAGTTCGCGGCGTTGTTGAACGTGAGAACGGACGAGTAGACGCCGGCGAGCCTCGCGTTGGGCAGCGTCCCGGTGGCGAGCGCTCCGGCGTCCAGCGACGTGAGGGCCGCGCCGTTGCCGGCGAAGGTGTTCCCGGTGTTGCTCAGGTTCACGGCCGACGAGTAGGTGCCGGAAATGCGCCCGCCGGGCACGGTGCCCGCGGAAAGCGCCCCCGCGTCGAGCGAAGTGAGACCGGCGCCGTTGCCGGTGAAGCTGTTCGAGGCGCTGCTCAGGGTAATGGCGGACGAGTAGGTGCCGGCCAGCCGCGCGTCCGGAATCGTCCCGATCGAGAGCGCTCCGGCGTCGAGCCCGACCCCGGCCAGGTCCGCCGTGGCGAGCGAGCGGAATGCCGGCGCACCGAAAGTCCCGGCCGGCCCCGCCAGGAACGTGTTCGCCGCCGCCGTGGTCGTCCCGATGCCTCCGCTCGAAACGGGCAGCGGCGTCCCGAACGAGGGCGCGGCGTCGAAAGCTTTCGCCCCCGATATCGCCTGATTTCCGGTCAGATCCAGGTATCCGGACGACAGCCCGCCCACGTCCGCGATGCCCAGCGACGCGGGCGCCCATCCCGTCCCGTCGAAGCGCAGCACCTCCGCGGTCGAAGGCGCGATCGTCTTCACCGAAAAGCCCTGCAATTTCGCGACGATAGGCGCTGCCAGCGCGCCCGCGAGGTCTCCGCCGCACTGCGTCGAGGCGTCGTACTTCGCGTTGAACCGGGCATAGTCGGCCGTGGCGAGGAAGCCGTCCATGGTGCCGCTCGCCTGCGAGAGCGAGATGGTGGGCGTCGTCGAACCGATCCACACCGTCAGCGGCGCGATTCCGATCACCTCGGTCACCGTGCCGCCCGAGTTCGAGTCCGGCGACGGCTTCCACTGCGACTCGATCGCGTCCCACTTGAGCACCTGGCCGTTCGTGGGCGCCAGGGACGACACGGGACGCGACTGGAGCCGCGCGACGACGGGCGACGCGAGGTAGCCGGACAGGTCTCCGCCGCACTGCGTCAATGCGTCGAACTTCGCGTCGAAGGCCGCGAAGTCCGCGGAGGCGAGATATCCGGAGGAGACGGAACCGGCGCGCGAAATGGAGATGGCTGCGGCGGACGTGCCGTCGACCACGCTCAGGGGCGCCGACGCGCTCACGGACACGACGCTCCCGGCGTTCTGGGCGACGCAGTGCCAGGCCGTGTCGTCGTAGCGGAGCACCTGGCCCTGCCCGCAGGGGGCGATCGAGATCGCTGCGTCGTCCACGGCGAGCCCGTTGCCGGCCGACAACCGCGCGGAACCTGCGAGCCGACCCGCCGAGTCGATGACCGTGGCGCCGTTCACCTTCAGCGACGTCACGTCGGCGCTGCCTCCCGAGACGCCGCGCGCCGTCAGCGCGTACAGCACGGCGCCCACTTGCTGGCGCGGCGTTAGCGTTTCCGAGCCGACCTTGACCTCGAGCCATCGCGGTCCGTCGGCCATCGCCGCGCCCACGGGGTTCACCAGCCCCAGGAAGGTCGCGTAGTAGCCGTCGGAGAGCCCGAGCGTCTGCGATTCCGACCACAGGGCGCTGCCGCCGGTCGCCGCGTCGTAGAGACCGAACACCACCGTCGCCGTGCCGGTCGCCGCAGTGCCGTCGGCGCGCAGCAGACGCCCCTGGTAGCCGAGCACCTGCGGCACTTCGGCCCGGACAGGAAGGGCGGGAAGGACGGAAAGCACGAGCGCCGTGAAAAGTCCGAACCGGATGCCGCTCATTCTGTACTCCGGCGGCTCCCGCGGAGCGGGGCCGGGCGTTCGGCCGGTGGGCCTTTTGCGAGAATAGCGCCCGGCGCCGCCGCGGGCCACATGTCAGTCGAGGACGCCGAACCAGGGCAGCGAATCCGGCGGAATTTCCAGTGATCGGTACACGTACTCGCCGCAGCCCAGGGCGACCTTGAACACCGCCGGATCCACCGGACGGCGCAGCACCGCGCCGATGGCCGCGGCGTATCGCAAAGATGTCGCAAATGCGTGCACGATGGCCCCGGCCGCGAACTTCAGCTCGCCGCGGATGGTCAGGAACGGGGCGAAATGCCGGTGCGCCAGGTACTTGAGCTGCAGCGGCCGCAGCAGGTCATCCTGCGGCGCCAGCCATCGTTCGAAGGCGCGATCCCAGTGCGCCAGGTGGTCGCCCAGTTCCGCCCACGGCGCCTCGTTCGGGCCCAGCGGAAGGGAGAAGACGAAGCGCCGGTACGTGTCGAACACCCGCACGAGCGTGCCCGTGCCGTGCGCGCCGATGCAGTCGCGCAGGAAGCGCAGGTACGGTCCCGGGTCGCGCCCGTACTCGACGCGGAAATCCGCCGGGGCCCGCCCGTGCGCCAGTTCGGCGTAGGCGGCGTCGATGGCGTGCAGGTGTTCCCAAACGGGACGATCCGTCGCGAGCGCCTCCATCACTCTGCGCCGCACGACGTCGAGCTGCGGAGCCTCCAGCGCGGCCGCGCCGACCCGCACGACGGGGACGCCCCGGGAGTGCGCCGCGCGGCGGGCGAACGCGGCGTCGTCGTAGGGGGCCGGCCGCTCGACGATGCGCACGTGCGGGTCGCCCGCGTCGATGGCGTCCAGGACCGCCGGGCACACCGGGTCGAGGCAGAAGTCGACGCCGCCGCCCGAGTCGTAGACCGCCACGGGAAAGTCCACGCACAGGTCCGGCAGCGCCCCGAGACCGTATTTCGAATGTAACGTGCAGCCGTGCCGGTCGGCGTCGAGGAACCGGCACCAGCCGTCGTCGCCTGTGAGGTACACCTCGCGCACGACGCGCTCTCCGTCGTCGCCGGGCTCGACGCGCAGCTCCACGTCGGTGACGGCGCGCTCGGCGTCCTCGGGCGACAGGTGGGCGCGCATCCGCACGAGATCGTCGGGGCGCAGGGGAATGCGCCACCCGCCGCAGCAGCAGCCCATGCGATTGCAGCGGTAGCCGAGCATCGGCTCGGTGAGCGTGACGCGGGGGGCGGGCGGCCGTGCCGACGGAGCGCCGTCGAAGTGCAGCGTGACCGGCGCGGGCGCGGGCGGGCTGGGCATCGTGCGAGCGTAGTCCCCGGCGTGGGCAACCGCCAAGACGCAAGGACATACAACCGCCAGGACACAAAGACACAAAGGGGATCCTGGTGTCCTGGTGTCTTGGTGGTTGTTCGCTCTCGCCCCCGATGCTGGCTTTTCCGGCGCCTTCCCCGTAAGTTCGCGCGGGCGGCCGGTGCCGCGAGGTGCGCATGGACTACCTCCACCAGCTTCTCGATTTCGTCCGCGACCCCCGGGTCCAGCAGGAGGCCATCCGCTGGGGCGGCTACTGGCTGCTGTCGGCCATCGTGTTCTCGGAGACGGGGCTGCTCGTGGGCTTCTTCCTGCCGGGCGACTCGCTGCTCTTCAGCGCGGGCGTCGTGGCGGCCATGAACCCCGAGGCGCTCGACGTGCGCAGCCTCGTCGCGCTGCTGTGCGTCATGGCGGTGGCCGGCGACGCCACCGGGTTCGCGTTCGGGCGCTGGACGGGCCACGCTCTCTACGAGCGGCGCCAGAGCTTCTTCTTCCGCCGCGACCACCTGCTGGCGGCGCGCGACTTCTACGAGAAACACGGCGGAAAGACGATCATCCTCGCGCGGTTCATGCCGTTCGTGCGCACGTTCGCGCCCATCGTCGCGGGCATCGCGGGCATGCCCTACCGGCGCTTCTTCGTCTTCAACGTCATGGGCGGCGTCGGCTGGGTCGTCTCGATGACGCTCCTCGGCTATTTCCTCGGCAGCCAGCTCAGCCCCGGGGCGACCGAAAAGGCGATCATCCTCATCATCCTCGCGTCGGTGGCACCGCTCTTCATCGGGTGGCTCCGCAGGCGTCTGCGCGCGCGTTCGGCGGCGGCGCAGGGCTGACCTCGGGTGCGCGAGGGCCTGCTGACGCTCGGAGTCGTGGCGCTGCTGGCGGCAGCGGCGTTCCTGCTGGGATTCGCCCCGTGGGAGCCGCTGGTGCGCGCCGGCGTCTGGCTCGCGGCGACCGGCATGGTGGCGGGCGTGCCCGCGGCGCTCGTGTACCACCTGCGGCTTCGCGCGTGCCTTGCGCCGCGCGGCGCGCTGGACCGGCGCTGGCTGCTCAATCCCGTGGCGCACCACGAGCGGCTCACGCGCGCCGAACGCCGCCGCGTCATGCCCTGGTTCTACGCGGGCGCCGCCGGGTGGACGCTCAGCATGGGCGGGTGCGCGCTGATGGCGATCGCCCTCGTGCGCATCGGGTGACGGGGCGGGAGGCGGTTCGGAGCGTCCGACCGGGGCGCTCTGGCGGACGGCGCGGGCCCCGAATACAATCCGTCACGCCGCGTGCGGCAGCGCGGGAGGCAGCCATGCGCGAGATAGCACCGGGAATCCTGGTCGACGAGGCGGTGCGCTTCGGACGGCCCGTGCTCCAAGGCACGCGTGTCCCGGTCGAGCTGGTGGTCGGCAAGCTCGCCGCCGGCATGACGATGGACGAAATCGTCGAGGAGTACGGAGTCACACGGGAGGGGATCCTCGCCGCGCTCGCCTACGCCGCCCGGAGCGTCGAGTCGGAAAGCGTGCGGCCGGTCTGATCATGGCCCGACTGCTCGTGGACGAGGACTTGCCGCGCTCCCTGGCTGCCGAGCTGCGCGCCCGCGGGCACGATGCCTGTCACGTGCGCGACCGCGGGCTGCGGGGGCGGTCGGACGACGACATCCTCGCGGCGGCCGTCGCGGAGGATCGGGCGGTCGTCACCGCCGACGTCGGTTTCGCGAGCCTGCTTCGGTACCCGCTCGGCACCCACGCCGGGATCGTCGTCGCCCGTTTCCCGAGCTGGATACCCAACGCCGTCGTAGCCGCCGCCGTCCTCGGCGCGCTGGCCGAAGCCGGAGACGACCTCGGTGCCGGCATACTGATCGTCGTCGAGCCGGACAGGATCCGAGTCCGACGCGCACCGCCGGGTGTGCTGGCCTAGCGTGAGTTTACCGCAGCGCCGCCGGCAAACTCACGCTAGACGCGCCCCGAAGCGCCGACGCCCCCGGCCGGAGCCGGAGGCGTCTACGCAAAAAGTCCTGCGATTCCGAGGGGTTAGAGCGTCTTCTTGAAGTCCGGCGCGGGCTTGAAGCCCACCGTGCGGGTCGGGGCGATCTTGATTTCCTGGCCCGTCTGCGGGTTGCGTCCGACGCGCGCCTTGCGCTTCTTGAGCGTGAAGGTGCCGAAGCCCGGGTAGCTGAAGCGGCCCGACTTGCGCACCGACTTGCCGACCTCGTCGAAGACGGCGTCGACGATCTCGGCGACGTTCTTGCGGGAGAGGGTGGTGGCGTTGTCCGCCTGGATCTTCTCCACGAGCTCTGCCTTCGTCATGCGTTTCCTCCCGAGCCGCCCGGCTCGCCGCGGCCCCTGCCGACCGCGTGTCCCCAGTTCGCCGTTCCCCCGCGGCCACGCTCGCCGGCCCCAGCGGCATCGCCGATGAGCTCCGCACGCGGACGGCGTTCGGGACGGGGCGGGACTGTAGGGAGGCCGACCCCTGCTGTCAAGCCGCGAACGCACCGCGCCCACTTCTCCAGGGACGACGCGCACTTCGGGCTCCTCGGTTCGAGCGCCCCCGGCAGATGCGTCGGATGGCCGCGCGGGCACGCCCGGGCGCCGGCCCGCCCGGCTCCGCGCCGTCAGTCCGGAGGCCGCCTTCGCGCACGCCGTCCGCTGCGCGGATGCGCCTTGTCGTAGGCCTCGCGCAGCCGCTCGCGCCCCACGTGCGTGTAGATCTCCGTCGTCGCGAGTTGGCTGTGCCCCAGCATCGCCTGCACCGAACGCAGATCCGCCCCGCCGGCCAGAAGGTGCGTCGCGAACGAGTGCCGCAGGGTGTGGGGCGAAAAGGGACGGTCGACGCCCGCCGCCCGCGCCCACAGCCCAAGTCGAATCCAGAAGTTCTGACGCGTCATGCGTTTGCCGCGCCGCGTCAGGAAAAGGTCGGGCGACGTTCGCTTTCCCGCGAGCACCGGCCGCGCCGCGGCGAGGTACTCGCCCACCGCATCCAAGGCGCGCCGGCTCGCGGGGACGATTCGATCGCGGCCTCCCTTGCCGCGCACCCGCACGAGTCCGCGGCGCGCGTCGATCGCCCCGGCCGGCAGTCCGCACAACTCGCTCACCCGCAGGCCCGAGGCGTAGAGCAGCATCAGCATCGCCCGGTCGCGCACGGTTTCCGGCTCCGCCCCGGAAGGCGCTCCGAGCAGACGGTCCACTTCCTCGTGCGTGAGCACCCCCGGCAGCGAGTGCCCGACGCGCGGACCGCGCACCTCCTCGGTCGGATCGGGCGCGTCCTCGCGGCGCTCCGCACGGTGCCGGTAGAACGCCCGGATGGACGACAGGGCCCGCGCCGCCGACCGCGCACCGACGCCGGCTGCGTGCAGCGCCGCGAGGTGGCGCTCGACGTCGGCGCGCGCGGCGCGATCCGCGTCGTCGACGCCGGCGGCTGCGAGATCCCCCAGAAAACGCCTGAGATCGTGCGCGTAGGCCTCGACGGTGTGGGGAGAAAGAGTCCGCTCGGCGCGAAGGTGGTGGCCGAACGCTTCCAAGGCGCCGTCGAACGCGGGCGGCAGAGGCACGGCCTGCGCGGTCGGACGGGCGGCCACTACGCGATGCCCGCGGTGTCGCCCTTGCCCATGCGCAGCACGGCGGGCTCGTCGCCGGTCAGATCCAGCACGGTGGACGGCTCGTCGAGCTGGTAGCCGCCGTCGATGATCAAATCCAGCCCGTGTCCCAGCAGATCCTGGATGTCGCCCGGGTCCACCAGCACCTGACCCTCGGGGGTGGATGCCGACGTGGAGATGAGCGGTCGTCCCAGGGCGTTCACGAGCGCCATCGCGATGGGGCTGTCGGGCACGCGGATGCCGACCGTCTTCTGCCGTGTCACCGCGATTTTCGGCACCAGCGACGTGGCCTCCAGCACGAACGTGAAGGGCCCGGGCGTCAGCCGGCGCATGATGGAAAAGGCCATGTTCGGCACGCGGGCGTAGCGCGACACGTCCGACAGGTCGGCGCAGATGAACGACAGCGGCTTGGTGCGCGGGCGGTTCTTGAGCTGGCAGATGCGCTCGATGGCCTTCTTGTTGAACAGGTCGCAGCCGATGCCGTAGTAGGTGTCGGTCGGATACGCCAGCAGGCCGCCGGCCTCCAGCACCGCCACGCACCGGCCGACGTGGCGCGGCTGCGGATGGAGCGGGTCTATCGACAGGATGGGCGCGGCCACGGGGTGCAATTTCGCAGAAAAGGGACCGAACGTCCAGTATTTGCAGCGGATTCGAGGTGGCGGCAGCCCTTGCCTGCCGGCTCGACGGCGACGCGCGGAAGCATCCGCAGCCTGCGCACACCCACCCCCGGGGGGCGTCCTATGCCTTGCCGGCCCTTCGGTGTAGAAAGCCGACGGCCGGCGCGAACGCCCGAAGTTCCCGCGGGCACGGCGGAAATCCCATGAAGGCGACCCGGTGCTCTGCCCTTGTGCTCCTGCTTTCGACGGCCTGCAGCCGGACCGACGTGCTCTCCGGCGGCGGGACGCTGGCGGTCGCGCCCGAGTTCGCAAAGGTGCCGCTGGGCGGCAGCCTGCAGTTCACCGCGACGACGGATCCGCCCGGCATGGCCGTTTCCTGGACCTTGGACCCCGCCGAGGCCGGAACCATCGACGCGATGGGGCTCTACAAGGCGCCGGCGGCCTTCCCGCAGCCGGGCATGAGCGGCCAGAAGGTGCTGCTTTCCGCATCCCTCCAAGGGTTCCCCGAGGTCGTGGCGCAGGCGGAAATCCGGCTGGTCGCCGGCACGCCGGTGCGGCTCGTGTCGCTGTCCGGCGACGGCCAGCAGGCGACCGTGGGGGAGCCGCTGCCGCAGCCGCTCGTCGTGGCGGTGCAGGACGCCACCGGCGCGGGTGTTGCGGGCGTTTCCGTGGTCTTCCACTCGCCGCTGGGCGACGCCGACGCCATGAGCGTCGTGTCCAACGACCTCGGCGAGGCCTCGGCAGCCCCCCGCGCGGGCGGCGTCGCCGGCCCGCAGACGTTCCAGGTGACCTCGGAAGGACTCGAAAGCGCCTTCTTCGCGGCGCTCGCGGTGCCGGGACCGCTCGCCGTCCTGCACGCTTCACACCCGGCGCCGCAGGCCGGGCCCGGCACCTCGCTGGCCGATCCGCTCTCGCTCCAGTTCCAGGACTCGTTCGGCAACCCTCTGCGGGGGCTTGCGGCGCGCTCCTCGCCGCCCGACGGCGCGAGCGCCGCGGCGCTGGAGGTTCGCAGCGGCGCGGACGGCGTGCAGCACTTCGCCATCGTGCTGGGGCCGCAGACCGGCGTGCAGACTTTCCGCTTCCAGGCCTCCGACGACGCGTCGGTGGCGACGGCTTTCGGCTTCACGGCGCTGGGCGGGCCGCCCGCGAGGCTGGAGATCGTCTCCGGCGACTGGCAGACCGCCGTCGTGGGCACCATCGCCGCGGAGCCGCTCGTCGTGCGGGTGCTGGACGCGAACGGACTGCCGGCCACCGGAGGCCGCGTCGCCTGGAGCGCACTGTCGGGGGCCACGCTCGTGACGAACGATTCACAGCCGGACGGCACCGGACTCGCGCGCGCCCGCGTGAAGCTCGCGGTGACCGCCGGGTTCGCGCGGGTGCAGGCCGATGCCGGGACGATCGCCGACTCGCCGGCGGTGTTCACGCTGCGCGCCATCGCGGGACCGCCCACGCACCTGACCTACGTTTCCGGCGGCAACCAGACCTCGAACGCGGGGTCGCCTTTCGGCGGTGCGTTCACGGTGAAAGTCGCCGACGCGCGCGGCAACGGCGTCGCGGGCCGCACGGTGACCTTCGAGTCCACCGAGGGCGGCGGCAGCGTGAATCCCGCGTCGGCTACCTCGGGGACGGACGGACTCGCGCAGACGACCGTGACCGCAGGCCCCGCGGCAGGAACGATGCGGTTCCGCGCGGTTTCCGCCGGCCTCGTCGGTTCGCCGGTGGAAATCGGGTGTACCGCCGTGGGAGGGGCGACGAACCTGTCGCTGGAGGTCGTGAGCGGCTCGGGCCAGAGCGCCGAGGCCGGCTCGGCCCTCGCGCAGCCGCTCGTCGTGCGCGCGACGACCGGCGGCACGCCAGCCTCGGGGCTTCCCGTCGTCTTCGCGGTCGCCTCGGGCGGCGGGTCGGTTTCGCCGGCGAGCGCCACCACCGGCAGCGACGGCACGGCGCGCACGACGGCGACGCTCGGGTTGGGTGTGGGCAGCCAGCGATTCTCGGCGACCCTGCCCGGAGCCGCCAACAGTCCGGTTTTCTTCGAGGAATCGGCCACGCCGCCCGGCGCCGTGCTGCTGCGTCTTGTGTCGGGTGGCGGACAGTCTGCGCTGCCGGGCGCGGCGCTGCCGGATCCGGTCGTCGTACAGGCTTTGGATCGTTTCGGGCAGCCCGTGGCCGGCGCCTCGATCGCTTTCGCCGCGCCCGCGGGCGGACTCGTAAATCCGGCATCGGCCACGACGGGTGGCGACGGTCAGGCGCAGACCCGCGCGACGCTGGCGGCGGTGCGGGGTGAACAGACGTTCACCGCGCAGACTTCCGACGCGCCGGCCCTTTCGATCCGCGCGACGGCCACGACGCCGACCGGGCGCCGAATTCGAGTCGTTTCCGGACAGGGCCAGAGTGCGTCGGTCGGCACGGCGCTGGACCAGCCTCTCGTCGTGCAGATCACCGACGATCTGGGCGGTCCGCTGGAGAACATCCCGGTGCGGTGGCGCACCGACGCGGAAGGAGCGACGGTCGCTCCGGGCACGACGGCGACGGACGTGCAGGGGTTTGCACAAGCTGCAGCCGTGCTGGGGCGGCCCGTCGGCACGCAGCGCTTCTACGCGGAAGCCGATAACACCGCGGGATCTCCGGCGATTTTCCTCGCCACGGGCACGGCGGCGCCGCCGGTGCGCATCCTGGCGGCCTCCGGCGACGGGCAGACGGGACGCACCGGCGCCACGCTGACGAGGCCGCTCGTCGTGCGCGTGGTCGACGCCGCGGGCAACGGGGTTTCCGGCGTCACCGTGACCGCGCACCCGGGCGTGGGCGGCGGCGGCGTCGCTCCCTCGTCCGGGCAGAGCGACGCGAACGGCGACGTCTCATTCCAGGCGACGCTGGGCGCGACCACGGGACCGCAGACGTTCGTCGCCGAGTCGGCCGGGCTGCAAGGTTCGCCGCTGACGTTCACCGCGATCGCCACTCCGGCGGTGCAGCGCGTCGCGGTGTCGCCGCCGGGTGTGCAGCTCGACCCCGGCGCGACGCAGCGCTTTGC
>Ga0172368_10007508_pt1 | contig 11374 bp, 14 predicted proteins | sample Lak11m_FD_114540 | JGI IMG/M metagenome (GOLD analysis project Ga0172368, IMG submission 114540) | Freshwater microbial communities from Kabuno Bay, South-Kivu, Congo - kab_022012_11m | ecosystem: Environmental > Aquatic > Freshwater > Lake | place: Democratic Republic of the Congo: South-Kivu...
AACATTGGTTCTTTCCTCTGGCTCTCACCTAACAATTGCACCTCCCTACTTCTGAAGTTGCAATATTTTACCATGCTAAAGTCTTCAATAAACTATTTATTCGGTGAGTTTTTCAACAGCCTGTTAACTTCTGACTATACGCTGACAATATCAAAAAATACTATATCTGTCAAGCAGTTATATAATTAACGATTATCAGGCTAAAATTGAGTTAAAATATTAAAAATTATTAAATTCAAGAAAACGGAGGTTAAAATGCAGAACAAAAAATTTGTTTTTATCATCACCCATTCCTATGACAATCCTGATAAGGTTGCAGGCGCAATGCAGTTAGCAGCTAACATGACGGCCTTCGATGCTGAAATCGCCTTCTTTTTGATGGACAAGGGCGCGCTGCTTGCTAAGAAGGGTTTTGCAGAAACTCTCACATGGCAGGCAAAAGGCCAGTTCTCGCCTCTGGCGGATTTAATGAAAACACTCATAGAAGATTTCAAGGTGAAATTCTACATCTGCGCCTCATGCTTTAAACATCACGAGCTTGATAAAGTTGAGCTTATTCCCAATTCCGAATCCAAGCCCGGCTCATTTCTTGGAGAGATGCTGTTTGAAAGACAGGGGCTGACTTTTTGATATGGACAGTCTTTCAAAAGAATACATCATTGATTTTTTTCTCAAAAAAACTTTCGCTCTTCGGAAATGCTCCTGCATCGGTCGGATGGACGGCTATGGGGCAGAAACTCAGATATGAAGGCATACTCAGGCTTCTTCCCCTTGCGGGAAAAAGTATCCTTGATTTTGGCTGCGGCAAGGGCGATTTTTACGGCTATATCAGGCAAAAAGGAATCAGGGCTGAATACACCGGCTCGGACATAAACAAAAAACTCATTGATGCTGCTTCTGCCTATTATCCTGAAGCCCGGTTTGTGACTCTTGATATTGATTCTGAAGACTTGCATGAAACCTTCGATTACGTAATTTTGTGCGGAGTTTTCAACTTGAACATCCAGGACGTAAAAGAATCAGTTGAATCAACTTTAAGAAAACTCTTCCTTCATACGAAAAAGACACTGCTTTTTAATTGCCTGAACGCAGGCTCCAAAAACAAGGATACAAACCTTGTTTATTTTGAACATCGGGAAATCTTTTCCATTGCATCCCTTATCACAGAATCTGTAAATCTATATACTGATATAGTTGACGGAGATATATTTATCTTGCTGAATAAAGAATAGATTACAGCCTTCCCGAGCGGATTATAGAGATAATCAGCCAGATGCCGAGGAAGAAGGCAAAGCCGAAGGCGGAAAGCGCGAGCATTGAAAAACCAAATATCTTAGGCCCAATTCCGGCCGTGTGCATTATCGCAGAGCTTAATATCATGGAGCTTACGATCAAGGCAAACGCAATCCTGTTGCTTGACTTGTCCATATCCCTGATAAACCTCTCAAGCCCCACATGCGTAAGTTTCATATGAATATCGTCTTTTAAGACCTTTCTTATAATCTGTTTCATCTGCCGTGGAAAGACAACAACAAAATCTCCTATCTCTTCAATGCCCTTCCGCGCTTTTTCATATATCCGCGAGGGGCTGAATCTTTCCCTGACAAGCTTTGAGGCATAAGGCTCCGCTGCTGCAATGAAATTAAAATCAGGGTCGAGTTCCCTTCCAAGGTTTTCGAGAATAAGCATTGCCTTATTAACAAGAAGAAGGTCTGACGGAATCTTCATATTATGCTTCATCGCAAGGTGGGTTACGATGTCCATGTACTCGCCAAAATTTATCTCTGTCAGGGTCATCCCGTAAAGAGGTTCAAGGAAATAAATAAGGTCCGCTTTAAAATCCTTCCTGAAGGCCATTAAGTCAACCTCTTCCGGGACAAGGCCCAGTTCTATATACTGGTCAATAAGCCTGTCAAAATCCTTATTAATAAGCGCAAGGAATGTATTTGCCATTGTTTCTTTCATCTCATCCGTAACCCGCCCCACTATTCCGAAATCCATGAACCCGATCTGTCCCTCGGACATCGCGAAGATATTTCCGGGATGCGGGTCGGCGTGAAAGAAACCGTCTTCGAGCACCATCTTAAAATACGCGTCAACTCCGTTTTTCGCGAGTTCCTTTCTGTCAAGCCCCAGGCCCTCTATTCCGGAGATGTCGTCAATCCTCACTCCCTCGATCCTTTCCATCGTGAGGATTTTCCCTGTTGAAAATTCGTTGTAAACTTTCGGGATGTATACGTGGGAACTGGCTTCAAAGTTTTTCCTGAAACGCAGGCAGTTCTTGGCCTCCTCCGAAAAGTCCAGTTCCTTCCTCACCGTCCTTGCAAATTCCTCAACAATGCCTACGGGATTAAAAAATCTGCTCTCGGGAATATGCTTCTCCATAAGCTGGGCTACGGTAGTCAGGATATTTATATCGGTTTCTATCTGTTCCCTTATATCAGGCCTCTGGACTTTTATTATCACATCGCTTCCATCAAGAAGAGTGCCCTGATGAACCTGCGCGATTGAGGCGGCAGCAGTCGGCTTATCATTAAAGCTTTTAAATACCTTATTGATAGGCAGGCGCGTCTCTTCCTCTATGATTCTCTTTGCTTCTGCGGTAGGAAACGGCGGGACTTTATCCTGAAGCTTCTTGAATTCATCGGCAAAAGGTGCGGTAATAAGGTCGGGCCTCGCTGAAAGAATCTGCGCGAGTTTTATGAAGCTCGGCCCCAGCTCGGCAAATGCCATCCTGAGCCTTTCGGGAACTGTATGAGTTTTTTCCGCGGGCCATTGCCCGAAGGTCTTTAATCTTTTTCTGATAGAAATGTATCTGTGAAGGCGAAGCTGGTCTATTATGTGCCCGAATTCATACTTGAGAAAGACATTAATAATCTGCCTCACTCTGCCGATGTTCCTATAAGTGCTCCTTAGTTTCAGCAGACTGAAAGGCATCGTTATCCTTCCTGTCCTTCTTCCTTTACTCCTTCAAGTTTCTTTACCCTGTTGGAAAGGCCCTGAATCTTCTTATTGAGCTTTTCTATATCATCCTTTGTAGGAAGGTTCATCTTATCCAAAGTCTTTGTTAATATCTCTGAAAAATTCTTGGAAAATCCCTCTGTGCCCTTTTCCGCCTTATCAGCCCACTCCTTAATGAGCTTGGCGCCCTGTGATTCGCTGAGCTCGCCCTTCTTCACAAGCTCATCAATAAATCCCTTAACCTTCTCCTGCATGCCAAGGCCGGCAAGCAATGCGCTTCTCACTGTCTCAAAAATCGTCATAGACACCTCCATCAATAAAAGTTATAAGTTAAAAGTCAAAAGTTGAAAGTTAAAATTAAAAAAAACTCTTAACTCATAACTCTCAACTCTTAACTTGTCTTTTGATTATATCGTACACTGCCTCAAGTGCGCTGTCCAGTTTTTCTATATCTTTCGTGCCGCCTTCTGCCATTTCGGGCCTTCCGCCGCCTCTGCCTCCGGCAATCTCGGCAACTTTTTTGAGTATTTCCCCCGCCTTAATCTTCTTTGTGAGGTCTTTTGTCACCATTGATAATAACGATGCCTCGCCGCCCGCCACTGACGCGACAACAATGACGCCTGATTTTATTTTTTCTTTCAGGTTATCGGCAAGAACCCTTACGTCTTTCTTTCCAAGGCCGTCAACGCGGCATGAGATAACCTTAATGCCGTCAATCTCTCTTGCCTTTTCCATAATCGCGGTGGAGGTCTCGGATGCTGCCGTGCCTTTGAGCTTCTCCATCTGCCTTCCAGTTTCCTTCAGGTCGGCAAGAAGTTTTTCTATTCTTTCAAGAGGCCTGTCTGTCTTTAGCATATCCGCTATCTTTCTTAATTCATCCTCTTCTTTTTTGTAATGCTCAAAGGCGGCAATTCCGGTCAGGGCCTCAATTCTTCTTATTCCCGACGCAACACTGCCCTCGGAGATGATGGCAAAAGGGCCTATATCTCCGGTTGCCGTGCAGTGCGTTCCGCCGCAGAGTTCGGAGCTGAATCCCGGCACTTTAACAATCCTCACCTTTTCACCATATTTCTCGCCGAAAAGGGCTGTAGCGCCTGAAGCGATAGCGCTCTTTATATCCATGACAGAAGTCTCGACATCTATATTTTCCAGTATCTTCCGGTTGATAATGTCTTCTATTTCACCTATCTCATCAGGACTGAGGGCAAAGAAATGCGTAAAATCAAACCGTAGCCTTTCGGGAGTGACAAGCGAGCCCGCCTGTTTTACATGCTCGCCGATTACGTTTTTTAACGCTGCCTGCAGGAGATGTGTCGCGGTATGGTTTCTCATTATCGCTTTTCTCCGCTGTGAATCAACGGCGCAGGATACCTTGTCCCAGACTCTAAGTCGGCCCTCTTTTATTTTTATGAAATGCGAATGCAAACCCTCGATTACCTTTTTGGTATCAGTAACAGATGCCCTGAAACCTTCTGAGGACATCTCGCCTGTATCGCCGACCTGTCCTCCGGATTCGCCGTAAAAAGGAGTCTTATCGAGAAAGACCTCAACTTCGTCTCCTTTGGACGCTTCCTTTATAATCTTTCCTTCTTTCAGCATCGCCTTAACGATTGATTCTGTGTGCAAGGTTTCATAGCCCGCAAACTCTGTCTTGCCTGCCTCGGAAAGAAGTTCCCTGTATATGGATAATACAGCCTCTTCCTCGCCAACCCATGAAGCCCTTGCCCTTTCCCTCTGCATCTCCATCTCTTTATGAAAGCCGTCTTCATCAAGGACGAGATTGTTGTCCGAGGCAATATCTCTTGCGAGGTCTATCGGAAAACCATAAGTATCGTAGAGTTTGAATATTTCGTCTCCGGGCACTGATTTCAGTCCGGCCTTTTTTGCTGCGGCGATAACGTCGTCTAAAATCCTCATTCCCTGCTCCAAGGTCCTTGAAAAACGCTCTTCTTCAAATCTCAGTACCTTTGCAGACCTTTCTTTCTCCTCTATGAGTTCGGGATAGATATCTCCCATGGAATCTGTAACAGACTCAACGAATTTGTAAAGCACAGGCTCGCTTATACCGAGAAGCTTAGCGTGCCTTGATGCCCTTCTTATTATCCTTCTTAAGACATATCCCCTTCCGTCATTTGAAGGCATAAGGCCGTCGGCGAGCAGGAATGAAATAGCCCTTAGATGGTCGGCAATAACCCTTATGGACGTATCAGTCTCAGTTTTCTTCCCGTAGGTTACTTTTGCATGGCTTGATATCGCGGATATCATCGGCTTAAACAAATCGGAGTCAAAATTATTAAGCTTGCCCTGCAAAACAGCGGATATCCTTTCAAGCCCCATTCCTGTGTCTATGCTTGGTTTCGGCAGGGGCGTAAGGTTTCCCGATTCATCCCTGCTGTACTGCATAAAGACGAGGTTCCACAATTCCAGAAACCTGTCGCAGTCGCATCCGACCTTACATTCCGGTTTGCCGCATCCCACATGCTCTCCCTGATCAATTATTATCTCGGAGCACGGGCCGCAGGGGCCCGTATCGCCCATCTGCCAGAAATTATCTTTCGCGCCGAGGCGGACAATCCTGTCGGGCGAAATATCCGTTAAATCCTTCCAGAGTTTCTCGGCCTCATCATCCTTCTCATATATAGTGGCCCATAACTTGTCTTTCGGGAGCTTAAATTTATCCGTGAGCAATTCCCATCCGAAGAGTATCGCGTCTTTTTTAAAGTAATCCCCGAATGAGAAATTTCCAAGCATTTCAAAAAAGGTGTGATGCCTTGAGGTATGCCCGACATTTTCAAGGTCGCTGTGCTTGCCGCCAGCCCTTAGGCACTTCTGGCAAGAGACAGCCCTTGTGTATTGCCTTTTCTCCTCACCTAAAAAAACAGATTTAAACTGAACCATTCCCGCGTTTGTGAAAAGCAGCGTCGGGTCGTTCTTAGGGATAAGAGACGAGCTTTTTACGGTTTCATGCCCCCTTGAGGAAAAATACTCCAGAAATAACTTTCTTATATCTTTGCTTTTCATTTGAACTTCAGGGTTAATTTCTAATCACACCGGGTTCGTTGCTTATGATATGCATAAGCTTGCCGTCAACGAATGTAAGCCTCGTCTTTAAAATTCCCGTTCTTGAATATACCCATTCCTCCCTGTATTTTTTATCTTCCGTCGGCTTAAGCACGTTTATCTCCTTCGGAGAACCCCATGCGTATCGGACCTGCTGTTGTGTCATACCGGGCGCAATCTCGCCCCGCATTATTTGCTCCTGTATTGTCTGAGGATATGCTTTTATCTCATCCGGAGAATACCTTACGTCACTAACACAGCCTGCAAGCGTTAAAATTAAAACAAAACCCGGAATAGACAAGTGCAGCGTATTTTTTTTCATTAATTATTCCTCCTTTATTCTTAATTGCCTTAATACCCGGCTGATTGTGTCAAAAGAATACCCTTTTCTTACAAGAAATCTCCATATCTTTTGCTTGGCCTTTTCATCGGCAATATCAATGCCTTTCAATTTTTTGTCTATAAGCTTCCCCGCCCTTGCCATCTCGTCGGGCTCATTACCGCGAATTACATCTCTTATCAATTCCGCGCGCAAGCCCCTGCGCTGAAGAAACATCCTGACTCCGCGGTTGCCGAGAAGCCGGGTTTCTTCGGCATTTCTTCTAAGAGATACGGCAAGGGATTCATCGTTTATAAATCCCTTTTCTCTTAAATAACTAATTGTATTCTCTATTACATCGTCCGGAAAACCCTTAAATTTGAGCTTGTCCGAAAGTTCTTTTTCGCTTCTGTCCCTGTAACTTAAAAGCCTGCAGGCATAACGAATCGCGTCTGCTTTGCTTAAATTAGAAAAAGCCATCTTTATACGGGCTGCCAAATTGATCTACTTGCTGAATCTGTCAATCTTCATCTGATCCTTTGAAGACTGCGGCGACTCAAATGTTAAATCGCTTGTAGATTGAATGCCCTTTACCTTGAGCGCGAAATCATCGGCGTTAGTCGCTCCCCTGAGAGCTTCCTCATACGTAATCAGCCCTGACTTATAAAGCTTGAAAAGAGACTGGTCAAAAGTCTGCATGTTGTAATGAACCGCGCCCTGCGCGATAACATCGGCAAGCAGTTTTGTCTTGTCCGGATCAAGTATGCAATCCTTTACCGTCATTGTGGCTACAAGCACTTCAATCGCTGGAACCCTGCCTTTGCCGTCAGCCCTCGGCATAAGCCTCATTGAGATTATCCCTTTAATAACGGACGCAAGCTGCATCCGGACCTGCTTATGCTGATAAGGCGGGAATACCGATATTATTCTGTTTATAGTCTCCATCGCGTCTATGGTGTGAAGGGTGCTGAGCACGAGATGTCCCGTCTCAGCGGCTGTCAGGGATATCTGTATGGTTTCAAAATCGCGCATTTCGCCGACAAGTATTACATCGGGATCCTGCCTTAGGGCCGCGCGCAAGGCCTTGCTGAATGACTCTGTGTCCGTGCCGATTTCCCTCTGATTTATAAGGCTGTTTTTATCCCTGTGCAGATATTCAATCGGGTCTTCTATGGTTACGATATTATCCGTCCTGTTCATATTAATATAATCAATCATCGAGGCAAGGGTTGTTGACTTACCGCTTCCGGTAGTTCCTGTCACAAGTATAAGGCCGCGCGACTCAAGGGCTATTTTTTTTAAGACATCGGGAAGCTGAAGCTCTTCAATAGTCGGGATACGAACAGGTATAACCCTGAAGACAATGCCGACCGCGCCCCTTTGAACAAACACATTACACCTGAACCTGCCGAGGCCCGGAATGCTGTATGCGAGGTCCAGGTCGTTTTTCTTTTTAAATATTTCCCTCTGTCCCGGGCTCATTACCGAGAAAGCGATCTTAAGAGCGTCTTCGGGAGAAATCTTGCTCGCGGATGACAGAGGCACCAGTTCTCCGTTAACCCTCATTATCGGCAGTGAGCCGCTTTTTATATGAAGGTCAGAGGCGTTATTGGATATGGCGCTTTTTAGGAGTTCATTTATATCCATAGTCTATTCCTCCCGATATTACAGGCCAGTGCAGCCCGCACTATTTCTTAGCCTCGATAGCTTCCATAATTTTACTCTCTATATCTTTGGCTGTGTCAGGATTGTTTTTTAAAAACTCTTTTGCATTCTCCCTTCCCTGTCCGATCCTATTGCCGCTGTAACTGTACCATGCGCCGGATTTCTCAATAATGCCTTTTTCAACTCCGATGTCCACAAGCTCTCCGGCTCTTGAGATTCCTTCGTTAAAATATATGTCAAACTCCGCCTGTCTGAAAGGAGGCGCAACCTTGTTCTTAACAACCTTGACTCTTACTCTTCCGCCTATTGCCTCCTGATTCTCTTTTATGCTGTCTATCTTTCTTATATCAAGCCTCATAGAGGAATAAAACTTCAACGCGTTCCCGCCTGTCGTAGTCTCAGGATTCCCAAACATTACGCCAATCTTCATTCGTATCTGGTTTATGAATATTACCGTAGTCAGAGACCTTGAAATTGCCGCCGTTAGTTTCCTTAACGCCTGGCTCATAAGCCTTGCCTGCAATCCCGGAAGCGAGTCGCCCATATCGCCTTCTATCTCTGCCTTGGGCACTAATGCTGCCACGGAATCTATAACAACAACATCCAAAGCGCCGCTTCTCACCAGCGCCTCCGCAACCTCAAGCGCCTGTTCGCCTGTATCGGGCTGGGATATAAGAAGGTCTTCAATTTTTACTCCCAGTTTTTTCGCGTAACTTGTATCCAATGCGTGTTCGGCGTCAATAAAAGCAGCCGTGCCTCCGGCCTGCTGCGCCTGCGCAATAGCATTAAGGGCAAGAGTTGTTTTTCCGGATGACTCAGGCCCGTAAATCTCTATAACCCTTCCTCTGGGATATCCTCCAACTCCGGTCGCCATATCGAGAGTAATCGAGCCCGTGGGTATTACCTGAATTCCCTCGGCAACTTCGCCTGCGCCGAGTTTCATTATCGCGCCCTTGCCGAAATTCTTTTCTATCTGAGAAATCGCCATCTCAAGTGCCTTGATCTTGTCCTTGCCGCTTACTTCCTTGCTCATCGCGCCTCCTTGTAAAGTCTATCTTCGCTTTCCGATGGGAACCTCATTTATCTTAAAATGCTCCGCTCCATGCGGTTTCAGTTCGCTCCTCATCAGCGTTATATTATTAACATCTATCTTACCAAAATCAACTTCCTTTAGTGTAGCAATTTCCCTCATCAAAGCGTCCTTGTTTTTCGGCGACCTCACTCTTCCGATTGTGAGGTGAGGAGTGAACTTTTTATCATCCCTCTCAAAGCCGAGTTCTGCCATTGATTCGTCTATCTCATGCTGGAGTTTTATTACCTCATCCGAATCATGCATGCCAAACCATATAACCCTCGGATGCTTCATGTTCGGGAACACGCCGGAGCCTGACAAATGGATTGAAAACCTATCATGCATTTCAGCCAGAGCAGTCAGCCTCTCATTTATATCCTTTAACAATTCCTCACGCGTGCTGCCCAAGAATTTAAGAGTAAGGTGAAGATTTTCTTGCGGAACCCATTTAACATCCGCTCCTGTTGCCTTCAGTCTTTCAATATGCATATAAATAATCTTTTTAAGTTCTTCCGGAAGTTCAATTGATATAAAACACCTTAAGCCCATACGGATACAACCTCGTGCAAAAACTCAAGCGCGGCTATTGAAGCAACATGTTTTATTTCTTCCCTTGTTCCCTCAAATATCATGCCCTTTGATTCGATTCCGCCTTCGAAAGATACGGCAATAAAAACTATTCCGGTTTTTTTATCCTCTATGGGATTTGGGCCAAGGTTTCCCGTAACAGAGAGCGCAAAATCAGTTTTTGTTTTCATCCGTATACCTTCTGCCATTGCCCCGGCTGTCTCTTCACTCACAGTCCCGTATTTCTTTAAAATTGATTTTTTGACGCCCAAAAGTTTTTTCTTCGACTCCGCCGAGTAACACACAACTGCTGAATCAAAGAAATCTGAGGCGCCCGGCAAATGAATAATCAGAGAGCTTATAAGACCGGCAGTGCATGATTCGGCAAGAGAAAGCCTGAGATTCTTCAATTTAAAAATCTCATGGATCTTTTTAATTATCTCTAATTCAGCAGTTTCCATAACTGTAACACCAGATTTGTGTAGACCGCAGCGCCAAAATCATCTGCCATTATACCGAATCCGCCGTGAAAGTGTTCAAGTTTTCTAATCGGAGGAGGTTTGAGCACATCAAAGAATCTGAAAAGAACAAACGCCGCTATTATATAACCCCAGTTGAACGGCAGAAATAAGAGAGACGCCATATATCCGGCAAATTCATCAATAATTATATGTCGTGAATCCTTCTGCCCTAAAAGTTCCTCCGCCTTATCGGATGAAATGACGCCGGCGATTATAAAAAAAACCGTTAGTCCTATGTGCAGATACAAAGATGGCTTAATGATAGCCATAAACACAAGCGCAGCCAGAGTCCCGAATGTTCCCGGAGCAAAAGGCAGATAACCGATAAAACCCAATGTGGCGATGTATTTTAAAAATATCATATGATAACGCCCTCACGACAGAAATAATAACTGTTGCTGGATGCTTTGAGCGACATCAGAGATTTTTGATTTTTATTTCTATTCCTCGATTATTTTATAACTCCATGCTACCTTTGCCGAGCCTTCAAGCGTCGCCTTAACAGAGCAATACTTCTCCATTGAAAGCTCAACAGCCCTTTTCACCGCGTCATCGGAAATATTTTTTCCCCTCACTGTAAATACTATCTTTATATCAGTGAATTTTTTCGGATAGTCTTCAGCCTTCTCTCCCTTGACCTTAATCTCGACACCCTTTATATCCTGCTTCTTCTTTTTAAGTATTGAGACGACATCCATGCCCGAACATCCGCCAAGCCCAACCAGAAGCAGCTCCATCGGCCTTGCGCCGGTATTTCTGCCTCCGACTTCCTTGTCGCCGTCCATCACTATCGCATGCCCTGATGCCGACTCACCGATAAACTGAAGCCCGTCCACATAAGTAACTTTTGCTTCCATCTTTCCACCCCCAAAATTAATAGATAACTCATTAAATCAGAGGCATTAGGCTTTGTCAAGCGTGCCTAATATTGATTGACGGCAAGGCGGTTCATGGTTTTTCTGCCCACTAACCGTTATATTTGAGGTAGTGTCAATCATTTTGTGTAAATTCCTTCAAGGGCTTCTTTCCCCATTGTTCATTTAAATGATTCAGCACTGCATAAACAATCCTTTCAATGCTCTGGACAGAGTCAATCCCTTCCTTCGTTGCAATTCCATAGCAGCTCCTATGCTGCATATCAGGCAGCCACCGCCTCCTTTCTCTTTGCATTCGCTATTTCTCTCTGTAAAACAATCCTCAGATTTTTAA
>Ga0172368_10007509_pt1 | contig 11372 bp, 9 predicted proteins | sample Lak11m_FD_114540 | JGI IMG/M metagenome (GOLD analysis project Ga0172368, IMG submission 114540) | Freshwater microbial communities from Kabuno Bay, South-Kivu, Congo - kab_022012_11m | ecosystem: Environmental > Aquatic > Freshwater > Lake | place: Democratic Republic of the Congo: South-Kivu...
CCGCATGGGTCTCGGTGGCCAGCGGGGGGGCCTCGGATTTCGAACACGCCTGCCGCGCGGAGGGCGTGCCCTGCCGGCGCGTGGGAGCCGCGACGGGGAGCCGCCTCGTCCTGCGTGGAATCTGCGACGTGGGCGTCGACGCGCTCGCCGCGGCTTTCGGCGAAGAGCCGGGAGAGGAGGGGCGATGACTGCGCTGGTGCCTCTGCGCAAACGCGGCGAGGACTGCGGAGTCATCGCCGTGTACCTGCGCGAGGGGCGGGCTGCGGAGCTGGTGCATCGCGGGCTCATGGCACTCCAGCACAGGGGCCAGGAGGCGGCAGGCATCTGCACGTGGACGCCGGACGGCGAATGGCATCTGCTCAAAGGTCGCGGGCTGGTCACGGAGGCATTGCCCACGCACGCCAGCGGAAGGCTACCCGGCAGCCGAGCCATAGGGCATGTGCGCTACTCCACCGTGGCGATGGATCGGGCCGAGAACATTCAGCCGTTCGCGGCGTCCACGCCGTTCGGGCGCCTGGCCGTCGCGCACAACGGGAACCTGAAAAACGCAGACGCATTGCGACGCGAGATCGAGGGGAGCGGAGGGCTGCTGTCCACCTCGATGGACACCGAGCTGCTGGTGCACCTGGTGGCGCGGGCCCGCGGCGCGACGTTCCGGGGAGCGCTGCGCGCTGCGCTCGCGCGGATCGAGGGTGCGTATTCGCTCGCGATGCTGTGCGGCGGGCGGCTCTACGGACTGCGCGATCCGAACGGAGTGCGTCCGCTCGTCGCGGGGGAGCTGCCGAACGGCTGGGTGATTGCCTCGGAGACGTGCGCGCTGGAGGCGGTCGGGGCGCGCCTTGTCGCGGAAGTGGGCGCGGGCGAGCTGGTCGAAATAGGTCCCGAGGGTCTGCAGCGCGAGCAGCTCGTGGAGCCCGCAAGACCGGCCCCGTGCGTGTTCGAACTCGTCTATTTCGCGCGCCCCGACTCGACCGTTTTCGGCCAGAGCGTCCACGCGGCGCGCACGCGCATGGGCGAGGAACTGGCGGCGGAGGACCTCCGCGAAGGCTTCCCCGTGCGGCCCGACGTGGTGATTCCGGTGCCCGACTCGGGTGTGCCCGCCGCGGCGGGCTATGCGTGCCGGAGCGGAATCCCCCTTGAAATGGGGATGATCCGCAGCCACTACATCGGTCGCACGTTCATACTTCCGGACCAGGACTCGCGTTCGCACAGCCTCCGGCTCAAGCTCTCGGTCGTGCGCGAGGCCGTGGAGGGCCGGCGCGTCGTCCTCGTGGACGACTCGCTCGTGAGAGGCAATACCTCGAGGCTCATCGTGCGGATGGTCAGGGACGCGGGCGCCCGCGAGGTATGGATACGGATTGCCTCCCCGCCCCTGGCATGGCCGTGCTACCTGGGCATCGACACGCCCGATCGGCGGGAACTCCTGATCAACCGCGTGGGCGATGCGAGCGGCGTGCAGAAATATCTGGAGGCGGACAGTCTGAGATACCTGTCGCTGGAAGGACTCGACCGCGCCACGAAAGCGGGAGTCGCACGAGGCTTCTGCCGGGCGTGCATGGACGGAGACTACCCTTGACGGAGAAGACTCCCTCGCTGACGTATGCCGGCGCCGGCGTCGACGTGGCGGGCGCGGATCGATTCGTGCGGCGCATTGCATCGCTGGCAAGGGAGACGCACACCCCCGGGGTCGTGCCGCACCGCGCCGAGTATGCGGCTCTCTTCCGGCCCGATTGGAAAGGACTGTCGGATCCGCTGATTGCCGCGACGTGCGACGGCGTCGGAACGAAGCTGGCCATTGCACGCGAGACCGGTTGGTACGACGGGCTGGGCCAGGACCTCGTCGCGATGAACGTGAACGACCTGCTTCCGGTTGGCGCGAGGCCTCTCTTCTTCCTTGACTACATCGCCGCCGGCAGGCTCGACCCGGATGCGATGACGCGCGTCGTGCAGGGAATGGCGCTGGCGTGCAGTGATAGCGGTTGTGCTCTTCTCGGCGGCGAGACCGCGGAGATGCCGGGCGTGTACGCGCCGGGAGTCTTCGATCTCGCGGGTTTCGCGGTCGGAATCGTCGATGCCTCGCGAGTGCCGAAGCCGGACACGGTGTGTGCGGGCGATGTCGTGTTGGGGTTGCCCTCGAGCGGGGTACACTCGAACGGCCTGTCGCTGGCGCGCGCGGCCATGCGGCAGGCGGGCCTGCGGTACGGGGACGCGGTTCCCGGGACCGGTCGCATGCTGGGCAGGGAACTGCTCGAGCCGACGAGGCTCTACGTGCGGCCCGTGCTCGAATTCATGGAGAGATACCCGGTGCGCACCGCGGCTCACGTCACAGGGGGAGGAATTCACGCCCGCGCGAAACGCCTCGCGAATGCGGGACATTGCGTCGTCCTGGATCCGGTGGCCTGGAAGGTGCCGCCCGTTTTCGACCTGATTGCGGACGCCGGGTCCGTCTCGGCAGACGAAATGGCCCGAACCTTCAACATGGGATTGGGGTATCTGCTGGTGGTCGCGAAAGACGTGGCGCGGGAGGTGCTGCGGGACCCGGGCGAATGGCTCGAGGCAGGACGGATCGTGGAAGGGGAGGGATTCACGATGGGAAGCGTCCATGGATGAGTTCCGCTTCGCCATCCTCGCGTCGGGGCGCGGATCCAATGCCGTAGCTTTGATGGATGCATTCGCGCGGGGATTCATTCCGGGTGCGCCGGTCGTGGTCGTGTCGGACGTCGCCGAGGCCCCGGTGCTTGGAAAGGCGCGGGAGCGACGCGTTCCTGTCGATGTGGCGCCGAGCCGGGGGCGGCCGCGCGAGGTGCAGGAAGGCGACCTGAACGCGATTCTCGAACGATATGGAGCGACCCACCTGCTGCTTGCGGGATACATGCGGCTGCTGAGCCCGGCTTTCGTGCGCCGGTGGTGCAGGCGGATACTGAACATCCATCCGTCGATTCTGCCCGATTTTCCCGGACTTCACGCGGCCGAGCGCCAATGGGCCGCGGGCGTGCGCGTCGCAGGGGCGACGGTACACCTGGTGGACGAAGGGATCGACACGGGTCCGGTTCTTCTGCAGGGCTCCATCGAGGTCCGCGGCGACGAGGGACCGGACGGACTGGCCCGACGCATTCTGGAAGAGGTCGAGCACGTCATATACCCCCGGGCGGTGCGGCTGTACGTCGACCGTCTGCGGCGCGCGAAGGAGACTGCATGATTGCCCTCCTCTCGGTATCGGACAAGACGGGGCTTGTCGAGTTCGCACGCGGGCTGACGCGTCAGGGATTCGAACTGGTCGCATCCGGCGGCACGGCGGCGGCGCTGGAAGCGGCCGGACTGGAGGTGGCGCACGTCGAGCAGTACACCGGGGCTCCGGAGATCCTTCAGGGGCGCGTCAAGACGCTCCATCCGAGGATTCACGCGGGCATCCTGGCGGACCGGCGCAGGGCCGAGCATCTGGCCGAACTCGACAAGCACGGGCACCAGCCCATCGACCTCGTTGTCTGCAATCTCTACCCGTTCCGCGAAACGCTCCGCGCGGGCGGCGATCGGGAAGCACTCGTCGAGAAGATCGACATCGGCGGGCCGACTCTGGTGCGGGCCGCCGCAAAAAATGCCGATGGAGGCGTCGCCATTGTCGTGGATCCGGCGGACTACGGAAGAGTGATCGAGAGCCTGGGGGCCGAAGGAGTGATGCCGCTTTCACTTCGGCGCTCCCTGGCCGCAAAGGCGTTCCGTCATGTGGCGGAATACGATCTCGCTATTGCCTCGTGGGCGGAATCGCAGGTTTCCGCGGAGCCCCTTCCGGCGCTTTGGAACGGCCTGTCACGGAAGCATCCGCTCCGCTATGGCGAGAATCCGCACCAGGCGGGAGCCCTCTATGTGAGCGCGGTGGAGTCCGGGGGCGTGGCGAACGGACGGCTACTCTCAGGAAAGGAGTTGTCGTACACGAACTACCTCGACATGGACGCGGCGCTCCGGGCTGCGTGCGCGTTCGAGGGGACTTGCTGCGCCGTCGTGAAGCACACGAATCCGTGCGGTCTTGCGACGGCGGCGACCCAGCGGGAAGCCTTCCGGTCCGCGTTGGCCGGCGATCCGGTTTCCGCGTTCGGCGGGGTGCTCGGGTTCAATGCGCCGGTCGAGGCCGACACCGTGGAATCCATCCGGGAGGCGAAGCTTTTCGTCGAGTGCATCGTGGCGCCGGGATTCGCCCCGGCGGCGCTGGGGGACCTGCGCAGGCGAGAGAATCTGCGCGTGTTCCAGGTGGACGATCCGCGCCCGCCTGTGCTGAACGCGCATCGCGTCGGCGGAGGCATGCTGGTGGAGGAAACCGACACGGCTGTCGAGGATGCGGCGGACTGGACGGTCGTGACGAAGCGACTACCGGAGGAGGGGTGGATCGACGAGCTCCGCTTCGCGATGAAGGCGTGCGCGTTGCTGAAGTCCAACGCGATTGCAGTGACGCGGGAAAGGCGTCTGCTGGGAATCGGGACCGGGCAGACGAGCCGGGTGGATGCAGTCGGCCATGCCCTTGCGAAGGCAGGGAATGCGGCGCGCGAGGCGTTCCTCGCCTCGGACGCGTTCTTCCCGTTCGACGATTCGGTGAAGCTTGCGGCGGCGGCAGGCATCGCGGCCATCGTGCAGCCGGGGGGATCGAAGCGGGACCGCGAGTCGATCGACGCATGCGACGCGGCGGGCATTGCGATGGTCTTCACGGGGCGCCGTCATTTCCGGCACTGAAAGAGAGGGAGCGCTTGAAGTTCTTGGTGGTCGGCGGAGGCGGAAGGGAGCATGCCGTTTGCCGCGCTCTCTCCACGTCCGTTCCGACGCCGGACATCCTGGTCGCCCCGGGCAATGCGGGCACCGCGCTTCTGGCGAGGAACGTAGCCGTTCGAGCCGACGACGTCGTCGCACTCGCGAACCTGGCTTGCGAAGAACGGGCGGATCTCGTGATTCCCGGAGGCGAGGCGGCGCTGGTGGCGGGACTCGCGGATCTGCTCGCAGAAATGGGGATTCCTTGCTGCGGTCCGTCGAAAGCCGCCGCGCGTCTGGAGGGATCCAAGGCATTCGCGCGGGCGTTGGCGGCAAGGGCGGGTGTTCCGTCGCCGCGTTTCGCTGTCGTGCGCGACGAATCGGAGATCGAGGCCGCCGTCGACGGGTTCGACGTGCCTCCCGTGGTCAAAGCGGACGGCTTGGCCGCAGGCAAAGGGGTGTTCCTTCCGGACACGAGACGGCAGTGCATCGCGACGACAAAGAAGCTTCTCCGCGGAGCCCTCGGCGAGGCAGGGCGATCGGTGGTCCTGGAGGAACGGCTGTCGGGACCGGAGGCCTCGCTTTTCTACGCGTGCGCCGGAACCGAGGCGATCGCATTGCCTCACGCGCGCGACCACAAACGGCGCGACGACGGCGACCGCGGGCCGAATACCGGAGGCATGGGCGCCGTGAGTCCGAACCCGCTCGTGACGCCTGCAATGGAAGAGCGCATCCGCCGAGAGACGATCGAGCCGGTGCTTCGGGCGATGACCGACGAAGGCACGCCGTTCCGGGGATTTCTCTTCGCTGGAATGATTCTGACGCAGGACGGTCCGATGCTGCTCGAATTCAACGTCCGCCTGGGCGACCCGGAGGCGCAGGCTATTCTTCCCCGTCTCGGGCCGGGAGATTTCCAGCGCCTGGCGATGTCGATTGGCAGTGGACGCCTCTTCGGCGTCTCGATATCGGTCGATACCCGCGCGACCTGTGCCGTGGTGGTGGCAAGCGAAGGCTACCCCGAGGCGTCGCCGGCGGGGAGGCCGGTCGTCTTCGGGACGGACGATGCCGATTGCTGGGTTGACCACGCGGGAACGGCCCAATCCGGCGGCAACATCATCGCGAGCGGAGGCCGTGTCGCTGCGGTGGTCGGGTGCGGGACCACTGCGGGCGAGGCGCGGGAGCGAGCCTATACGGGCGTTGCGCGCGTGCGTCTGGAAGGAATGCAGTTCCGCCGGGACATCGGCGCGGGAGCCTGCCAATGAGTGCTTCGCCAAACCCGCTTGTGGCTTTGATCGTCGGGTCCGTGTCCGACGCCGAGCCCGTCGCCGCGTGTCGGCGGGCGCTCGACGAGTTGGGCATAGGATACGAGTCGCGCGTGCTGTCCGCGCACCGGACCCCGCGGGAACTGGCGGCTTATGTCGATGGCCTCGAGGCGCGTGGCCTCCGCGTCGTCGTCGCGGCGGCCGGAGCGGCGGCGCACCTGGCGGGTGTCGTCGCCGCGCACACGCGGCTCCCGGTCGTCGGCGTGCCGCTCGCGGTCGCCCCTTTGCACGGATTCGATGCTCTGCTTTCCATGGCGCAGATGCCGGGAGGCGTGCCCGTGGCGACGATGAGCGTCGGAAGCGCGGGTGCGAAGAATGCGGCCTATTTCGCAGCGCGGATTCTCGCACTGGGCGACGAGAGGATTCGAGTGCGGCTTGCGGCGGTCGTGGAGGCTGAGCGTAGCAGAGTGCTGGAGGCATCGCTGCCGGAAATGCAGGAAAAGGACGGCCTGAAATGATTCCGCGATACCAGACCCGGGAAATGTCGGCCCTTTGGGACGACGCGGAGCGCCTGCGTCGATGGACCCTCGTGGAGGTCGCCGCCTGCGAGGGGTTCCACGGTCGCGGCGAGATTCCCGACGTCGAAATGTCGGCGATTCGCTGCGCAAACGTGCCCGCGCCGGAAAGGGTGCGGGAAATCGAAAGGACGACGAATCACGACGTCGTGGCTTTCGTGCGTGCGTTCTCGGAAAATGTCGGCGCCCCGGCCTCGCGCCATCTGCACCGCGGACTGACCAGCAGCGATGTCGTGGACACGGCATTGGCGACGACGCTCCGGGATGCTTTGGAGGTGCTGATCGAATCGACGCTCCGGCTGCGCCGCGTCGTGGGGCATCGCGCCCGCGAACACGCGCACACGGTCTGTGTCGGGCGGACGCATGGCGTCCACGCCGAGCCCACGACGTTCGGGTGCAAGCTCGCCGGCTGGCATTGCGAGCTTTCGCGCGCCGTCGAACGCCTCCGCGTCGTGCGGCGCGATATATCCTACGGAAAGATGTCCGGCGCCGTGGGGACGTTTTCGCAGACGGACCCGGAGTTCGAGCGCGCGGTCCTGTCCAGGCTGGGGTTGGAGCCCGAACCGGTGGCGACGCAGGTGGTTCCGCGCGATCGACATGCGTCCGTGGTGGGTGCTCTGGCTCTGCTGACGGCGTCGCTGGAGCGTTTCGCGACGGAGATTCGCTCCCTGCAGCGCACGGAAATCCGCGAGGTCGAGGAGCCTTTCGCGGAGGGTCAGACGGGATCGTCCGCGATGCCGCACAAGCGCAATCCGGTCGTCTGCGAGCGCGTGTGCGGCATTGCGCGACTTCTGCGCGGATGGCTCGTCGCGGCCATGGAGGATGTCGCGCTCTGGCACGAGCGCGACATCAGCCACTCGTCGGTCGAGCGGGTGATTCTGCCGGACGCGTTCCAGGCGACGCACTACGCGCTGCTGCGATTCTGCGAGGTGGTGGAAGGCATGCGCGTGTTCCCGGAGGCAATGCGGGCCAATCTCGACCGGACCCGCGGCCTCGTGTTCAGCCAGGGCGTTCTCGGAATGCTCCTGGGCAAGGGCATTGGCAGGCAGGAAGCCTACGAGGCGGTGCAGCGGGCAGCGGCGGCGGTGTGGGAGGGACGCGCCGGTGATTTCAGGGAAGCGCTGCTGGTGGACCCGGCGCTGCGCGAACGGGAGGACGCCGCCGATTTCGACGCCGCCCTCGATCCGGCCGCGTACCTGCGCCATGTGGATGCGCTGCTCGCCCGCGCTGGACTGGAGGATTGAAATGCCGGCCATTGTCGTCGTGGGCGCCCAGTGGGGCGATGAAGGAAAAGGCAGAATCACCGACTACCTGGCGCAGAGCGCCGATACGGTCGTGCGCTATCAGGGAGGCAACAACGCCGGGCATACGGTGGTCGTCGGCGGCTCGACGTATCGGTTCCATCTGATTCCTTCGGGGATGCTGCACGCGGGGCGCACCTGCGTGCTCGGCAACGGCGTCGTGGTCGACGGCGCCAAGCTCGTCGAGGAACTGGACGCGCTGGAGGCGCATGGCATCGACACGGGTCGACTGAAACTGTCCGATCAGGCGCATTTCATTCTGCCCACGCACGCCTTGCTGGACCGGCTCGCGGAGGAACGCCGCGGAGGCGCGAAGATCGGCACGACGGGCAGGGGCATCGGTCCCGCCTACCGCGACAAGGTGAACCGCTGCGGGGTCCGGGTGGGCGACGCCGCGGATCCGCAATGGCTGGCCTCCCGCGTCGAGACGCACCTGCGCGACCACGAGCACGAGCTGGCGGGCAGTCGGTGGACGGTCGACAGGCTGGTGCAGCACGTGCGCGAGGCGTGGAAGCGTCTGGAGAGGCATGTCTGCGACACGTCGACGCTGGTGAACGAGAAGCTGGACTGCGGCGCGCGCGTGCTGCTCGAGGGCGCTCAGGGAACGCTTCTCGACGTCGACCACGGGACGTATCCGTTCGTGACCTCGTCGAATCCGGTCGCTGGCGGGGCGTGCATCGGTGCGGGCATCGGTCCGACGCGGATCGATCGCGTGCTCGGAGTGGCGAAGGCATACGCGACGCGGGTCGGATCGGGACCGTTCCCGACGGAACTGGGCGACGCCACCGGAGGGCGGCTGCGCGCGCTCGGCGCCGAATACGGGACGACGACGGGACGGCCGCGGCGCTGCGGGTGGGTGGACGCGGTGGCGCTGCGGTACGCGGTGCGGGTCAACGGCATCGACCACCTTGCCGTCACGAAGCTGGATGTCCTGGATGATTTCACCGAGCTGAAGGTCTGCACCGCCTACCGCGTGAGAGGGCGGGAGACGCGCGATTTCCCTTCGAACGTGCGCGATCTCGAGTGCGCCGAACCGGTCTACGAGAGCGTGCCGGGCTGGCGCGTCCCGACCGGCGAGGTGCGATCGTGGACCGACCTGCCTGCGCAGGCGGCCGCGTACATCACGCATCTGGAGTCGCTGCTGCGCGTGCCGGTGGCGCTGGTGAGCGTCGGTGCGGAGCGCGGCGCGATTCTCGGGCGGCTGGCGATCTGGGAAGGAATGTAGCGTGGTCTGCCCCCGCGCGACGCCGCCGCCGAGGGCTGGTATTGTGGCCGCCGGAGGTGGCGCCATGGCGCACTCGGCAACTGCGGGCGGATGGACTCGGTTCGGCGCGATCGTCGTCGGTCTGGCGGCCGTCGCCTGCTCGGAGGAAGCGAAGACGAACGTCCCGCCCGGGATTCTGGCCGGCGACTGCGATCTCATCACGCCGGAATTCTGCGGATTGCCCTTTCCATCGAATGTCTATCTGGATGATGATCCGACGGGTCGCAACCCTTCGGGCAAGCGCATCCATTTCGGCGCCACGACGCTCCCCCCGCGCGTCGACAACGAGCATTTTCCACCCGAACTCTTCTTCGACCTCGACGGATTCTCCCCGGGCCAGGCTCCGTTCACCCACTTCCCGTTGGTGAAGTGCGACGACTGCGCGAAGGCGAGCGCCATTGCGGACTCGCTCAAGGCCGACCACCCGACGGTGCTGCTGGAGGTGCCCTCGGGGCGCCGGATTCCGCACTGGGTCGACCTGGACCAGGCCACCGATCACGACGGGCTGGAGGGACGTCCCGACGAGCGGCTGATCATGATCCGCCCGGCGGAACGGCTCAGGGAGAGCATGCGCTACATCGTCGCCATGCGGGGTTTGAAGAACACCGGCGGCGCACTCGTGCAGCCTTCGCCTGTCTTCCGCGCCCTGCGCGACGGCACCGCGTTTCCCGGGGACGACGCCGTCGCGAAGGCGACGGTCCAGCGCCGGCACGACCTGTACGAGGACGTTTTCGGGCAGCTCGCGAAGGCCGGCGTGCAGCGCGGATCGCTCCAGATCGCGTGGGACTACAGCACGGGCTCGACGCAGAGCATCACGGGGCGCATGGTCGAGATGCGCGACAAGGCGCTGGCGGCGGTGGGCGACGACGGGCCGACCTTCCGCGTGGACCGCGTGGAGGAGAGCCCGAACGAGCACCTGCTGCGCCGAATCCACCTCGTCATGACGGTGCCGCTCTACCTCACGGGCGCGACGAAGACCTACGTGCGCAACAAGCTGCTGGACCGGTTCAACCTGGACGCCTCGGGCGCGCTCGTGCAGAACGGGACCATGGACTGGAACGTGCTGGTGCTCGTCCCGAAGAGCGTCCTGACCGCGGGTCCGAAACACGGACTCGTGCAGAACGGCCACGGGCTCTTCGGAAGCCGTTTCGAGGGACAGGGAGGCTATTTCGCGATCGGCGCGAATCGGACCCGGTACGTCGGATTCGCCGTGAATCTCTTCGGTTTCGACTCGGACTCGGTGCCGATGGCCACCGACGGGCTGATGGGCCGTTTCGAGAACCTGAAGTCGTTCGCGGAACGCCAGGTCCAGGGAACGGTGAACCAGCTTCTTGCGATGCGCATGATGATCGGCCGCGTCGCGCGCGACGGAATCAAGGACTCCGAAGGCAACTTCCTGCTCGACCCGGCGTGGGTCGACCGCGACGTGCGCGCCTACCGCGGCGACAGCCAAGGAGGCATCATGGGCACGACGTACATGTCCGTGAGCACCGACGTGACGCGCGGACTGCTGGGCGAGCCGGGCGCGCCGTACAACCTGCTCCTGAACCGCAGCAGCGACTTCGGAGAATACCAGGCAATCATCGAGTCCGCTTTCGGCGGCCGCGGCCGCGCCCTCGCGCCCGCCATCCAGCTCGTCCTGGGCGCCATGCAGCTCTTCTGGGATCACTCGGAGCCCGACGGCTACGTCTCGCACATGACCACGGATCTGCTGCCGGGAACGCCCGCGCACCACGTGCTCCTGCACGTGGCGCGCGGCGACCACCAGGTCACGACGTTCGGGGCACACGTGATCGGGCGCGCCATCGGCGCGGTGCTGCTCGCGAGCGACGACCCGGATCGGCGCGTGTGGCAGGACGTATACGGACTGGAGAACGTGCAGGCGCCCCTGACCGGACGCTCCGCGCTGGTGGAATTCGACTTCGGCCTCGCGCCCAACCCCGAATACAACACGGGCAACCTGGACGGGTGCGACCCGCACGACCGCGTGCGCATTCTGGGGCCCTCGTACGACCAGCAGGACGTGTTCTTCCGCACCGGAAACATCGTGTGGAAGTGCAACGGCGCGTGCAACTGCAACGACGCGGTCGACGGCGATCCGAAGGAGGAGGAGGGCTGCGATCCCGCGCCGAACCGCAACGACTGCGACTGAGAGTCTGAGCAGGAATCCGCCAAGCCGCTCCTCTAGACCGTGTGCTTTTCTACTTGACGGCATGGCAGCAGTAGTATAACAAGC
>Ga0172368_10007512_pt1 | contig 11370 bp, 12 predicted proteins | sample Lak11m_FD_114540 | JGI IMG/M metagenome (GOLD analysis project Ga0172368, IMG submission 114540) | Freshwater microbial communities from Kabuno Bay, South-Kivu, Congo - kab_022012_11m | ecosystem: Environmental > Aquatic > Freshwater > Lake | place: Democratic Republic of the Congo: South-Kivu...
AATTTGAAGGGGCTTGGAAAATTCTTTTTGATTTCAATTCTTTTTTGGATTCCGGCGAAAAAAATCCGGATAGCATAAGCGCCCCTTTTGGGGGCGCGAATGCGTCATATACCACTTGGCTCCGGAGCTGGGACTCGAACCCAGAACCTTCTCGTTAACAGCGAGCCGCTCTGCCATTGAGCTACTCCGGATCATGAATGACAATACATTACAAATAATCTTTCAGTCTGTCAACACCAACCATCTTTGCAATCTTCTCAAGTGCCTTTGCTTCAATCTGGCGAATGCGCTCGCGTGTTACGCCAAACTCTTCGCCCACTTCTTCCAAAGTATGAGATACGCCATCTGCCAAGCCAAATCGCATTTCTAAGATTTTCTGCTCGCGCGGATGCAGCTGACTCACAATTTCATACATGCGTTCTTTAAGAATCTGCAATGCGGCCGCACGGTCTGGTGTTACGCTTCTGACATCTTCTATAAAATCTTCCAGCGTGCTATTTTCATCATCATCGCCTACCGTAGTATCAATGGAAATAGTATCCTGATTGATTTTAATGATATGTCGAATCTTTTCTGCTGATTCACCCATTTCTGCCGCTACTTCTTCTGGAAGTGGTTCGCGTCCCAGATCCTGAATTAGCTGGCGCTGGACATGCTGAAACCGATTGATAGTTTCCACCATGTGTACTGGAATACGGATGGTGCGAGACTGATCTGCAAGTGCACGCGTGATTGCCTGACGGATCCACCATGTGGCATACGTAGAAAATTTATATCCTTTGCGGTAATCAAATTTTTCAACTGCGCGAAACAATCCAATATTTCCTTCCTGCACCAAGTCAAGAAGTGATAAGCTTTTGTCCACGAATTTTTTTGCAATGGAAACTACCAAGCGTAAGTTTGCTTCAATAAGTCTGCCCACTGCTTCCCTATCTCCTTTATCTTTGCGTTTTGCAAGTGAAATTTCTTCTTCAGATGTCAGCAATGGCACTCGTCCTATTTCTCGCAAGTACATCTGAATAGAATCTGGAGAGATGTCAGAAAGGTCAATAGACGTAAGTCTGCCTGCTTCTGTTTTTGGTTCTTTTACTTTCTTTTCTTTTCCCTGTTTTGTAGTAGTGGGAAGCACCACAACTGGCTGAAAATCTAGTAAGCCTCCTTTTCGTTCATAAATCTGCACACCAAATGTTTCCATCTCATCCAAAAAATCTTCAAACTCTTCTGAATAATCTTCAAGTCCGAAAAATGTATGCAAAATTTCTTCCTCTGTGAGAAATCCGCGCGATCTTCCTTTTGTAATAAGTACATCAAGCACTGCACGGCTTGGAAATTCCATTTTCTGAATCACGACTGGCTTTTCAATTTTCTTCTCAACTTTTTTTTGTTTTTCAATTTTCTTTGCAACTTTAAAAATAGCTGGCTTTGCTCCTTTTCGCAAAACAGCTTTCTTTTTTACTTCTTTCTTTTTTACTAAAACAGGTTTTTTCTTCAGTGCTGCCGGTTTCTTTTTTACAGTTCCTTTTACCGGCTTTTTCTTGCCAGCCTCTCCGCCTTTGGCGGACTTTTTCCCCTGTTTCTTCATTTTTTTCATAGGACATTCATTATTCTAGCATACGAAATTCTTGCATGTACTGTGTGATTGCATCAGCGTCTCCGCGCACTTCCGCCTGACGTACCATGCGCTTTAGCTCTTCTCTGCGCGTGTGAACCCATTGTGATCGTATATGAGCTCCGAGCTGTTGTATTGCCTTTTTTAGCTCATCTTTTCCGCTATCTCCATACTCGTTATCCACAAGCAAAAGCAACAAAGCGAGCCTCTCATCAGAGAGCACTCCTTCTATTTTTGAGGAAAAATCGTCTTTTTCTGTCTCATTACCTCCCTTATTATACATTGAAAGTAAAAAAGTGTACACCTGAGCATTATCTTTCTTGAAAAACATGACTTCAGACACGGTATTTTGAGCATCTTCACATAGCTCAGGATATTTACATAAAATGGAAATAAGGAGATCTTCTCTGTCTGGTTTTACGTGCTGTTGTGGTATTTGCGTATGAGTATGTTTGGTTGCAGGCACTAGTTTTTTTGGTATGCGATCTTTTTGATTAAACTCTTCCCAAAGAATACGCTCTGAAAGTGAAAGCTCTTTGGCAAGCATGCGAATCCAATGATCTTGTTCAATACGATCCGGCAAAAGCGCAATGACATCAAAAAGTTCGCGCACTGCCTGTTTCTTTTTATGGCTATCAGACTTCACTTGCGGTGTTAACGCACGATCTACGTGAAATTCAATAAAAGATTTTGCATGCTGGACTGCTGAAGCCCAATCATCGGGATTTTTTTTCATACACTCATCCGGATCTTTATACAGTGGAGTACCGTCTGACTTTCTTGGCAAACAAATCACTTTTGCTTGAATGCCTTCTTTTAAAACGAGCCCAAGTCCACGCAATGTGGCATTACTGCCGGCGCTATCCATGTCTAAAGAAAAATACACCGTGTCAGTGAATCGTTTGATCAGCTTGATCTGTTCGAGTGTCAATGCAGTACCAGATATGGCAGCAACATTTTTTATGCCAGCCTGATACAGTGCAAAAAAATCCATATATCCCTCCACTAGGATCACAAAACATTTTGCGCGAATGTCATTGCGTGCTTTGTCCAGTCCAAAAACAATTTTGCTTTTATCATAGTACGCGGTCTGCGGTGAATTGATATATTTCCCCATTTTTTCATTTGGATCTAGCTGACGAGCGCCAAACCCTACTACTGTGCCATGTACATTGCGAATGGGTATCATAAGACGATTACGAAACCTATCAAGCAATCCATACCCTTGCTCTTTTTTGAAACCAAGGCCGGCGTTGAGCATATCATGGGCGGTATATTTTTTTGAAAGCAAAAATGTGCACAGCGCATCACCGTCTGGCAATGAATAGCCAATGCGAAATTCATCAATCAAACTTGCGTCAAGCCCGCGTGATTCCACGTACGATCTCGCGAATGCCGCTTTTGGAGATTTCAAAAGCGCTTGATGATAGTAGCGCGACGCAAGATCAAGAAGGTCAAGGATACGGCTTTTTTCTTCCCGCGCTTCAGGCGCTTGACGCTCAAGCTGGACGCCTGCTTTTTCTGCCAAATACCGAAGTGCATCCCCAAACTCAAGGCCTTCTTGTTTCATGACAAAAGAAAAAATATCTCCGCCCAGTCCGCAGCCAAAACAATGCCATATCTGCTTTACGCTACTCACCATGAATGACGGCGTTTTTTCTTTGTGAAACGGGCATGGCGAGCGAAAGTTTGTTCCTGCCTGCTGAAGCGGAATATATCCGCGTACAATGTCTACAATGTCCAATTTTGATTTTATTTCCTCCACTTGGTCTGCCATATTAGAGCAATAATTCTCTGATATCCGGATGCATGCGTTCCGGAGTCCATGCCGGTTCCCATACAAGATGTATTTTGACATCAGAAATCTCTTTTTGCTGACGCAATGTATCCTCAACTTCTGCCATAATTTCCGGTCCCATGGGACACCCCAGACTGGTCAGTGTCATGGTCACAGTAACGCATCCATTCTCTACTGTTATATCATATACCAATCCTAAATCAACAATACCCACATCAAGCTCTGGATCTTTTACGGTATTTACTATTTTCCAATATGGCTCGTCGTGTTCTGGATTTTCTTTTTTTTGCATAAAGATTTTTTAGTTGAAGAATTTTTTGATATTTGCGCAGTTGCTTTTTGTACTGCGGATAATGGAAGCAGTGCGCATTTCAGACGGCCGGGTGTTATGGGAATATGGAGAAACGCAAGTACATCTTCACTAGATAGAGCTTGTATTTTTTTTAAAGACAATCCTTTGATTGCATCTGTAAGAAGCGAAGCTGACGCCTGGCTGATCGCACATCCTTGACCTGAAAATTTTACTTTTTGTACATCTTGAGAAGTTCCAAGCGCAATATCCAGAGTAATAGCATCTCCGCATAATGGATTGTATTCTGTCACGCGCACATCCGGACACTTCAAAGAGCCGCTATTATGCGGGTGGCGATAATGATCAAGAATGATGTCAGAATACAATTCATCCATAGCATCTAAATCTTAAATGTCTTCAATGTTTTTTGCAATGCCAGTTCTGCTCGTTCCACGTCTGCTTTTGTGTTATAGAGATACATGCTCATGCGCGCGGTCGCCTGAATACCAAGGTGATCCATAAGCGGTTCAGCGCAATGCGCACCAGACCGGATAGCAACTCCCTGTGAATCAAAGATTGATGCAATATCATGAGGATGCACGCCAGAGACCGTAAATGAGACGATCCCGCCTGATACATTTTTTGGACAATACATTTTTACCTGCGGATATGCGAGAAATTTTTCTACTGCATACGCGCGAAGATCTTCATCGTGCTTTTTAATCTTTTCCATACCAATGTTTTTCAGAAAATCAATGGCATGTTTGAACGCAATAACGTCTGCAATATTTGGTGTGCCTGCCTCAAATTTCCATGGCGCTTCGCGATATGAAGATTCATATTGCTGAACGCGCTGGATCATATCTCCGCCATATAAAAATGGGGGCATGGCATCAAGAAGTTCTTTTTTTCCGTACAGCACACCAACGCCGGTTGGGCCAAGCATTTTATGCGCGGAAAAAACAAGAAAATCGCAGTCAATATCTTTGACGTTTGTCGTTTGATGCCCAATACTTTGTGCCGCATCAATGAGAACTTTTGCGTTCCTTTGGTGCGCTAAGTGAATAATTTCACGAATTGGCGGCGCAATACCTAACACATTGGAAAGCGCTGTCACGCAGACGATCTTTGTTTTTTCTGAAAGCAATGAAGCATACGCATCCATGTCTAAAGAGAGATCTTCTTTTAGTGGAATTACTTTCAAGTGCGCATGTTTTCGTTTTGCAAGCTCTTGCCATGGGATAAGATTTGCATGATGCTCTAAGGAGCTCACAAGAATCTCGTCTCCTTCGGAGATAAACGTATTTCCCCATGAGTACGCAACGAGATTAATGCCTTCTGTGCAATTTTTGGTAAATACTATTTCTTCATTTCTCGCATGAATAAATTCCGCAACACTTTTGCGTGTAGCTTCATACAGCGCCGTGGATTCTTCTGACAACGTATGAATACCACGATGGATATTGGCATTGGAACGTTCGTAATAATTTTTCAGCGCTTCAATAACTACTGATGGCTTCTGCGTAGTAGAGGCATTATCCAGATATGCCAAAGGTACGCCATTAACATTGCGTTTCAAAATTGGGAAATGCGGTTTTATAAGCATTGGATCAAGCATAGATATGACGGAATGATTGAAGTTTTTTTTCTAATGTATGCCGCACATTCTGATCTGTTATTTTTTTCATATCTTGTTCAAAAAATCCTTGCAAGAGAAGTTTGTTTGCATTTTTTTCTGAAATACCACGAGACATGAGATACCAGCATGCATCAGCATCTACTTGTGCAACACTTGTGCTATGGTGCGCCTGGCTGGAATTTGTATGAATCTCAAGAACCGGCAACAGTGTAGCGCTTGCTTTCTCTGAAGCAAGTAACGCATGATGAGAAAATGATGTATTGGTATCTTCTGCATCATGTTCAACGCGAATAAATCCATGCGAATCAACTTTTGATTCATTAAAAAGAATAGATCGCATAACAACAAAAGATGTTGTATGATCAGCAATATGCTTTATAGATACGGTAAAGGGAAAGGTCTCTTTTTTTACTCCAAGAATAAAGAAAAAACAATCAAATCGCGCGCCTTCTCCTTCTAGAAAAATATCCAAGTGTGCACGCGTTTGCCACCCTTTTAAAAAGACACCTCCCAAAACAAGATGCGTATTTTTTTGAATGTGAATAGTTCCATTTGTTAATGTATTGAGTATTTTTTTTGATGTTTCATTTTCTTGAATAGTCATATTATTGAGCTGAAACTTCCATGGCAAGTAAACGATTCAGTTCAAGTGCATATTCCATAGGAAGTTTTTTTACGATAGGTGATGCAAATCCATTCACAATAGCTGATGCTGCTTCATCTTCAGATAATCCACGAGATGTAAGATAAAAAAGCTGGTCATCTCGAATCCGCGCAACAGATGCTTCATGCGCCACTGCGGCGGTCTGCTCCTTAACATCAGAAAGCGGATACGTATCTGAAATAGAATCATCGTCAAGGAGAAGCGCATTACATACTACGCGTGATGCAGATCCTACTGCTCCGCGCTGTATACGCACAAGACCACGATACGAAGATCTGCCGCCGTCTTTGCTAATAGACCGCGCCATAATAGTAGACCGCGTATGCGGAGCGCAATGAATAATTTTTGCTCCGGCATCTTGATGCTGTCCGTTGCCTGCAAGCGCAAGGGATTGTATTTCGCCACGCGCGCCTTCTCCGCGCAAATAAATAGCAGGATATTTCATAGTAAGTTTGGAGCCGAGATTGCAGTCCAGCCACATCATTTCCGCATTCTTGTATGCCACTGCTCGCTTGGTAACAAGATTATACACATTCTTAGACCAATTTTGCACCGTGGTATACTGCACGCGTGCATGATCTTTTACAATAATTTCAACAACCGCGGAATGCAGAGAATCAGTAGTATACGTGGGCGCTGTACACCCTTCTACGTAATGCACTGAACTTCCCTCTTCCGCAATAATAAGCGTGCGTTCAAACTGACCCATGTTTTGACGATTGATTCTAAAATATGCTTGCAATGGAAGATCTATGTGCACACCTTTTGGAACATAAAGAAATGTTCCGCCAGACCATACGGCAGTATTCAGTGCGGCAAATTTATTATCTTGGCTAGGCACTACTGTGCAAAAATATTTTTTAAAAAGATCGGGATGTTCTCTAAGCGCATCATCGGTTGCCATAAAAATGACGCCTTTTTTCTGCAGTGAATCCATGAGTGAGTGATAGATGACTTCAGACTCAAACTGCGCGCCAGTCCCTGCTAAAAATTTTCGCTCTGCTTCCGGTACGCCAAGTTTTTCAAATGTTTCTTTGATTTCTTGCGGCACATCTTCCCATGCGGTTTCTCGTTTTTCTTGCGGACGCACATAATAACAAAGCGAATCAAAATCCAGTGTACTCAAATCTCCTCCCCATGCTGGTAATGACTTTTGTAAAAATATCTGATACGCACGCAAACGCATATCTCGCATCCATTGCGGTTCATTTTTTTGCGCAGAAATCTCTTGAATCACATGTTGATTCAATCCTTTTTGCGCTTCGTATACACTTTTTGTTTTTGTTTTAAAATTGCTTTTCATATTTCTTGTAACCGTTTTTTTCTATTTCTTCAGCAAGTCCTCTACCTCCGGATGCCGCTATTTTTCCTTTTACAAAAATATGTACCTTATCTGGCTTGAGATATGAAAGAATGCGACTATAATGCGTTACTAATACTACGCCCATACCCTTTTCTATTACTGCAATCTGGATAGCATTCGCAATAGTTTGAAGCGCATCAACATCAAGCCCGGAATCAATTTCATCTAATAGCGCGAACTTTGGCTTGAGTGCAAGCATTTGCACAATCTCTGATTTTTTCTTTTCTCCACCAGAATACCCTTCGTTCAATGCATGGCTATATGCGTCTTCTTTCATATGAAGAGATGTAAGAATACCTTTGAGTTCTTTTGAAAATTCTGCAGGTGCGCATGTGCGGCCGCGCGCCATACGTAACACTGACCCCAATGATGCTCCGGGAATTTCAACAGGATATTGAAATCCTAAAAACAATCCTTTTTTTGCGCGCGCATCTGGAGAAAACTTTGTGATAGGTGTTGCATCTAGTTTCAAAAAACCGGATTCAATGCAATATTTTGGATTTCCCATGAGTGCATTGAGTAAGGTACTTTTTCCTGAACCATTTGGTCCCATGATAATATGGAGCTCGCCAGATTTTACAGTAAAAGAAATATTTTTTACTATACGCACTCCATTTGCAGAGACTGAAATATTTTTTATAACCAATGTATGACGCTTCTTACGAGCAGAGTTCATAGAGACTTTTGGATAAATAGGTTTTTCTGATATCATTGGTAATTTTCTGTATGCCATTGCGTGCAAAGCATACGCTCTGACGGGGACAGGCAATTATTTTTTCATCTCCGCCATTTCGCAGACATTGCACAAAGACCACCGGCCCTTCTAATGCTTCAATGATGTGCTGCAAAGATATTTCTTTGGGATCTTTTGCCAAGATATATCCGCCCTCCTTGCCGCGATGCGCCGCAATAATATCTGCTTTTTTTAAAAAATGTGCCACTTTTTGTAAAAATGAAAATGAGAGGCCATACTTTTTTGCAATAGTTCGAATAGAAATCGGCTTATCTTTGCCTTGTAAAAGTGCGCCTAATAGAAAAAAGCCGTAGTCACTCATTTTTGTTAAGTGAAACGTCCCACTGCGGACAGAAGATCCGCATTGTTTTAATGATTTTTTAGCTGCTATATTGGCTGTCATATCTATGCATACTTAAATTATACAAATTAAGTATACATAAACTCCAACCTTCTGTCAACTGGCCATCCTATATGCCGTAAGACAATCTATAATCTCCTCAATAAGTTGATAAATACCTTCTGTATAGATACTATTTCCTTTGTAATCCTCAGCGTAGGTATGTACGACTGGTTTCAGGACGACTGCATGCGCTTTTTGTGAAAGCAGTTTGATAAAATCCAAAGACGCTGAATATGACTGGCTCGATTCTGCGTAACAAAGAATCCCGACAGGCTTTTTTTCCATGACTGCACTCGCAAGATGCACACTATTTTTTACTGCACCAGATACTGAATGCGCATATACCGGAACTGCAAAAAGATACGCGTCAGCATCTTTCATAAGCGTATATGCTTTCTGCGTATCCGGCGTGCATTTTTCGATCGGCTGGTGTTCACAGATATCAATATCTAATGTACGAAAATCCAATACTTCGTGATCCAAAAACTTCCTCTTTAAACAAGCAGCGGCTTCATGAATGAGAACCGCTGTTTTTGAATGAGGAGAAAGACTTCCTTGAATCAAGAGTATCTTCTTCTTTTTTCGCGCGCGCCAGAATGGCATAACATTATTTATTTCCTATTTCCTTTGAAATAATTTCTTTAAATTCCTCAACTGTGTGTGGCGAAGGAATTTTTTTACCATTCAAGAAAAATACCGGCACACCGTCCACGCCCGCACTCTGTCCACTGGCAATATCTTTTTGAATACTCTCTTCTACTACAGAACTCACCATGTCTTCTGTAAATTTTTTCACACCTAAAGAAAGATTTTTTGCATACTGCGTGATAGTATCCTGCGGATGCTCGCTTACAGACCATTCAGCCTGTTTTTCATACAACATGTCATGCATCTGCCAAAATTTTCCTTGCTCCCCTGCCGCTTGTACTGCGCGCGCCGCAAGATGTGCGTTTGCATGGAGGGTATCTTTAGGAAAATTGCGATACACCACCGTGAGTTTCCCGCGGAATTCTTTTTCGATATCGCTCACCATACTGGCATATGGCGCGCATATAGGACACTGAAAATCACTGTATTCAAGGAGTACATTTTGCAATTCTCCTACTCCGCGCGCGTGGTCTTCTTTAGTGACTACTGGCGGCTTATATACCTCCTCTTCTTTTTGTACTTTTTTACTTTCCAAAATTCCAGTGTCTTTTGATGAATATGTTGCGGCTCGCGTCACGCCAAATGCCGCAACACCTAAGCTCAACACTAAAAAAATACCAAGTCCAAATGCTCGTGTTTTACTTTGGGATTTTTCGTGCTGAATGTCGTTATCTAATGAAAAAAGCATATATGATTAGCTCTGTCTTACTCTTTTCTCTGTTATACCATTAGGCACTATTCTTTTCAAGAGTATCTCTACTCTTATACGATATAAAGAAAAAATCCTCTTCCATTAGTAATAGTAAGAGGGCGGGAATCATGGTCTGCTAGATATTTAGGAAATGGCATAGGATTATTTTTTTAAAATTTCTTGAGTGAGTATATGTACTTCATGAAAATCTCCATCTCCTTCTAAAACAATATCGAAATTCTTTTCATATTCATGCCGCAATGTATCATCGCCTTCATTAAAAAGTCCTATCTTTAAAAAATTGCGGTATTCAAATCCTTCGATCATGCCAATATCTCCAATACTGTCTCCAAGCAATACAACATTTTTGCGTTTATGTATTGTTTGATAAATCTCTGGAATTTCTTTGAGAATTGTTTCATCTTTATTAAAAGAATGAATCACCGGCCCCTTTGTTGAAATGGCTCTTCCATGTTCGTCCCAGTTGAACTGATTTGTCACGTAGAAAATATTTTGATAGTCCTTTTTTATTTTCTGAAAAAACATACGCACGGCGTCTCCACATCCGCTTGCAGAAAAAACTACCAATGGAATGCCGTAAAAATTCAAAACATCAAGCCATTCAGAAACGCCGTCACGAAATCGCACATGACCACGGTGTACAATATCTTCTAAATCTGCATATGATAATTCTGATGCAATGAGTAGTTTGTTATGTGCTTCCCACCATTCTGCCATTGCTTTTTTCTTTTCTTTCAAAGATATGTTCGCGTCAACCTCTACTGGATGATAGATATTGAATAACGCGTGCGCTTTTTCTGCGTACCCTTCCGCAAGATGATTGCCATCTCTCAATATGGAAATAATAGAGGGGGTTTTCATGCCATCTACCGTGCCATAGGTCAAAGTTCTATCAAAATCTGAAAGGATATGAAGACTGTCAGACCCATCATGCCTGAGTTGTTTTTTTATCTGCGCTACGTATTCTGGATTTTTGATGGTAACTCTCATAGAATATCGATTCGGTGTTTCTTGGACAAAGTTCGAACCTTTTTCGACGAGAATCCAGAGTGGACAGTCAATGGCTAAGTCGTCTTAGCCATTGAAATCATTAGTATTATACACCTATTCCTTGACCTTGAACATATAGCGTTTTCACGTATACTTCCTAAGTGAAAGCGTATGAAAGAAACTGACTTCCTCCACAGAAAATTTCCCGAGCTTAATGCAAGCCGCGACGTACAGGCGGCTGCTTTGCGTGCAAAACGAAAATACGGCGTAGAGCCAAAACCATCGCGTTCCAACCCGGGTGTGCGCATTGAAGAATACCTTCACCAATTGGCTGCATTCAAGGACGTACCGCCTGACGGCATTGAGTCGAAATCACGAGAACAACGCGAAGCATTTAAGAAAAAAATTCTTGACGGAAACACGACCACCTACAAAGATATTCCTGATAGCTACTGGAGATCGTACGAGCAAAATATTATACGCGCCACAGGCAAGCTTGGGGACTGGGAAGGAATGAAC
>Ga0172368_10007514_pt1 | contig 11369 bp, 12 predicted proteins | sample Lak11m_FD_114540 | JGI IMG/M metagenome (GOLD analysis project Ga0172368, IMG submission 114540) | Freshwater microbial communities from Kabuno Bay, South-Kivu, Congo - kab_022012_11m | ecosystem: Environmental > Aquatic > Freshwater > Lake | place: Democratic Republic of the Congo: South-Kivu...
AATGAAGAATGAGGCGATGAATATGGGTTACGACACGCTTAAACTTGAAACGAATGGCACCGTGGCGAGATTGACGTTGAACCGACCGGATCGCGCGAACTCGATGACGATGGCGATGGGGCGCGAACTCGCCGCGGCAGTCGAGGCGATTCGCGCTGACTCTAATGTGCGTGTGGTTGTGTTGAGTGGTGCGGGAAAACATTTTTGCGCCGGCGCGGATATGGGGGAGTTCGAGCGACTCCACTCCTCGCCGCCTGACGAAGTGGAAGCCGCCGTGCGCGCTTTTCTTGAAGCCATCGGCGAGATGCACCGCCTGCCAATTCCGGTGATCGCCCGAATCAACGGCGACGCTTACGGCGGCGGCGTGGGGCTGGCGTTAGCCTGCGATTTGCGAGTGATGGCGACGCGCGCGCGCATGGGCTTCGCTTTTTCGCGCGTTGGACTCACCGGCGCGGACGCCGGCGTGACTTATTTTTTGCCGCGTCTGATCGGGCCGGCGCGGGCGATGGATATTTTGCTGATGGGGAAGGTGTTCGACGGCGAGGCGGCGGCGCGAGCGGGACTCGTTCATCGCGCTGTCGGGGTGGAGGAGTTGGATCGCGTCACCGATGATCTCGCCGCGCAGTTGGCTGGCGGTCCGCCCATCGGCATTCGATTCACCAAAGAGGGCGTGAACGAAAGTTTGGTGCGATCACTTGTTGAAGAATTTGATTTTGAGGCGCGGGCGCAAACTGCCTGCATGATGAGCGCCGATCACAAGGAGGGCGTGAAAGCGTTCATGGAGAAACGCGCGCCGAAGTTCGAGGGCAAATGACCAAGCCTCACCGCGCCGATGAAATACCTTTTCTTGCGGATTTGGGAATTGAGGTGGAGAGCACGGCAGACGGGCGCTGCCGCATCTCCGCGCCGATCACAGCGCGCGTTATCAATCCTTATGGCGTTTTGCATGGCGGCATCACGTTCACGCTGGCAGATACCGGCATGGGAATCGCCGTATTTACGCTCATGTCGCCGGATGAGCGCACGACCACCGTCGAATGTTCGATGCGCTACTTACTGCCAGCCAAAGCCGGGCGAATCATTGCGGAGTGCCGCGTGATCCGCCGCAGCAATCGTTTCGCAATTACGGAAGCAGAGGTGTTCGACGAAGCCGGACAATTGTTGGCGATGGCGGGCGGATCGTTTTATATCTCGCGGAGTAAAACCTGATGGATTTTGCACTGACCGAGGAACAAGAATCTTTCCGCCGCGCGGCGAGAGCGTTTGCCGAAAAAGAGATCGCGCCTGTCGCCGTCGAGCGCGACGAGTCGAATGTGTATCCGGTTGAGTTGTTAAAGCAGATGGCAGATGTCGGCTATCTGGGGATCAAGTTCCCGTCAAACTATGGCGGCGGCGATGGCGGCAATCTTGACGCGGCACTTTTATTCGAGGAACTGGCGGCAGCATCGGCAGGCATCACGCTCGGTGTGTACTGTCACGTTGTGCTCGCGCTGACCGCAATCGCGCGGATTGGAGATGAAGAACAAAAGCAACGCTATCTCGCCCCGGGGATTCGCGGCGAACAGATCGGCGCGTTCGGCAGCACCGAAGCCGGTGCGGGGTCGGACATCACCGCGATTTCGACGCGCGCTGTGCGCGACGGTGATGACTATGTTTTGAATGGCGCAAAACTTTTTTGCACCAACAGTCCCATTGCGGATTTTATTGTGCTGTCGGCAGTTACTGCGCCCGAGAAAAGTGGTGGGGGTATCAGCCTGTTCGTTGTAGATCGCCGCACGCCCGGGTTGAGCATCAGCCGCGTCATTAAAACGTTGGGCATGCATCCGGCGCAGACGGCGGAGGTGGTGTTGGAGAATGTGCGCCTCCCCAAAGAAAACAGACTCGGCGAGGAAAATCGCGGCGTGCCGAACATGCTGACTGCCTTTGCCGAGGGGCGCATCATCGCCGCCGCTTTCGCCATTGGCATCGCGCGGGCGGCGTTTGAATCTGCGCGTAAGTATGCGCTGGAGCGTGTGCAGTTCGGGCAGCCCATTGGCAGGAACCAAGTCATCGCGCACCGGCTGGCGGATATGGATACGGAGATACACGCGGCGCGGCTGCTCACGCATCACGCGGCGTGGCTGGCAGATAATAATCGCCCGTTTATCAAAGAGGCATCGCAGGCAAAAGTGTTTGCCACTGAGTCGGCGGCAAAAGTCGCGGCGCAGGCGATGCACATTCAGGGTGCGTACGGTTACGTCGCAGAATCACCGGCGCAAAGATACTATCGCGATACGCATGTGCTGGAGATCGGCGAAGGCACATCGGAGATTTTGCGGAATGTGATCGCCAAGCAGTTGGAGTTGTAGGCGGGGACGGTCTTGGCTTTCGGACGACTCGTTTTGGAGAATTGATGACAACACCCGACACTGCACCGACTCCGTTGATTCAAGCCCAAGACCTCCACCTTCATTTTGGAGGGTTGGCGGCTCTCTCCGGCGTGCATTTCGATATTTTCTCCGGCGAAATTGTGGCGTTGATTGGGCCCAACGGCGCAGGCAAAACCAGCGCGCTAAATTGTCTCAACGGTTTCTACCGCCCCCAGCGCGGTCACATTTATTTTGAGGGACGCGATCTCCTGCGCGTCCCCACGCATCGCATCTCTCAACTTGGAATTGCGCGCACGTTTCAGAACATTGCGCTGTACACCGGGTTGACCACCCTAGACAACTTGATGGCGGCGCGACACATCCATATGAAACAGGGAATGCTCGCCAGCGCGTGTTTCTGGGGACCCGCGCGCCGCGAAGAAATTGAGCATCGTCTCGTGGTGGAAAAAATTATTGACTTTCTCGAAATGGAACATATTCGCAAAACTGTTGTTGGTGCGCTTCCCTACGGTTTGCGTAAACGAGTCGAGTTGGGGCGCGCGCTCGCGCTGGAGCCGAAACTTCTTCTGCTTGATGAACCAATGGCTGGAATGAACGTCGAAGAGAAAGAAGATATGGCGCGCTTTATTCTCGACATTCACGAGCGGCGCGGCGCGACCATTGTGCTGGTGGAGCACGACATGGGATTGGTGATGGATATTGCCCATCGCATTATCGTGATGGATTTCGGCGTCAAGATTGCCGAAGGATCGCCTGACGAGATCAAGCATCATCCCGATGTTATTAGAGCGTATCTCGGCAAGGCTGGGCGCAGCAATGGCGGAGCAGAGTAAATGGGCGCAGTAGACACACTTCCACGATATTTGTTGGATACGACTGCCCGCTACGAAAAGCAAATTGCGATGCGGAAAAAGACACTGGGCATTTGGCGTGAGTTCACTTGGCGCGAATCGTGTGATGCAGTGCGTGACCTCACTCTGGGTTTGGTCGGTCTAGGTTTGCAGCGCGGCGACAAAGTTGCGATCCTTGGCGAAAACGATCCCGAATACTATTGGGCTGAACTCGCCATCCAGTCTGCGGGGGCAGTTGCCGTTGGCGTTTTCACCGATTCGGGACCTGCCGAGATTCAGTACATTGTGAATCATTCTGACGCGACATTCGTGTTCGCCAAAGATCAGGAACAGTGCGACAAGCTGCTGGCAGCGCGCGCACAACTGCCGCTCGTCAAGAAGGTGATCTATTGGGAAGAACGCGGCTTGTGGAATTATCATGACCGCGAAGCGTGGCTGATGAGTTTCAACGCCGCGCAAGATTTGGGGCGCGAATTGCGTGGGCGCGACCCGCAGCGATTCGAGCAGTTGGTTGCTCAGGGCAATGCCGATGATCTGGCGATTTTATGCTACACCTCCGGCACGACAGGTCAGCCCAAGGGGGCGATGATCGCCCACCGCAATTTGATCGCCGGTTACACAAATGTCACGGCAGTGGACAAACGCAAGCGCACGGATGAATTTCTTTCGTTCCTGCCGATGGCGTGGATCACGGAACACGTATTGGGAATCACCGGACACGTCATCACCGGCAATGTCGTCAGTTTTCCGGAAAAGCCGGAGACTGTCCAGCAAAATCTGCGGGAGATCGCGCCTCACTCGCTGCTCTTCAGTTCACGTTTGTGGGAGGGCATTGTTTCCACGATTCAAGTTCGCATCCACGATACGACCCGCCTCAACCGCTTGTGGTACGACACCTTTCTGCCAATCGGGTATCGCGTGGCAGATTTGAAATTTACCAAAGCGGCGACCCCATTTTATCTCCGCGTTCTCAACGGGCTGGGTGAAGTACTCGTCTTTCAACCCCTGCGCGATAAATTCGGTTTGCACCGCATTCGGCTCGCCTATTCCTCCGGCGCGGCGCTCTCGCCGGATATGCTGCGCTTTTGCCGCGCGATAGGTTTGAACCTTAAACAACTGTACGGTTCAACCGAAGCAGAGATTCACACATTTCATCGTGACGACGACATCAAGTTCGAGAGTGTCGGCAAGCCCGCGCCGGGAGTGGAAGTGAGTATCTCGCCCGAAGGAGAGATTCTGATCAAGAGTGGTTGCGTGTTTCAAGGCTATTACAAGAATCCTCAGACGACGGCAGAAAAATTGCGTGAGGGTTGGTTCTACACCGGCGACGCGGGTTATCTCGACGAAGACGGGCATCTGATTTATCTCGACCGCATGGTGGATTTGTTGGAACTCGCCGGAGGGAAAAAATACTCGCCGCAATATATCGAGGGTCGCTTGAAATTCTCGCCGTACGTCAAAGATGTGATGACGATTGGCGGCAAGCAACGTCCGTACGTCACGGCGATTGTCAACATTGATTTTGAGAACGTCGGGCGGTGGGCAGAACGTCGCGGCGTCGGATATACGGCGTTTGTGGATTTATCGCAGAAGCCGGAAGTGTATGACTTAATCCGTGCCGATGTCGAGCGTGTAAACAAGACACTGCCGTCTGCCGCGCGGGTCCGCAAGTTTGTGCTTCTGCACAAAGAGTTCGACCCGGACGAATCGGAACTGACGCGCACCCGCAAACTGCGGCGCGGGTTTATCGAAGAGCGTTATCGCCAGATGATTGAGGCGATGTACGGGGAGGGCGGCGAAGTCCGCGTCAGCGCCTCGGTCAAATACCGTGACGGGCGGACGGGCGTGATCGAGACGGCGATCCGCGTTTGCGCGTTGGAGGACGGCGAATGAACTGGGACCTATTCCCGCAATTCTTGGCAACCGGATTGTTGACCGGCGGAATCTACGCGCTCATCGCGCTTGGTTTGGTGCTTATCTACAAATCGTCGCGCGTCTTTAATTTTGCTCAAGGTCACATTCTAATGATGGGTGCGTTCACGGCGTGGTGGTTCACCGAAAATTTGGGTTGGTCAATTTGGATGGCGTTTCTTGCGGCGATTGGAGTGGCGGTGCTTGTCGGTCTGGCGGTTGAACGTCTTGCTCTGCGCCCGCTTATCGGTCAACCCATTCTCGCCACAGTGATGATGACTCTGGCGCTGGCGCAGTTTCTTCAGGGCGCCGTGATTCTTGCTTTTGGCGCGTATCAACGCTCGCTCCCCACCATGTTTCCACTCCAACCTCTTATTCTTGGCGACGTGCGCCTCAAGTTGAATCTCGTGCTTGCCTTCGCGGTGGCGCTGATCGGCTTTGCGGTGTTCGTTTTTTTCTTTCGCTTCACGCGCGCCGGTCTGGCAATGCGCGCTGCGGCAGAAGACCATCAACTTGCGCAGAGCGTGGGGTTAAGCGTGCCGCGCATTTTCGGGTTGGCGTGGGCTATCGCCAGTGTGGTTGCGACGGGCGGCGGCGTTTTGCTGGCGAACATCAGCGGCGTCGAAACTAATTTGTCGGTAATCGCCCTCAAGGCATTTCCGGCTGTGCTGTTTGGCGGGCTCGAATCGATCCCCGGCGCGATCATCGGCGGTTTGACTGTTGGCGTGATCGAAAGTTTGGTGGGGGGCTTGCCGCAAGACGCCGCGATACGCTCACTGCATCTGGGCGACATCGCGCCGTACGTGTTCCTGCTGCTGGTGTTAATGGCGCGTCCCGAAGGATTGTTTGGGTTGAAGAGGATTGAGAGGATTTGAGATGACACTCCGACTCGCTGGCGATTTCGACACTTCGTACGCACACGACATGGCCGTGATCCGCAATCGCGGGCAGTGGCTGCTGACGCTTGCGTTTTTGGTCGCGCTGTTTGCGCTGCCCTTTTTTGCGGGCTCGGGCATTCTGGGCACGCTCAACCTCATCGGCATCAGCATCATCGTCGTGCACGGGCTGAATTTGCTCGTTGGTTACACCGGGCAGATTTCGTTGGGGCAGGCGGCATTTATGTCTGTTGGCGCATACACCTCGGCTGTGCTGGTGACGAACGGCGTGTCGTTTTGGTTTGCGCTGCCAGCATCGGGGTTAGTTGCCGGGATGGTTGGTTTGCTGTTTGGCTTACCGGCGCTCCGCATCAAAGGATTTTATCTGGCGATGGCGACACTCTCGGCGCAGTTCATCATCCCCTGGTTTTTTCGCAACGTGCGCGTGGATATTTTCGGCGGGATGCCCGGCTTGCGGGTGCCGCCGCCGGAACTGGGCGGCATCATTTTTAACTCGCAGCAGACGATGTACTTTCCCATCATGGGCGTGGTGGTGTTGTGCACCCTCATTGCCAAGAACATTGCGCGCACACGGCTCGGGCGCGCCTTCGTGGCGATCCGCGACAGCGATCTCGCGGCAGAGGTGCTGGGGATTCACGGCTTCACTTACAAACTGCGCGCGTTCTTTCTCTCGGCGTTTTATGCCGGTCTCGCCGGGTCGTTGTGGGCGCATTATGCGCGCTCGATCAACCCCGAACAGTTTTCACTGTTGAATTCAGTTTGGTATTTGGGGATGGTCATCGTCGGGGGGATGGGGAGCGCGCTCGGACCGATTTTCGGCGCGACGTTCATCCGTCTGCTGGAAGAAATTACGATTCAACTCAGCCCTCTATTGGGCAAAATCTTTCCTGAAGCGCAAGTCGGATTGCTTGCCGGGCTGGGACCCTTGTTGTTCGGGCTGGCGTTGATGCTGTTTCTCATCTTTGAGCCGCGCGGGCTGGCGCATCGTTGGGAACTGCTTAAAGCGGCGTGGCGGCTGAGACCGTTCGCGCACTGATTGGCGGATAGCGAACTCAATAAACCATCAGCGATGAGCCATCAGCCAAAGGAGGTGATCGGTTACAGATCAATCTAATTGCAACCCGGATGGTTGGATGGACTGACTCTTTGAGGATCAGACTTTCCGACGAGGCAACTATATCTGACCGGAGGAGAAAATGAAAAAGACAATTACATTGATAGTGTTGGCGGCGCTTGCATTATCCGCATGCGCCACGCCCGCCCCTGTGCCGACGGAAGCGCCCAAAGCAACCGCCGCGCCCGTTGCGACGGAAGCGCCTAAGGCAACTGCCGCGCCGACCACAGCGGCACTTCGCACCAAAGCCAACCCCGGCGAAAAAATCACGCTCTATCATTATGGAGATGTGACCGGACCGTACGCCGCAATCACCACGCCGCTCGTCAGCGGGTTTGATGATGCGGTCAAAGCGTTGAACGCTAAAGGCGGCATTCGCGGCGCGCAGGTTGCCGTCGAATGGGCAGACACTGGCGGCAAGGTGGAAAACGCTATCTCGACCTACAATCGTTTCCGTGAGAAGAAACCGCCGATCCTTTTTATGTACGGTTCGACGGAAACCGAAGCCTTGAAGGATCGCCTGGCTGAGGACAAGATTCCCAATCTCACCTTTGGTGTTAGCGGTAAGGGATCGTACCCGCCGGGTTGGGTGTTTGGCGGAGTCCCCATTTATTCGGATCAGTTCGGTTTGTTCCTCGACTGGTTATCTGCAAACTGGGCAAAAGTCAAACCTGCCAAAGGACAGAATCTTGATGCGCCGCGAGTCGCTATTGTGACGTGGGATACCGCCTACGGGCGTGGCGCGCTGACTCCTGAAACCCAAGCCTACGCCGACAAGAAAGGCGTCAAGATCGTCAGTCAAGAATTTTTCGCGGTGGGCGCGCCGGATGTGACGACGCAAATTCTCGCTGCAAAGAAAGCCGGAGCAAACGTAATCTACACCAACACGCTCGCGCACGGTCCCGCGCAAATTCTCAAAGACTCGGTCTCGCTCGGCGTGCGCAGCGAATTCCTCATCGGCGGCAACAACTGGGCGCTGGATCTTTCAATGCTCGCGCTGGCGGGCGCCGCCTCCGAAGGTTTCTACGGACCTCTTCCCAACCTGTGGTGGGATGATGCAGACAATGTCGGCATCAAAGAGATCGAAGCGCAGTTCAAAGCAAACAGCCGCAAGCCGGCGGAGCACAGTGTGGGGTATCTCTTGACCTTTGGCATTGTGGACGCGACGCGCCAGCTGATGGAGAAAACGATTGATCGCGTTGGCTTTGACGCGCTGAGCGGGGCGACGCTCTACGAGACGATGCAGGGGACAGCAGAAATCAAAGCGATGGATGGCGTGATGGTCTTACAGTATGGCAAAGATGTGCGCGCCACTAACAAAGCGCGCATCATTCAAGTTCAGAAGGGAAAATTTGTCCCGCAAACTGACTGGATGATCGCGCCGGATTTGAGACCGAAGTAATAACAAGAAGTAGACAGGTAGACAAGGAAACAAGTAATAGGTTCCTGTCTACCTGCTACCTATCAACCTATCTACCTGTTTACCTGTCTACGTCTACTTGTTTACCTACCCACCTCTTCCCTGAATGTCATGCTGAAACTGAACAACATCGAAGTCGTTTATAGTGACGTAATACTCGTCCTGCGTGGCGTCTCGCTCCAGGTGGACGATGGCAAGATCGTCGCCTTGCTCGGAGCAAATGGCGCGGGCAAGACCACGACCCTCAAAGCAATCTCTGGTTTGCTCCGCACCGAATTAGGACAGGTCACACGCGGCTCAATCGAATTAGACGGGATGTGCATTGATCGGCTGGGACCCGAGGCAATCGTGCAGTCCGGCATCATTCAGGTGTTGGAGGGCCGCCGCCTGTTCGCTCACTTGAGTGTGGAAGAAAATTTAGTCGTCGGCGCGTTGGGACGTCGAGGTGGTGCGAACATCAAATCCGATTTGGAGACGGTCTATCACTATCTCCCGCGCTTGCGCGATCTGCGCGCGAGCACCAGCGGCTATCTGTCCGGCGGCGAACAGCAAATGTTGGTGATTGGACGGGCGCTCATGTCGCACCCTAAAATTATGCTACTCGACGAACCGTCGCTGGGTCTCGCGCCGTTGTTGGTGGAAGAAATTTTTGAGACCATCAAACGTATTAATCAGCAGGAGAAAACTTCTATCCTGTTGGTAGAGCAAATCGCGCAGGCAACACTGGACATTGCCGACTACGGTTATGTGATGGAGTTAGGGCGCGTTGTTCTCGATGGTCCCGCAGACAAACTGCGCGATAATGAAGACATCAAAGAGTTTTATCTGGGCTTGACGCAATTGGGCGAGCGCAAGAGCTATCGCGAGGTGAAACATTACAAGCGGCGCAAGCGATGGCTTGGATAGGAATCAGGCACACGCCACTTAGTAAATCGCGTCGCCGTGGGCGATGCACCAGCAAGGCGCCTACGGAAGTGATAGAATCTCTCACGCAACTGATAGTATCGTGACACGTACGTCTTGGAGATCGGCGAAAGCACATTGGAGATTCATCGCAATGTGATCGCCAAATAGATTGGAATGTAATGCCGACAACCGCCATGAAGCCCCAACCTAAATCAACTGCCACCCGCCGCGAGCGCGAGCGCGAAACGCGACGACAGTTGATCCTTGATACCGCTAAAGACGTTTTCGCTAAGCGCGGTTTCCTCAGCGCCACCATGGAAGAAATTGCCGAGCAGTGCGAGCTGGCGGTTGGCACGCTCTATCGTTACTTTCAAAGCAAAGAAGAGCTGTATGTGTCGTTGCTGTGCGAAGCGATGGAAATGTTTCATCAAGGCATTGAGACCGCGCGAAACAGTGGCGCTCCCCCCAACGAACAGCTGCGCGCCGTGTGGCAGTTCTTCTACGACTTCTATCGGGAGCAACCCGAGTATTATCGCGCCCTCATGTTCTTGCACAACGAAGGTTTGCGCGACACCATCTCGCCGGACGTGATCAAAGAGATCAACCGCCGCGCCGGAAAGAACTTTCGATTAGTCGCCGAGATCGTGCAAGCCGGAGTAGAGACAGGTGTTTATCGCCCCGATCTTGACACGCGAGGCGTCGTGGACGTGCTGTGGTCGCTGCTGATGGGATTAGTACAGCTCATCGAAACCCGCCGCAACCTCGATGCCCCGGCTGGTATGCTGGAAACATTGCACCGCGAATCGTTTGAGTGGTTGGAATGCGGGCTGAGGCGGTAATTTGCGCCCGTTGAAAAAACCCGCAGAACGATCTACTGGATAATTCTCGCCGTGCTTGGAGACCCCAAGCACGTTTCTTTTAAAAAACAACGGTTTGCCCGACAGGGGCAAACTCACCAAAAGTTGAGGACGCGCCCTTAAGCGATATGAGATCGATCATAGTCGTTATCTTGTCTTTCGCTTTATAATTAATAGACCTCTTGCATAAGTGCGCCATAATAGACGCATGAGATACGAAACAGTCAAAACCCTAAAAGATGCGGATTTCAAAAGGTCAACAGGTGTCCAACGAGCAACCTTTGAAAAAATGTTGGCGGTCATCCAAAAAGGATTACGCGATTTTGGTAGACCCGCGACGCTATCCCGTGCCGACCAATTATTGTTAACCTTGATGTACTGGCGCGAATACCGCACCGAATTTCATATTGGGCTGACCTATGGGGTCAGCGAATCGACCGTCTGTCGGACGATTCGGAAAATTGAAAATGTCTTGATACGCTCTGGGCAGTTTCGCCTACCCGGAAAAAAAGCCCTGCAGTCCAGCGATACACTGATTGAAGTGGTGCTGCTCGATGCCACCGAACAGCCTATCGAGCGTCCGAAAAAAAACAAAAACAGCACTATAGTGGCAAAAAGAAGCGGCACACCCAAAAAGCGCAGGTCATCGTGAACCAACACACCCATCAAATCATTGCGACGGCTTTTGCTCAGGGGGCGACGCATGATTTTCAGTTATTCAAGAACAGCCGCAACCTCCTCGCCAAGCACATTAGCGTTTTAGCCGATGCCGGTTATCAAGGTTTAGCAAGACTCCACATGAATAGCCACACCCCAGCCAAAAAATCAAAGTTGCGTCCGCTGACTGCTGAACAAAAGGCAGACAATCGCGCGTTATCCCAAAAGCGCATTTTGGCAGAGCATGTGATTCGCTCGTTGAAAATATTTCGCATCTTGAGTGAACGTTACCGCAATCGACGGAAGCGTTTGGCCCTTCGCTTCAACCTGATTGCGGCGATTTACAATAGCGAGATCAAAACTGCCGAATAGATTACTTATGCAAGAG
>Ga0172368_10007515_pt1 | contig 11368 bp, 12 predicted proteins | sample Lak11m_FD_114540 | JGI IMG/M metagenome (GOLD analysis project Ga0172368, IMG submission 114540) | Freshwater microbial communities from Kabuno Bay, South-Kivu, Congo - kab_022012_11m | ecosystem: Environmental > Aquatic > Freshwater > Lake | place: Democratic Republic of the Congo: South-Kivu...
AGGTGGTAGTCTATGTTTGCCGGATAAACCGTAAGAGTTTTAGCCTACCTTTCTCAGCCTACGTTCAACAATTCTGTTGAAGCACCTTTTATGTATCGGGTGCAGTTATCCTATATACGAGAGGATGAATCCACTCTTACCGGGATTTTCAGGTTCAAACTGTAAAGTCTTGCTGCTCCTTTAAGACTAAGATCAAGAAAATATGTGCCATCAGGCGTATTGTTTTTCACCTGTATCGAAAATGGCAGATCAATAGAATCTCCGGGACCCACAATGCCTGCCTGGTAATAAGGAACACTGAGGACTTCGATGAATTCATTTCCTTGAAGTTCGGCAGACTGTATCTGGGCGTTCATGCTGTAATCCTTATCATCGATCTTGATCGTATATTCGGATGCGCTGTTTTTAAATGTAAGTGTCACAGTTCCCGCATCATTTTTCATGAGCACTTCAGGATACAATGTGGTTTTTTCAAGCCTGACAGTGCCTCTTGCATTTACGACATCGCTTCCGATTTCTACATCAAATTCCCTCTTTGTAAAACCATTATCCAGAATTCTATATCCGATTTCAAGGATATTTGTGCCCACAAAAGCATTCTTATCAACATGCACAGTATATTTATATATAAATTCATCATTTTTCCGTATCGTCCCAGGATTCCTTATGGCGCTTTCACCTGGTTTAATGGTAAAGGGATACTTTGGCAGGAATTCAATCGTAGCTCCTGTCACATCGTTCTCGCCAACGTTCCTGACCTGCACCCATATACTGAAATCAGTGTCGGGATCAACAGGATACGGATCGTATTTTATGAGATTGATATTAAGTGAATTCTCACCGATATTAGCCTGCGAGATTCCTGCAAAGAATATTATGATGATTGCCGCTATCAATAATCTAGCTCTGGCGTACATATTTTATTAACTCCTGTATTGTTGGTTTTTTCCCGTACATCAGCAGGCTTGCCCTGAAAATACGTACAGACAGTTCCATAATAAAGTAAGCAGAAACCACAAGTAAAATAAGGCTGATCATTAATTCGTATAAGGGCACCTCTGTTAATGAGAGGCGCATTATCATCGCCGTGGGCGATGTCAGCGGAAAAATACTCAATGCTCTGGCAAGTACGTCATTGGGGCTTGTTATTATGAATTGCGCGAACATAAGGGGGAAAGCCCCGGCGAGTGAAAATATCCCTGCTATCTGCTGCCCTTCCCGCGATGTCGTAGAAACTGCGCCAACGCCTGCCATAATGCTTGCAAAGATAAGGTAGCCCAGTGCGAAATAGAACATTGCGTAAACCAGCAGGGAAATTGAAATGTGGATCTGTGAAACGACCAATAACAAAATAACCGGATTTATTAATATTAACGAGGATGCGACTACCAGCCACATGGATATCTGGGTGAGTCCCAGTGCACCGAGGCCAATGATCTTGCCCTGGAGCAGTTCTTTATGTGAAACTGATGACAGGATAACCTCTATTATCCTGTTCTCTTTTTCTTCAACTACTCCCTGGAGGAGAAAACCCGAAGAAGTAAATATAGAGAGAGTAAAAAGCAGCGAAAAAACAATAGGCACTAAAAGGATCGTAATTCCATTATCTTCATTTGTTAAACCCTTATCATTGAGGGTATAATATTCGCCTATTATTGGTTTATTGATCCTCTGGATTATTTCAGGTGGCTCATTTTTCAGGAGATTGGCAAGAAGAAAGGTCCTGATCTGCTCCTCGATCTTCAAATTATCGGCAAAGTTTTTCTTTGAAGAATAAATGAGAATTCTTCCGGTCGCTGTATAATTTTCAGGTATGACAAAGTAATTCGTGAGCTTATTATCAAGAAGGTCTTTCCTTGCCATTTCCTCATTCGTATATTTTGTGAAATTTGTGGTCTCAAATTGCCCTGTCCTGTCAATATATCCTATTTTATACCCAACATCATGAGAGCCAATCCCCATGAAAAGAAAAGAAATACCCATTGTTGCAAACATGAACAGTGGGATCCCAAAGGTCACGAAAAGAAATTCTTTTCGCTTGATATTGGTCAGGTATTCATGTTTGGCGATCGTTGCCCATTTGCTCATGTTCCCTCCACGACCTCAATAAATATTTCATTAAGTGAAGGCATTGATATCTCGAATTTATTGACCCGCACCATCGCAGCCAGTATCTTCAGGATTTCGCGGGGATCCGCACCCTGATCAAGTATTAATTCTGCATAATTACCGGAATTGTTTATTTTCCTGACTCCGGGGATGTTAGTCAACTCACCTTCAAACTCAAGTAAAACAGTGTTTTTCCCATAACGTGACCTTATTTCATCAACGCTGCCGTATAGAACACCTTTTCCTTTATGGATCATAAATATCCTGTCGCACATCCGTTCCACCTGGTCCATCATGTGAGTGCTTATCAGGATGGTTTTTCCCTCATTGCCAAGTTCAATTATCAAGTCCTTCACCAGTTTCATATTGACAGGATCAAGACCGCTATAAGGCTCATCAAGGATTATGAACTCTGGATCGTGGATCAGCGCCGCTATCAGCTGGATCTTTTGCTGCATCCCTTTGCTGAGTTCTGATATCTTTTTATCTTTATGGGGAAACATTCCCATCTTATCAAGAAACATTAAGGCCCTCTCTTTAGATTTCATATCCTTCAAAGCTCCAAGATACAGTAATGTTTCCATGACAGTAAGTTTTTTATAAAGGCCTCTTTCTTCAGGAAGATATCCGATCTTATTTTTCAGTTCGCCTGAAAGCGTATCGTTCAATATCCGTATCTCTCCCGAATCTGGTCTTATAATATCAAGCAGCATCCTTATTATCGTTGTTTTACCAGCCCCGTTCGGGCCGATCAGGCCGAAAACCTCACCTTTTGAGATATCGAAAGATATATCTTTGACAACACTTTGCCCGTTATAGGATTTTGATAAGTGTGAAACTTCAACTGATCTTTCCATCTGGATCTCCATTCTCAATTCTCCCATCCTTTAACCGGATAATCCTTTCGCAATTATCCGCAAGCTTCTGGTCATGTGTCACCATAAGAATCGTTTTTCCATTATCATGGAGTTTATCAAATATTTGCATTATTTCCTTGCCGGTCTTTGAATCAAGGTTCCCCGTGGGCTCATCTGCCAGAATGATATCGGGCTCATTTGCAAGCGCCCTTGCTATTGCAACCCTCTGCCGCTGCCCGCCTGACAGTTCCGCCGGTTTGTGATGAGCCCTGTCCTTAAGACCAAGCATTTCAAGAAGCTGGGCCGCTCTTTTTTTCCTTGAATTTCCCGGCACATCCTGATATACCATGGGCATTTCCACGTTTTTTTGCGCCGTCAATCGTGTTATCAGATTAAAAGTCTGGAAGACAAACCCTATCTTTTTTCCCCTGATTCGGGCAAGTTCAATATCACTAAGCCTTGAAATATCCATGCTTCCTATAATGATCCTGCCGGACGTGGGTTTATCCAGGCAACCGATAAGGTTCATGAGTGTGCTTTTACCGCTTCCTGATGGCCCCATGATTGCAGCGAACTCGCCTTCATTTATGGTGAGGTTTATGCCATTCAATACCGGAACAATGAGTTTTCCGAGAGAGTATGATTTGGAAACATCTTCAATTTCCAATACTGCCTTCATATTATTCCAAATCCCCGAAGAGCAAGTATCATAGAGATCATGCTGAAAGCAATTGGAATTGAGGCTATTATTGCAGAAGCATTATGAGAGATATTATGGGCGGTCCTGATCCCATAGAACAGGATAAGTGTAGACCATGCCTGGAGTATTATGCTCACAAGTTCCGATGAAAGAAAAATGGGGCTGCCATACAATTCTTTTAAGGCGCCTGGATTTGCCGGGGAAAAATTAATTGTCTGTGGTTCTATCATCAAAAATATCCCTATGCTAAATAAACCGGCAAGCATCATTGGAAGCATACTATATCCAGTAATGGTTATAACCTGGGGATAAAACCTGCCCTCTCCTCCTATTGCCATGGATAGCAAATGGACAACTCCCGCAATTATGAACCACGTCAAAAAGGGGGTGATCAATGAGAATACGATCGTGGAAATTGTCATTATAGATTGCATCGATGATGGCATATTTGGAATACCTTCGAAAACCATCGTTATTTTATATGATTGCAGATATGCAGCTATCGAAATAAGCGCGGCATATATGCCCACGATCATCACAGCCTCTTCGATCATGGGCTCCTGGGCTATGTTTTTCATCGTATTTTTCGGTTCTGATATAGTCCCTTTTATCCTTTCAATAAAACTCATTATTATCTCCAACTTATTTTTATGTTTAATGAATGATTCCATTAAGCATTAATTTCCAGTCTCACCTGCTCTCCACACTTGTACAACTTTCCTTTCATCAGGGTCAACGAGCGCCGATATTCCTTTCCATGTCACACTCAACAATGTTTTGGGGGCATAGAACTTTTCGGATGTCTTTGGCAATATCCTTTTGACAGAAGGCTCTCCTGAATTTCGAACAGATGATGCAAAGTCTTTATCTTTAAGTGCTATCCCGATGGCTTCGTTCCTGAACATCTGAGGTACAGCTTCAAGAAGATAACCTGTTAGAAATAATTCATTATTTTGATATGTATAATCGTAGATATCGAGTTTTTCCGAATCAACGGCCTTAGCTGTCACGGATAGGCGCACCTCATTTGCGTCGCCTTTTGAGCTGATATTCACAATATCATATTCGGTCTTATAGGGGACAATTTCTAACCATAATAATTGTTCAATATTCCGGGCATTATCAGGTTTTTCTCCCAACCATTGGACATTATGAGCCCATACCGGTCTTGCGCCTGATTTTTCCTGGTCAAGAGCAAGTCCGATGCCAAGCCCTACAATGAGCAAAATTATGGTAATTATTGTTTTTTTATCCATTTCTTACCTCCGAAAATTTTTTCATATCCGGATTATCTTCCAGCCTTCTTTACACCAAATATCTGCTTTATAAGAAGCATGAAGACAGAGATGATGAATGGAACAGGTTCATAATTTTTTCGCATGCTTTCATTTAGTTAAATAGGAGAGTTACTCTCCTATTAATATTGAATATTCAAAACTTTCTGTGTTCTTTGGCAGGACTTTCAGTTTCCATTCACCCGGAGAACCGCTTACTTTAAATGTTTCAATAAGCTGGACTCCATTTTCCTGGTATATGCCTTTGCTGTCAAGTTCCCAAGGCGGAATTTGACCACCCATGTTAACTGCACCTTTTATAACAGTCTTTGTGGCTGTGACGTCCGCTTTTCCTGATGGGCCTACAAGGGTTGTTTCAAATGAAGGTTCTTTTCTGTTTGCCCCCGTGGCCTGGCTATATGGATAATTATAGTTGGTGCCGGAGCTGATCTCAATGGTAATAGGTGCAGCCTCTTTCAGGTTGAAAACCTTTTCAAAAGCTTCTGCTGGTTGTGTCCAGACGTTGAAATTCATTTGTACCGTTCCTTCCCACACCTGAATTGATGAGTCATCGATATTCAGGTTGATACCACCATTGTAAGCGCCTTTCGCTTCGGGGGGTACTTTTACATGCAATTTTATAATTTCCGTGGCTCCTGCGGGAACATTGGGGGGCGATGTTATTGTTATTGCATCATCCGTAAAAGCTGCTGTCATCTGCCCATAGGGCCCCCCATAGTACCTGTTGTTGTCACTGCTCATCTTGGGGTCGATATTTATTGGTTCTTTCCCTACGTTCTTGAGTTTTATCTCGTAATCATATTCCTTTCCCGCTTCAAGCATATCGTTTATATATGGCGTCATTATCTGGATCTTTGGGGTTGTCCAGACGTCAAGAGAAACCTGTAATGCATGAATATAATTAGGGAACGGCGATGGATAAGGCGTTGGCATTGTTTCATTGGTAAATGCTATCTGTAAACCTGAATTGCCTATAGAAGCGTCCGCTGGCACAGTAACTTTAATTGTGAATTTCTGGCTGCCTCCAGCGGGTATTTCTACGCTTTCCGGGGTGACTTTGAACCACGCCGGATCCACATTATATCCGCCGTATGGTGCAATTACTGTATTGGGTTTGACGCTCAACGCTGTTTTCTCTTTGTTCTTGAGAGTGACCGTCATTTCTTTGCTCTCTCCCGGCTGCAGCATGAAATTGATATAAGGGGGAGAAATTTCAAGTTTTGTGAAATTTATTGCCTGTTCTGGTAAAGGCATACCATCTGTATTCATTATTGGTTGCACAATAACCTGTTCGCTTGAAGCGATTCCTGCAGACATGGCAAGTATCAGCATAAAAGCCAGGATTTCTGTAAATTTATTCATATCTTATTAACCTCCGTCTTAAAATTATTTTAAATTTGTCTAAAAATAGACAAGATTACTTCTAAATAGAAATGGCTTGTAATAAATCTTATGGTTGGAATGGAAATTAGAATCAAATATAGGATATCCCCGGTTTTTTGAGCCTATTAAGCTGGAAACATTATGCGCGAAAAGTCTTTGAAATACAACAGCCATGCCGAAGGTTTTTGTAAAATGGCTTTTTGTGGGGCAGGTCCCTTAATGTATTCATCAAACGTAAAAATGCATTCATGGGAGAGCCGACCGCTATCAAGTTTGCGACAGGCACCGAAATGGTCGATTTCACCTGTTTATTGGAGTTTTAGCGGGAATTTGACAAATTCCCCTCAAAGCAGACATCGCAACGATAAAATGTATATGGTAAAGATCATATCTCAAAAGGGATTTTCTCAAAATTACCATTTTTCAGGTTTTTAAACTCAACTCCATGCTCAACACCTGAGATCTCAACATCATCAAACTCGCCTGCACCGCATAATACATCCTGTTCAGGGTGCGTTCCTGGCTTGATTTTACAACTAAGGTGCATCCTGTTTCCTGCTGAAACTACGATCTTGAGGCGTTTTGATGCTGGATGCTTCTTCGGGAGGGCGATAAAAGGTGAACCCACTTCACGGATCATATATAATACGCATTTTAAGCCATTTATAATGTTCCTGTCAACCCCGAAACCCGAAGCAACCAACAAGTCCTCTGGTTCAAGAGACAGAATTATTTCCTCGTTATCCGTTTCAAGGAAAAATTGCTTATTTTCTCCAACCTTGACAATACCAAGAGTACCCTCTTTTCCCCGGACGAGGAGTAATTCATCACTATTTAATTGGATCATTATTCATTGTTAATAAGGGCTACTTTTTTCGACATGCAAGATGGGCAGACCACTTTTTTTCCTATGCCCTTGAACTCATTTTTGCAATCATCACATTTATACAATTTTGATTCAAATTGCGGTATCTCCATAGTTCCGAATGTATCACCGACACTGCACATGCTTTTCACCTCCGTTATAATCGTTCATGTTTAATCCTGTTCTTATATTAACCTTATGGAAGGCATTTCTTAATATATTGGGTGTATACGGCTTGATCCACAGTTTTTCCTGCCCAGAACTTTATAAGTTCCCCTTTATTGATCATAGCAGTAAGAGGAAGTTTTTTTTCTTCCGCATCTTCATGGAAGATTATCTGGTAAAGCGCGCCTTCGGGCCTGTCCTCAACGACCTCAAATATTTCTATCTTGTTACCGTATTTTTTTTCTATCGCATGGATATTCTGTTCATTGCCTTCGCATATCTTGCATTTATCTTCACGCATCCTATCACGCCTGATATTCAGGAAAACCGGTTTTTCAATTTCATTTATCCTTTCAATGACCTTCGATATCCGGACATATTTTTCATCCACGAACTGGTCAATAAAATCTTTGAAATCTCTTCTTGTCTTATCTACTGTCATTGAATTTTTTCTTGCCAGGGCTTCAATGAATCTCTGTTTGAAAGATTCTTTATGTTCAGATAGAAGTTGTGTTAGTTTCATCTTGTCTTTGAAATTGATCAGGTTTCAATAAGGATGATTTCCATAGTCAAACGAATATAGTAAAAGAAAAAGTAGGCAACGCCTACTTCTTATTTGCGGCCGGAGCCTTTACAGCCTCTTTAGCTGGCGCTTTTGCTGTCGGGGTCTTTGGCGCCTCAGCCTTAGGTGCCGGTGTTGCCGGAGCCTTTGGCGCCTCAGCCTTAGGTGCCGATGTTGCCGGAGCCTTTGGAGCTTCAGTCTTAGGTGCTGAGGCTGCCGGTGCTTTTGGCGCTTCAGTCTTAGGGGCTGAGGCTGCTGCTTTTGGCTCTTCCTTCTTTGGTTCTGCGGGTGGTTTTGGCGGGATCGTCTGCGTCCTGAATAGGTCGCTTATGGATTCCTTTGGAGCGCCTGGTGCAGGTGGCTTGACATCCGTGCTCAATCCCATGAGATTGGCCGTGAGCACTACAAGGTCGTCCACGCTCATATCCAGTTTGAGGTCATCCCTGCCGTCAAGCAGGTTGCGCCTGCAGAATGGGCATGTGCTTATCAATGCTTCTGCGCCTGTTTCCTTGGCATCGTTCATTCTACCTTTGGCCACGCCAAGAGCAAGGTCAGGAATACCTGCTTTTACGCCTCCGCCAGCGCCACAACACCGCTGCTCTTTGCGATTGCGTTTCATTTCAACAAGTTTGATGCCTGGCATGCTCTTTATGACTTTCCTGGGTTCTTCGAAAACGCCAACGTGTCTTCCAAGATGGCAAGGGTCATGATAGGTCACGGTCTTGTTGAGGCTTTTTTCCCACTTTATCTTCCCGGCGTCAAGCTGCTCTGCAAGGAACTGGGACATGTGAATTGCTTCAAATGGCAACGCTTTTCCATATGCACGCGGCCAGTCGATCTTCGCGGCCCTGAAACATCCTGCGCATGCAAATATTACTCTCTTTGCGCCTCTTGCTTTGAGCGCCTCTACATTGTGAATGGCGGCCTTCTTTGGCGTATCGTTTATGTGCTGCTGCCCTGTTCTTATGAGAGCCGACCCGCAGCACCATTCTTCTTCGCCAAGCGCCATGAAGGGAACGTTCAGTTTATTCAATATCCTGGCTGTGCTCACGCCCAGAACCTGCTGGTTGTATCCTGCTGTGCATCCAATGAAGTATGCTATATCGGATTTTTCTGCTATCTTGATATCAGGTGTCATCCAGGCAAGACGGTCTTTCTGTTGCTTCATGTAAGGGTTATGGCCTTCTTCTATGAGTTTGGGGAAAAGGCTCTGTTTGCCATAGGGGCCCGTTCCGTATTTAACAAGGTTCGCTCTTGTTGATTCCCAGAGTTCGATCGTATTGATGCCGGCGGGACATACTGTTCCGCACATGCCGCATGTCGTACAATTATAAAGATCATCTGTGAATTTTTTTATCTCTTCCTGGGGTATCTTTTCAGGTCCAAAGAGTCTTGCCTTAAGGCCATAACTCTTGGTCATAAAATCCCGCCATCTCAGGATCTTATCCCTTGGTTCAATGTCCTGGTTCTTATCTCTTGCATCATACGTTGGGCAGTACTTGACGCATTCTCCGCACCGGGTACATGCATCAAATTCCATTAACTGGGCAGCGCTGAAATTAACTGTATTTATTGAGGGTTTTTCTTTTGCCATGTTACTCGCCTCCGTGATTCACAAGGATAGTCAACGGCGCTGTTATCATATGGAAATACTTGCTGAATGGCAAATAAGCGACACAGAAAAGCAATGTAAAAACTTCATGGAACATTACAGTTGCGTTATCAAAAAATCCCGGAGCTGTGGCCATATAGGATGAAATGAGTTCCCTTTGGACCCCGGCACTGATGCGAATATCCTGCGCATAAAAGCCTGTGACCACCACAATTAGCAAACCAATGATCAATATCCAGTCAATATCCGCATTTCTTGCCTGAACATCTTTGCCTTTTGAAAGAAGTCTTCTGGCTATTGCTATAATAATACCCGCAACAAGCATGTATCCAAAGATGTTATTTGGCAGTTCAAGAGATTTCCATGCACCTACAAAGTAAGTATAGTCCTGGTTGAGCAGGAAAGGCCCGGCAAACTCAGCGGCCGCCGCAACGATTGTCAATATCAATAACCCGATCCAGCCCCAGAATATCAAAATATGCATCAGCCATTCAAGTTTCCGGCGCCTGAATGTTCTTCGCTGGAACAGCACATCCAGGACCAAAACTTCAAGGGCATGACCTATGCCTTTTGAAAAGATAGAACTGATTATCAATGAGAGTGCGCCCCAGGCGCCGATGGGTTTTGTTGCTCCTTCCGGGATGCCTCGTCCCCATTTGTCTAATTGTATATACATTCCTGCAAGGAACAGAATTATGGATATTATCGCTGTAATAACCATTATTCTCCAATCTATGAATAGTGTATCAAATACTGTTTTGCCTAATATTGTAAGGCCTTCTGTCGCCATATTATCCTCCTATATGCCTGTGACGGCTTTCATTCCCCTAAGAATCGATGTCATATTAAGCTTTCGATATTGGAAGCTTTTTGATATCTTCATTTTTCTGACATAAGACAATTAAATTCAAGATAATAATATGTGTATATGAGTATTTTTCAATAATTTTTACAACTTTTTGAACGTAGTGTATTTTCCCCGCCCGCCCCAATCTAAAATGGCCTTCCCGGCAAGAAAGCGATGCCTCACGCATATCCCTGTTTTTTATAATCATTCTTCATTTCCTGGTTCTCCCGGAATTTTTAAGTTCTGCAACATACAATCATTTTTTTATCAGATTTAACATTTCATAATCAATTTGGACTAATATAAGACTTGATTATACCTTTAAAAACTAAAATAAACCAAAAAAACTGTAGATTTATTTAAATCAATAGGGAGTTCTTAGATATATTGGGATGTCTCGAAACATCTACAGTTTAACAATTAAAACAGGGACGTGAAAAAATGAACCAAAAAACAACATATGGACTTCTATTATTGACCGGAATTGCCCTATTGATCGCACCGCAAGTTGCCAGGTCAGGTTTAATGACGCAAGCACTACCATTAGTCCTCTATTTAATTCCGGGTGTATGGCTTACATTATTAATTAAAAACATATCAACTCCGGGCTAAAAGCCATAATTCCATCAATCAGTTTCTATTTTTCAAAAATTTTTATGTTATTTATATTTTCTTTTAGAAGGCTTTAATCCTTTTTGCTTTATTGAGCTTCAGTGAGTTTGCTTATTTCGTGGTTCAGCTTACAGGTATGACCTCCGTTTTTCGGACAAAAATTGCCGCTATTATTATGATTTCCGAATAAAATCATCAAAAGTTGCTGATTTCTGAACTAATATATGTATTGAGTTATAAGTTTCAGTAAATGAGGTATTATTGGAATTTTCAAAAGTATATGAAATGAATATTGGTGAAAAGAGGAAGTTGAGTGAGATCCCTGATAAGGTGATGAAATTAGCAGAATTGTTAGAATTGA
>Ga0172368_10007517_pt1 | contig 11366 bp, 9 predicted proteins | sample Lak11m_FD_114540 | JGI IMG/M metagenome (GOLD analysis project Ga0172368, IMG submission 114540) | Freshwater microbial communities from Kabuno Bay, South-Kivu, Congo - kab_022012_11m | ecosystem: Environmental > Aquatic > Freshwater > Lake | place: Democratic Republic of the Congo: South-Kivu...
GACAGCATGCACAAAAATAACCATTAGTGCGGTAAAATCACCTCGTTATAAAATTAACTCATTATAAATCAATACGTTACAGCATTCGTTTTTTTTGTCGCTCATGAGTGTAACAAGTCAGGATGCAAACCGGTTTGACGTCGGTATTTTTGTTTCATACACAAGCGTCGAAACAGATGTCGCCTCGTCATCACCACGAGAAACATGTTATACTTTAACTTTTATCACAACCTTTGTAACGGAAGTTTTTTCATTTAAAAGAATTCCCGGTTTGTGAACTTCGTGCGGAAAAATTATGACGAACTCTTTTTCATTCAACTTAAAAGAGTTACCGCCGCCGGAAAAGAATTGAACATCTTTTGCATCATCATATTCTGTTGCGGGAATGAAGCGCTCAATCTGTTCAATTCCTACTTGCTCAAAACCGGAAGCAAGAAATTGAATGTCAATATATTTTCTGTGCGCTTCCCATTTTAATTCATCGGCATTATGTGTATCGTAGCGGTTTACAATCGCAAAAGCGTTTTCTCCATCAAGTTCATATTTGCCGTTTGCGAGTTGTGAAAAATCTGTCCGCTGTAAATACTCAAGTGCAAATTGAAAATGTTTGTGCGAGCTAAAATATGTTGCGGCGTTTTTAATATTATCCGCTATCATTCGTCATCTGCTTTCACTTTAAAACCTTTCTTCATCCAGTTTTTTGCAAGGATCAATCCGATTGGTGAAACAATGGCTATCAACGCATAAACCATCCACATAAATTGTGTATTCATCTGCGCAGGCAGTGTATCTATCGGACAGTAGTGCATCAGAAACCAACCGGAATAAAATCCGGTAATCACTTTTGTTAGGAACCACGGAAACTGTCCTACTCCCATATACAATCCGGTCATTCCTTTTGGCGCAACTTCCGCAATCCACTGTAAAAAGCGAGGCTGCCACATCGCTTCGCCAATCGTCATCAATAAAATGTAAAGGAGAAAGAGATATGCGTTTGGACCGATCGCCAATAAAAAAGTAGGAAGCGCCATAACCGTGGTGCCGAGAATCATCATGCGGTAAACATCAACGCGTGCTGTTAGTCCGGCAACAAGCGGCGCAAGGATGAAAATTAAAATCGGATTCAAGTTAGAAAATATTTCAAAATAATTTCCGACGAACGACCCGGCGAATGCGCGGTCGAGGTAGTAAGGAATCGTAAGCCAGTTATGCGCGAAGAGCGTTTGCACGGGAATCAAAATAAAAATAAAATAGGAAAACCGTTTATCGCGGAACGGATGCAGCGGCCGCTGCCGCAGGTATTCAACAATAGCCAGCACAAACGCGATTGCCGCAAGAAGCGAATAGAGATCAAGCGTTAGGCGAAATGCGATAAGATTAATTGTAAAGTGAAAATTAAATGCGATGTTGAACACCGCTTCGGAGAGAAGAAAGAAAAGGAGCGCCGAAAGTGCGTACGCGATTGCTTTTGTATTGTTAATTTTTTGTGCAGACTTCTTCTCTTCATCCGCATCAATTGAAGCATTGCCGGTTTCCGCCAGTACGCTTGCTACCGCTGCCGCATCATTTTTTTTGGTGAGAATAACGAGCGAAACGATGAGCGCCGATGCGGTAAGTGCAACATAAACCCAGTACACGGCGGTTAATCCGTTTGGGGGAAAAATATTTTCGAAACTCTGACGAGTGAATGAAGAAATAAATCCCGAAAGAAAAGCGCCGAGATTCATAAATCCGTAAATAGCGCCGTAAGCCATCGCCGCAGTTTTCGGCGTGGTGTAGCGTTTAACTCCGGCGTACGCGGCAGGCTGGTACAAGCCATACGCGAGAACCATAATGAGCAATCCGAAGGTCATTAAAAAAAACATCGGCGACCATAATCCGGAACCGAGAGGAAGCGAGCCGGAAAGCGCAACTAAAAATCTCCCGACTAAAAAAAAGATGAACGACAGTGCAAGCGATTTTCTCACTCCGATTTTATCCGAAACACCGCCGAGTACCAGCATCGAAAAAGTGATGCCTCCGGTAACAAAGCTGTAAATCAATCCGGCTTGCGCATCATTTACGGAAAGATTTTCTGAAGAATATTTTCCGAGGATTGTGAGAATTCCAAAATAAACCAACCCTTCAATTATATAAGGAACATTCACTCCCCAGAGAGCTTTCGGCGCTTTGAAAAAAGCGATCACGGTTTCGTTCAATTCCTTAAAAGCATCCGCAATAATCTCCGAAAAATTTTTTACGTCGGGCTGTTTTTTCTCTTCTTCCATTAGATCCCTTTACTGTTTGTTCTCATTTGTTGTTTCCACTACCATGCAAATAATTCTTAATCTTAATCCTAATCTTAATCCTAATCTTAATCCTTTCCTTACTCCTTCACCCATCAACATTGAGTTGAAAGAGAATACAATCACGATTAAGCGAACTTCGCATCCCGCTTACCGAATAATTGAATAACTCACCTTACGCATAATTGTAGAGCGAATTCGTCGTCGGCGAACCGTTTCGCTCGAAAATAGATATTTTGAAAACAAAACGCGTGGGCGATTCTGAGAATCGCCCCACAATTGTGTAAGGTGAGTGAATAACAATTTCGTATTGAAAAATAGGAAGGAAGTTTGATAAAATTGATAAGGGAATTCAGCTTGAGGCATTTTTTTTATAAAGAATTTGCCGGCAGGCTTGCGGTAAAACTTTAAGAGAAAAAATATTTTACTCGTCTCCCAAAACAAATTCTTTTTCAGCAGTAGCAGTTTGAGCGGAGTTGTTGTCTTTTACGTTTATTACAAGTTTGTACTTTCCCTTTGCAAAAGTTGAATCAAGTTCAAATTGAATGTTGAGCTGCTGGTCTGTAAGTTTTTCTTTTTCTTTTGCGATCATGATGTCGGAAAATTTATTTGCAGCAAGTGAGCCGTCGGGTTTCTGCAGATCTACATTGTAGCTAATCTCGGAGTTGAATAATCCGTCGGTTTCATTTTGCTGAAATCCTTTTACTATCACGGAAGCATTTACTTCCCAGGAGCCGTCGCCCATATCAAATGCGGCTGCTTCGGGGTTAACCGCTTGTAATTTTGTTTCTTCTTTTTTACTGCAGCCGGTAATCAGAAGAAATGAAAAAATTAAAATTGATAAATACTTCATCGTAGTCCTCTTTAAAACATTGAGATTTCGCGCCTTTGCGAGAAACAATTTCACGCAAAGGCACAAAGTCGCTAAAAAAAATTATCCGTTCTTGGATTTAAATTCATTCATAAATTGCACAAGCGCTTCGGCGCCCTTAAGCGGGAAGGCATTGTAAACAGAGGCGCGGATTCCGCCAACCGAGCGATGACCTTTCAAACCGATGAAATGGGCTTTGGTTGCTTCATCTATAAATTTCTTTTCAAGTTCTTCGCTTGGCAAACGCCAGGTAATATTCATTAATGAACGGCTATCTTCTACAGCGTGTCCTTTATAAAAACCGCCGCTGTTGTCAATTGCGGAATAAATCAATCCGGCTTTGGCAAGATTGGTTTTGTACATCGTATCAAGTCCGCCGTTCTTCAACAAATATTTTGTAACAAGCGCAATAATGTAAATACCAAAAACATTCGGCGTATTGTAGAGTGAATCGTTTTCAGCGTGTGTTTTGTAGTTCAACATGGTGTGGAGCGAATCCTGGCTTCTTTCCAATAAATCTTTTCTAAGGATTGTAAGCACAACGCCCGATGGTCCGATATTTTTTTGCGCGCCTGCGTAGATCATTCCATATTTACTTACATCAACTTTTTTGTGAAAAATATCCGACGAAGCGTCGCAGACGAGCGGCACGTTTCCAACTTCCGGTTCGCTTTTCCATTCTGTTCCGAAAATAGTATTGTTTGAAGTGTAATGGACATACGCGGCATCGGCATCAAGCTTAAGTTCTTCTTGTTTCGGAATGCGTTTAAAATTCTCCGCTTCTGTTGAAGCCGCAATATTAACCGTTCCAACGCGCTTTGCTTCTTTAACCGCTTTTTTAGACCACGTGCCGGTAACAATATAATCAGCTTTATTTTTCGGAGGCATTAAATTGATCGGCACCATCGAAAATTGCAAGCTTGCGCCGCCTTGTAAAAATAAAATTTGATAATCGTCGCTGATATTTAATAATTGTTTCACTCCGTTTTTTGCGTCGGCTAAAATTGCGTCAAATGTTTTTGAGCGATGGCTAATCTCTAAGATTGACATGCCAACGCCCGGCAGCGAGAATAATTGTTCTTGCGCTTCTTTTAATACTTCTTCAGGGAGAATTGCCGGACCGGCATTTAAATTATATACACGATTTTCCATGACTGGTTCCTTTTTGTAAAATTGAGAAATTACTCAATCAAATTTACGAGAAATAATCAACACTCTCAATTACCTTTTTGAGGCGGATTGAGTTGTGCGTCTTTCGCTTTGGGAAGAGAAATTGAGATGGTGGTTCCAACGCCGACACTGCTTTTAATTACAATAGTGCCGCCGTTTATTTCGGCTAATTCTTTACAGAGGAGCAAACCTAATCCGGTTCCGGTTTCATCTGCGGTTCCCCGCGTGGTGTGTCTCGTTTCAATATTGAAAATTTTCGATAAAAGATCCGGGTCAATACCAATGCCGTTATCTCTAATGTTAATGGTAACCATCTCTTCCGTTTCTCTGGCAGAAATAAATATTACACCGTTCTGATTTGTAAATTTAACGGCATTTGAAACCACATTTTGCATGATCGATCTGAAACTGTAATTGTCGGTAAAAACAAATAACGGAATCTCAATATTGTTGGTGAGCGTAATTTGTTTGGCTTCGGCATTGGGCTTAAGCAGCGTAAGAATTTCGGGTACGTCGGTTTTCAAATTTATTACAATCGGATTTAATTCAATCCTTCCGGTTTGAATGCGCGACCAGTCCAGCAAATTTTCAATCAACGTGTACACGCGCGTAATGAGATTTTTCAAAAATCCTACCGTTTTAAGACGCTCTTCACGGCTCATGGAATCAAACTCATCGGCAAGAATTTCGGAATAGCCGAGGAGTCCGGTGAACGGACTTTTGAGATCGTGTGCAATGATGGAAAAGAATTTGTCTTTTGCCGCGTTAGCTTCTTCAAGCTCTTTGCTTTTAAGTGAAATGTCTTTATTCTTCTCCTCAAGCAGAATTTTTAGTTTGCGGATTTTTATAAATCGAATAACGAGCAGCGCCATCAGACAAACGCCTGCAAGGGCGCCGAAGAATAAAATTTTATTCTGCGAAACCTTCTCTTCAATTTCAAGCGTTTGAATTTTCTTTTCTTGCGTAAGCAGTTCTACTTCTTTTTCTTTTTCGTCCATTTCTTTTATAACCCGAAGCTCTGCAAGTTTATCGCTGGTTGCGGTATTCAAAAGTGAATCGTTTATCATTGAGTAGAGTTTATGCATGCGCAATGCCGATTCATAATTTTTTTGAGACTCGAAAAAGGCGGAAAGAGACAGGTACGCTTCGGCAATAATTTTTTTATTGTTATTTTTTTTCGCTTCGGTTAAGCTTGAATTGATAAACGATTCGGCTTCCGCCCAAAATCCTTGAGCGGCGTACACTTTGCCGAGGTTCAAATTGGTTTTGGCAATACCGTAACTGTCGTGCAGATCTTTCCAAATAGAGAGAGCGTTGTGGAAATATTGATAGGCTTTGTTAAAATCTTTTTGGGCGAAATAAACTTCGCCTAAATCAGCAAACGAAAACGCTTCACCCAATACATCACCCTTCTCGGTTTTAATTGCAAGAGACTTGTTTTGATACTCAATTGCTTTTATAAAATCTTTCTTTTTGAAATAACTTACGCCAAGGTTATTTAACGCCCTACCGAGCACGTATTTGTTTGGAAGATTGTTTGCGAATTTCATGCAGCGTTCGGCGTAAATGATCGCTTCATCCGGACGGTTAAATTCGTTATAAATATTAGCGATGTTGTTGAGCGTAATGCCGGTTTCAAAATCATCTTTAAGCGATTCTTTTATTTCAAGCGATTGGAAAAAATAATCAAGCGCAGATGAATACTCGCTCCACTTCCAATAGATTAAACCGATATAGTTAAAACTTTGAGCTTCCTGTTTTTTTAATTTTTTACTTTTGGCAAGCTTTAGCGCATTTCTGAAATGTTGGTAAGCCGAAACGAATTCTTCTTTTTTCCAGTTCAACAATCCGAAGTCGTTATAAAGTTCACACAGAAGGATGCTGTCTTTCAGTTCAAGAAAAATTGCCAACGATTTTGAAAAGTGAACGCCGGCATTGTCCAGTTCGTTTTTTCTATATTCCGTAATTCCAATTGTTCGAAGAGCGACGGCTTCTCCGAAGCGGTAATTGATTTTTCGCGCCAGCTTTAACGCCTGCCCGGCAAAGTCTGCCGAATTATTGATAGAAGTTTTTAAAGATGAATCGGCAAGTTGATTGAGGAGATTAACTCTGCTTTCTCCCGTTGCGATTACCGGCTGCTTTTGTAATTCCGCCCTGGTTAGTTGAGCCGGTAAAAATGTTGATGAGAATAAAAAGAGCGGCAATATATACAAAAAGCATTTGGATACTTTTTTAATTGATGAAATATTTTGATCGCTCGTTTTCAATCTCTTTAATAGTGTTTATGGCTTACAACTTTTAACTGAACAAATCAGCGCGGCAACGAAGTAGAAAAATTCTACTTCTGCCGAAATTAAATAAAGAAAATCTTGTTGAACGAGACGACTCATCTCAATTTTGAAATCGAACCTCTTCTTCCGGCTCATTCATTAAAAGTGACAAAAGTAAAATCTCCGGATGTTTCCTGAAAACAATTCTACTTTTAAATTGTGTGTATCAACAAACCGTCGCGCAGCTTTGGTTCAAACCATGTTGATTTCGGCGGCATCACTTCATTTGCGTCTGAGATTTTCATTAAATCATTTACCGTAACCGGATAAAGTGAAAATGCCACTGCAAATTTTCCCGAGTTAACAAGTTTTTCCAGTTCACCTGTACCGCGGATTCCGCCAACAAAATCAATCCGTTTATCTGTTCTCGGGTCTCCAATGCCAAGCACCGGCTGCAGTAAAAAATTTTGCAGAATGCTCACATCTAAATGATCACCGACAGATGCCGAAAGACTATTGCTTGCCAAAACCGAATTAAGCGCTTTCAACAAATACCATTCTCCGTCAAGAAACAGGCAAAATGTTTTTGCCTCAACCGGTTCTGTTAATCCTGTTTTTTCAATTGAAAATTTTTCCGAAACAGCATTAAGAAAATCTTCTTTCGCATTTCCGTTCAGATCCATCACCACGCGGTAGTAAGGAAGAATGTGAAGCTGTTCTGCCGGAAAAAGTGTGGCGATAAAATAATTGTATTCTTCCAACCCGGTGTGAGCGGAATTCTTTTCCATTTTCACTTTTCTCGCGCGGCTGGCGCTTGCAGCCCGGTGATGCCCATCGGCAATATAAAAATTCTTTACGCCGGACATTTCATCAATAAATAATTGATTGTACTCTCGCGGCAGTATCCACACCGTATGACGAATGCCGTCTGCGGCGGTAAAATCATATAACGGTTTTTCTTCCGAAGTAACTTTTTCAACAACGGCATCTATTTTTTGAACGCCTGCATAGGTTAAAAAAACCGGACCGGTTTGAGCCTCGGTAGTAACAATATGATTCGTCCTATCGTCTTCCTTTTCCTTCCGGGTTTTTTCATGTTTTTTGATAACATCATTATCGTAATCATCTACGGAAAATGTAGCGGAAATACCGGTTTGAGCTCTGCCGTTCATTACAAGTTTGTACAAATAAAAATTTGCGTTATCGTCTTCAACCAAAGGAGCGTTTCGTTTAATTCCTTCAAGAATTTCTTTTGCTTTTTGATAAACTTCAGGCGCATAATGATCGAACGTATCGGGAAAGTGAATTTCGGAGCGGGTACAATTTAATAGGCTTAACGGATTGTCCAATGCCAAATGACGCGCTTCATCCGTATTTACAACATCATACGGAACACTTGCAACTTTTGTTACTGCTTCGGGTAACGGACGCAACGCTTTAAAGGGGCGAATAACTGCCATAAAATAAACTCCAAAAAATTAAAAATTGAGTGATTAAAAATCGGAAAAATTTAGCAATAAACCATCTTTAATGCTTTTCTATCTTTTTAGAATTAAATATATTGCGAAAAATATATTAGGGATTATGACAACGTATTCATATTTGTTAGATGTTATTGAAAAGAAAGGAGCGGCTTATCTTATCCTTGTTGATCCGGACAAAGTTTCGGGAGAAAGATTAACGTCGTTTGCTGCTGCGTGTGAAGCCGCCGGAGTAGATGGATTTCTTGTGGGCGGAAGTTTGTTGATGGGGGGAAGTCTGGAATCCGCAATAGATACCATTAAAAAAAGCAGCACACTGCCGGCGATTATTTTTCCCGGTGCGGTTCATCAATTGTACAATCGTGCAGATGCCGTTTTGTACATCTCACTTATCAGCGGAAGAAATGCGGAACACATTATCGGCAAACATATTATTGCCGCGCCAATCATTAAACAAATGCAGCTTGAACCAATTTCTACCGGCTATATGCTGATTGAGTCCGGCGCAAAAACTACCGCGGAATATATTAGCGGCAGCCTTCCGATACCGCGCAACAAGCCGGAAATAGCGGTTGCTACTGCATTGGCGGGACAATATTTGGGAATGAAATTTATTTATCTTGAAGGAGGTTCGGGCGCCCAACTTTCCGTTCCCGATGAAATGGTTTATGCGGTTTCACATACTGTTGACGTGCCTGTTATGGTGGGAGGGGGAATTCGAACTCCCGAAGAAGCTAAAAAGAAAGTTGAAAACGGCGCAAAGATTGTTGTAACCGGAAACTTTTTTGAGCTTGAGAAGAATTGGAGTTTGCTAAAAGAATTTGCCGAAGCGGTTCACAAATAAATCCTTACATTTTAAAAGAAAGAAAAATTTGGATAGACAACAATTTATTATCAATTCGCTTAAAGAAAGTTCGGAAACAAAACTGAACATGATTGAAGCCTGCTCGAATGATATTACCGAAGCTGTACAGCTTTTAGTGAATGCGTACAAACAAGGGAAAAAACTTCTTCTCTGCGGAAACGGCGGCAGCGCAGCAGATTGCCAGCATATTGCAACGGAGTTAATGATCCGGTTGAGCCATCATATTCAACGCCCGGCGCTTCCTGCAATTGCATTAACAACAGATACTTCAAATTTAACCGCCGGCGGAAACGACATCGGTTATGAAAATGTTTTTGCAAGAAATGTTGAAGGCTTGGGGAATAGTGAAGACGTCTTACTTGCAATTTCAACAAGCGGTAACTCACCCAATGTTATTAAAGCAGTTGAAACGGCGCATTCCAAAGGGCTGAAAGTTATCGGCTTTCTTGGCGGTAGCGGCGGAAAACTAAAATCATTGGTTGATGTTCCGGTTATTATTCCATCAACCAACACGCAAAGAATACAAGAGGGGCACATCACCGTTGCGCATATCCTCTGTGAGTTAACGGAAGAAGAATTGTACGGGAAGAAGTGAACAACTTTTAAAAAGAAAGTTGACTCTCACCATTTTGAACATTGGTACAAACGAAATTTTTAAGTATTTTTGAAACCAATAATAGATCAATTATTCAAATTGATGACAGAATTCCCGCAAAGCGGGAAATGCGGCGGTCTTGTTGAGTAAAACGAAATCCCGCCTCAAGCGGGAAAAACCGTTAAGGATGTAACAAAAATAAAATACGGAGAGATGGCAGAGTCCCCCGCAAAGAGCGGGGGTAAAGGTTGTCATCGCGAAGCGAGATCCCGCAAAGCGGGAAATGCGGCGGTCTTGTTGAGTAAAACGAAATCCTCCGCCTCAAGCGGGAAAAACCGTTAAGGAGGTAACAAAAATAAAATACGGAGAGATGGCAGAGTGGTTGAATGCGGCGGTCTTGAAAACCGTTAAGGATGTAAGTCCTTCCGGGGTTCGAATCCCTGTCTCTCCGCAAAAGCTCGATAATTTAATATTTTCGAGCTTTTTTGTTTTAAAGGATCGCTTTTCCATCTTCTCTACTTTTAATCCTTTTCTGCCGGTTGCTCTGACTATAGATTTCCTTAGTCTAAGATAACCGATAATCCTTGACTATGAGTTTTTCTTAGTCTAACTTATAGTCAGGAAATAAATCTTTTTAAAATGTTAATATGAATATAAAAGACTTCAAATCGGGCGCCTATATTACACAATTTCAGTATAAAAGTTTTCTTCCCGAAAAAATAAATAAAGAATGGATTGTGAGCGATCCATATGTAAACAAACTTCTCGAAGAGGCAAATCTAAAGCTTGGCGAACTGAATGCTTCTTCAGTGATTGTTCCTGATGTTGACCTTTTTATCAGAATGCATATTATAAAAGAAGCAACTACTTCAAGCCGCATTGAAGGAACCCAAACCCAAATTGAAGACGCCGTTCGTAAAGAAAGAGATATCGCTCCTGAAAAAAGAGATGATTGGCATGAAGTTCAGAACTACATTGATGCAATGAATGATGCTATCGAACAATTGACTAATCTCCCCGTATCTTCTCGCTTAATAATGAATGCTCATAAAATTCTTTTGAAAAGTGTGCGCGGAAAAGATAAACTCCCCGGTGAATATCGCACAAGTCAGAATTGGATTGGCGGCGCTACAATTAAAGATGCTGTTTTTATCCCTCCGCATCATTCCGATATGCCCGAATTGCTAAGTGATCTCGAAAACTTTTTAAACAATCATTTGATACATGTTCCGCATCTCGTAAAAATCGCCATCGCTCACTATCAATTTGAAACTATTCACCCTTTTTTAGACGGCAATGGACGCGTTGGACGTTTATTAATTACTCTTTACCTCGTTGCAAATAATCTTCTTGCCAAACCGATTCTTTACCTGTCTGATTTCTTTGAAAAGCATCGGCAGCTTTATTATGATAATCTTACTCTCGTTCGGACAAAAGACGATTTAACTCAATGGATAAAATTTTTTCTTAACGCTGTTATTGAAACATCTCAGAGTGGGATAACCACGCTGCAAAATATTCTGAAATTGAAAGCAGAAATCGAGGATAAAAAAATTATTTTGCTGGGAAGAAAAATACCGTTAGCAAAGAAAGTAATAAATTTTCTTTATAAATATCCAATCATTTCGTCAAATTATCTTGTTGAAGAATTTAAGATTACAAAACAAACAGCCAACACAATGATCAGTGATTTAGTAAAATTGCAAATCCTTGTTGAAGTTACCGGACAAAAACGAAACCGGCTGTATGCTTTCCAAGATTATATCAACCTGTTTAGAAGATAGCTGAACGAAAAATTGTGTCGGTATTACTCAAGGCGCTTTGCTTCA
>Ga0172368_10007519_pt1 | contig 11365 bp, 3 predicted proteins | sample Lak11m_FD_114540 | JGI IMG/M metagenome (GOLD analysis project Ga0172368, IMG submission 114540) | Freshwater microbial communities from Kabuno Bay, South-Kivu, Congo - kab_022012_11m | ecosystem: Environmental > Aquatic > Freshwater > Lake | place: Democratic Republic of the Congo: South-Kivu...
CGTCATACTGGCGAAAGCCAGTATCCATATCTCATTAAATTACAAATGCTTGGATTCCCGCTTTCGCGGGAATGACAAGTCCGGGGTACATTCTGGGACAAGCTCTTTGACCCGCCCCTACAAGAAAGTGATGTTGACGATGGACTTGTAAACTTGCAGACAGTATTTATGATAAAAATACTTTTAAAGTTTTGATTTGAGCGGGAAAGGTGCTATATTTTTCAGAATGATTTATAATTTCAAAGGATAGAAATGACGGAAAATTCACCACTAAGCGAAGCGCTGAATCTGAAGCGCAGCCGTTTTATCGAAGCTTCGGCGGGGACAGGGAAGACTTACGCGTTGACCAAACGCTATTGCCGGATTATGGACGATTTTGCGGGGAGATATTTACGGGAGGAAGACGCGCTTATGGGGGGAGTGAACAATATACTGGTGATCACATTTACGCGGAAGGCGGCGGCGGAGATGGGGGAACGGATTTACCGGGAATTGACGGAGATGATGGAGGCGCGGAAGGGGATGATAGAAGTTGAAGGAATGGTCTTAAATGCGAATTTACAGCGATTGCCGGAGGCAAAGCGGCGTGAATTGGAAGCAGGATTTCCTGGGAATTACATATCCACCATCGACAGTTTTTGCGGACGGATTTTAAAGGAAAATTATTTCAGGATAGGATTAGAGCCGAATTTCGCTTTGGAAGAAGATGCTTTTGACCCGGGCTATGAGGAGATACTGCTGGAGAAATTTATCCGGCGGTTAAGCCGCAAATGGGATGACCGATTGGAAAAACTGCTGAATAACGCGGATATCCGGCAGGTGAAGGAATATTTTAAATATTTGTATGAGAACCGGCAGTTTTTGAGTGGATGGCGGGAATATTACGGCCGAACCGGAGCGGAAGAAATTTGGCAAAGGTGGATAAAATTATACTGCCCGCAGTTCGAAGCGAAATATGTTTTGCAAAAGTTAAACGAAATCGCCGATTATAACCGGGTTTCTTTTAAGAATGGAGATGATGGCGGTAAAATATTTTTAACTGAACTCAAGAGGCAAACAGACAGTCTGCCAATTGGAGACGACACTGAAGCGCGATACGCGATTATCGACCGGATCTTGAAGCCGATGTTTATCACTAAGGAGGGGGAATACCGCAAAAGATTCGAAGGCAATAAGAGTAATTGGGCAAATTCCGGGCAGTGCGAGGAATATAAGCAGGCGGCGAAGGAATTGACGGAATATTTGGCGGAGCATTTGCCGGCGAGCCGGTTAAGGCAGACGCCGGATGAGAACGATGCGCGGGCGGTGGAGATTTTGCGGGCTTTGGCGGGATTATACGGGGAATATGAAGATGAAATGAACGCTTATAAGCAATCGCGGCGTTTTCTATCATTCAATGATGTAATAATATTGACGCATAAATTATTGACGGAGAATGAAGAGGTCAGGGCGAAGTATCAGCGGCAGTTCCGGCATATTATGATCGATGAATTTCAGGATACCAACGATCTGCGGTGGGAGATAATCCAGTCGATGTGCCGGGGGGAGGAGGGTAAACTGAGAAAAGAGGGGATTTTCATCGTAGGGGATAAAAAGCAGTCGATTTACGGTTTCCAGCAGGCGGAAGTGGAAGTGATGGATCATGCTTTAAAGGCTTTACAGGAGGGGAACGATGCTGAAGAGGAAGTTTGCGTTAGGTTGAAGGAGAATTTCCGGTCGTCGGAGAATTATATTAAATACGGAGTGAATACAGTATTTACCAAGATAATGCCCGGGGCGGAGAAAGCAGCGGATTTGCCGGATTATGAAGTATATTTTTATCCGGCGGAATACGGGGCGCGGAAAGATGCCGGGGAAATTGAGCGGAGGCGGATTGAAGCTGCTACGCCAAATGTATGTTCCATACAAGGTGTAATTGCCGGGGAAGATGAAGATGCGGAAGGGCGGGAATATTTGCCGGCTTTACACACGGTATGGACGGTGAAAAAGATGCTAAAATGGGCGGAAGAATGCGGGATCAAGGAAAACCCGGCGGTGGCGGTGCTTTTCCAGCGGTTCACTAAAATCCAAAGATATATCGATGCGTTTCAGAAGTACGGGGTGGATTTCGAAATTTTCGGAGGAAGGGGATTGTTCAAACAGCAGGAAGCCTGGGATTTATTTCATTTGGTATCGATATTGCTAAATCCGCTGGATGATTACGCTTTGGTGGGATTACTTAGAAGTCCGGTGTTTGGGGTGAGTGATAACATAATTCAGGGATTGGGGATTGGGGAAGAGGGAAGAGCGAAAAACGAAGAGGGAGGGGAGGAAAGACGAAGGAGGGGATCGTTATTGGAAGTAATGAAAACGGTCAAGGGAATGGAAGGAGCGGCGGAGGAGATAGAAAAGTGGCGGGATTGGAGCCGGACGATGCCGTTGGACAGATTACTGCAGAAGATAATCGACAGTCCGATGCGGCAATTCGGTTATATCAGTGAGACCGGGGGGCGGCAGAGGCTGGGCAATTTGAATTTACTGATCGATTTGACGCACCGGTTGAGTTTAGGCGGGATGGGATTGGCGGAAGCGCATTGTTATTTAAGGTATGCAATGAGGAATGAGGAAAGCGCTCAGGCGGAATTGCCGGGGGCGGCGAGAGTGCAGTTGATGACAATACATAAAGCGAAGGGATTGGAGTTTCCGGCGGTAGTGATACCGGAGATGAACGGATACCCTCACCGGGGAGGATATTATATAGCTCACGGGAGTTTGCTGGGAGGCGGGACGGAAGTAGGATTGGCGATAACGGATGATGAAGGCACCAGTCAGAAGACGGGATTGTTGAAAGCGATAATGGAACAGGCTAAGTTAAAGGAAGCGGCGGAAGAATTACGATTGTTTTATGTCGCGGTAACGCGGGCGAAATACCGCGCTGCGATGTTGGGGGAATTTAAAGAACCGGGGAGAGAGATCGACAGCTGGTGGCGGCGGTTTATCCGGGGAGGGGGATTGTGCCCGGAAGGGTTCAACGCCGAGGAATGGGGGCGATGCGGCGATGAGTCGGGGAAATCGACGGTGGAATTGCGGAAAGCGGGGGAAATCCGGGAGGAATTGGAAGGTGGTACGGAAAAAACTTGGGAAGCTGTGCCCTTCGTACCGTATGTGAAGCGGGAATTGGCGGGATTTTATGAGGAAACAAATCCTCACCAATTAATGACCCGATTTTTCCCCAATGGAAAAGATGAAGGTGGAGAACGAAATGTCCGCGGGGAAACGGCGGATTCGCTGGCGGCGGGGACGGTGTTTCATTTTGCGGCGGAAAGGGAAATGTTCGATTATGAACAGTACGAAGAGGAATTCCGGCTGTATTTGGAAGAAAATTACCCGGAGCTGGGGCATAAGGAAATTTTGACCCGGGTAAAGCGGAATTTGGAAACTTTCATAGAAAGCGGACTATATGCGAAATTGAATTCGGGCGGGGTAAGTCGTAAGTGCGCCGAAAGTGAAATCAGGGGATGGCTGAGTTCGGAAAAATCGATGATGCAGGTAGCTGGGAGGATGGATTTGTTGTATCAGTCGGAGGGTAAATGGTATTGCCTGGATTATAAAACGGACAGCGACAAGGGAAGGATAGATAGTTACCGGTTCCAGATGCAGACTTATTTGTGGATGATTAAGCAGGTTTACGGGATCGATGCAGCGGGGAAATTGTATTTTACAGCTTTGGATGAGACAGTCGAAGTGGAGTTTGACGATAGTTATTTCCGGCATTTCCGGGAACATTTTGGAGAGGAATTTAAACCGGCGATTCCGAATACGGCGGTAGATCCGTTCATTATCGAGAATATCCGGGACATTTTACAGAGTGAAGAGATAATCCCGGCGGTAATAATAGTTCGGACGGTGCGGGAAGCGGCGGATTTGTGGAAGGGATTGGCGGATATTAAGGCGATGCAGCCGGGAGTGAAAATTAAAACGGTGCGGGAAATGATGATGGAACACCGGATTGCCGGGCGGCGGATGTCGCCTTTAATGGCGCGGCTGGCGATGGAGAAGATATTGACCGAGATGGGCGCGGAGTATCAATCGAAGGCTCACGCGGAAAAGCTGGCGGAAGCGGTATCGACCGGGGAAGAATGGGGTATCGAAGTGCGGGAGGAATTCCGGGATGCAGAGGATAAATTCCGCAGTTTACGCCGGGCGCAGGATTGGCGGACGGAAAAGGAAATTGCCGAAGAAATAACGGCCCGGGGGGATTTTAACGGGAAAACGGTGATATTGACGGGTATCCGCAATGTGGAACCGTCGATATTTAATTTGCTAAAGGGGATGGCGGAAAAGGCGAAGAGTTTTTACTTCATCGATGTATTTACTCAGGCGGTGAAACGGGAATTTAATTACGATAATAGTGTGTATGAGCATTTTACGCGGACGATGCCGGATAGTGGTCAAAGTTATCAGATTTGCCAGACGGTGGAAGAGGAAGTGGAATTAGCGGTTCGGCGGATTATGGCGATACCGGATTGGGAGAAGAAGCTGGGGGAAATCAAGATTACGGTGTCCAGTATGGAAGTGTATGTTCCGGTGATCAAACGGGTGTTCGGCGGATGCGGGATACCGGTGACGATTTTCAAGAATGAACCGGTAATGGAGAGGCCGGCGGCGCAGCTGGTGAGGGCGGCTTTGCAGGTAATGGCGGAAAAGGGGGAATTGGAATGGAAAGCGGCGGCGAATGTTACGATGAATCCTTTGATGCCCCCGGAAAGGGAAATCTATCTATTGGATAAATGGGTCAGGAAGCATAATATTGAAAGTTATTCCGCTTTGGAAGACTTTTTTGCCGGCGGGAAAAGTGAAATGACCGATTTAGCGGTGAGGCGGGGATTCGAACAGGTCAAGGCTATAATTGATATTTTGCGGCCGGAGGCGGGAGAAATTCATCCTTATAAGGCGGTCGAAATATTAAAATATTTTATACAGAAGTACCGCATAGAAAGGAATTTATCCGGCGATGCGGTTTCCGCCGGAGTATTGAAGTTGTGCTATGAGGCGGTGGAGCATATTTTACATTCTTATTCGATGTTGGAGATGAAGCCGGATTTACCGGATTTTATCTATGATTTGCGGTTGGAATTAGCCAAAAGTGAAGTTCGGACGGGGAGGCGGGAATGGGGGGTGGAAGTGTTGGGATATTTGGACTGCGCTCATTTGGCGCCGGAATATTTATTGGTGATGGGGATGTTCGAAGGGCAGTTCCCTCAAGCGCCGGAAAGCCATCCGCTTTTAAGCGGGGCGTTATACAATTATTACCACTACGACCTGACGCTGTTGAAACAATGGCTGGGATTGAAGGGAAAAGTACGGTATACTGCGGCGCGGAGATTGCCGGATGGGAGGGAATTGACGCCTTCGACTTTTTTGAAATTTTTACGGCCGGAGGAATATATGGCGGCGGCGGGGGAAGAAGCTATACCTCAGCATTATTATTTCCGGAAATATTACCGGCGGAAAGTGGATAATCCGTCAGGATTGAACTGGCTGGAACGACATAATCAATATTTATCTGCGGAAGATGCGGGGAGTTTCAGGGGGATGGTAAAAATCCCAATTACCAGGGAGTTGGAGATTTCTTCCTCCGGGATGGACGATCTATTGCGGTGTCCGATGAAGTATTGGTTTTCCAAAGTATTGAGATTGGAAATTTGGGATAAGGCGGCGGAAAAGGAAGATAAAATCAAGCTGGGGACGATTTTGCATCAAGCTTTAAGTTCTTTCGGCAGTAAAGCCGGGTTCGAATTAGCGAAAGACAATATGACGGCGGCGGCGGAATTGCTGGATCAGGAATTGACGGAAGCGGGATTGGCGGAGAATGTGGATTTGAGGGAAGATTTGCTGCAGAAGAGCAGGTTCAGGTTTTATTTGAATGGTTTGAAGGAATTGTCGGATAAGAATATCTTAGTGCGGTCACTGAAGTGGAATACGGAAGAATTGAAGGAATATCGGGCGGATTTTTTTGAGAAGAAATTCGGGTATGCGGAAAGTGAAACCGGGTGGCAGGAAGCGATATTGCCGGTCGAAGAGGGGATTTTAAAGTTGAAGGGGAAGATCGACAAAATAATGCTGAGGGAAGATGGAGATGCGGTATTAGCCACGGATTACAAGACGGGAAAGGTGGATATCAGCGATATAAAGGAGCATTGGTCGTCGCAGTTTCCGATATACTTTTTCGCTCTTAAAAGCGCTTTCCCCGGTAAAAGAGTATTAATGGTTTATGAAATTTTACGAAATCTGCAGGAGTGCGGGGTATCGGCGCTTTTCGGGGAAGTGAGGGAAGAAGATGCGACATTGTTAAGCGGGAAATATAAGAAGAGAGTATTGCCTTTGGGAGAAGCGGGCGAAGGATTGACTGTGGAAGAGATAATCAAGATCTACGGCTGCTATGCTGGGAAGGCGATGCGGGGGGAATTCCATATTGCGGAGCGGGAATTGCACGGGAAGGCTTGCGAATATTGCGAATATGCCGCATTATGCCGGAAAGATTGCGTGAGGACAGTTTAAATTTGATTTTTTTGCGGGAAAGGTTATATTTAGGAATAGGGAAAAGTAAAACTGGTCGATAGTCGATGGTCGATGGTCGATAGTCGATAGTCGATGGTCGATAGTCGATGGTCGATAGTCGATGGTCGATGGATATTTGAACCACAGATAAAAGCCGATTAAAACCGACAAATGCTGATAAAAGCAAAGAAACAGCAAACATAAAAGTATTCATCACAGAGACCCAGAGAACAAAAAGTTTATAGAGAAAAGCGGAAAAAGCTGCGAAAAGTGAAAAGCGATTTGGGAATAGGGAAAAGTAAAAACATTCAAAGGCGATTAAAGCGAAAAATATATTATGCCGGTTCTAATTATTATTTTCCGATTGTAGGGACAGAACACTGTTCTGTCCCTACCTAAACATGCGAAAATCTTTTTTAGAATTGGTATAACCATATCAAAAAGGAGAATTTATGCCATTGGAAATTATTATATTCGGGAAAGATACTTGACACTACACCTCGGACGCTCGTCAGGATTACGCTAAAAAGGGTTACACTGTCGATTACCGGAATGTGGTAAAGTACCCGGAATTACTGCCGGAAATGCTGAAATTTTCCGGGGGAAAGCGGAATGTGCCGGTGTTGGTGGAACAGGGAAAAGTGACTATAGGTTACGGCGGAACTTGAGGAGTGTGAATTTCCGGTTGGGAACCGGGGATTAAAAGCAGGAATTAGGAATTGGAAGTTATCCTGTTTAATTCATAAATGCTACGAATAATAATCATAACATAAATAAACACAAACATTTATGGTAGGGACGAGGCAACGCCTCGTCCAAATAGGATGACGAGCCGTTGGCTTGTCACTACAAGCCGTATTTATCAAATATGACGATTTTATGAATAATGCAGGTTAGGAATTAGGGAGAGCAAAAGCTAGAAAAGCAGGAAAAAAGGAATAGGAAAAAGCAAACAAATAAAAAAGGATTAATTAATGGATTTAGCTAAATATATCCGGTCGGTGCCGGATTTTCCCAAGAAGGGGATTGTGTTTAGGGATATCACGACTTTGTTGAAAGCGCCGGAAGCTTTTGCCGCGGCGATCGACGCGATGGCGGCGCATTTTAAAAATTCCGGGGCAACGGTAATCGTAGGGCCGGAATCGCGCGGATTTATTTTCGGTGCGGCGTTAGCATACAAGATGAAAATCGCTTTCGTGCCGGTGCGGAAGCCGGGGAAATTGCCGGCGGCGGTGGAAAAAGGAACTTACCAATTGGAATACGGCACAGACACGATTGAAATTCATAAGGACGCTATCAAATCCGGCGATAAAGTGTTGATGATCGACGATTTGCTGGCGACCGGAGGGACAATGGAAGCGGCTTGCCGGCTGGTGGAAAAGCTGGGGGGGAAGGTAGCCGGAGTGGGATTTTTAATTGAATTGTCATTTTTACCAGGGCGGGAAAAGTTGAAAAAATACCCGGTGTTTAGTCTGATCGATTATAAAAGCGAGTGAAAGACTGTCACTTGTCACTTTTCTATAGTCACTCTTAAAAGCAAAGTTAAAAGCGTTCACCACCAAGACACAAAGGACACAGAGAAAAGCAAAGCGATAATGGATTTTAAGCGGGTACAAAGCCCGCTTTTTTTGTTTTTAGCGGAAAAAGTGGTACAATTATACACAAGTGTCAAGTATCAAGTGCCAAGTAAAGCTCAAAGCTCAAAGCTCAAAGCTCAAAGCTTAAAGCTCAAAGCTTAAAGCTTAAAGCTCAAAGCTCAAAGCTAACAGCCAACAACCATAGACAATTGAACAGTGAAGCCTATGAAAAGAACATTTGTTTTATTGACCGCGGGAGGATTATTGGCCGCCGCGGCTCCCTCTTACTCTACGGAAGAATTGGCCGAGGGGCCGGTGAATTACGCGGGGAAGTCCGGGATCAGCGTCATCGAAGTGGCAAATCCCAATGTGCGCAACCGGGTGCATCGGCGCACCAATGTGTGGATGAACATTACCAATTGGGGATTTTTCGGCAATTATTTCATCAATTCGGCTTACGACCAGCCGATGGAAGATCCAGAATATCCGGGGACTTACGCTCCCCAATGCGAATTCCCCGGCGGGTCGGATGTGCAGTATTTGTATCAGGGCGCTTTATGGGTGGGGGCTTTGGTACAGCAGGAAAATTACGAATTCCCCCGGGTATCGGTAGGGACGGGGGGATGGTTTCAACCGCGGGTGAACGAATTTTATCCCGGCGAAGGGGCGGACGATGGGATCGAAGAGCGGTCGAACCGGCCGGAACAATGGAATCGTTTGGGGGATTATGTGACGCATCCCGATGCTGTATCGGAACAGGATTTCATTTTAAGTTACGCCGATACTTTGACGGATATGGTCTGGGTGCAGAACAGTCCGGTGGACGGCGCGCATTATCCTTTGGGGATACAGATCGATCAGAAATCGTATTCCTGGACCTATAATTATGCGCAGGATTTTATCATCATCGATTATGTGATCGAAAATATCGCCGACCGTTATTTGAAAAATTTATATATTGGTTTATATGTGGATGCGGATGTGGGGAGAGTGGACGAACAGCCGCATTGGTTTGAAGACGATATTTGCGGTTTTCAGCGGTATTATTATTTTCAGCAGTATGACGGGACACCGGATTCGGTGCTCATCGATGTGGCGTATATAGCGGATAACGATGGGCGGCCTTATGATGCCGCGTCGGGCAATAATTTTTACAGTCCGGGAGTGACCGGGACCAGGGTAGTGAGGGCGCCGAATCCTCGTTTAAAGACAGCGTTCAATTGGTGGATTTCCAACGGCAATCCCGATTTGGATTTTGGGCCCTCGTGGACCAATGACAATTCCGGCGGGTGGACTAACACTTACGGGACGCCGGTGTCGGACGAATGGGCTTATTTTGTGATGTCGAATTTGGAATTCGATTACGATCAGGTTTTGGTGGACGACCCGGAATGGCTGGCGGAACATCCGCAGATTTTGGATTACCGCAATCCGGCGAACGGGCAGATGGTGCATGAAGAGCATAATTGGAAGATTGCGGACATTACCAATGCGGCGGATTTGGCGGATGGCTATGACACGCGCTATTTGATTTCCTGGGGGCCTTTGGGAGTATTCGACCATACGGATGAAGCGGGAAACGATATATTCAGGTTGAATCCGGGGGAGAAGTTTCATATGACTATCGCTTATGTGGCGGGGGAAAATTTTCACGACCGCAACAATCCGCAGTCGTCGAATACGGAAATCGACGCCGGTAAGTTCAATTTCGCCGATTTAAGTTACAATGCGGCTTGGGCGAAATGGGTGTACGACAATCCGATGCGGGATACTCCGATATACGATTATGGGAACGATAATGATCCTTCCACTATAGACGCCGACGGCAGTCAGGGCGATGGGATTTCAGATACAGGGGACGGATGGTACGGGGAAGATACGGGGATGGACGGATTATACGGAGTGATCCCTCCGGGGCAGGTGAGCGTGGAAGTGTATTATTTCGGTGTGCATAAGGGGACTTATTACGGACCGGACGCTGACGGCACAGAGATGAACAATAGGTTGGATGCGGGCGAAGACGATTGGGAAGGCCCGGACTTTATCGAGCATCCGATTCACGGTGAATTGGATTTGGGGTATATGCGGGAAAATGAATTATTGGATGCTGGGGACGGAGTGCCGGATTTTCAGGGGCCGCCTCCCCCTCCGACGCCGGTATTGACTTACCGATTGACGGAAACTGAAGTGATATTGGAATGGAGCAAGAATCCGGCTCAGGATGCGGAGTATCAGGATCCGTTTTCCCGGCGGCAGGATTTTGAAGGTTACCGGGTGTATACTTCCAATTCGGGATTGGACGGGACTTTTTCGCTGTTGGGGGAATTCGATTTGGTGGATTTCGCTTATTATTCGGCGACGGATTCGATGGCGACATATCCTGATACCAGAACCGACGCGCCGGCGGATACGGTGATCGAAAATATCTATTGCCTGCGTAAAGCGGTGGGATTGAACAGCGGGATGCTGGAGATAGCGGTCAGCGACAGCAGTTACCGCTTTGTGATGGAGAACGCGCATAGTTTATTCCCGCGGTGGTATTCGGTGACGGCTTACGATTACGGCGACCCTCAGACAGGGACGGAACCTTTGGAAACCGCGCCTTCGGCGAATGCGGTGTTCACCGCGCCGTCGGGGAATCCTGATAATAAAGTTATTGTGGTGCCGAACCCTTACCGGGCGTATGAAGATTACACTACGGTTTATTCCAGCGGATTATCGTGGGAAAACCAGGACGACGGCAGTCCGGAATTTTTTCCGTCGTCAGATAGACGGCTGGATTTCATCAATCTGCCGCAGCAATGTTTGATAAGGATATTCACTTTGGCGGGGGATGTGGTGGCGGTGATTCCGCATAATATCGAAGGGGATTTGAATGTGGGGTGGGAATCGGATTATTCGGAATCGTGGGATTTGAACAGCCGAAATATGCAGCAGGTGGTTTCGGGGATCTATTTTTTCAGTGTGGAAAACCGGACTGCGGGGAATAGGGGGAAGATGGATACGGGGAAGTTTGTGATTATTAGATAGATAGTGGTCGGTGATCGGTGAAAAGGCAAATATCTAATATGTAAAATTTAAAATCTAATATTAAATGATAAAGCAAACAACACTGATATATATATGTAGTCGATCCTGAAAAAATATTTAACTATTTTATTATCAAATACTTGACTTTGTCATTTTAATGTATTATATTGCAGGAAATTGCCAGAAATTCACAAAAAACCTGCAATATTATGACCCCA
>Ga0172368_10007520_pt1 | contig 11363 bp, 11 predicted proteins | sample Lak11m_FD_114540 | JGI IMG/M metagenome (GOLD analysis project Ga0172368, IMG submission 114540) | Freshwater microbial communities from Kabuno Bay, South-Kivu, Congo - kab_022012_11m | ecosystem: Environmental > Aquatic > Freshwater > Lake | place: Democratic Republic of the Congo: South-Kivu...
GAAGGTGAGACGGGAATTTTTGTGGATGATACAAGTGTGGAAACTTTAAAAAAGGCATTCGAGTCTTTTAATAAAATTAAATGGAATCGCACCAAAATAAAAGCCAACGCCAAGAAATTCGATCGCTCAGTATTTGAGAATAAGATCAGACGGTTGGTAGAGCACTAGCCTTAAGTGTTGCGATCATATCTGGAATTTGTGGTTTTTTTATGGTGAATTCTTTTAGATCCCTTAATAAAGTACTTCCAGTCAATCTGTAAAAAGAGGCCTTATAAATACTTTTTAAGAGCAAGACGGCGTCTTCCTTTGTATTTAGATATTCTTGCTGGACGATGTATTCGGCCCGTTTGTTAATAGATTCTTGGACGTCTGTATCCTCTGACACCAACATCTTGCCAGCCTGATGAGGATCTATCTTTTCATCTAGTCCGAGCACCAATCCATCGAGTTCGTCTGACCTTTCTAATCGAGAGAATCTGTAAACCATATCAATAAAACCATCGACAACTTGGTCCTGAGTGTTTTGAATCGCATCCATATCGAAAGTCTGTTTTTTGGTTTCTCGAATTTTTATATCCTGATGTTTCTCTGCCTCGTCAGCTAATTGTATTTGTGCGATTTCGAGAGTTGAAAGGGTATGTCTTAACGCTTCAGAAAGAAGTATCTTCCCCTTTGATGAATTTAGATCTGGCATATCTATATCTACTCTCGATTCCATTTTATATCTAAGAAATTCCGCATCTTCCATTAACTGTGATTTCTTTACAATTTCACTATGAGTTGTTTCGATGGATTTTGGTTGTGTGTCTGGTTCTGACATACCTTTGATATCAGTATATAGTATCTAGGATGCCGGAGTTGCCTGAAGTAGAAACCATTGCCAGACAGTTAAGAGGAGTTTTGGTCGGGAAGAATATTACAAAGATAGAAGTGTTGAGAGAGAAATCTTTTGTAGGTATTCCTTTGGAGGTTAAGAATAAGAAAATTGTTGAGATTTGTAGAAGAGCTAAGGTTTTGCAAGTAAAATTTGCAGAATTTGATAAGTCGTTGTTGATTCATTTAAAGATGACTGGTCAGTTGGTGTGGCGAAAAGGAAAAAATCAGATAGCTGGTGGACACCCAAGTGAGGATTGGGTGGCGGAACTGCCCAACAAGCACACAAGAGTTGTATTTGATTTGGTCGATGGATCAAAATTATTTTTTAATGATTTAAGAGTCTTTGGTTGGGTGAAGATAATTGACAATGGAGAATGGATAATTCAGAAAACGAAGATGCCACCAGATGTGATAGATGAGGAATTCAAACTTGAGTATTTTAAAAAAATATTGGAAGCCAATAAACCAATTAAGTTATTGATTCTTGATCAGCAAAAAATAGGCGGGATGGGGAATATTTATGCCAATGATGCGCTTTTCGATTCAGGAATTGACCCAAGAAGAAAAGCAAACTCTTTGAATAAGAAAGATGTGAAAAAGCTATATAACTCGATGAAAAAAGTAATTGAGACGGGAATTAAGATGGGTGGTGCAAGTGCGGCAAACTTTGTCCACGTATCAGGAATGGGGGGAAATTACCAGGATCATTTTTTAGTTTATAAGCGGGAAAACGAAAAATGTTTGATTTGTGGGAGTAAAATCAAGAGAATTAAAATGGGTGGTCGGGGAACCTTTTACTGCCCTGATTGCCAGAAGTAAGGAGTATGCTGACAAGTTTGGAACTAAAAGATTTTCGGAGTTACGAAAATCGGGAATTTAAGTTTGAAGATGGGGTGAATGTAGTTTGCGGTCATAATGCATCGGGGAAAACTAATTTACTAGAGGCGGTTTCTTTGCTGGCAACTGGCGAGAGTTTTAAGGCGCAGAGAACTGAGGAGATGATTAGGTTTGGATCAGAGATAGGAAGAGTTACAGGGAGAATTTTGAGAGATGGCGAAAGCGACAACTTGGAGGTGATGGTGACAACGGGTATGGTCGGCGGAGTGAGAACTTTAAAAAAGAAATATTTAATAAATGGAACCGGTAAAAGAAAGAAGGACTATCAAGGACAGTTCGCGGTGTCGATTTTTCGTCCCGAGGATATGGACATGTTGACGGGAACACCGGATCATCGAAGAAAGTATTTAGATGACATCTTGACTCAGACGAGTGAAGAATATGTTCGGAGTTTATCGACATATCAGCAAGCATTAAGGAGAAGAAACAAATTATTAGATGCTGTTAGAGAAGGGCTGGCAAGTCGTTATAGCTTAACTTTTTGGGATGGGTTGTTAATAAAGCACGGTCAGCAGGTCTCGTTGTTTAGACAAGATCTGATTAAATTTATAAACCGACTTTGGGAAAGGAGTGAACTGTTTAATAAATTGGAATTAGAGCATGACAAGAGTACTATTAGCGATGAAAGACTGGCACAGTACAAGGAAGAAGAACTGGCAGTTGGCTATACTTTAGTGGGACCACATAAGGATGATTTGATAGTTCGAGATGGGGGTAGAGATATGGGAATTTATGGATCTAGGGGGGAGCAGAGAATGGCAGTACTGGCGTTAAAACTGGGAGAGATTTATTTTTTAGAAGATAAAAGAAATGAGAGGCCTCTACTATTATTGGACGATATATTTTCAGAGTTGGACGAAGTGCATAAAAGCGAAGTGCTGCGGGTGATGCAAAACCGTCAGGTTTTGGTGACGACGGCTTTGGAAAGAGACGTTGACCTGATAGGTGACTGCAATAAGATACTTTTATAATGTTGAGATTCTCCGCATAATGTGCGAAGATCTTAGTGAATGTACGAACCCAAATGGACGATTACTAACAAAATTCTCTGGTCGGTGGGGAAGATCGAGGCGGCACTGGAAGTACTAGAAATGGGGACGATGACCGCAGATTGGGAAATGAAATTTCGGGAGGATGCGTTAATTAGGTCAGTGTCAGCGTTATCAAAGATGGAAGGGCATATAGTAAATAGGGGTGAAGTGGAAAAGTTAATTAGAGTTGAGGCAAGTCGTGATGAGCGATCGGAGGAAGTGGCTCTGAGAGCGGGAGTGGTGGCGAAAGAGCGAGAGATACAGTCGATTTTGAATAAGCAAAGTGCTTTTAAGTATGTAGAACAGATAGTGAGACTTTCAGAAAAAACTGGTGTTGGAGACCTGGGGGAAAGAGAGCTGATGCAAATTAATTCGTTATTATTGGAGAAGATATGGCCATCTCATTCTTTGGGTGTATATAGGTTGGCGGGTGTTGATGATAAAGATTTTTTTTCATCTTGTGTAAAGGTTCCACCGTTATCGATAGAGGTGCCATATCAGATGGAGGATTTTTGGTTGTGGTTTAAATCTGCATCAAAAGAGAAGCATTATCCAGTGATAATGGCGGCACTGACAGCGATAGAGTTGGCACGGGTGTTGCCATTTTCTGGGTCGAACGGAAGTACGATTACCTTATTTGCCGAGCTTTTAATGGGAATTAATGGGAGAGGTTTTAAACGGACGATTTCTTTGTCTGATATGTGGATGTCGCGGAGTAGTGAATTTAATCATGCTTTGGGTGAAACTATTAAGGAGGGTGAAAATGTGACGGAATGGGTAGAGTTTTTTTGTGACGCTTTTTCGAGTGAGTGTGAGGGTTTAAAGGTGAAGATAAAACGATTAGGTGGAGGGAACATACCAAAAACAAAATGGGGCAAGCAGGTGGCTTTGACGGAAAGGCAGATCATGTTGATGGAAAGTTTCCAGACGAGAGGTGAATTAACGATGACGGAGACGAGAAATATACTACCAATGGTATCTGAAGATACAATATTACGAGATTTGGCAGGACTTATGGTCAAAAAGTTAATTAAGAAAAAAGGAAAGACCAAGGGGGCTAAATACGTTTTAACGAGAGCAATACTATGACATTCCAAGACTTATCTAATCGGCTGGTTCAATTAGATGAAACCTCATCGAGATTGAAGATGACGGAATTTTTGGTTGATTTAATTAAACAATGTAATGAGAGCGAGATCGAGATGGCGATTAATTTGGTTTTGGGTCGATTGGCACCCTCTTATGAAAATCTAGAATTTAACTTAGCGGAGAAAATGGTGATGAGGACAATTGCCAGTTGGATGGGGGCGGAGCAAGAAAAAGTTCTGGCGGAGTACAAGAGGTTGGGAGACTTGGGGGAAGTAATCAAAATGATGGGGAAGTCAAAGGAGTCAGAGATTAGACATAATGTGTTGTTTGTTTTTGAGGCGTTAAAGACTATAGCACAAGAATCTGGAACTGGAAGTCAAGAAAGGAAGATGAATCTTTTAATTAACCTTGTAAACGAATTATCTTCAGTTGAGAGAAAGTACGTGGTGAGAATGGTTTTGGGAAAACTGCGTTTAGGATTTAGTGATAAGACGGTTTTGGATGCCTTGTCGGTGGTTTCGACGGGTGATAAGAGTGAGAGAAAACTTATCGATGCGGCATATCAGATAAGGCCGGATGTGGCGGTGATTGCTTCGTTGGTTAAGAGAGGTGGAGTAAAGGCACTGAAGAATATTGAAGTTAGAGTGGGGGTACCCGTTATCCCTGCTTTGTGCCAACGTCTAAACTCTGCAGAAGAAATTATTGAAAAGATGGGTGAGGTGGGAGTTGAAAGAAAATTTGATGGAACGAGGGTGCAGATACACTTTCAGAGAGCAGGGGTCAGTGAGCAGGGGTCAGTGAAGACGTTTACGAGGAATTTGGAAGAGAATAGCTTGATGTTTCCCGAGCTATTTTCGATGGAAAAATATGTCGAGGCAAAATCATTGGTTTTGGATAGTGAGGCAATTGGTTTTGATCCAAAGACGGGTAAAACATTGCCTTTTCAGATGACCATCACACGCAAAAGGAAACACGACGTAGCAGAGGTTGCGAACAATGTTCCCTTGAGATTTTACGTTTTTGATATTTTGGAGGTTGATGGAGTTTCGATGATAAATGTGCCTTACGACGAGAGGCGAAAAAAACTAGCTAAAATTATTAGAAAGAATGATGTTCTGTTGATAGATGAAGTGATTAGGACTGATGATCCGGCAGTGCTTCACCGGGAGCATGAAAGGTTTTTGAAAGAGGGTTTTGAAGGGGCGGTAATTAAGAAATGGGATGGATCATACTTGCCTGGACGACAAGGGTGGAACTGGGTAAAAATTAAAGAAAGTGAGGGGACGTCGGGAAAGTTGAGGGATACCTTGGATTGTGTGGTGATGGGATATTACCGAGGGAAGGGCAAGAGAGCTAAATTTGGGATAGGGGCGTTTTTAGTTGGGATAAGAAAGGGGGAGTCGGTGGTAACCATAGCTAAAATTGGAACTGGACTGTCTGATGAACAATTTGGGGATTTGAAAAGACGGCTGGATAAATTAAAAAGTGAGAAACTGCCAAAAGAATATCTGATAAGTAAGGGATTGTTGCCTGATGTGTTTGTCAGTCCTGAATTGGTGGTTGAGATTGCTGCGGACGAACTGACAAATAGTCCGATACATACGGCTGGATTGGCACTTCGATTTCCGAGATTGATAAAAATTCGTGACGACAAGAATTTGGATGGGACAACGACACTAGGAGAGCTGTCTCGTTTCGGGTAAAATGGGTGAATGAGTGAAATAATCAAAGACTTGGTTGATCTTTTTTTACACATAGACAAAAACTTGGTGGCGGTGGTCGCCTCGTACGGTGGATGGAGTTATCTAATTTTATTTTTAGTCATTTTTATGGAAACTGGATTGGTGGTGACGCCATTTTTACCAGGTGATTCTCTAATCTTTGCGGCAGGAGCTATTTGCGCAATGGGGTCGTTGTCCATTTATTGGCTAACGGCATTATTATTTGCGGCAGCTTTTTTGGGTGATACGGTTAACTATTGGATAGGACATTTTGTTGGTCCTAAGGCCTTTGAAGGTAAAAATAGATTACTAAAGAAAGAGCATCTATTAAAAGCTCAGGTTTTTTATGACAAACACGGTGGTAAAGCTATCATTTTGGCAAGATTTGTGCCAATAGTCCGGACTTTTGCACCTTTTGTGGCTGGAGTGGGAAAGATGGATTATAGTAAATTTATTTTTTATAACATGATTGGTGGAATAATATGGGTTTGCTTGTTTGTATTTTCTGGATTCTTTTTTGGAAATTTGCCCTTAGTCAAAGAAAATTTCCACAATGTGATCATTGTGATCATATTAATTTCAGTTTTGCCCATGGGATGGGAATGGTACAAATCTAAAAAGCGTGGATGAAATGGAGGATTTTATTTTCTCAGTTTCAATCTCCCTTGATGGTGATTTTGTTGTTGTCAATGGGTTTGACTTTTTTAATTGATGAAGCTACGGATGGTTTTTTTATTCTGGGTGCGATTCTTATTAACGCCTTGGTGGGGTTTTTTCAAGAAAATGGGGCTATCAAAAGACTGGATTCACTTAGGGCATTGGTTGAGGAAAGAGCCTTGGTCAAAAAAGGCGGGATTTGGCGGGAGGTGAGCGCTAGGGAGCTTGAGGTTGGGGACATAGTGAAGCTTTCGATTGGTCAGAAGATACCGGCGGATGGGGTGATCTTAGTGGCAGACAAGTTGTTGGTGAACGAGTCCATACTAACAGGAGAAAGCGTGTTAATGGTAAGAGCAAAAGGTTCCCCTGGCTTGATGGGATGTTTGGTGGAGCAGGGAATAGGGGAAATGGAGGTGGTAAGAGTTGGCAATGATACTCGTTTGGGGTCATTAGTATTAATTACACAAAACGAAATCGAATCATCACCTTTTAAAAGAAAACTTGATAGGTTTTCAAAATTTTTGGCGGTGATGATTTTGGTAATTCTGGCAATTTTTTGGGTGACTAACCTGTACGCTGGTCGTTCTGAGAGAGAACTTCTTCCCTTAGTTACAGCCTTGATGGTGGCGGCGATACCTGAAGGCATGATAATAAGCGTGACGCTGGTGCTTTCAATGGGTATGCGACGCCTTTTGGATCAAAGAGCGGTGGTGAAAAGTTTGGTGGCAGCCGAGGCGTTGGGAAGTGTGACGGTGATTTGTTTGGATAAGACGGGAACGATTACTTTAGGTAAAATGAAGGCGATAAAAGTTGAGGCTTTGAACAGGAAAGATGAGGATGAGATATATAGAGAAGCGTTGTTGTGCAACGACTATCGTGATCCTTTGGAGTATGCGATGGCTGATTATTCTATAATTAAATTAGGAAAAAATTCTAGACGAGAGGTTGAGGAGAGATATCCAAGGATAAGCGAAGAACCATTTGATCCTGAGAAAAAGATAATTATTACGGTTCATAAAATGCCTGACGGTAAGGACTTGTCGATAATGAGTGGGGCGCCGGAGGTAGTGTTAAGCAAGTCGAAAGTAAAAAGTATAAAGGAAAAAGTAGAGTGGGAGAGAAAAATAAAAAGGGCGGGAGATAGGGGATATCGGATGGTGGCTTTTGCAAATATGGTGGGGAATGGTGAGTACAGGTTTTTGGGACTTATTTTGTTTGTAGATCCAGTCAGGGAAGGGGTAAAAGAGTCACTTCGAGAAGCTAAGCTTAGGGGGATTAACCTAAAGATGATTACGGGAGATTATAAGGAAACGGCTTGGGTGGCGATGCAAGAGGTGGGGTTGGTGAAAAGAGGTACACCGATTGACGATGAATTGGCGATGACTGGAGAAGAGTTGATATCTGGGGATACAGAGAAAGTAAGAGAGAAAATTCATAAGGCGATTTTGTTTGCCAGAACAACCCCCGAACAAAAATTGACGATTGTAAATGCCCTACAAGAGAGTGGGGAGGTGGTGGCGATGATGGGGGACGGGGTGAATGATGCGCCAGCTTTGAAGAAGTCGGATATAGGTATAACAGTATTTGAATCGAGTGATGCGGCGCGTGAGGCGTCAGACCTGGTTTTGCTTGATAGTAATTTCAAGACAGTAGTGGGGGCAATCGACAGTGGACGGGAGATAATGGTGAACGTGAGGAGAATAATGGTGTTTTTGTTGAGCGGAACATTTTCTACTTTATTTATTATTTTGGGGACGTCGGTTTTGGGAATTCGATTCCCATTATCGGCGACTGCAGTCCTATTGATTAATTTGGGGGTGGAGACATTGCCATCTGTACTAATATCACTTTGGCCTGGTAGAGTAAAATCTGGGAGTATATCGAGACCAACCAGCGGTGGTTTAGTTTGTACCGGAGGTGTGGCATTAATTTTTATTCTGGGGTGTTTTGTGGGTTTGATGGGACTTGGGTTGTATCAAGTTAGCGGATTAGTGTCTTGGTTAATTGGCTGGTTGGTGGGGATGCCAATAATAATCTTGGGGGCATTAGGAAATGGACTGTTTGATAATGTGATTAAATGGAGATATGGTCGTTAAGTTGGTGTTGGTGGTTTTCTTTTTGTTGTGGGTGGTGTGGGGGAGCAGGTTTGTGATTGATGCTTTTGAGAGATTGTCGACAAAACTAAACAAAAGTTCAAAGGTGGTAATGGCGGCTTTACTGGTGGCTTTGGGGACGTCATTGCCCGAGCTGTTTGTGGCAATTGCGTCGGGATATTCTCATCAGGGTGAAATATCCCTGGGGAATATTTTGGGTGCAAATATAGCCAACGCTTCGTTGGTGATAGGAGGGGCAAGTGTTTTGTCCGGATCTTTGGCGGTAGTGGGTGATTTTGTCCATTGGGAATTTATGATGGCCTTTGTTGCTGGACTTTCCCCTTTTTTGTTGATGATGGATGGAGAGTTGGGGAGATTGGATGGGGCAATCTTGGTGGTGATTTATCTGATATATCTTCGAGATATTTTGGGTGATTGGCGACAGAGGAGTCTGGTCCATTATCAGGTGGTCAGACACGGCTTGTTGTCACAGTTGCGCCGGCTACATCGTAAACACATAGATGGGGTTATTTTAAAATTAGTATTTGGAATATTATTGATGATGCTTGGATCGCATTTATTGATTAGGACGGTGGTGAATTTATCGGCGGGGCTGGGGGTCTTGCCTGTTTGGATTGGAATTTTCGTTTTGGCTTTGGGGACGACGTTGCCAGAGCTGGTTTTATCGATGGGGGCGATTGCCAAAAAGGAGTCGCTGTTGGTCTTGGGAAACCTTTTGGGGAGCATTGTGGCTAACTCGACCCTGATTGCCGGTATATTGGTTTTGATCAGCCCGGTGAAGCTGGTTCGAATGATGCCGTATTTGACTTCATCAATCGGTTTTGTAATAATTTTTTCGATCTTTTGGTTGTTTTCTAATCAGAAAAGGCGACTTGAGAGGTGGGAAGGTATGGTCTTAGTGGGGATTTATTTCATTTACTTGGGAATCTCGATGTTTTTAGTTTAATCTTCTTCAAGATTTAAAAAGGCTTTGAACTTCTCAATTATTTTGGGATCTTTAATGGTAGTTTTTAGGGTCTGGTCTATAAAGTTAATAATATCGTAGGATTTGGGATGTTCTTTTTGAATGTTTCCACCCATCGGATATTCTTTTACCTGATCTACTTTTCTATTAGTTAAGTATTTTAAGTTAAGGACAGCGTATTTTTGTATTGATTTGATTAGTCCGTCTCGTCTGAATCTCCTGAGAGAATATATAAATCTTGGCTCTTGGATAATTTTGAAATTGAAACCTCTTTTTACGGATTGGCGAATGAATTCAGTATCTTCAGCGAACCCAACTTTGGGATTAAAACCACCGACAGTCGAAAATACCTTTTTTTTACAACCGATCAAAGCACCCACTGCCCCAGGAGTATTTAATTGATTTAATGCCTCAATTTCTAAGTTATATAAAGTAGCAATGGCCTTGTCACTAGCTAGATTTGTGTCAGGTAGAAACCAAGTTGTGTAAACATCCGAAGGATTAACTCTTACTTGATAATGTAATCCTTCCAAAAAATATTTTGGCAGGCGATTGTCGGCATCGTTAAACAATAGGTGTTTGCCTTTGGCTATTCTGGCACCATTGTTTCTTTGTATAGATACATTTCTTGAGGAACTTATGATTGTTAAGTTTTTTATTAGGTTACTAAAGCTTCTGGCTTTTTTGACGGTTTTGTCTTGAGAATTGCCGTCAACAATAATAACTTCAAAATCTTGAAATGTTTGCCTAGAAATATCCCTTAGGAGAAGTGGTAGATATCTTTCTTCGTTCAAGGCTGGTATTATGATCGAGAAAAAGGGCTTCACAATGTAGAATTATAACTGCTATGAAAATAATTGTTGGTTTGGGTAACCCTGGTGATAAATATGCAAAGAACCGGCACAATGTAGGTTGGATGGTTTTGGATGCAATTCAGAGAAAAGGGGTCAGAGATCAGGGGTCAGAGATCAGGTTGTTGAAACCAGATGTTTTCATGAATGAGTCGGGGATTGCGGTTAGAAAAGCGGTGAATTTTTATAAAGTTTTGCCGACGGACATTATTTTGATACACGATGATTTAGATATCAAATTGGGCGAGTTTAAGATAGAGATGGCGCGAGGGCCAAAGCAGCATAATGGTGTGGCATCGGTAGAGAAAGAATTGGGGACAAAGGATTTTTTAAGAGTAAGAGTTGGGGTAGACAATAGGAATCCACGAAGTCAAGAATCTACGAATCTAAGTATAAGAATACCGGGAGAGAAGTATGTGTTGGAGAATTTTACAGAGGATGAGAGAAGGATACTTGGCGGAGTAATAGTAAAAATTGTGGACGAACTAAAAATAAAGTATGCGATTAAGTAATCATTGGGAAAAGGGAATTAAGGCTATATATCTAAATTCGATGTTGAGGAATATGGCTGGAGCCATTGCGGGGATATTTTTACCTATTTATATTTATCAATGGGGAGGACTAAAAGCAGTGGCGGTGTTGGTTGCCCAGGTTGTCGATTATGACAGTAGCTGGAAACAGAAACGAAATGGGGGTGAAGGTGGGGTTATTGTTGTTGGTAGAAAAGACTTCGTCGATATTGGGACCCTTGATGACAGTGGGGATGTAGAAAGAAAGCTAGCTAACACCTACCCCTTTTCGCCGAGTACGGCTCGTTCCCCCTTATAAAGGGGGAATGGCATACGAATATATTCTGTTCCCAACCCTCTCCCCTTTATAAAGGGGGAATGGTTAAGAAACATCTCGTCTTTACCCTCTCCCCTTTATAAGGGGAGATAAAGAGGGGTATAAAAAGAGTAGATGACTATTTTATATAACAAAAAAGGTGAAACTGTTAAACGGAAGGTCCTTCGAAATAATTCACCATTTTGTGAAAGATTGATATGGAAACATTTGAAAGGATCACAGATGGGATATAAATTTCGAAGACAATATGGGTTTGATTCATATGTTGTTGATTTCTATTGCCCAGATAAAAGAGTTGTCATAGAAATTGATGGTCC
>Ga0172368_10007523_pt1 | contig 11361 bp, 12 predicted proteins | sample Lak11m_FD_114540 | JGI IMG/M metagenome (GOLD analysis project Ga0172368, IMG submission 114540) | Freshwater microbial communities from Kabuno Bay, South-Kivu, Congo - kab_022012_11m | ecosystem: Environmental > Aquatic > Freshwater > Lake | place: Democratic Republic of the Congo: South-Kivu...
CGGAGATTTTTAATGAGTATAAAGAGATAGGTCTTAATATGGGATTTAAATACGTTGCATCTGCGCCGCTCGTGAGCAGTTCACTGAATGCAGAAGAAATGTATAATAACTTGGTCAATGGGTGAATAGGTTAATAGGTGAATGGGCTAAAATGAATTTCCGATTCACCAATTCACCGATTTACCGATGCACTGGAGGAATAAATGTTTGAATTTAACAGGATAAGAAGGCTTCCGCCTTATGTTTTTGCGATAGTCAATTCTCTTAAGATGGAGGCGCGGAAAAAAGGCGAGGATATTATTGACCTTGGCATGGGAAACCCTGACATGCCCGCGCCGAAGCACGTGATAGATAAACTCTGCGAGGCCGCCGGTAATCCGAAGAATCACAGGTATTCCGCGTCAAAGGGAATTACGCAATTGAGGATGGCAATATGCGAATGGTACAAACGCAGGTTTGATGTTGACCTGGACCCTGAAAGCGAAGCGGTTGTTACTATCGGCTCAAAAGAAGGGCTTTCGCACCTGGCCCTTGCAACCATACAGCCCGGAGATGTTGTTATGACGCCGACCCCTGCATATCCCATACATCCCTATAGCGTTATAATTGCCGGAGGTGAGATTACGAGCATTCCTATCGGTCCGGGAATAGATTTTTTTGAAGAGATGGAAAAGACCTTCAAAAAAACCTGGCCGAGACCGAAGATGCTTATTATCAACTTCCCTCATAACCCGACCACACAGGTTGTTGAGGGTCTCGTTTTTTTCAAAAAGATTGTGGATTTCGCAAAAGAGAATAGCATAATTGTAATCCACGATTTTGCTTATGCCGACCTGGTATTTGACGATTACAAGGCTCCGAGCTTTTTGCAGGTTCCGGGAGCAAAGGATATTGGAGTGGAATTTTTCTCTCTTACAAAGAGCTATTCAATGGCAGGATGGAGAGTAGGGTTTTGTGTGGGGAATAAGGATGTCGTAGGAGCGCTCATAAAAATAAAAAGCTATCTTGACTACGGGATGTTTCAGCCGATACAGATCGCAAGCATTGTCGCATTAAGAGGACCTCAGGATTGTGTTGAGGAGTTCAGAAGGATATATCAGTCAAGAAGGGATGAGTTGATTAAGGGGCTTAATAAGGCAGGCTGGATAATAGAGCCTCCTAAGGCTACGATGTTCGTATGGGCAAAGATCCCGGAGCAATTCAGGGAAATGGGTTCTCTTGAATTTGCAAAGCTTCTCATAAAAGAGGCCGGGGTAGCTGTCTCTCCGGGCATAGGCTTTGGAGAGGGCGGAGATAACTATGTGAGATTTGCGCTCGTTGAAAATGAGCACAGGATAAGACAGGCGACAAAAGGAATAAAGAAGGTGTTAAGCAGAGGATAGTATAGTGCCGCGAAACGAAAGACAACAGCATGGCTTTAAATTTGAGGACTGGCTCAAGAAAGAGTTTCGAAATCGGCTAAATATCAAAAAAGCAGATGGAGAAGGAAATGAAAAAGGATAGCCGCACAGATATTTGTGTCTACTGGGGCAAGCAAGTTGGCATGGAGGATGAGAGAGATAATTTTTTGTTTGAGTCTAATGCTGGCATGGGAAGAATTTATACCTTGACAAGAATCACTGACGATCCAATTAATAAAAAGGCAAAATATTTAGGAACAATAAGTTTTGATAACAAAAATTCAAAACCTTATATCTGGTTTGAGGACTTATTCGTTGAAAAACTAGAACGATTCATGAAAAAGAAAAAGATGCCTAATGCAAATATAAATGACATCGTAAGTAATTTGGAGAAGATAGTCGAATACTGCAAATCTAATATGAATGGTAAAAAATGTCATACTAAAACACTATCTCATGTAACTGACTTTATAAAAAAGAATTCATTAATCAAATTATAATGGTAAGACAAATCGGATTAGAGACATCAAGTTTAATGCCTCTTTTAGAAATTACGCCGAGAACATTGCCTCTTCAAAAAAATATAGCAGATGGGGTAAATAATGGATATGAGTTCTTTCTGGATAGATATTCTATCATAGAGGCTCGGGAACAAATACTTACGAGTTATAAAAATGCATTAAAATCTCTTTCCTTAGCAAAGAACCTTACGATAAGGGATAATATCAAAAGTATAAGGCAAATAGTGATTGTTTTTATTAAAACGTTAGCGGAAAACTGGTATGGTCGCGAAGAGACGCTTAGGTGGAGTGATGTGATTTGCGATATTGAGCGGGACGATAATTTTTTCGATGAAATAAGCGAAGCTCTTAATAAAAAAAAGGATTACTATTTAAATCTCTTAAAAGAGGATAATCAAAAAATATTTATTAGATCCTCAGATATAAAGTCTTATTGGGTTAGTCCTTCGCATATAAAGGAACTTGCATTTGAGATAATAATTATTAAGAATCGGATATCAGTGCAGGAATTTTTTGAAAAGTTGCAACCAATAATAAATAGCGTTTATAAAGAAAAAATTTCATTGAATGATATGATCGACTTTTATCATCTATACTCTTTGTACTATGATGGCAATATCAATGAAATTTGGTCGTGCAATCAGAATTTTGTTAAGAGGCATGAAAGGTATCTTAACAATTTAGATTCCAATGAATTTAGTGAAGTTTTTAGATTGGCAAAAATAAGACGGATTAAAGCATAATATACGAAAATTAAAAAAGAGGTAAAAATCTTGAGCAAAAATAATATTAACGTCGGCATTATAGGGTTCGGGACGGTAGGAACAGGCACGGCAAAGATATTACTTGAAAACAAAGACATTATTTCTCAGAGGGCCGGCTTTGACGTGAACCTGAAAAAGATTGCAGACCTTGATATAAAAAAGAGCAGAGGAATAAAACTTCCGAAAGGCATATTAACCAGGGATGTGAATGAGATATTAAATGACCCTGAGATTGATATTGTTGTTGAACTCATAGGCGGAATAAGGCCGGCAAAGGATTTTATTCTTAAAGCAATCCGCAATAAAAAGCATGTGGTAACCGCGAATAAAGCGCTTATCGCCACAAATGGAAATGAGATTCTGGCTGAAGCTGAAAAGCACGGAGTCAGCGTCGGATTTGAGGCGTCCGTGGCCGGAGGCATTCCGATTATAAAAGTCATAAAAGAGGGGCTCATCGCGAACAGGATACTTGCAGTTTACGGCATAATAAACGGCACTTCAAATTATATCCTTACTAAGATGACAGATGAAGGCCTAGAGTTTTCCGAGGCCCTGAAAGAAGCGCAGAGGCTCGGCTATGCTGAGGCCGACCCTTCTTATGATATAGAAGGAATTGATTCGGCGCATAAACTGGCAATACTTGCATCTTTGGCTTATAACATACCTCTTTCGTTCAAGGATGTTTATAAAGAGGGAATAACAAGGATAACTTCTCAGGATATCGGATTTGCGGGAGAGCTGGGATATAAGATAAAACTTCTTGCGATTGCAAAGGTAACCCCCCCATACCCCCCCCTATCAAGGGGGAGAGAATGGGGGGGCGAGGTTGAACTCAGAGTTCATCCTACAATGCTTCCTAAAGATTATCTTATATCAAAGGTTGATGGGGTGTTTAACGCAATCTATGTGCAGGGAGATGCAGTTGGAGACACCCTGTATTATGGAAGGGGCGCAGGCGACATGCCTACCGGAAGCGCGGTTGTAAGCGATATAGTGGATATAGGGAAAAAAATCATGATGCATGATACAGGATACAAACAACACCCCCCTCAGTCCCCCCTTGATAAGGGGGGAATTACAAGGGGGTATCGTGCATCAGGCCTCGCGCATCGTGCATCGCCTTTTAAGATCAAAAAGATGGAAGACATAGAGACAATGTACTACTTCAGATTTACTGCCCTTGACAAACCGGGCGTTCTCTCAAAAATATCCGGAGTGCTCGGAGGTTACAACATAAGCATAACCTCTGTTATTCAGAAGGGAAGGCGGTTTGGAGAGGCTGTGCCGCTGATTGTGCTTACCCATACGGCAAGGGAAAGAGATGTTATCAAAGCGGTAGCTGAAATTGACAGGCTTTCTGTTGTCGCCGATAAAACGCTTTACGTAAGAGTAGAGGGAAAAGAAGAATAGCAGAATAGACGTATGCTCATGCCCTTAAGCTATAGCTTTAGATTTCAAAAAAACATCTTGACAAACAACACATAGTCCAATAAGATTTTCCTATGAATAGGAATCTTATCCCGTTCAATACTCAGCATCATATCACTCAGAATAGATATTTCTTTGTTAGGATAGTTTTTCCTTAATTATTGTTCAACGAGGAGGTGGTTTAAGTCAGGATTTAGCGTATGTGTTAGGTTTTTCAAGGTAATTTAACACAGGAGGTGAATCTAGTGAGTAACTTAAAAGATAACGCAAGTATTGCAGAGGCCCTCAAAAAACAGGGAGTATCAAGAAGAGATTTTATTAAGTTCTGCACGATGATGGCAGCAACTTTGTCCTTGCCCTCAAGTTTTATCCCACAGATTGTTGAAGCCCTTGAAAAGAAACTTAAACCTTATGTGGTCTGGCTTGAATTTCAGGATTGCGCAGGAGACTCTGAATCAATGCTGCGCGCTACAAAACCTACCATTGCAGAGATTGTTCTTGACGTAATTTCCCTTGAGTATCATGAAACGATAATGGCAGGCGCGGGAAAGAATGCTGAGAAAGCCCTCCGAGAGGTGGTTAAAAACCAGAAGGGAAAATACATTGCTATTGTTGAGGGCGCAATCCCTCTGAAGGATGGAGGAGTGTATTGCACTATCGGCGGAAGGACGGCCATAGAGATAGCAAAGGAAGTCTGCGGTAATGCCGCGATGACCCTTGCAGTTGGCTCCTGCTCAAGCTGGGGAGGCCTTGCCAGCGCCAATCCTAATCCTACAGGCGCTGTAGGTGTAGGCAAGGCTGTTCAGGGAATCACATATGTGAATCTTCCGGGCTGTCCGATGAACGTAGAAAACGTTACTGCCACCATAGTCCATTATCTGACATTCGGAAAGCTGCCTGCGCTTGACGCCGAACACCGTCCTTTATTTGCTCACGGCAAGAGGATACATGACAACTGTGAAAGGCGTCCTCATTTTGATGCAGGCCAATTTGTTAAGAAATGGGGAGATGAAGGCCACAGGCGAGGATGGTGCTTATATGAGATGGGATGCAAGGGCCCTGAGGCATACTTTAATTGCCCCTCAATCAGGTGGAATGGCGCGACAAGCTGGCCAATTCAAGCAGGGCACCCATGCATCGCGTGCGCGAGCACAGATAACTGGGATAAATTCGGCCCTATATACAGCAGGCTTCAGAACGTTCCGGGCGCGGGTTATCAGGCAACTGCCGACAAGATCGGCGTTGCAGTTACGGCAGCGGCAGCCGTAGGCGTTGCAGCCCATGCCATTGGAAGGGCGATGAAAGAAAAACCTGAAGGAGAAACTAAATAATAGCGTCAAAGAGTCAAAGGGTCAAAGTATTAAAGTTCAAAAAAATCTGTTGCTCTGACACTATGATACTCTGACACTTGTGATACTTTAACAAGGAGGGTAGATAATGGCAAAGATTGCGATTGACCCCATAACGAGGATTGAAGGCCATCTGAGAATAGAAGCTCAGGTGGACGGCGGAAAGGTCACGGATGCCTGGTCTTCGGGCACGATGTGGAGAGGCATTGAGATTATGATGAAGAACCGTGACCCGAGGGAGGTGTGGGCGTTACTGTCCCGTGTCTGAGGGGTTTGAACAACGGTTCACTCCACCAGCTCCGTGAGAGCTGTAGAAAATGCAGTAGGAATAGTAATACCGGATAATGCAAGGATAATCAGAAATCTCATTACCGGAATTCAGTATGTGCAAGACCATGTGATACATTTTTATCATCTGCATGCGCTGGATTGGGTTGATGTTGTCAGCGCCCTTAGGGCAGACCCTGCAAAGACATCCGCACTTGCCCAAAAAATCTCCGACTGGCCCAATTCATCGGCCACGCATTTTAAGGCTGTTCAAACGAAGGTGAAGACACTCGTGGAAAGCGGACAGCTTGGAATATTTGCAAGCGGCTACTGGGGGCATCCTGAATACAAGCTTCCTCCCGAAGCAAATCTAATGGCTGTTGCTCATTATCTTGAAGCTCTTGACTGGCAGAAGGATGTCATAAGAATGCAGGCCTTGCTCGGCGCAAAGAATCCACATCCCCAGACATATCTCGTAGGCGGAATGGCTATTCCGATTGACCCTAACAGCCAGAATGCGCTCAATGCCGGAAGCATTGCCTTCATGAAAGACATGGCGAAGAAGGCTCATGCCTTTGTTGAAAAGGTTTATATTCCAGACCTTCTGGCGGTTGCGGAAGTCTACAAGGAATGGGCAAGCATAGGCGGAGGTGTGGGGAATTATCTTTCTTACGGTGAATTCCAGAATGACAACATAAGCAATACCGCAAATTGCTGGCTGCCTCAGGGATTCATCAGGAAGAAAAATCTCGGTAAGGTGGAGCTTGTGGACCATAAAAAGATTACGGAAGACGCGGCGCATGCCTGGTATAAATACAGCGACGGCGATGAGAAGGCAAAGCATCCGTGGGACGGAGAAACAGCGCCTAATTACACAGGGCCAAAACCGCCGTATGAGTTTCTTGAGACAAACAAGAAATACAGCTGGGTTAAAGGCATCAGATACGACGGCCTTTCAACAGAGGTCGGCCCGCTTTCAAGGATGCTTGTAGCCTACGCCTCAGGCCATAAGCGCGTAAAGGAAGTTGTGGGGCTGGTTTTGAAGAAATTAAACGTAGGCCCGGAAGCTTTATTTTCCACCCTCGGACGTACAGCAGCCAGAGGCGTTGAGACCCTGGTGACCGCCGAGATGCTGTCTGTATGGATAGACGACCTGGCAGCAAAGATTAAAGGCGGAGACATCAGGATACATGACAATTCCAAGTGGGATCCGTCCTCATGGCCTAAGGAAGCAAGGGGGTATGGTTATCACGAGGCCCCTCGCGGTGCGCTGGGCCACTGGGTAACAATCAAAGACGGCAAGGTTGCCAATTATCAATTGGTAGTGCCTGGAGGCTGGAATTCATCTCCAAGGGACGCCAAAGGGCAGAGAGGGCCGTTTGAAGAAGCATTGGTCGGCACACCCGTGAAGGATCCGAACAGGCCGCTTGAGATACTCAGGACTGTTCATTCGTTTGATCCTTGCATGGCGTGCGCCATTCATGTCCTTGACCCCAACGGCAATCAGTTGATTAAGGTTAAGGCGAAATAGGAGGCTGATATGACAACAAGGATATACGTCTGGGAATTCCCGGTAAGGCTGACCCATTGGCTGAATCTCATCAGCATACTGACCCTGTTGTTTACAGGTTTTTATATCGGCGCTCCCTTTATCCATGCAACCAGAGAAAACCAGTTCATAATGGCAACCATGCGGTTTTTGCATTTTACGGCAGCCTATGTCTTCACGGCAAGCCTGCTTGTGCGGATATACTGGTTATTTGCCGGCAACAAGTACGCGCGTTTAGACCAGTTCATCCCTGCAAGCGGCGAGAGGCGGAAGAACCTTACTGATACGTTGCAGTATTATCTCTTTCTGAAAAAAGACAGCACTCACGCGACAGGGCACAACGCCCTTGCCGGACTGACATATTTTCTACTCTTTATAATTTTCATTGTGGAGATTCTTACGGGTTTTGCGCTTTACTCTGAGAGCCATGTGGGAGCAACCCGGACTGTTATGGGCAGCTGGCTTTTCTCAATTCTCTCTACAGGAACAGTCCGGCTGATTCACCACCTGCTGATGTGGATAATAGTTCCATTTATGATAGGGCATGTGTACCTTTCGTTATTAGCCGGCTGGCTTGAAAAAAACGGGTTTCTCGCCTCTATGTTCAGCGGGTATAAGACTATGAAGGGATGAAGGCATAGAGTTGGCGACAGCGCTGATAGGACTCGGGAATATACTTTTAAAGGATGAGGGGATCGGGGTTCATGCAGTAAGAGCCGTTAAAGAAAAATTCACCTTCTTTCCTGAGGTGGAGATTATTGACGGCGGAACGCTGGGACTTGATCTCCTTCCTTTTTTTGAAGGCAAAGATAACATCCTTATCCTGGATGCCGTTAATTTCGGAAAAGAACCCGGTCATATCGGAGTAGTTGAAGGAGACGACATACCTGCTGTGTTATCAGCAAAACTATCGGTTCATCATATCGGACTTGCTGATGTGATTTTTGCCGCAAAGCTCCTGGGGATAAGGCCCCCCAGACTGCGCCTGATAGGCATACAGCCGCAGTCTCTTGAAACAGGGCTTGATATGACAGACTGTATAAGCGGCAAGATGGAAGAATTGATTAGTTTAATCCTTAAAACACTGAAGGAGTGGAATATAGAATGTGCCTTGCAGTCCCGTCAAAGATTGTCAGCATAAATAATCTTCTTGCCACTGTTGATGCTTACGGCGCAAGGAGAGAGGTAAGCCTCATGCTTCTTCCGGAAGAAGCGCAAATAGGAGATTACGTCATCGTTCATGCAGGATTTGCAATACAGAAAGTGGATGGCGAGGCCGCGAAAGAGGCGTTGAAATATATAGCCCAACTTTTGGAAGAAAACGAGGAAAATCTACAACCCTAAAGTTTTAATTTGACATTGACAAAACAGCATCATAAAGTAAATACTATTTGCAGACAAATCCTAAAGATGCCCATCAAATCCAGCAAGGAGGTGATAGTCAAGAGCTAAAAATTTTTTGTGGTCTTACTTGTCTGGGTCATTAGAGCAAACAAAATAAAAAAAACGGGGAGGAAGTAATGAAAAGAGTCTTGGTTTTGGCGGTTGCAGTAGCGGTTATATTTGCCGGTTACCTGGCCTTTACTACGGTTGATTCCAAAACGCCCGCGCTTGTCGCAGCGTCAAAAACATATTCTGGAACGCTTTATGTTGCCGGTATGGGCGGGCACTTCGCAAAAGCAGACGTAACTGTTGACCCTAATGATGCGAATAATCCGATAAAGATAACAAACCTTGACAGGGTTGTCATCGGAGATAAGGTCACCCATGCGGTCCATGATGCAAGGGTCGACGTAAACGACAGGAACATACTTATGTGGTCCACATTCAAGGCCGACAAAGACGGAAAGCTTCACGTCGGCAAGTCTGACCTTAAGACAGGAGAAAAAATCCTTGATGTAACAATAGCCATTGACAAGAGGGCAAAGGGCCCGGCTCCAATGTATTGCGCATCAGGCCAGTCAAAGAGCGCTTTCATGCCTGTAACAATGGCTGCAGAGGCATATATTGACGTATTTGACAAGGCAACAATGAAGCACAAACACCGCGTATTCCTTGACAGCATTGGGTACAAAAAAGGCACATATCAGTTCTTCCATGGAATCAACAGCCCGGACATGAAGCACTTTCTTGTTGCAGTGAATATGCTCGGCGCAAACGGAAAGCCATCAGGTCAGGTGGAACTTGTTCTTCTGGACCTTGCAGAGCTTGAAAAAGGCAAAGTAAAAATGGTTGCAGGCAAGACCCTCACAGGCGAGCCTGGCAAGACCATTGCTTTCAGGCAATCTTTCACAAAAGACGGCAAATATATTCTCCAGTCCGGCAGAGACAGAATGTATCTTCTGAACGCAAAGACCCTGGAGCTTCTTGATGAAGAGATGATGAAGGGCAACGTTGAAAATCATGACGTAGTGCCGACTTCTGATGGCAAATACGCTGTCTTAACATTAAGGGAAACCTTTGCAGATAAGAAGGAAGGCCCGGGCATTACAGACGGAACCGCTCTTCTCTATGATGTTACGGCAAAGAAGCTTGTAGGAAAATCAGCTTCAACCTGTATAGCATGTCATGAGAAAATGGGGATGAAAGGCAGCGCAGTTCTTTGCGGCCTTGACGCCACATGGAAATAAGGAAGAAGCGCAGACTTTAAAACATAAGTTAAAAAATGTTAATATAGAGCGGGCATCTTTCAATGCCCGCTCTTTTTTTGAATTGATGACTAAATTTAATTTTACGACAGTAGCTTTAAAAAACCTTAAAAGGAAACCTTTCAGGACCGGGGTGCTGGTTTTCTCTATTGCGCTCCTTGTTTCCCTTCTTATATTTGCGCTCTCTTTTCTTGTAAGCGTCAGCTCAAGCCTTAAAAAGGCAGCGGACCGGCTCGGGGCTGATTTAATCATTGTCCCTGTCGGGGCTAGGACTTATGCCGAGGCGTTTCTTCTTGAATCAAAGAAGCCGGGATTTTACATGAATAAAAGCGTCATTGAAAAAGTAAAAAAGATAGAAGGCATAGAAAGCGTCACGTTTCAGACATATCTTTCAACAATCGGCGGTGTGTGCTGTGATGTGGAAGAAACGCGAATTGTGGCTTTTGACCAGAACTCTGATTTCATAGTGAAACCCTGGCTTAAAAAATCAATAGGCAGGGAACTTAAAAAAGGCGAAGCCATCGCGGGGGTTGAAACAAATTTCAACCTGGGAGTTGAACTCCTGGACGTTGAGACAACTATCTTTAACAACAAATTTAAAGTCGTGGGCATGCTTGAAAAAACCGGGACTGCGCTTGATAACGCCCTGATAATGACAGAAGAGAATATCCAGGACATAATAGGAAGCGGCAGATCTCCTCTCAACGAAGGACAAACATCCCTTATATTTACAAAAGTTAAAAATGGCTTTGACCCTTATGAAGTAGGCAGAACCGTTGAAGGCAATATCGTGGAGGTTGATGTTGTAGCAAGAAGCGATATGGGGAAAGAAATACTGGGCACACTAAGAGACATAAATAAGATTTTCCTGATATCAATTATCATGGCTTCAATCCTTGCGGTGTTTCTTGTATGGGCGATATTCTCAGCAATAGCAAATGAGCGGTCCAGGGAAGTAGGCATAATGAGGGCTGTCGGAGCAAAGGAATCCCATATTGTAAGGCTGTTTATTGTGGAAGTATTTTTTGTAGGTATTACAGGCAGCATTGCAGGACTTGTAATAGGCACATCCCTTTCCTTATCGCTTGCAAAAGGATTTAAGCTTTTAAAAAGCATATCCGCCAGTCTTACTGCGTTGCAGCAAGCTGAAATAGCCATAGCGGGTCTTATTATCGGAACTGTCATTTGCATCGGCGGCGCTTTGATGCCGATTAACCGCATAAAAAAACTGGAACCGCTTCTGGCGATAAAAGAGGAATAATATGCTGCAGATAGAGATTAAAGAACTTACCAAAATTTATTCAGTTGACAAAATGGCGATAACAGCCGCCGACAATATTTCCCTTAATATAGGAAGGGGAGAATTTTTGTCAGTAGTCGGACATTCGGGTTCGGGCAAGACAACATTTCTTTCTTTAATCGGCGGCATAATCAG
>Ga0172368_10007524_pt1 | contig 11361 bp, 5 predicted proteins | sample Lak11m_FD_114540 | JGI IMG/M metagenome (GOLD analysis project Ga0172368, IMG submission 114540) | Freshwater microbial communities from Kabuno Bay, South-Kivu, Congo - kab_022012_11m | ecosystem: Environmental > Aquatic > Freshwater > Lake | place: Democratic Republic of the Congo: South-Kivu...
ACAGAAATTTGATTTATTTTGTTGAAAAAGTTTCTGGCGAAAAATTATCTAACAATTTAAAAATTGCACCTGCAAATACCGATCAAGTAAATCAAATAAAAATCCTACAGATAAATGTTAAACTATAGTGAAATTATTCCGCAGGAGCTGGCAATAGATTATGAAAATAATCTGCCAATTAAAGCTTGCAGCCAGTGTAAACCAATTTTGGTTGTTAATAGAAACAACACAATAGTTTACTCAAATCAATCTGCACAAATTGCTTTTGGATTAAATAACATTTCGCAAGTTAACTCGCTGCAAACAGATGTTAATTTTGCTCATTTGCTTAAAGACTTTGCTGAGAGCAGTTATTCAAATATCAGTATCAGCCTTCATATAAAAAATCAATCAGAATCAGCATTTGGCGAGTATGATGCAGAGATTGAAAAAATTGAACTTGATAACACGCAATATCTTTTTATTGTATTTCATTATACAGAAAAAGAAATTTTGCTTGAAAACAGAATTAACTCTATACACGCTGCAATAGAATATGCAAACATTCCTGTTATGACCATAGATTCTAGTGGTAAGATTTCTTTCATTTCTAAATCAATGGAAAATGTACTTGGATTTTCTATTGATGAATTGTACGAAAAGTTTTTCTGTGTGCCGCTGGAAAATTTTTTATCAAAAGCTGATTTGCTTACTGCTGAGCGTGCATTTTTCTTAAAGCAAAGCTGGGTTAAAATTATTTCACTAAAAGATAAAGGCAGAACGTTATTTAAAGAGTTACAGCTAACTCCGTTTTCTAACACAGGCGCAGTTGATAATGCTTTTATGCTTATTGCTCACGATATAACTGATTATGTTCAGAAAAATTTAATTATTAAGGAATCTGAAAATAAACTTAAATCAATAATTAATAATATCCGCGATCCGCTTTTTATTCTTAAGCAAAGTAAGGAAAAAATTTTATTTGAAACAGGTAACAATAGTTTTTTTAGAGTTTTTGATCTTGATAAAACAAAGTTATTGCAGGATGATATAAAGTTTGTTTTTACTAATGAACTTTTAAAAGCTGTTTTAAAGAATTGTGAAATGCTTCTTAACAACTCGATGCCTTTTGTTGAGTTTAAGGCAAAACATAATCTTATACATTACAAATGCAAAATATCTTTAATGGATATAAGCACCGAAGATGAATCTTACGTGATGGTAAATTTTAATAACATTACCGACCAGGAAAATTATCAAACCAAAATGTCTGCCGCTTACGATAAGGAAGTTCAACTTAACAAACTTAAAAGTTCGTTTATAGAAAATATGTCGCACGAGATAAGAACACCTTTTAATGCAATTGCCGGCTATGCAGATATACTTGAAGAAAGTATAAAAACAAAAGATTATCAAACAATATCAGAGCTTGTTAGCTTAGTAAAAGATGTTTTATCAAGAGTATCGCATTTGTTTGATCACATAATTGATATGTCTGAAATCGAATCTGATGAACTGGAATTTAATTATGTTTATCTAAATTGTAATCAGGTGCTTAAATCAGTAAAAAACAAGCTCGATCAAAAAGCAAAGCAAAAAAATATTTCACTTGAGCTTGAGCTTGCAGATCAAGAAGTTATCATAAAAACTGATTGGGTAAAACTTGAAAAAATTGTTAAAGCAGTTACCGAAAACGCAATTAAATATACAGTAAAAGGCAAAGTGGTTTTAAGATCATTTGTCTTTAATCAATTTGCTTATCTAACAATTACAGATACCGGCGATGGAATGAATGAAGAAGATATTAAGTATTTATTAGAACCTTTTTCGCAAGAAGAACAAGGTTACACCCGCAGATATCAAGGTGCCGGCTTAGGTTTAGCAATTGCAAGTAAACTTACTAAAATGATGGGTGGACTTTTTGAAATAGTAAGTAAAAAGCAAACCGGTACAAAAGTAACCATTATTTTTCCTGTTGTTAAAATTAGCAACTAAAAAACTCTGCTGATTAATATTAGCCAATAGACTTTTATTAAACACAAACATTATCAATGTAGGCTTTGGTTTGGATTTACAAGCAAGAACCAGCTTTTTTGGCGTCAAATTTTGCAGATTATTTATGATCAGAATGAGAAAAGTATTTTGTTTAGATGGCATTTAAGTTGCAAAACTTTACAGGATAAATTTGGAAAACGAATATTAAATTAACAAGGTTTATTTGGTCATTAACCGGGCTGCTTGCTTATTCAGAAAAAAATTGACTTAATAAATTAATGCCTTTAGCAGAAAACATATTAAAAGAAGAAAACGTAGCTTCCAACTTTCATGCAAGTCCGCATTTTGCATTTTACAGAGTATCGCAATACGGTGAACCTGTTTATGCAAATCAAACTTTTTTAAGAATGCTTGGGTTCAACACTTATGATGAACTAATAAATTTTTATCAAAAAGAAGAAACTTTTAGAGAAAATTTTGCTGCATCAAAATACCAGGAACATTTTTTAAAAATTAACAACACTGAAGGTGTAGAATCACGCTGGAAGAACAAACACGGCAGAGCTGTTTATGTTGTTGAGTACGTTCAAAAGTGTTATGATATTATTGACGGCAGCGTTTATTACGATTGCATAGCAGAAGATGTTACAGAAAAAAAGATTATTGATGAGTTAATGAGTGATGTTATCGGCAGAGATTATGCAATTTTAAAAGCTTTGCCCGATATGTTGTTTATACTTTCTGAAGATGGAAAATTTACAGATCTTAAAAAAGGAAGCAATTCAGATTTTCCTGTTTCACCATCCTATGTAATTGGTAAAAATGTAACAGATATTTTTCCCCAAACAATTGCCGAACAAATTTTACACTTAGTTAAAGAAACTAATTTAACCGGTCAGTTAAAAACCTGTACATTTAAAATGCAGCATCACAATTCTGAAAAGCACTATGAAGCCAGAATTGTAAAAAGCCATAAAAGCGAAGTGTTAATGCTTTTGCGTGATGTTACAAATCAAAAACAAAATGAAGATCAAATAATTAAAATTGCAGAAGATCTAAAGCAAATAAATGATACGAAAGATAAATTTGTTTCGATAATTGCGCACGATGTAAGAACACCAATTATTGCACTTATCGGTTATGCAGAAATTCTTGCAGATGATATTGATGATTTACAGAAATCTGAAATAAAAGATTTTGCGCTAAGTATTGTTGATATCTCAAAACAAACAATTGGTTTACTTACTAATTTACTTGAGTGGAGCAGGCTGCAAACCGGCAGAATAGAATTTCATCCATCACCAATAAATGCGCGCTCTATTTCTGAAAACTCTTTAGCATTGCTTACTTCCAACGCAGAGCAAAAGAACATAAGCATAATTAACGATCTTGAAGAAGATACTTATGTTTTTGCTGATGAAAATATGATGCAATCTATTTTTAATAATCTTGTTACAAATGCAATAAAATTCACAAATAAAAATGGACAAATAAAATTATCGGCAAAACATATTGATGATATGATTCGTTTTTCTGTAAAAGATAACGGTGTTGGTATGAGCGAAGATCAAAAGTTAATGCTATTTGGTATGAATAAAAGTTTTACAACTCCTGGCACTACAAACGAAAAAGGCTCTGGTTTGGGAATGATACTTTGTAAAGACTTTATTGAAAAGCATGGCGGAAAAATCTGGGTAGAAAGTAACACTGGTTTTGGATCAGAATTTTTCTTTACAATTCCTGCAGCAGCAAAAGACAATTCAAAATAATAATCAACTAACAATAATTTATAGTTCTGGAAAAATTTTCCATCTATAATAATTCTTTACACCTTAATATTCAGTAAGAAAATATTTTAGGATATCTGATTAAACTTCTATTAAATCAATCTTACCAATACTTACAAAAACGAATAAAATCTAAGTTTTTTTTGAATAAGCCTCATAAATCAGGGAGACAATTAAAATTATCTAACTAAGTATTCTTTGGCATAAAAAGTGCAATTATTGGGTTTTTAGTTATAGATCTGTTTACTGAATTTAATACCCGGGTTAATGAATACTACAAAATCAAAACCAAAAGTAAAAGAAAAGGATAACGAAACTTCTGATACTTTAACCGCTAAGTTTCTTAAAGAAGCCTTAAAAGAAGGTGAATTAAGTTACCGAAATTTATTTAATACGATTGAAGATGCAATTTTTATTCAGAATGATGAGGGAAAGTTTGTTGATATAAATATCGGCGCAATAAAAATGTACGGCTGTACACGCGAAGAACTTTTAGGTAGCGATTTATTTTTTTTAGCTGCAAAAGATAAAAATGATTTTAACAGCATCACCGGTTATTTTGAAGAAGCACTTAATGGTGTACCGCAGAGTTTTGAATATTACAGCGTTAATAAAAATGGCAAAAACTTTATACAGGATATTAACCTTTACAAAGGAACTTACTTTGGCAAAAATGTTTTAATTGTACACGCCCGCGATATAACCAAACGGAAACAAGCTGAAGAAAAAATGCAAGCTGCACTTGCAGAAAAAAATGTTTTGCTAAGAGAAGTTCATCATCGCGTAAAAAATAATTTGCAGGCAATGATCTATTTGATAGAAATGCAAAGTGAAAAAATAGACGATAAAAAAGTACAAACATTTTTAATGGAACTTCAGGAACAGGCAAGAACAATGTCGCTTGTATATGAGCAGTTGTATCAATCAGATTATCTGGCTGAAGTTGATATGGACGGCTACTTAAATAATCTTGTTACAAATGTAATACAAACATTTGGTGCCGGTAAAGATATTAATTATAAAATTGATGCAGAAAGTGTTTTACTTGATGTAGAAACAGCTATGCCGGTTGGTTTGATAATAAATGAACTGCTTACAAATTCGCTTAAATATGCATTTGATGAAAACCAAACTGCACAGCCTCATATATTTATTTCTGTTAAAAAAGAAAATAAAGAAATGAAAATTATTGTTTCGGATAATGGCAAGGGAATTCCGGTTGAGTTTGATTGGGAGAATACCGAAACACTTGGTTTAAAGCTTGTCAACTTCTGGATTAAATATCAGTTAGCAGGTAAAATAATTTTAGATAGAAGCAGTGGAACAAAGTTTACAATAAATTTTGGTTATGAAGGTAAGTAATAAAAATAGAATACTTATTGTAGAAGATGATGCGATTGTTGCCTCGCAGCTGCAGCGTACTATAACCAAAATGGGATATGAATCTGTTGGTCCGGTAGCAACAGGAGCAGAAGCTGTTGAGCTTGCATTAAGAGAATATCCTGATACAATTTTAATGGATATAAAATTAAAAGGTGAGCTAACAGGAATTGAAGCTGCTGATCTTATCCATAAAGAAAGTGATATTCCGGTAATCTATTTAACTGCTTACGCTGATCACGAAACAATTGAAAGAAGTAAAGATCCGTACACATATGGATTTTTAACGAAGCCTGTTAGAGATAACGAACTTGGTGCTATGATTGAAACTGCAATTTATAAATCAACAACAGATAAATCTTTAGCACACCTTAACCAGTTATTAAAAGCAATAAGAAGTATTGATAAACTAATTACGCGTGAAAGCGTTCCGGAAAAATTATTATCCGAAGCATGCTTAATACTGGTAAATTCTAAGGATTATGTTGTTAGCTGGATAAGTTTAGAAAACGATCCTGCAAATAACCCGCTTATTACTTCAGAAAAATTTAAATCTGGTTTTAAGGGCGGAATTATAAATCACTCTATTAAGAAAAAAATTCAATCCTTAACAAAAACAGAATTATCAAAATCAAAACCTACTTTGCTAAGAGATGTTGAGTGCAGTGATCTGTTTAGTAAAATTTTTGTTGAACATCATTTAACAAATCTTTCCTGCGTAATATCACCTATGAATTACAGGGAAAAATTTTACGGTTATTTAACAGTTTTTTCTAACAGTTATTCAATGTTTGATAATGAAGAAATTGAATTGCTTAATACTCTTGCAGATGATCTTGCATTTGCATTAAATAGTATTTCTGTAGAGCGAAAACGAATTATTGCTGAACAAGCTTTAAGTGAGCGTGAAGCATATTACAGAACATTATTGCACAGTATGCACGAAGATATTTTAGTTATAGATAAAGATTACAATATTATTGATGCAAACAATTCGGTATTAAAGACAACTGGGTTTTTAACAAAAGATATTATTGGAAAAAAATGTCATAGAATTTCTCACAATTCCGAAATGCCTTGCTGCGAAAATGGAGATGAATGCGAACTTCAAAATGTATTTAATTCTGGTAATGCCAAACTTGTTAGGCACATTCACACCAAAATTGATGGATCGCCTGTTTATGTTGATGTGTTGTACTCACCATTAAAAGATGAAAAAGGTAACGTAACCAAAGTAATTGAATCTATACATGATGTAACCGATTTACTTTCAACACAACAAGCTTTATCAGAAAGTGAAGAAAGAATAAAACAAATTGCTGATAATATTGATATTGTTCTGTTTACTTTATTTAGTGAAAATGATGAGCTTATGCTGACTTATATTAGTCCTGCGTTTGATAGAGTTTGGGGAATTGACCACAAGCAAGCTGTAGAAAATATAAATGTTTGGATTGATTCAATTTACCCGCAGGATAAAAAAAGAGTAACAGAATTAATAAAAGAAGCCAAAACTAAAAAAGATTTTATCGGCTCAATTGATTACAGAATTATTAGACCGGATGGCAGCACTCGCTGGATTACTTCAACTGTAAAAAGTATTAATCCTTTACCAGGTAAGCAGGCAAACATTATTGGTATTTCCGAAGATATATCCGAAAGAATTCTTACAGAAAATAAATTAAAAAGATCTGAACAGGCATATAAAAATTTATTTGATAACGCACAATATCCTATAATTATAATTGAACCAGAAAGAGGAACAATTCTTAATACAAATTCCAAAGCGTGCGAAGTTTTTGGTTTTAACAAAGAAGATTTTCTGGATAATAATTTTTATCAATTATGTGTTGATGGAAAACAGATTTATGAAAAATCTGTTGCTGCTTCTGATAATGAACTTGTCCCGATCTTTGAGCTTGAAGCTTTTGGAAATGACAAAAAAAATATTTCGTTTGAGGTAACTTTATCTTCAACTGATTTTCTTGGACAGAAAGCAGTAATAATTATACTTAATGACATAACTTTTAGAAAAAATGCTGAAAAAGAATTAAGTGTTTTGTCCGAGATTGTAAAACAAAGTCCAATTTCTGTTTTACTTACTAATGTTGATAATAAAGTTGAATATGTTAATCCGCGTTATACTGAATTAACCGGAACACATTCTAAAGATATAATTGGCAAAGAAGCTCCGGCTCTTATACCATCAGGCAATCTTGATGTTAAGGAAGTTTGGGCAATTGTAAAAAATGGTGATGTTTGGAATGGCGAAGTTATGAAATCCAACATAACAGGTGAACCATACTGGACTTCGCTTTCGATTGCGCCGATTAAAGATAAACTTAATAAAATTATCTACTATCTTTCTATTGAGCAGGAAATTACTCAACAAAAAGATCTTGAAAACGAACTTAAACTTGCTTTAACAAAAGCCAACGAAATAAATGTATTTAAAACTCATCTGCTCGGTAATCTTAACCACGAAATTAGAACCCCAATGAATTCTATTATTGGTTTTGCTCAAATAATGTTTGAGGAATCTACTGAGGAAGAAATAAAAATGATGGCTGGCAAAATTGTTAAATCAAGCCAGAGATTATTAAACACATTAAACTCAATAATTGAATTATCCGATCTTGAATCACAAAGAATTAAATTGCACGAAGCAGATATTAACCTATCGCACTTTGTTAGATACCTTGATTATACATATCGCGAAAAAGCTAAAGACAAAGAGTTAAAACTTGAAGTTGAAATAAATCCAGAAGATTTAATTATAAGTTCTGATGAAAGATTGCTTGAACAAATCTTTAGGCATTTAATTGATAATGCAATTAAGTACACAGAAACTGGAGGCATAAAAATTATTGCCAGCCAAATAATTGATAATTCTTCAAACAGATTTTGTAAAATAAGTATTGAAGATACAGGAATTGGAATATCAGTTAAGAACAGAGAAATTATTTTTGATGCATTCAGACAAATAAGTGAAGGTGTTACAAGAAGATACGAAGGCACAGGACTTGGTTTAACAATTGCCCAAAAAATGATAGCAATAATTGGTGGAAAACTTGAAGTACAGAGTGATGTTGATAAAGGTTCAACGTTTTCTGTATTACTGCCTATGCCGCAAACTACAGTAATGGAAGAACTAATTACTGAAGCTGATCTTGCCGAAGAAGTTAAAACCAATGAAACTTCTGACACCAAACCAAATATTTTAATTGTTGAAGATTATTTAATGAACGTTGATATTATCCGGTACTTTCTTAATGATATGGCAAATATGGATAATACTGCAAACGCCGAAGAAACTTTGGTTGCAATTGATAAAGCAAAATATGATTTGATACTGATGGATATAAATTTAAAAGATAATGTTGGCGGCATTGAGTTGATGAAAATAATTAGAAAAATTGAATACTATAAAAACATTCCTATCATAGCTATTACAGGTTATACATCTTACTCAGATCAGGATACTTTTATGAAAGAAGGTTTTTCTGGTTTTCTGGCAAAACCATTTAGCCAAAAGCAGCTTAGAGAAATAATTACACGCCAATTATCCTGATTTTTGCATAAAACAGACCATTCTTAGATAAAGTTTCCTCATTTTTTTTCGATAATTAAATATAGATTTCTTACAAAATTGTAGGAATCAACAATCGGGAAACGGGGAATGTAACATTGAATTAATCTGCAACCACATTTCTTTTTTCCCCCAAAATAATTTGCTTTAAAATTTTTGTCCTAAGAAATGTTTAATACAATAAAAACAAGATTACTAATACTTTTAATATTTATTTTAACAGTTGTTACGGTTTTTATAGGTTATCTGCATAATAAAGAAAAAGAATTTTTAGATTCGATACAGAATGAAGGCAATTATGCTCTTAAGATTTTAATCCAGGATAAAATATTTCAAAATCAAATTAAAGATCTTACGGAAGTAGAAATAAAAGATATTTCCAATTCCGTTAATGCCGCACTTAAACTTATAACCCGCGATCAGCAAAAACTAATTGCAAAAAATGTATCTGAACAAAAATACTTTAACTACGCTTTTATAAACATAAAAGATAAAAATGGAAATGATGATAAAATATTATTTGCAAAAAGGGAATCAAAAGAATTACAAAACACTAAAAAAATAATAGACAAAGAACGTGTTATCGTTTTATTTGGCTTTGTGATTTTTGGTGTAATTATATTTTTAGCACTGCATTTGCAAGTTGTAAATCCTATCTCTACAATTATTACAAGTTTTGTTTCAAACAAACCGGAAAAACTTACCAAGTTAAGAAAATCGAAAAGTGAGTTTGGAGTTTTTGCAAATCTTATAAAAGATTTTTTTGATCAGAAAAAAACTCTTGAAGAAGAAATTAAAGTAAGAAAGATAACGCAAGAAGAGCTTGAAACATTAAATGATGAACTTGAAAAACGTGTTACCGATAGGACAGAAGAACTTGCAGTAACAAATCTAGAACTGCAAAAAGAACGCGACCAGACAAAACAATATCTTGATATTGCAGGTACAGCGATAGCAATACTTGATAACGATGGCTACATCTTATTGATGAATAAAAAAGGCGATGAAATTTTAGGATATCAAACAGGTGAGCTGCTTGGTAAAAATTGGTATCAAACCTGTATCCATCCTAAAGACAGAAATAGCTTTATAAAAAAACATAATGAAATTATGCAGGGTAAAGCTGAGCCGGATGATTTTACAATTGGCGATGTAATTACAAAAGGCAGAGAAGTTAAAACATTTATTTTCCATAAAACGTTTTTAAAAGATGGCGAAACAAAAAATTCCAGCTTATTATTTTCTGCCGAAGATATTACAGAGTTAAAGCTAAAAGAAAAAGAACTTATAGAAGCAAAAGATAAAGCGGATGAATCAAATCGTTTAAAATCTACTTTTCTTGCAAATATGAGCCACGAATTAAGAACACCAATGATTGGAATTCTTGGATATTCAGATTTACTTATAAATGAACTAAGCGATGCAAAACTTAACAAGATGGCTGCCGCTATACACGATAGCGGACAAAGACTTATTGATACATTAAATTTAATTTTAGATTTATCAAGATTAGAAGCAAATAAGCATAGTATTGATTATCAAATTGTAAACTTAAATTCTCTTGTTAAAGATGTAACGTTCCACTTTGAAGCTGCTGCTGGAAGAAAAAAAATATTCCTAAAAACCACAATACCAACTTATGATGTTGTTGCAAGGACAGATCCAAGAATGATCCGTGATGTTATGAACAACTTAATTAATAATGCAATAAAGTTTACAAACACCGGCGGAGTTTTTATAACATTAGAAGCTTTTCATAAGGATTTTATTGTTAGGATAAAGGATACTGGAATTGGAATTCCACAAAAAAGTTTGCACTTAATATTTGAAGAGTTCAGACAAGTATCAGAAGGATTGGGACGCGGTTTTCAGGGAACTGGACTCGGGCTAACAATCTGTAAAAAATATGTTGAACTTTTAGGCGGCGATATTTCTGTTAACAGTATACCCGATGAAGGCTCTGAATTTATTTTTAGAATTCCTATGTACAATCAAACACTTCAATCAGAAACAGAAATTAAAGTTGAAGAAGAAAATAAAAATGATGACAACGATTATAATCCTTATGTATTAAAGGAAAATAAAACAGAAAAACAAAAAATATTAATTGTAGAAGATGACGAAACTTCGCGCGATATTATTTTCTTATTCCTAAAAAACTATTTTGATCTTTCTTTTGCCGAAAATGGTGAGCAGGCAGTTGAACTGGTTAAAACAAATACTTATAAATGTATTTTAATGGATATTAATCTTGGTTCCGGTATTACAGGGATAGAAACAAAAGATGCAATAAGAAAAATTGAAGGCTATAGTTCGATACCAATTATAGCCGCAACAGCTTTTGCAATGCTGGGCGATAAAGAAAAATTTATAGAAAGCGGATTTGATCGTTACATTTCCAAACCTTATTTAAAACATCAACTATTAAAAATGTTAAAAGAAGTAACCGAATAATTAGTTTCTAAAAATCAAAAATCGCCTTAGACAATAATGTGTGATTATTAAAATTATTGTTCCGCTCTAAATTCAACTTCAATATTAATTTTTTATCAAAACACTTGACAAACCAGATTTTAAAATTTAATTTGGGGCATAATGTAAACGTTTACATTATATAAATAATCAACAAAC
>Ga0172368_10007525_pt1 | contig 11361 bp, 7 predicted proteins | sample Lak11m_FD_114540 | JGI IMG/M metagenome (GOLD analysis project Ga0172368, IMG submission 114540) | Freshwater microbial communities from Kabuno Bay, South-Kivu, Congo - kab_022012_11m | ecosystem: Environmental > Aquatic > Freshwater > Lake | place: Democratic Republic of the Congo: South-Kivu...
CTATCGCCATCTCCCATTTTGATTACAATCCAAGAAATTCCAACGCTTTTTAATTTGGAAATTATTGTGTTCAGATTTTTACCTCCTCCATGTGATGTCCAAATCTGCCAGATATAGATACCTTTGGCGTCAATAGGCAGATAAGTTTGTGCAGAAGATTCTCTCCACGGAATGAGCGTAAGTATCATTGCTAACGCAGCGACTAAAAGTGATATCGAATATTTTCTCATTGAAGAAGTTCCTCAAGAATTATTAATTTATTTGAAAAGAAGAAAGCAGTTTGTAATAGTCGCTAATAATTGTATTACTTCTGTTTTGAAGCGAAGTAAGCGCTTCCATTCTTAAGTCTTTCGCCTGCAAAGCTTTATCATTCACTACCAAACCCGGTTTTCCAATTCTTTTATTTTGAACCAAAGAAACGATGTAATATTCTCCATTTACTTTTGTATAGCAATTTATTACACAATCCCACATTCCCATACCTGCGTACACCACCCAATACTCGCGTTGAAACTTGTAGATACCACTATCGAAAGAATCTATCAGAACTTTGTTTTCCAAGAAGTGGTCTGAAGGAAGGGAATCGAGATATAGTCTGCCGCCAAAACTGTTGGGCAAATCGATAAAGAGTCTGTCGGATTTAGCCACTTCGGCGTTTGCATTTTCAAGCGAGGAATTGCCGTTCGATGACAGTGCAATAACATAAGTTGAATTATCCAACTGCTCTGCCTTGCCGATTTGACGAAACGATATTCCAAATTTAGCATCATGAATTACAGTTACATTCTCGTTACTTGAGTTATTCAAATCTTGACTTTTAATTGTGCAAATTGAACTCAACAATACTACTGCAATGAGAAACGATATTTTTGTTTTCATAACTTCTCCTTTTGAACTGCTCGCGATTTTTCAAAATCAAAAACTCAGCAAGATTCACAGCTTCGGACAAGACCATACACACTGTGATTGAAACGGGTGGCAAAATAATTATGCAAAATTGAAGAAACAAGTTTTTGCCGGACTGAAACCAATTGGATGGCTCCCGGAATTGGCGTAAATTTTGTTTTCCGGAAGTTGTAATGAATAACCAAAACACCGGATCGGTCAGGGTGAGTTTCGGTGATGAGACACTTTCAACAGCCGGTTAATTTAAACCCGGTTCCATGAATGTTAACAATTTCAATTTTCTCGTCATCTTTAAGATACGAGCGAAGTTTGGTTATAAAGACATCCATGCTGCGAGAAGTAAAATAGTTATCTTCATTCCATATTTTCTTTAGGGCAATTGAACGCGGCAATATTTCATTTTTATTCTCACATAAAAGTTTTAAGAGAGCCGCTTCACGCGAAGTAAGTTTTTGAATTTTAGACTTATTGATCAGTAAACGTTTATCAGCATCAAATTGGTATTCACCAAGGGAATAAATGGAGTTTCCTTCACTATTGCTCATTTGCTTAAGCGTTCGTCTTAATATGTTCTGCATGCGCAGAAAGAGTTCTTCGCTGTTAAAGGGTTTTGTGATGTAATCATCCGCACCTATTGTCAATCCTTCCAATTTATCTACCTGAAGTGATTTTGCAGTCAAAAAAATTATCGGAACGAATTGATCGGTTTTTCTCATTTCGTGCGCGGCACTAAATCCATCTAACTTGGGCATCATTACATCTAAAATGCAAAGATCAAATTTACTTTTGGAAAAAGCAGAGAGGGCTTCTATTCCATCTTTACAATAGGTTACTTCATACCCTTTTACTGCCAAAAAGTCATTTAATATAGATCCTAAATTAAGATCATCTTCGGCGAAGAGAATTTTTGTTTTATTCATGAGAGGGTGCAAGTTCAATTTTAAAGGTTGTTCCTTTGCCGGCTTTCGACTCGACCATTATTTTACCGTCATGGAGATTGATTATTTTTTTTGTGTAGCTCAATCCGATACCATATCCCTTTACGTCGTGAATGTTTCCCGTGGGAACACGATAAAAAGTATCAAATATTTTTTTGAGGTGATGCTTGGAAATACCGATGCCGTTATCGCGTACTTCCACTATAAATTTATTTCCGCTGTTATACGTTTTAATTTTGATAACCGGATTATCACTTGAATACTTTACTGCATTATCAATCAAATTTGAGAAGGCATTCCGCAAATGTAACTTATCACCGAAGAGAGTAAAGTTGGCGGCGCGCAAGTCGGTAGTAATAACCGCTTTTGTATCAACGAGTCTCATTTCAAACGACGCAAGTAATTCTCTTATCAATTCGTGAAAATCAAGCGGGGTTTTTTCAAGAATGAGACCTCCATTTTCAAATAACGAGGCGTTGAGCACATTTTCAACCATCAGCTGCAATCTCTTATTTTCATCTTTGATAATCCCAACATATTTAAGGGATGACTCTTTTGTATCTGTTAATTGAGGGTCAACAAGCGCTTCACACGCTAATGAAACCGTTGCGAGAGGAGTCTTAAATTCGTGGGTAATATTGTTTATCAAATCACTTCTTATATCTGCAAGATTTTTTTGTGTTATAAGTAGATGGATTGTTTTATAGAACAGAAAAACAATACTCAAGAGGACGAGTGCGGAAATCCCAAGCATGAATGAAATGTTTTTAACAACATAACCAGTTTGACCGGGGAAGGAAACAGAAAGATACGCGCGTTCGGCGAAAATGTCTCCGGGAAAGAGTGATATTTTAAATACGTTGCGAGAGGCTAATTTTAGCGTATCGCTCAAATTGGAAAAGATTATTTTATCGTCGCGATTTGTTCTTACAGAAAAACAATACGGAGTTACAATACCTTTTTCGCGAAACTTGATGTTCAGAAGTGAATCTATTTGGTTTTCCGTAATCCGTTTATCAATACGTCGCAGTTCTTTACCAGACGTGAGTTCCTCAACGACATTTTGAACCAATTCTGTTTTTCTTATAAAAACGGAATCACGTTTACCTTGTTTTGTTTGTTTGTTTGGCAAAATCGTCTTCGTTAAACTATCGTAAGTAATTACTTTTATACAACTGCTTGAATCACATTTATCAGTAATAATACGCATCATTCTGCTCGAAGGCATTTTCCCGGGATTATCTTTCCAAACTATTTTTTTCTGATTCACCGTGGTTAAATCTTTTATGATAAACATATTGCGGGTAGAATCTGAAAGACTTTTAATAACAATGCGCGCAGTTTCTTCCTTCTCCACATTTTTCACAACATCCTCTAATACTTCACGAACATTGTTACCAAATCGTTCTTCCTCAATAGAAATAGCGTTGATAATCCAATAGCGCTGCACAAGAATCAAACAAATCATGGCTCCGGTTATTAGTGAAATAATTATTTTTAATCTGCTGTTTTTCATATCTCAAAATTAACAGTTTCGCACTTTATATCTTTGAATTTAACATTTCTTAACACTATTTAACAGATGATTAACAAAATGTGATTTCTGTCTTAACTAACTTTGCTTCAGAAATTCACAAAAAAGGAAATATCACATGAAAGCAATTCAAGGTTCATCAGTATTTGTAAGCATAGCACTGCTACTGCTTTTTACCGCAGCATCACTTCATGCTCAATCTTCCTCAAAGGAAAAACTGAACAACATTAAAGGTGATGTAAAAAAAATAACCATTTCAACCGCTTCGGGAGATGTGGTGTTTGAGGGAGATGACGCTAAAGCATTACTGAAAAATCTTCAACAGAAAAAGGGAAAGAGAATAGGAAGAATGATTGATGGAGATGATATGAATTTAACTGAAGGATGCTGCGACGAAAGCATAGATGATATTAAAATTCTAAAACTCATTGGAGACTGTGATTCTTCAAATGTTTTTACGTTGCATGACGGCGACGATAACGTAATAAAAATGAAAAAGAAAGTGATCGTTTCTGAAGACAACGGTGTTAAAAAAGTAACCGTTACTTCCACAAAAGATGGCAAAGATGAAGTAAAAACGTATGAAGGGAAAGAAGCAGACAAATTTCTTGAATCGCTCAAAAAAGATGGATGCGACACTAAAGTTTGGACTGAAAAAGACGGCGACGGAAAGAAGGTGAAAAAGATCATCATCAAAAAAGAGAAAAAAGATAACGAATAAAACTTTTTTTACTCAATGCGGATTTATTTCAATCCGCATTGAGCTTCTTATCCATCATGGAACGACCTTCTTTTTCAAATTCAACCAACACGTTCTGTTTGCGCTTCGGTGCCGAGTATAACTACTCTTACCCGCCTCCATTCTATGCTTACGTTTACGTAGTTCTATTAAATCTGTTGAACTATTTTAGTGGCAGGTCAAGAGCGAATGATCAATGTTAAAAAAAAAGTTCCTCAAGCAAAAAACCCGTGGTAAAACGAGTTCCAAAAAAACTTCTAAAGATGAAATAATATTCCTTTATTTAACTATTCAGTACAATTTTGGTAAAAAAATGCAGAAAAACGAGGATATATATAGCTTAATCCTTGATAATTTATGGTAAAAGATTAAATTGTCAAACAAAATATTGTAAACCCAACAATTTGCCTTAAAAGCTTGGGAATGTGAGCTTGAAAAATGACTCAGTTACTTTATTCCCTAAGATGAATTTAAAGAGAATGCGCTAGGAGTATTAAATATGTCTATTTTAGACGAAAAAATGAACCACCATAAAATACCATCAAATCGTAATGCGCAAGGCATGTATGACCCTGCCTTTGAGCATGATGCTTGCGGGATGGGCTTTGTTGCAGATGTAAAGGGCAGAAAATCTCGATCCATTATTGATAAAGGATTGGACATTCTTAAAAATCTCGAGCATCGGGGTGCTGTGGGCGCAGATAAATACACAGGTGATGGAGCAGGGATCTTAATTCAGATGCCGGATGAATTCATGCGCAAGGTAGCTTTTGCGAAACATGTTATTCTTCCCGATGAAGGGAAGTACGGCGTTGGAGTTGTATTTTTACCGCAAGATCCAACACTTAGAAAAGCGGTCGAAAACATTATTGAGAAAATCATTATAGATGAAGAGCAAATTTTTATCAATTGGAGAGACGTTCCGGTAAATCCATCCGTTCCCGGTAAAGGTGCACAAGCTACTCAACCATTCATTAGACAATGCTTTATCGGTGCTAACAAAAAATTAGCAGATCAGGACGCATTTGAAAGAAAACTTTATTTAATCCGCCGTATTATTGATCAACGTGTTCGTGCGGAGTTGAAGTTGGACAGGAGCAAATACTACGTTCCATCTTTTTCTAGCAAGGTTATCATTTATAAAGGAATGCTTCTTGCCCCACAGATTCTAGAATATTATCAAGACTTGAACGATCCCGACATGAAATCGGCGATGGCGATGATTCATATGAGATTTTCAACCAATACATTTCCAACATGGGATCTAGCTCACCCATTCAGAATGATTGCTCACAACGGAGAAATCAATACTCTCCGAGGAAATAAAAATTGGATGGCAGCGCGGCAGCACGTAATGGAGTCACCTTATTATGGTAAAGATTTAAGAAGAATGCTTCCGATTATTATGGAAGGTCAAAGCGATTCAGCTACGTTCGATTCTGTTCTTGAACTTTTAGTAATGAGTGGAAGAAGTCTTCCGCACGCCATGATGATGATGATTCCGGAAGCATGGTCAAAAAATGATTTGATGGACCCAGACAGGCGGGCTTTTTATGAATACCATGCAACAATGATGGAGCCTTGGGACGGTCCGGCAGCAGTGGTGTTCACTGACGGAAATATTATTGGAGCTACACTTGACAGAAATGGATTGCGTCCGTCTCGTTACGTTGTTACCAAAGATGATTTGGTTGTGCTTACTTCCGAAGCCGGAACATTTAGAGTAGAACCGGAAAATGTGGCAGTTAAAGGAAAGCTGCAGCCTGGACGAATGTTCATTCTTGATCTGAAACAAGGAAGAATAATTAATGATGAAGAAATAAAAAAAGAAATTGTTACAAGACAACCTTACCATAAATGGGTAAAAGAGAATATGGTGAAGTTAGATTATCTTCCTACACCGGAGGATGTTTATGATGTCCAATACGATACTCTCCTCATGAGGCAAAGAATATTTGGTTATACAAAAGAAGATTTGATGAAAGTAATTCTTCCGATGGCCGCAACAGGACAAGAGGCTATTGGTTCAATGGGAAATGATGCAGCTTTGGCTGTTCTTTCAGAAAAACCACAAATGTTATTTCGATATTTCAAGCAGTTGTTTGCGCAAGTAACTAATCCCCCTATTGACCCGCTCAGAGAAGAGCTTGTAATGGAATTAACAACTTACATTGGTCCGGAACAAAACTTATTAGATGAACAACCACAGCACGCCCACCGGCTTGAACTTGAACATCCGCTTCTCTCAAACTCGCAGATGGAAAAAATTCGTTATATCGCTAAAGGACATTTTAAATCCATAACAATTCCGTTATTGTTTGATCCGAATATTCGGCATAATATGCGTGAACGCCTTGACCAAATTTGTCAAGAAGCTGTTGATGCTGTACAATCCGGCATCTCATTAATTATCCTTTCCGACAAAGGAACCGATAAAGAACATGCAGCAATTCCTTCATTAATTGCTACCTCCGGTGTTCATCATTCGCTGCTTCGTGCCGGGTTGCGAACACGCACCGGAATAATCGTTGAAAGCGGCGAGCCTAGAGAAGTTCATCACTTTGCACTTCTTTGCGGCTACGGGGCAAATGCTATCAATCCTTACGTAGCGTTTGAAACGCTTGCTTACCTAGCTGAATACAAATATCTTCCGGAAGGAATGGACTATAAAATAGTTACTAAAAATTATGTGAAGGCCGTTAGCAAGGGATTGTTCAAAATTTTCAGCAAAATGGGGATTAGCACTCTTCAATCATATTGCGGCGCTCAAATTTTTGAAGCAGACGGTTTGGACAGCGAGATAGTTGAAAAATACTTTACCGGAACTCCTACAAAAATTGAAGGCTTAAGTCTTGAAATGCTCGAAGAGGAAACCGTTCGCAGACACAAATACGCGCTTGATCTCCAAATAGATCAAAGTTCTTTGGATGTTGGAGGATTATATCATTACCGCAGAGACGGAGAACCCCATCTTTGGAATCCATTAACCATTTCAAAACTTCAGTTAAGTACTTCAAGAAATGAATACAAAACTTTTAAAGAATATTCCGAGCTGATCAATAATCAGAAAAACAAAAGAGTTACGCTTAGAAGTTTGTTTGACCTTGATACTTCCGGAAACCAAATTCCGATTGAGGAGGTTGAACCTGCAAGCGAAATTGTAAAACGGTTCTCAACCGGTGCGATGAGTTTTGGTTCAATTTCAAAAGAAACACATACCTCATTAGCTATAGCAATGAACCGCATTGGTGCAAAATCGAATACCGGTGAAGGTGGTGAAGAACCCGAACGATTTATTCCGCTCGCGAATGGTGATAGTATGCGCTCGGCAATTAAACAAGTAGCCTCAGCAAGATTTGGAGTGACAGCTTCTTACCTTGTTAATGCTGACGAACTTCAAATTAAAATGGCTCAAGGGGCCAAACCCGGAGAAGGTGGCCAGCTTCCGGGGCATAAAGTAGACAAAACAATCGGGAAAGTTAGATACAGTATTCCTGGAGTAACTCTTATTAGTCCACCGCCTCACCACGATATTTATTCCATCGAAGATTTAAAACAACTTATCTTCGATTTGAAAAATATTAATCCACAAGCCCGCATAAGCGTTAAACTTGTTTCTGAAGTTGGAGTAGGTACAATTGCTGCCGGAGTTGCTAAAGCTCATGCAGATCATATTTTAATAAGCGGACACGATGGAGGAACGGGTGCTAGCCCAATTTCATCAATTCATTATGCAGGGTCTCCATGGGAGTTAGTATTGAGCGAAGCGCATCAAACTTTGGTGCTTAATGGATTGCGGGACCGGGTTTGTCTTGCAACCGACGGCCAATTAAAAACAGGACGTGATGTGGTAATTGCGGCACTGCTTGGTGCGGAAGAATTTGGATTTGCAACAGCTCCGCTGGTTACTCAAGGTTGTATCATGATGCGAAAGTGTCATCTCAATACTTGTCCGGTTGGCGTCGCAACTCAAGATCCGGAACTAAGAAAGAAGTTTACGGGAAAGCCTGAATATATTGTGAACTTCATGTTTTTCATTGCTGAAGAAGTTCGCGAATTGATGGCAAAATTAGGATTCAGAAGCATAAATGAAATGGTTGGACAAACTGATAAAATAATTCCCATTCGGTTAAATGATCACTGGAAAGCGCGCGGCTTAGATCTTTCAAAACCATTATTCAAACCGACGCCTTTGTACGATACTAATTTGTTCAAAACACGCGAACAAGATCATGAGCTTGAGAACCAGTTAGATCATGAGTTGATTAAACAAGCGAAACCTGCGATTGAAAATAAAACTCCGGTTATCATCAATTCAAGAATAAGAAATATTAATCGCTCTGTAGGCACCATGCTCTCAAGCGAAATAGCAAAAAAATATGGTGACGCGGGACTGCCCGACGGCACAATCAAAATCCAGTTGCGAGGAACAGCCGGACAGAGTTTTGGAACATTCCTTGCTAAAGGAGTTGAACTTGAATTGACCGGAGAATCAAACGATTATACGGGCAAAGGACTTTCCGGCGGAAGGATTATTGTAAAAGTTCCCCCAACTGTAACGTTTGATGCTGCGGAAAATATAATTGCGGGTAATACTTGTTTATACGGTGCTACAAGTGGTGAAGTGTACATAAATGGAATTGTCGGCGAACGATTTGCTGTTCGTAATTCCGGTGCAATAGCAGTTGTTGAAGGGGTCGGCGATCACGGGTGCGAATATATGACGGGAGGCAGAGTAGTGGTAATCGGAAAAACCGGAAGAAATTTTGCCGCAGGAATGTCAGGCGGAATTGCATATATCTGGGATCGCTCCAAAGATGCCAATAAGTTTATCAACCACGAAATGGTGGATGTTGAATATTTAATAAAAGAAGAAGACATCCATGAAGTTCACACACTGGTAACAAAACATTTTGAATACACCGGATCAAAGCGGGCGGAGTATATTTTGCAGCAATGGGAAAGAGAAAAAGAAAATTTCTGGAAAGTTATTTCTCGTGAGTACAAAAAAGCTTTAACAAAAATAGAAAAAGAAGCAGCAGCAAAAATCGCTTCACGAAATGAAAACATGTTTGAAGAGGTTCAAAATGGGTAAACCGACCGGATTTATGGAATATCGAAGAGATACTCTTAAAAAAGAAAAAACTGAAGAACGGCTGAAACATTTCAAAGAATTTGAAACAATTTTTACTCGAGAAGATTCAAAAATTCAAACTGCTCGTTGTATGGATTGCGGAATTCCTTTTTGCCATGGCGATACTGGCTGCCCCGTTAAAAATTACATCCCCGAATGGAATGATTTGATCTACCAAGGGCACTGGAAAGAAGCGCTGGATAATTTACATACAACTAACAACTTTCCCGAGTTTACCGGAAGACTTTGCCCGGCTCCATGCGAGTCTGCGTGCACGCTCGGAATAAATGCACAACCGGTTTCAATTAAGGCAATAGAACGAACCATTATTGAAAAAGGATTTAAGGACGGATTCGTTAAACCGAGAATGCCGCAAGTTAAATCAGGTAAAACAGTTGCAATCGTCGGGTCTGGCCCGTCAGGTCTTGCAGCGGCTCAGCAATTGGTTCGAGCGGGTCATGCAGTGACTGTTTATGAAAAAAATAATCAACCCGGTGGATTACTCCGCTACGGAATTCCGGATTTCAAAATGGAAAAAAGTGTGATTGACCGAAGACTTGAGCAGATGAAATCGGAAGGAGTTCAATTTAAAACAAATGTGAACATCGGGGTTGATATTCCTACAAAGGAATTAATTGATAATTATGACGCTGTCATTCTGGCCGGTGGTTCTGAAAGTCCAAGAGATATAAAACTTCCGGGAAGAGAGTTAGATGGAATTTATTTTGCGATGCAGTTTTTGACTCAGCAAAACCGATTAAATGCGGGAGAGAAAGTTGAAAAAATAATAAGTGCAAAAGGAAAAAATGTCATCGTTCTCGGTGGCGGTGATACCGGTTCCGATTGCGTTGGAACTGCAAATCGCCAAGGAGCAAAATCTGTCACGCAGCTTGAAATAATGCCGAAACCTTCTGATGAACGCCCATTACATACCCCTTGGCCTTACTGGCCGCTAATATTACGTACTTCAACAAGTCATGAAGAAGGTGCGGTAAGAATGTGGAGCGTTACAACAAAAGCATTCAAGGGAAATGAAGAGGGCAAACTCACTTCGCTTTTGTGTAATGAAGCTACGTTCGATCAAGGAAGATTTGTTGATGTTCCGAATACCGAATTTGAACTTGCTGCGGAGTTGGTGCTTATAGCTGCCGGATTTGTTCATCCCGAACGTAGAGGAATGATTGATGAACTTGTTGGTTTGGGCCTGGAATTAGATCGGCTGGGAAATGTGAGAGCAGATTTTGGAAGCGATGAGGAATATTCTCTTGCAAGTGATAACAAAAATAATGCACACGCAACTTCACTGAAAAAAGTTTTTGCTTGCGGAGACATGCGAAGAGGACAATCATTAGTTGTGTGGGCAATTGCCGAAGGACGTAAATGCGCTGCAGCCGTACATCGTTATTTAACCGAAATTAATGTTGAGTGACTAACAATTTAGGTCAACAAAGAGACCTATCAATTTATTTCCGAGTTTTCTAATCAATTGGCTCCGCGAGCAATCCGCCGTGGCGGATCGAACTTGCATCCCGACTCTGTCGGGATAACAGCCGAATGTTCATAGCACTATTGTACCACAAATGATTTGCTCAATCATCTTTTTGCTTTTCCAACTCTTTATTCTTTTTTCCAACTGAGCGGCTTCTTTTTTGTCAGAACATTCCTTTGTAAAAACTATTTCCCATGGTCTGTAACGGGATGTGAAGCCTTTTTCAATTGTATTGTGATAAGTCAACCGAACTTCCGCATTCTCAGATATTCCGGTGTAATATTTCTCCACACTTTTTGATTTTAAGATATAAAGAAAGTAACTCATAAAACTAAAAAACCCCGAGTATTTTCGGGGTTTTCTTTGGCTCCGCGAGCAAGACTCGAACTTGCAACCCTTCGGTTAACAGCCGAATGCTCCACCATTGAGCTATCGCGGAATTTCAATTTTTTGCTTCAAGCTCTTCGGTTAACATCCCGACCTTGTCGGGATCCACCATTGAGCTATCGCGGAATTTCAATTTTTTGCTTCAAGCTCTTCGGTTAACATCCCGACCTTGTCGGGATCCACCTTTGAGCTATCGCGGAATTTCAATTTTTTGCTTCAAGCTCTTCGGTTAAC
>Ga0172368_10007526_pt1 | contig 11359 bp, 9 predicted proteins | sample Lak11m_FD_114540 | JGI IMG/M metagenome (GOLD analysis project Ga0172368, IMG submission 114540) | Freshwater microbial communities from Kabuno Bay, South-Kivu, Congo - kab_022012_11m | ecosystem: Environmental > Aquatic > Freshwater > Lake | place: Democratic Republic of the Congo: South-Kivu...
GACTCCACAGCGCCCGTGCTCGAGTGGGAATTCAACCCCGCTATAGCGGATTGCGGGTACAGGGTACCGCTAGTCCCCCGTCTAGCACGATCGTGCCCCTATTATCGCAAAATACGCGCTGCTTGTCGAGGTGGTCCCGCGCCTCATCGCGACCAAACATCCCGCCTGTGCCTATTCTCATACCTACCGATGTTTCTCCTCGCACCAGCAGGGATAGTCTTGACGGCAGGCAGGTATTTTTCTTATACTATTCGCGTCCGATGCCGGATGGCGCAATTGGCAGCGCACCTGACTCTGGATCAGGGGGTTCCAGGTTCGAATCCTGGTCCGGCAGCCACTGATTAAAGCCCCGTTTCACGCTCGAAACGGGGCTTTACCTACTCTACACCCGATTTGGATTCGAATTAAGCTACATTGATGCACAAGAGAACCCCCTCATTCTTTACGATACTCAATTCGAGTCTCCCACATAACATGGGTTGCTGTTAGGCTGACTATTATCAATCGTTTCATATGCCGACTTGCTCAATAAGACGCTCATTCTCGATTCGATACCGAATGATTTGCGGAGATACATTAAAGACTGGAGCAAGTTGCTCGGTTAAGTAGTGCATTACTGCATCGTAGGTATCTTCTGGCACCTCTCGCCCCTGTTGAAGTGCTGTCTCGCGCTTCCCCTGCGGTAAGGCACAGAAACCGGCATCACGCCTCCTCAATTGCTCGGTAGAGTTCTCGCAGCTTTTCTTCTGTTAACGGTTCGCCTCGCAAAGTTCTAAAAACTAATGGCATTCGCGCGATCATATTTGCATCAGCACGAAGGTCGGCAGGAAGAAGACCATTAGTCGCGGCTGCAAGATCGAAGAAGAGATGCCATCCTTCAGACCCTTCTTCTAATTGCAAGGCAACCGCGATACTCCTTAGGCTCTCTTCGGCTTTAGGAGGAGGTAGGAGATTACGTTCCCACCGGCTCACGTTACCAGGATCAAAGTGATATGTTTCGCAGAACTTGCGTAAGGTTAGTCCGGCAGCAATTCGTTTCTCCTTAAAGAATTCTCCGAAAGTCTGTGTTGCCATGGGCGATCACCTCCATCTGTTGTATACCCTATACAACACTTTGTCACACTCTGTCAAGTACATAACAATAAAGAAGAGGTAGTAATCTGGAGCTTGTGAACAATATTGCTCTTATTGCCCTATACAGGGTGTTGCATGGTGCTCCACACCCGATACGCCGCCACCGCCGCGATGAAATCGCCCGTGGGCATCGTGAAACATTTCCGAAGCGCGTCCGCCAGGGGCAGCTCTTTTTTCCTCGTAAATTTCCACTTTGTCGTCATTCTCCTCCAAATGGTGTAGAAAAGTAGTGTAGATAGTTTCTACACCAAGGAGGATATTACCTTGGCGCGGGCGGATAGATCCGGCTTCGGAGCGCCGGTTCACGGACCAGCATGGAATGCAGGAACGACCAGCAGTAGACCAGGTATCCCTCATACCCCGCGGGTTTTCCGTTCCAGTCGAATACCTCCGCGCCGCTGCCCATCTTATCGACGAATCCGTTCTGGAATCCACCGCCGTTCGGGAACACGCCGTTCCATTGACGTTCAAGCATCGCGTCGAGGATCGCGTCAGCCTCGCGCCGCATGCCGACTCGATATAAGGCGTTCAGTAAAAATGAGGTGTTGCTCACGCCGCAACCCGCGTTCAGGAACTGCTGAAATTCGGTGTAATATTCCATCTCTTCCTTCGGCACGGGACGCAGATTGAGCGGGACTCCCAGGTCGAACCGGTCGAAGCCGGTGGCCTTCAATGCCTGCAGGAAGCGTTCGAGAATCTCACGGCCCTTCGCCGGCCCGATCAAGCCGTAGCTGATCGCGATACTCGCGGGAACGTCCGTATGCAGGTCGTGCAGTTTCCCGTCAAAACTCCGCCAGAATCCGAGCCATCCCGTCTCCGGGTTCAGGAATGTGTGCAGGTAGACCGACCGCAGTTTACGGGCGAGTGCGCGATACCGCTTGGCGGCTTCCATGCGTCCCAGCCGCTGTTCAAGGTCGGCCAGGCCGCACCATGCCCGATAGGCCAGTGCATTTACGTAGGCGTTTTTGTGGCCGCTCACCAGGCAATCCCAGGCGCAGTCGGGATCGCGCGGCGGTCGCGAACCGGAGTTGCCGCTCTGCTTCGACTCGATCAGGCCATCGCCGTCGATGTCCCGCCCCTCCATATAGCTGGACAGGAACTCAAGGCGTTCGATCCGCCGACCGAGCCAGCCAAGGTCGCCGGTCGTCTGCACGTAACTCCATGCGCCGATCAATACGGCTGGATTGGCATCCATCACGTTCTGATCGCTCCAGCCGGCCGTGTAGGCGACCAGCCCATCTTCACCGGTTTTATAGTCGATCCAGTAATCGACCGACCGGCGCAAGATCGGACCCATCGAGACACCCGGCGTCAGCTCCGGCACCAGTATGGCGGCGTCGCTCAGCATATACAGGACGCTGCTGACCGGGTCGCTCAGCGCGTTGTTCGCCCACACACCGTGCACCTCGGCGCCTCCCCCGGACGCGCCGCAGCTCTGCTGGATCAGGTTAAACCAGCCCCGGCGGGCAGCGCGCCAGCGCTTTGCATGGTGGTAGCCGGCGGGCGCCGTCAACTGCACCGGCGCGAAGTGCAGGTCAATAGTGGCTCCCGACGCGGGCACGGGCAGATCGAGCATGACGTCCAGCCACTTACCCGGGCGGCTCCCTTGCATCCGACCAGCAATGTCCTGGCACTCCGGTGATGTGATCAGCATCTGTCCCAAATCCGGCGCGCTCATGATGGCCGGGAGACGGAATCGGCCATCACCTGTCCAGTCGCTGCTGATGATCGACGTCATCACTCTCGTCGGTTCCTGGGGAAAAACCAACTCGAGACGGTCAACCTCGCACGGCGTATCAGTGCCGCACGAGATGTTGATCGTCATCCCGTCGGACTGCACCGTCACGCGCCACCGCAGTATACCGTCACCGGGTGACACGAGATCCCACTCCACCGCGTCTGCGTCGTGTCGGACTGTAATGGTCCGAAGCATCACCGGCTCATCTTCTCGAAACGCCCGCAGCGTGACGGGCGACTTCAGGATATTGATATGCTCGCGTCCCGTCCCCTCGGTATCCCACCCGAGTCTGGTGATGCCGGCGATACCCGTGTCGGCCTCCGCTTCGATGCCACCCCTGGAAAGTCGCATCGTATCAGCCCCGGCCTGCGCAGTGCCTTCGTGTTGTTTTTGATCCGTGAGATGTATCATGCGCCTATCTTTCTTTCTGTTTCACCTGATACCTTGTCCGAGTGTTATCTGCGGGTGAACTCTTTCACGCTTACGTTGCTATAAGGATTTCGGTGGTAAGTAAGATACTCGTATTGACCATGATACCCCTGTCTCGCGTAGGTGTGAAGTTATAAAATCAGTAAATCATGGCAATACCACCGATGGTGAGTCCGGCGCCGGTGCCAATAAGCAAGAGACGTTGTCCATGGTGCAATACACCGGCATTCGCGGCTTCAGCCATGGCCAGGGGTATGGAGGCGGCGATGCAATTTCCGCGTGTTGCCAGGTTCGTGAAGATATGTTTCGCGGGAAAACCGATTTGTTTGCTGAGTAGATCCACTGCATGTCGGCTGGCCTGATGCGGTATCACGACATCGACATCCTCAATCGTCCATCCCACCGCAGCCAGGATATCGTTGACAAATTGTTTGGATATTCGCGCGGCTTGCTTGAATACGCCAGGGCCGTTCATCGAGAACATATTCATTTCCCGCGTCGTCGCCGGATCGTTCGGGTGGTGCAAGGTACCTCCTCCAAGGAGTTGTGTCAGATGAGCCGCACTGCTGTAGGTTGAAAAGCGGGTATGCAGGATCACGCTGGTATCGCCGGTGGTCGCGCGGGTGATGATCGCTGCCGCGGCGGCATCGCCGAATAGCACGGCGCTTTCCGGTTCGTTCGGGTTGCGCGAATGCCTGCCGATTTCGCTGCTGAACACCAATACCGTGTTATAGACGCCCGCAGCGATGAGATAGGCAACATTTTGCAGCGCCATGGCAAAACTCAAGCAGGTGGCATTGACATCAAAGCATACGCTGCGGCCTTCCGGGGCGCCGAGTTCTTTTTGCACCAGCGCCGCCGTGCATGGAATGATCTGCTGCGCCCCCGTTGAGGCGCCCACAATGGCATCCAGATGTTTCGGGGTCAATCTTGCTTGATCTAATGCACGCTTCGCGGCGATGACGGCCATACCGACGGTGGTTTCATCCGTGGCATATCGTCGCTCACATACTCCGGTGACTCGCGCAATCCAACCAGGCGTAATGCCAAGCTGGAATTCGAGTTCCTTGTTGGTGACAACACGTGATGGAAGATAGGCTCCTAATCCGGCAATTTTGATATGAAGCATACCGTCAGCCTTTCATCTCAGCACAGCGCGTTCAGGTTTGTCATGCGTTGAACTCGCCGTCGTTTCACTCCTGCGGGTACATCACAGAGTCCCTGGATGATTTCGACGGTTGCCGGCTGGCAGCCATATTGCGCGATGATGCGGTTGACGCTCTTGCGTACGGCAATAGCGGCGCCGGCGAAACGATCAGCAGGAGTCTGCAAGTGGATGCGTAAATGCCCCGGGCGTTCCTGCTCCGCCTGGTAATCCTCAATCATCTCATCGGCCAGCAGAATCATCCGGCGAATGGTATCCGGGAAAAATGGTCGTTCGCCCTGGTCATCCAGAAAGTAACAGATATCGTCACAGCGACCTTCAATGGTTCGGATCACGCGGAAGGATGAGCCGCAGGGGCAAGGCGCGCCGAGTTGTAAGACATCATTCAAGCGATACCGAATAATCGGTTGGGTGGTGCGCCAGAGATCAGTCACGATGGGAGTCACTCGATCACTCTCACCCGGCAGCACATCGAGCGGCACACATTGGACGGCGACAATATCTTCCTGTATGTGTAGCGATCCGTGCGCGCAGGTGGCGGCGATCAAGCCTTCGGTGCACTGGTAGATTTGCCCGACCGGCACCTGAAACGTATTTTCAATGCTGATACGGTCCTGGGGCTCCAGCACCTCTGCGACGGAAATCAACTGCTCCGGCATAATACACAGCTCCCCTCGATGGCACGCTTGCGCCAACAATCCTAAGAGTAACGGCGGGCCGACCACGATATCAGGCTGAATGGCATTCAAGCCGGCAATGGCATCAGCCAGTGGCGCCATTAAGTCGAAGTAATGAAAAGACACCAATTGGCCGTGAATCCGTTCGTATAGATTGCTGTTTGATCGAAGAAAAAATGCTATACGGTATCCACGCCGACGTAAACGGTGTAGCGTGCGGGAGAGGATGACTCCGGCCCACATGGCCTGTTCATGTGGGCTGACCAGAAACAGGCCGCGATGCCCCGAGGTGCCGGAGGACAATCCGACGGTGATGCCGTGGAGGGTTGGCTGGAAATTTCGACTGCGTTCGGCAGATAATGCCAGCGCTATCGCTTCATCCCGATCGATGCCCAGTGTATTGAAGGTATTGAAATGGGCCATCATCTCCTGCTTGCACACGACAGGCAAATTTTCCCAATCGTTCAGGTCATACCCGGCCCAGTGTTCTCGATAAAAGGGTGCATGGGCGCGCGCATAAGCGACCATGCGACGCACGCGTTGTGTTTGATATTGCCGGAGTTTCTCACCGCCCAACGAACGCCATCGCCTGCGGGCAGCGAGAAAATGCCAGGCGGTTGTCGCAAGTTGGGTCACCCTCATCGCGAAAACTCCCTCGTGTAAATTTCGGGACAATGGGTGGGCAGCAGATCGACGTCCGGGCAGGCCAAGGAAAAGTCATACAACCGGCCGAGGGTGTCGCGCATTTGCTGTGGATTATCGCAAATCAGATGCGTGCAGGGGTGGGGCGGGCAGTTCCGCCGGATGGCCTGTGTTACCCAGGCACCGTCAGCAACGAACAACGCCTGCTGGCCCAGCGAGCGTATCAGCAATCCTATCTGCCCGCGGGCATGCCCGGGAAGATCGACCAATTGCAGGGTGCCATCGCCGAAGATGTCATGTGTCGAGCCCAGCGCCGGAAGCGCCGGGTCGGTGAACGATGAGATGCATTGAGCCCGTTCGCGGAAATCATCAGGCAATAAGGCCGGCAGCAATGCACATCGTATGGCAGCAACCCCTTGCCGACCGGTAATCGATGCGGCTGCTTCGTGCACAATGATTTGCGCATCCGGAAAATCACGCAGACCGGCAATGTGATCGGCATGGCAATGTGAAATGATAATATGGCGGATATCGCAAGCTTGCAGTCCGAAACGAGCGAGTTGGCAGATCACCGCCTGCTGTGGCTGAAATCGGAATGGTGTGGCATAACGGTATAACCGATATGGCCAGGCGGCTGTCGCGTCCCATATCCTTGGCGCATAGCCGGTATCCCAGAGTCCCCACCCATGGCGCGGGTGGTGCCATAATGCCACCAGCGCGTGGCAATGCAGCAATTGTCGCCGGCCGTCACGCAGGAGATGGTGCTGGGAAGCTAAACAATAGCCGGTGTCCAGTAGATGGTAATCGACCGTTAATTGCGCTGATGTCATCATGGTTGACTTTTCTGTATTGCCTTGATGGTGCGATCGATGCCATCGGCGATTGAGACTAGAGGGGTGTATTGCAGGTCACGTTTTGCTGCGCTGATATCGTAGGTCTGTGTGCGAGCAAGAATGCTTACCGAGTATCGGGTGAGTAACGGCTCCTTACCCGTGACAGCCGCACATCCTTCCATGACCGCAGCCAGGGCCAGGGCTGTCGGAAGTGGAAGTGTATGGGTCGGCGCCGGTATATTCAGCGCGTTGAGCACATCTGTGATAATCTCCCACAGCAGGGGGTGTTCGTCATTCGTAATGGTGTAGGTTTTTCCTGTCACCTGCTCTGCATTAAGCGCCAGACACACAGCGTGGGCGACATTTTCGACGTATGTGATATCCACCAGATTCCTGCCGTTTCCAATGCGGGGTAAGCGTCCTGCGCGCCCCGCGGCAATGAGTCGGGGCAACAGGGATTGATCCCCTGGACCGAAAATCGCTTTAGGACGCAGGATGACGGTCGAGACATCGGTTGCCGCGCGTACCAGGTCTTCGCCGATTTTCTTAGTGAGTGAATAGACCGATGCAAATCGTCGAGGATACCGGACAGCTTCCGTCTGGTGATTGATGTCTCGCCCATGAAAAGTCACACTGGGTGATGAAATATAGACCAATCGCTGGACATGGTGACGGCGGCATCCGGCAATCACCGCCGCGGTGCCGTCAACATTGATGGCAAAGAAATCACGCCGGGCGCCCCATGGCGCGGACAGCGCACCAGCGTGACACACGGCATCGATACCCACACAGGCGGCAATCACCTCGTCACGGTGACGTAGATCGACAGGGACCGGTCTGGCTCCTATCGCGAGTAAGTCCTGTGCCGCGGTAAAACTACGCCCGAGCAGAGACACCCGATGCCCGGCGACTAACAGCATGCGGGCGATATGCCGGCCAAGAAATCCGGTACCGCCGGTAATGAGAACATCCATTTTAGCTGAATACCTATTGATATTCCTGAAGAAAAACAAAGGATCGACTATTCGTCCGGCAACAACCCCTGCAACTATTCTACTCGAAATACGCATGGCGTGGCATTCTGTACGCACAGCCTTACCATCCTGGGCACAAGTCATTCGCGATACCCGGCAAGTGGAACATGCTGAACGGTTGCAAACAATCATCGAGTACTCGAAACAATTGGGCTCCTTACGTGTCAATAAGTAGTAGCTGACCTGTCGATGCGGATTGCGCCATGTCGTATCGGAGAAGGAACGTGCATAACCGGTCCGAACGCTGATACGACATGGCGCAATCCGTGTTACCCCTGTTTCACCAAGTACTGGTGGGAGGAATGTCATGTCGAAGATGCTGCGCGGGCTTGTGCTCGCGTTCATACTTGTCGGTGCCTGCGGGTTGATGCTGGCGCAAACGGCGGACCCGCAGCAGGCGCAGAAGGAGAAGGATGCGGAGGCGCTTTTCACACAGGGTGAAGCGCGCATGAAAGTCGCGTCCTACGACGAGGCGATCGAGCAATTCACCAATGTGCTGAAGCGCTACCCCGACACGCAGGTCCGGTATCGGGCGCAGTTCCGCATGGCTGACGCCTACGTGGCGCAGAAGAGCGAAGACGAGGCGATCAAGCTGTTGCAGACGGTGGTCAACGAGGAATCGCCGGACTGGTCGCCGCAGGCGCTGATGAAGATCGGCGACATCTACGCCGGGCAGCAGAAATACGCGGACGCCTTTCGCGCCTATCGGCAGATCATCACCGATTATCCGAACAACTCGATGGTGGATCACGCCTATTATGCCATCGGCGTCACGCATTTCCAGCTCGGGCATTATGAGCAGGCCGCGCGCGAACTGGACAAGGTGGGCACGGTCTACGCGGCGACGGTGGCGAAGCTGCAGCGCGTCTCCCCCGGCGATCCCCTCTACGTCAGGTTGATTGAGCCGAATATGGTGGCCGCCGCCGGCACGAAGCTCCCCGTCACGCTCACCACGCTGTCCGGTGACGAAGAAAAGATTGAGCTCGTTCCGGAGGCAGAGGGCGGCGACCATTTCACCGGCGTCATCAACACCCTGCTGGGCACACCCAAAGCCGGAGACGGCGTGCTGGAGCTGCACGGCAACGATATCGTGACGCTGGCCTACCAGAGCCGCTACATCGGCGGGAACGCTGAGGAGCGCGAAGTGCCGATGCCGGTGGCTTCCAACGGGCGCGTGCTGATCCGCGATTCGCAAGGCAACGAGGTGAAGGGCGTGGTCGTCAGCGACACCATGGTGGTCGAGGTGAATGATGCGGACCGCGATGTCACCGACAATCCGGATACCGTGAAGGCGGAGCTGAAGACGCGGGGTAAGGACAGCGAGACGCTGACGCTGACGGAGACCGGTGCGCACACCGGCATCTTCCAGGCGAAGATTCCACTGGTGCGCGGCGATCCCAAACCCGAGTCGGGCACGGTAGAGACGAACGCCGGATTGGCGGAAGGCTCGGTCACCCAGCTCGACGATCAGATCACCATCAACTACCTCGACGAACAGCACCTGTCGGCGACGGACAATGGACCGCGCACGGTGAAGCAAGCGTCCAGCATCTTCGAAGCGACTAACGCGAAGATGACGCCGGTCGAGCATGACATCGCGCGCGCCGACCTGGAGATCAAGGCACTGCTCTATAAAGGGCGTTCGCTGACACAGATCGCCGCCACCTATCGCGATCTCGGCCAGCTCGCCCTCGGCACCATCACCTTCCGCAAGGCAGCAGATCAGTTCCAGCAGATTGTCAACCAGTACCGCACCGCGCCGGAGGTGGAGGATGCCCTTTACGGATTGTTCGAAGTCTATGTCGAGCAAGGCATGTATGATTACGCAATCAACGTGGTCAACCAGATCACGCGCCAGTTCCCGCAAAGCACCCGCGCTTCGGAGGCACTCTTCCAACTGGCCGAGATCCATGTAAAGCGCGAGGAATACGACCGCGCATTGGGCATTTACAGCAACCTGGCCAACACCGCGAAGGGCACGCCGCTGGCGGAAAAGGCTCAGTATGCCATCTGCACCACCTACATGTCGATGTTCATGCCGAAGGCATCGCTGGGCAGCGACCGTCCGGTGGTGACCCGCGAGCAGGTGACTGCCGCGCTGGATACCTTCGCGCGCAATTATCCGGCCAGCGAGCAGGCGCCCGAAGCGCTATGGCAGCTCGTCCGCTTCCGCTACGACGGGGAGGATTACCGGGGTGCCGTCGAAACCGCGCGCCGCATGACGGCGCTCTATCCGGACAATGTGATGACCGGGCGCGTGCTGCTGATGATGGGGCAAGCGCAGTATAAGCTGCGCGACATCGCGGGTGCCAAGGTGACTTTTGCCAACATTATCGCCAATTACGGGGACCAGGCGGATGCGGCATCGAAAATTTATACCGAGTTGGAGAAGAGAACCGGCGGGACATAGTGATAAGTGATAAGTGATAAGTGAGTGGGAAAAGGTATGGGGCAGAATCACTACTCACTACTCACTACTCACTAATAATAACTTATCACTAATAACTTATCACTGGCGTGGCCGGATCGGGAGGGTCGTTCATGTTGCGGTTGTATACATACGCTCAACTCTATCGAATCATACTGCTTGGCGCCTTGCTGCTGGGCGGACTGGCGCTGGCCTGGGCACAGGCGGGCGCGCCGCCCGCGGCGCCCGCGGGGCCGACCCCGGGCACCACGCTGTATGATCCGCTGCAGTTGCAGGGCAACGCTATCCGCACCCTGCCCCGCATGCCCCGCGTGGGCGCATGGGGGCTGGTGCCGGGAGCGCCGGCGAGCGGCGAGGGGAATTACGGCATCGAAATTGATAAGCCGGCCCAGGCGGTAATCTATCCGGCCTCCACATTGCTGGCGCCGGCGGTGGGCACGATCGAATTCGCGGTGAAGCTGCCGGCCGATTACGCCGCGGCGGATGCCCATCCCCGCACGCTGCTCGACACTCTGCCGGCGACCGGCACCGCCCGCATCCAGGTCGTGCTGGCGGGCACGAAACTGACGTTAACCTGGACCGACGACGCTAACGCGGCGAAAACGGCGGAAGGCGATGTCAACTGGACCGCCCGCTCGATACACAAAGTGGCTGTGCTGTGGGATGAAACGGGCGCGGCCCTGTATGTGGACGGCGTGGCGCTCGGTACGGCGGAGGCCGTCAAACTGCCTGCCCGCGAGCCGCTGGGCGTGGTGCTGGGCAACAGCCGCGAGCTGAACAGCCCGTCCGGCATGGCGGTGAGCAACCTGCGCTTCAGCACGGCGCGCGAGCCGGCCACCCCCGCCAACATCGCGCGCCTCGGAGATAATATCCCTAACGAAGAGCTGACGTTGAAGATGGCGCAAGGGTATGATCGCTGCCTGTACCCCCTGCTGGAGAAGCTGAAGGCGCAAAACCTGATCGAGGTGCCGTTCGCTTACGCGCTGGCATACGCCGACATCGGCGACACTGCGCGCGCCATGCAGGCGGTCACACCCATCGCCGCTGATGCAAATCATCCGCTGTACCTGCAGGCCGTCTTCCTGCGCGCCGACCTGCTGGCCGGCCAGCAGGACTACGTCGGCGCGTATGACCAGCTCCAGGCGCTGGCCACCGGTCCTGACCATACGGTCAGCATCCGCGCCCAGGTCAAGCAGGCGCAGATTCTCTACGACCAGGGCAACAAAGCGGAGGCCATCCGGCTCATCGGCGAGATCATCGCCCGCTATACCGATCTGCC
>Ga0172368_10007528_pt1 | contig 11358 bp, 14 predicted proteins | sample Lak11m_FD_114540 | JGI IMG/M metagenome (GOLD analysis project Ga0172368, IMG submission 114540) | Freshwater microbial communities from Kabuno Bay, South-Kivu, Congo - kab_022012_11m | ecosystem: Environmental > Aquatic > Freshwater > Lake | place: Democratic Republic of the Congo: South-Kivu...
ACAATGCGCCGCAGACCCGTCATTCCCGCGAAAGCGGGAATCCAATCATTTGTAATTTATAGAGATATGGATACTGGCTTTCGCCAGTATGACGCCCTTCGGGCGTTTTTGGACGAGGCGCTGCCTCGTCCCTACAATAATAATTTGTGTTTATTTATGTTATGATTGTTATTCGCACTATTTATGAATTAATCAGGTTAAGAATGTTCTTTCAAATAATCAATATTTGATCCTTATTCACGGTTTTCAACAACCTTATCGGGGACTCTTATGAAACTGCTGCTGTTTCGGCCTAACACGGAAGTGCTAACTGCTTTGCCTCCTTTGGGTTTTCTGTCTTTAGCGGCTTATTTGCGCCATTTCGGAGGGCATGAAGTTCGGATATTCGACGGGCGTTTGAAATGCGCCGTCAATTCCGATATCGGGAGGCAGGTAGAAGAATTTCAGCCTGACATTATCGGCATCGGTCTGCTGAGCATGGAAAGACAGGCTGGTCATCAAGCGCTGAAATATTTGCGGAAAAACTTTCCCAAAGCGACTTTAATTATGGGAGGACCATACCCCACCAGCGAACCACTGGACGCTATCCAAAACGAAGCTGTGGACTTTTTAGTGCAAAGCGAAGGTGAAATCCCCGCTTTGAACCTGTTCAATTATCTGCAAAATCCGGGGGGGGGGGAGATTTATCCGCCATTCCCGGCTTAGTTTTTCGCCAAAATGGTGAACCGGTAGTCAATCCGCGGGAAGCGTATATCGAGGATTTGGATGTCATTCCCAACTACGACTGGAATTTGGTGCATTTGCCCGATTATTTCGTGCGCAAAGGGCGGGGGACGCAGATGAACATCTACAAGAAATATATCGAATCTGCGCCTTTGCAGACCACCCGCGGCTGTCCCTATCAATGCACCTATTGTCATAATTTGATGGGGCGGAAACTGCGCCGCCGCAGTGTAGGGCGGGTAATCGAAGAACTGCGCCTTCTGAAACAACAATCCGGCGTCCGGGAAATCGATTTTGTCGATGACGCTTTCAATCTCAATATCGAATACGCCAAAAACTTTTACCGGGAAATCATCCGCGCCAATTTGAATTTGAACTACAGCTATCCCAACGGCCTGCGGGCGGACCGGATGGATGAAGAATTGGTGGATTTGATGAAAAAAGCGGGCGTCAACCGGGTGGTGTATGCGGTGGAAAGCGGCAGTCCCCGTATCCAAAAACTGGTCAAGAAAAATCTGGATTTGGCTAAGACTAAAGAGATGATCGCTTTGACGGCGAAAAAGGGGATTTCCGTCGGTTCATTCTATATGATGGGATTTCTGGATGAAACGGAAGAAGAAATGCGTACGACCATAGACTTTGCCATCAAATCCCAGGCGCATACGGCTTCCTTCTTCCTGCTCAATCCCTACCCCAACACGGAAATCTACAAGCAGGCGGTGGAGGCGGGTTATCGGCTGCAGGACACTAAATACGGACATTATTATTCGCTATGCTCCAATATCAGCAAAGTTCCTACGGACACCATTTTACGCTACAGAAATTACGCTTACCGCCGGTTTTTCCTAAATCCGATACGGATGTTCCGCTTTTTCCGCACCACGCCGACTGGATTATTTTTCTTTAAGATGGCGATTATCGCGCTGTATATGTTTTTTATGAAAGTGGAAGAGGATAAGCGCAAACCGGTGGGAGCTGAATCGACCGAAGGAATTTATAAGAAAAGCTGGATTTTTAAATTGATCTACAAAGGCACGGGATTGGAAAAGCAAGAGAAGTGAAGCTTTGTGGAGGCACGCTCTGAAGGGACAAGCTAATGGTCATTAACTCATTATCTTAACAATTATAGACTATTATTTGTAGGGACGAGGTAACGAGCCTGTCTTAAAATGCTCTCCGGATTTGTCATTCCCGAGAAACAGTCTGTCCGAGAATGAGAAAAAACGCAATACATACCATTCTGCGAATATTATAAGTGTTGTATAAATAAATACCTCTGGATTCCCGCTTTCGCGGGAATGACAGCTCCGGGGCGTTTTCGGACAGACTGGAAAGCGGGAATCCAGAGATTTGTAAATTAGAGGAATATGGATACTGGCTTTCGCCAGTATGACGCCCTGCGGGCGTTTTGGGACAGGCTCTTTAATCCGCCCCTACAAGACCTTTCGACTTGCAGACTTGCAGACTTGTTTTTAACTTGAACACTTGCCAACTTGAACACTTTTTAAAGAATGAACCTCGATTTAATCAGATTTACCGACAAATATCTGGGCACATTGCTGAGGATTCTGCTTTATTACTACCAGAAAATACGAGATTTATATGCGGCGGGGTGGTGCAAAGAGCCTTATCAGCGGATATTAGTGGTGAAATTTTGGGGGATAGGCAATATCGTGCGGGCTTCGCCAGCGTTCCGGGCTATCCGGGAGCGTTTTCCCGGGGCGCGGGTCACTTTTGTCACTTTGAGTCAGAATCAGGGTGTTTATGAGGAAAGCGGCTTGTTCGATGAAGTGATCTACCTCAAGCTCAAGTCGGTGCGCTGGTTTCTATTCGATGTGCTCAGGATGTTTTTTATTTTGCGGCGGAAGCATTTCGATTTGGTGCTGAATTTTGAACCGTGGGCGAATTTCGCGGAAATTATCTCATTTTGGGTGAGCGTGAGGATGCGGGTGGGATTTACTGCGCCGACCCGCCGCAGTCTGTTCAATATCAAGGTGCCTTTTGTGGAGGATGAACATATATCCCGCTCGTTTTTCCGCATACTTTACCCCTTTGCGGTGCGGATGCCGGAAGATTTGACGCCTTTGCCCGTTTCCGTATCTAATAAGGAAAGGGAATATGTGAATAGTATATTATACAGCGAAGGCGTGAAGGAAGATGATTTAGTCATCGCCCTCAATGTGAACGCTTCCGATGTGGCGGACGCCCGGATGTGGAGTTTGGAAAAGTTCGCCGCTTTGAACGACCGGCTGGTGGAAGAAATGGGCGCTAAGACCTTTTTCATCGGTTCGCCGAGTGAACTGTCCCGCGTGCAAACGGTGATGGAGATGGCCAAGCATAAAGGGATCAATTTAGCGGGCCGGACATCTTTAAAGCAAGCGATCGCCGCTTTAGCGCGGGCGGACATTTTCGTGACCAATGATTCCGGACCGATGCATCTGGCGATGGCGATGCAGACGCCGACGGTGGCGCTGTTCGGCCCGGAAAGCCCGGAAAGATACGGGCCGGTGTCCGATTTACATTATCCCATATTTAAACATTACGACTGCAGTCCCTGCATATCTTTTAAAAGCGCTAAGAAAATCCGGTGTAAAAACGGCGCTAAATGTATTATGGATATTACGGTGGATGAAGTCTATCGCGGAGTCGAACTATTACGAACGCAAAAGCCGAAAAACCGCTGATCATTTCCGCTTCCCGCCGCAGCGATATTCCCGCTTATTACGGAGATTGGCTGATGGAAAAAATCGCCGCCGGGGCGGTGGAAGTGCCGAATCCTTTCAATAAGACGGTTTATACCGTGCCGTTGAAGCCGGAAACTACCGCCGCCATAGTATTTTGGTCGAAAAACTACCATCCTTTTCTGCCGAAATTGAACCTGCTGGAAAAGCAAGGTTTCGACAAATTTGTCTTCAATTTTACCATTACGGGACTGCCGAATGTTTTTGAGCCGAATATCCCTCCGGCGGAAAAGACTATTGAGGATTTTAAGTATTTGTCTTTACGCTATTGGAAAGGGTATGTGTTTTGGCGTTTCGATCCGATTATTTTCACCGATATTACCGATGAACAATATTATCTCGATAGTTTCCGCCGCATCGCCGACGAAATCGCGCCTTTTACCCAGCGATGTATCATTAGCTTCGCGTTTTTCTATGAAAAGGTGAAAAAATCGCTGCGTAATCTGCAGACGGAAAAGAACCTCCTATGTTACGACGCCGAGGTGGAGCGCAAACGCGCTTTAGCAGTCAGATTGGCGATGCTGGCGCTGGAGTATAAGCTTAAACTGCATTCCTGCTGCTGCGAATACCTGGAAGATTTATCCGGCATCAAAAAATCGCGCTGTATCGACGGTCAGCTGATCAGCGATATGTGGAGCGGCAAATTGCGTTTCGCTTTGAAACCCAGCCGGGAAGGATGCGGCTGCGCGGAAGCGGCGGATATTGGCAGTTACGGGACTTGTAAGGGCGGGTGCGTGTATTGTTATGCGAAATGAGAGGCTGGTAGCTGGTGGCTGGTGGCGGGATGTAGATTTAAGGTTGTTTTAAAGGATTTTTTACTTGATACTTGGAACTTGATACTTGGTACCTGAATTATGGCTCGACTGTTATTCCTGCAGGAAGTCGCTTTTGAATATGTGGGCGTGATGTGCTTATCGGCTTATGTCAAGAGCAAGGGACACGAATGTGACATTTTGATCGCTTCGGAAGAAGGCGCGGATTTTTATAATAAGATAAAATGTTATCAGCCGGATGCGATCGGTGTTTCCGCTATGACCGGGTTTCACACCACTTATTTGAAGATGGCGGAAAAAGTCAAGTCGATGATGCCGGTTCCGGTGATTTTCGGCGGGCCGCATCCGACTTTTTTCCCGGAAGTGATCGAACATCCGGCCATCGATGCGGTGTGCCGAGGGGAAGGCGAAGAAACCTTGGCCGATTTCCTCGACACCATCGATCAGGGCGGAGACATTACCGCTATCCCCAATTTATGGACTAAGCGCAATGGCGCAGTCATCCGCAATGAAGTCCGCTGTGGGCAGAATCAGTTGGACGAATACCCTTCCGCCGACCGGGAAATCTATTATAAATACAAATACTTACGCAATTATCCTACCAAACCTTTCATCACCGGGCGGGGCTGCCCCTATCTGTGTTCCTTCTGCTTCAACCGGGATTTCAATCAGATGTACAAAGGCAAGATGAAGATGCTGCGGAGGATTTCCCCGGAAAAAACGGTGCAAGAAGTGCTTGACTGCCAAAAGAAATACCCGCTGCATAAAATATTTTTCAATGACGATATTTTCATTATGCAGAAGGATTGGCTGGAAGCATTCGTGCCGCTGTATCGGGAAAAAGTCGGGTTGCCTTACGCCTGCAATGTGCGGGCGAATCTGGTGGACGAAGAGCGGGTGAAATTGCTCAAGGAATCCAACTGCTATTTGGTGATGTGGGGCATCGAATCGGGAGTGGAAAAACGGCGGCGGGAAATTCTGAATAAGAACATATCGGACGAGCAAATCCGCCGGGCGGCGGCGTTGTTCCGCAAATATGATATTAAGATGAAAAGTTTCAACATTATGGGCAGCCCGGGGGAAACTTTGGCAGAAGCGGTGCAGACCATCAAGCTCAACGCGGAAGTGAAAATCGATTTCCCCTGGTGCAGTATTTTGCAGCCCTATCCCCGCACGAAAATCGCGGAAATTGCGCAGGAAAAAGGAGTGTTGAAAAAAGATTATTCTTTGGACGATATGGAAAAATCGTTTTTCTCCGATAGTATTTTACAGCAGCCGGAGATTAAGCGGATAGAACGGCTGCAGAAGTTGTTTTATCTGGGGGTAAAATTCCCCGGGCTGATTCCGTTGTTTAAATGGATGACCAAATTCAATCTGAAATTGGTATTTCAATTTTTGTTTGGCATATCGTTTTTATACCGTTTTATGCGGGAAACGGATATTCCGCTGCATAAGGCGGTGTTGTTTGCGTTAAGGCATAGGAAGAGTTATTAGGCATTGGGTGCTGGGTGTTGAGTGTTGGGTGTTGAGTGTTGGATATTGTCATTGGTCACTTGTCACTCGTCACTCGTCATTCGGAAAAACACCGCGGTCATTTCCCCGAAGGGGAAACCTGTGAATAACCGTAGGTGTAAACCTACGGTGAGAATATGGATAGAGAATTATCGACCTGAAAGGATCGACCTTTTTAATCATAAAGGAGTATATAAAATGCAAGGCATCAAGTATTTAGTCGATGATAATGGCAAAAGAACTGCCGTTCAGATTGATTTAAGAAAATGGGGAAAGGTATGGGAAGACTTCTATGATTACATGATTGCTGTCTCCCGAGAAAATGAACCTGATATTCCCTGGGAAGAGGTGAAAAAGGAAATGGATGCTGAGAATGGGAAAGTATAGACTTTTCATAAAGCCTTCGGCAAGAAAAGAACTGCTTGTTCTGCCAAAAGAAATAAAATCAAAAGCTGAAATCATTATTGATTCATTGCCAGAACATCCACGCCCTTATGGAGTCAAAAAGTTAGTCGGCTATTCTAACTATTATCGAATTCGAATAGGCAATTATCGTATTGTTTATGTGATTGATGAAAATGAAAAATTAGTTAGAGTCATGATTGTAAAACATAGGAAGGAAGCATATAAGTAATTATTAAAATACTTAGTTAAGGAGATCACTCATGAATTGCATACATCTAAGAATAGAACCGTCTCAAATCGAAAGAACTACTTTAGCGCGGGCTCATGTTCCACCTCAGCCGATTTGTAAATTAAAAGAAACAAATGATTCTATTAAATTAGAAATTGCAAAAAAAACTGACAATATGGGGAATTTTATCTGCCCTTATTACAATAATCCAGAGAAATTTGGAAATTGTGAATATCTGGAGATTTAACTAATCAGAAGATTTTACTTCTGTTGTCGGTCGTTAGTCAAACAATTAGAATTCTTTCTTGTTCAAATTCACCGCCTATATCGAACGCGATCCGGAAACCGGCTATTATGTCGGCATTGTCCCCGGTATTCCCGGAGCGCATACACAAGCTGAATCTCTAGATGAATTAAATGACAATCTTAAAGAGGTTGTTGAACTGTGTTTGGAAGAAAATTGTGAAAATAATAATCGATGAAAGTCAGAGAAATTATTAAATTACTTGAATCCGATGGCTGGTATCTTGTTGCGATTAAAGGGAGTCATCGGCAATATAAACATCCTTATAAGAAGGGAAGAGTGACCGTTGCTGGTAAATTAAGCTTTGATTTACCCATCGGAACATTGAACAGTATTTTTAAGCAAGCTAAAATTGAGAAGGAGAATTAGAATGCACAGATATTTAGTCGTGATTGAAAAGGCGGAGAAAAACTTCGCCGCTTATGTCCCTGACTTACCGGGCTGTGTCGCCGCGGGAAAAACTGTAGAAGACACGGAAAAACTCATACATAAAGCTATTCAGCTTCATATCAAAGGTATGAAAGAGGATAATCTTCCCATACCGGAAGCTTCGACTTTAGCGGAATATATTGCTGTTTAATTAATGCTTACATATATTTAAAAACAATTATAACTAACATTTCAAGTGTCCCTTTTTCCCCACCCCCCCACAAAAAAATTATCCGTCACCATTGTCAACACCAATGAGAAGCATTTTACGCTGCCCTGCATCCAATCGGTGTACGACCAAACTAAAGCGACGGATTTTGAAATCATCGTCACCGATAACAATTCCCGTGACGGTTCGGTGGCAGCCATCCGCGAACAATTCCCCGATGTCATCATTATTGAAAACAAGAAGAACGCCGGTTTCACCGAAGCCAATAATCAATCGATTAGGATTTCCCGGGGAGAATATATCTTCTGCCTCAATCCCGATTGCCGAGTTTTAAACCGCGCTATCGACAAGATGGTGAAATATCTTGACGAACATCCGTCCGCGGGAATTTTGGGTTCGAAATTGCTGAACGGGGATCTGAGTTTGCAGCCCTCCGCCCGCAATTTCATCTATGCGCATAATTTGATAATTCAGCATCTGATACCCTGGAAATTCCTGCCGGAAGGATGGGCGGGGAAATATGTGCTGGAATTTTGGGATCATACTTATACACGGAAAGTGGATTGGATCATCGGCGCTTCTTTGATGGTTCGTAGGAAAACGGTGGAAGATATTGGGCTGAAGGATGAAAAATATTTCATCTTCCACGAAGACAACGATTGGTGCTGGCAGGCGCATAAAAAAGGCTGGCAGACTCATTTCTACCCGGAAGCGGAAATTATCCATTACGGTTCGCAGACAGTCAAATCGATTTGGGGCAGTAAACTCACATTGGAAGTGTACAAAGCTCAGCAGACTTTCATCCTGAAGAACTGGGGGAAAGCGGCGTTGAACCGACGGCGAGTATTATTATCGGTGTTGATTTTTTTCCGTGCGATGTTTACCAATGTGATGTGGCTTTTAGATAAAGTTGACGATAAGAAATACCATCAAAGTATGGATTTTCACGAGCAGGCGATCAAGATACAATTGAAGCCGCCGCTGCAAGCGGAAAGACTTAGTTAAACAGTTAATCGGTTAATCAGTTAATCAGTTAATCAGTTAATCAGTCAATCGGTTAATCGGTTAATCAGTTAATCAGTCAATCGGTTAATCGGTTAATCGGTTAATCAGGTAATTAGATAATCGGGCAATTAAGAATTTTAATTGGGATTAGGTATGAATGAAAACGATAATCTTAATAAATTAGAAGTTTACCAGGAAGCTGTCAGACTATGCTCTTTAATTTGGAATGAAATTGCTTGCTGGAAATATTTTCCGCAAAAGACAATTGGAATTCAATTTGTCAGAGCCGCAAATTCAATCGGCGCAAATATAGCTGAAAGTTCCGGAAGGCATTTTTATAGTGAAAGATTACAGTTTTTATATTATGCGAGAGGCTCCTTGATGGAGAGCATTTATTGGTTTTCGTTAGCAAAAGCAAGAAATCTGATTTCTGCAGAAAATATAAATACCATAGAACAATTGTTGAACGAATTACCAAAGAAATTAAACGGATTTATCAATTATATTCGCAACTTAAGACAAAATACTTAACCGATCAACCAATCAACCAATCAACCGATTAACAGATCAACTGATTACTAATGTCCTCGGATCATATATTAATTTTTAGAAATCAAGGCATCGGCGATCTATTGCTGATTACTCCTGCCATTCGAGCGATTAGGCAATTGCATCCTGAGGCGGTAATTTCCATCTTTGTCGGCGAATGGTCGAAAGCGGCGGTGGAAAATCATCCGGCTATCGATGAAATCATTTCCTACCCTGATCCCTATATCCAAAATAAACAGCCTCTTAAGATATTGGGATTGATAAACTTGCTGCGCCGGAAACATTTCGACCGTGTTTATATCTTCCATTCGCATAATATGCTGCATCTGATGACCCGGCTGGCGGGCATCTCGGAAAGATACGGATTTTCTTTTAAAGGGACGGGGAGACTATTAACTCATTCCGCTGAATGGCAGCCTAATACCGAACGGTATATTGCCGACAATTATCTGGACATTCCCCGGCTGGCAGGGTATCAGGGGAACGATCTTTCGCTGGATTTGTATCTTTCGGAAAAGGAAGAAAAGACAGCCAATGAAGTATTATCCGCTAATAATTTAAACCCGGGGGAATATTTCATCATCTCTCCCGGCGGCGGTATCAATCCCCGGCAGAATGTTTTTGAAAAACGCTGGGGGGAAGAAAAATTCGCCGCGTTGATCGATCTGTTGTCGAAAAATTTTGCTCATAAAGTCATCCTTGCCGGCGCGGCCGCGGAAAAACCTATCTGTGAACAAATTAGAAGTCTTAGTAAGACACCTGTAATCGATTTATGCGGTAAAATCCCATTTCGCATTTCTGCTGCGCTAGTAAAATCGGCTAAAGCCCTGATTTGCAATGATTCGGCGATAATGCATACGGCGGTGGCATTTGGTACACCCAGCGTGGCGATTTTCGGTCCTTCCAATCCATTATCGCTGCTCCTGGTCAGCACGGTCAACCGCTGGGTATCGTCCGGTGTCGATTGTAGTCCCTGTTACTGCAATGAAATTTTCTCCGGCTGCCTCAGGAATTTGGAATGTATGAAAAAACTCCAACCGGAAAAAGTTTTACGGGTCTTGCTGGAAGTTATCTCAGCTTATTCATAATATCAATGGGATTGCTTCAAGGCTTTCAGCCTTTCGCAATGACGCAAGCGGGGAAAATTCAATTATTAGATGCAGCAAACAATCAAATATTCCGTTATAATCCCGGTTTACAATGCGGAAGCCATCATTGCCCGCACTTTGGAAGCTTTATTGGCGCAGGAATGCGGCGAACCTTTTGAAGTTATCACTGTCGATGATGGATCTACCGATTATACCGCCGAAATATTAGCCAAATATCCCATCAAATTACTGCGCAAATCCAACGGCGGCCCGGCTTCCGCCCGCAATTTGGGAGTGAAAAACGCTTCAGGGGAGATTATTTTATTCCTTGACAGCGACTGCGTTCCTGAGCCCGGATGGCTGCAAGCTATGACCGCACCCTTCCGCCAGCCCGAAATAGCAGGCGTAAAAGGCCGCTACATCACCCGGCAGAAAAGTTTGACCGCCCGCTTCGTGCAATTGGAATTTGCTGAACGCTACCGGATGCTGGAAAAACTGCCTTTTATCGATTTTGTCGATTCCTACAGTGCGGCTTTCCGAAAAACCGCGTTTTTTCAGGTAGGCGGATTCGATGAAAGTTTCCCCAAAGCGGACAATGAGGATGTGGATTTGTCGTATAAGCTGGCCAACGCCGGTTTTAAAATGGTCTACCGGCCGGAAGCGGTAGTGGAACATACTCATCCCTCAACTTTGAAAAAATATGTGAAAGTGAAATTCGGGCGGGGATATTGGCGGATGGCGGTCTATAAATCGCATCCCCATAAAGCGGTGAAAGATTCCTATACTCCTCAGACTTTGAAAATGCAGATAGCCTTGTCCGCGTTATGGTGGTTGGGGCTGCTTTGGGCGATAATGGGAGGAAACGGGCATTTTGTGGCGTTGGTCACAATCCTATTCCTGTTTTCGGTATTACCTTTTATGGTTAAAGCTTTTAATCAAGATACCATTGCCGCAGTATTATCGCCGGTGATGTTGTTCGTTAGGGCGAGTTGTTTCTGCGCGGGGATAGGGTGTGGTCTGTTCAGACATTATATAAAATGAGGGTAATCCCGCTGATATTAAAAATAGAAAAGCAGAAACAGTTCAAGTAATTTGAATTAATCGAAACTTTAAGCTATATTATTGTTTTAGGAAATTTATCGACGATAAATAATACTATAGTGATGAGTTGAAAAGAAATGCATTTCACTGTTCGGCTAGCTTAAGGGAATTGTTAGTGTTTAGTCCCGTAAATGACTATGTAAGGTAAAATCTTATTATTTAGAGATTCTTCACTTCGTTCAGAATGACAAGTTAGGAAAAATGTGAAAAATAGGTTCTTCGCTATTTTGTGTGGGTAACGATAATCAACACTGCAAATCCAAACACCCGATTTGTCATTCCGACGAAAGTCGGAATCCAGCTTTAATCGCAGCGCCAAGACTGGACTCC
>Ga0172368_10007531_pt1 | contig 11357 bp, 9 predicted proteins | sample Lak11m_FD_114540 | JGI IMG/M metagenome (GOLD analysis project Ga0172368, IMG submission 114540) | Freshwater microbial communities from Kabuno Bay, South-Kivu, Congo - kab_022012_11m | ecosystem: Environmental > Aquatic > Freshwater > Lake | place: Democratic Republic of the Congo: South-Kivu...
CGCGCGGGCGAACAGCGCCAGCGCGGCGGCACGTCCCATGCCCACCCACAGCGCCAGCTCGCCTGCAGCACCCGGACGGTAGCGCCAAGCGTCGCCGTCGCCGCGCCGGGCCAGGAGCAGCGGAAGCACGCCGAGCGAGAGGGAGGTCGAGAAGACGCGGTCGGCGACGAGCCACCGGCCGTAGGCGGGATGGAGCCACAGGGCCGCGCCGGCGCTCCACCTGCCGTCGGGCGCGGCGCCGCCCTGCAGCCCGAACCCCAGGACCTCGCGCGGATGGTAGCTCCAGGAGAGGCCGAACTGGGGCTGCGGGCTTCCGTTGCCCGCGAGCAGGCCGCCGTCGAGCGCGAGCGCGTGGCGGCCCGCCCGCGCGAGCGACCGGTTCTCGACCGTGACGGGCGGGCCGGACGCCCGCGCGATGCCCGTCACCTGGAACAGAAACGCCGCAATGCAGGCGAGAAGCGGAATGCCGTGGCCACCCGCCATTCCGAGTGCACGACCGCGACATTCGCGCGTCGGCCCGCGAGACGCGCGGGGGGCGGCTCCTGTCGCGGCGCCGGGCGAAGCCCGCCCCTCCGCTCCGGCAGGAACGCCGCAGCCGACCTGCTCCTCGCGCGAGGGGGCGGCCGGGATCTGCATGCCGGCCACCGTACAGGAGCGTGCGCAGGGTCGCAAGCCGGTCGGCGGCGCCCCCGCCACACGGTCCCGTTCGGCGCCTTGCTGCGTCTACGTGCGGTCGCCGCGCATCTTCCGCCACAGCGTCGACCGGCCGATGCCCAGCACGCGCGCGGCCTCGACCTGATTGCCGCCGCACAGCTCCAGCACCCGGCGCACGTGCTCGTGTTCGACCTCCGCCAGCGTGCGCAGCTCCGAAGCGGAGGTGCGCGCGCGACGCTGCCCCAGCAGGTCCTCCGGCAGGTGTTCGGGCCGGACCATGCCCCCCTTGGCCAGCGCCGCGCCGTGCTTCACCGCGTTTCCCAGCTCGCGCACGTTGCCCGGCCAGTCGCAGGCAAGCAGCATTTTCTCCGCCGCCGCGTCGAAGCCCGCCGCCGGCGTCTTCTCCGCCGCCATCAGGCTTCTCGCCAAGGGAAGGATGTCCTCCCGCCGCTCGCGCAGGGGCGGTATCTCCAACACTAGAACTCTGAGGCGATAATAAAGATCGCGCCGGAAAAGGCCTTGTTCCACGTGCGCCGCGAGATCGCGGTGCGTGGCGCAGACGATCCTCACGTCCACGCCGAAGGGCCGCGGATCGCCCACGCGCCGCACCTCGCCGTCCTGCACCGCCCGCAGCAGCTTCGCCTGCAGCGCCAGCGGCATTTCGGCGATCTCGTCCAGGAACAGGGTGCCGCCGTCGGCCGCCTGGAACAGGCCCTCGCGGTCGGCGGTGGCGCCGGTGAAGGCCCCGCGCACATGCCCGAACAATTCGGACTCCAGCAGCTCCGCCGGAAGCGCCGCCACGTTCACCGCGACGACCGCACGCTCGCGCCGCGCGCTGTTGGCGTGCAGCGCGCGCGCCACCACCTCCTTGCCGGTGCCGCTCTCGCCCAGGATGGCCACCGGCGCGTCCGCCTCCGCGAAGTCGCGCACGCGCAGCAGCAGCGCTTTCATCGCCGGGCTCTCCGCCACCACCTGTGTCGTGTGGCGGATGCTGGAAATCACGGTGTCGAGGCCGCAGACGTCGCAGCGGCAGGGCTCGGAGGGCGCAGGGGCGGGGTGTTTCACCATGCTTCAGATTGAAACATACCTCCGAGGGTTCCGGGGCGCAAGGGGCCGGGACGCGGGAAAAGCGCACGGCACGCGGGGTGCAAAAGGGCGGCGGCAGGAGGTGGCAAACATGCCCGACATCGCGAAAGAGAATCCGGCAACGAACAGCTCTTCTACTCCGCTCTTGGATCGCACGGCGACCCTGGCCAGGATCGTGGCCGTGAACGGCGCCGCCGCCCGCGTGTTCCAGAAGCACCGCCTGGACTTCTGCTGCCACGGCGAGCAGACGGTGGACCAGGCGTGCGCCGCCGCGGGAAAGAACCCCGAGACGATCTGGCTCGACCTGGACGCGGCCGCCAGGAAAGGCGACGGGGCGCCGTACGAGGATCCGACGGGCCTGTCGACGCCCGCGCTGGTGGCGCGCATCGTCGACCGGCACCACGGCTACCTGCGCCGATCGGTGCCGGTGCTCGGACCCCTGGCGGCGAAAGTCGCCGGCGTCCATGGCGACCACAACCCGAAGCTGCGCGAATTGCGCGACGTCTTCGGCGAGCTCGTCGACGAGATCGGCCCGCACCTGGAGTTCGAGGAGGAGACCGCGTTCCCCGCGCTGACGGCCCGCGACGTGCAGCGCACCGCCGCGGACGCCGAGCGACTGCGCCGGGAACACGTCGCCGTCGGTGCTCTGCTGGAGCGCATCCGCAAGCTGTCGGACGACTACTCGGTGCCGTCGTGGGGCTGCGGCAGCTACCGCATGCTCATGAACGAGCTGGAGGCGCTGGAGACGGATCTGCTGGCGCACATCCACCTGGAGAACCACGTGCTGCTGCCGCGCGCGAAGGAGGCGGCGACGTAGAGCGGACACGCACGACTGCGCCGCCGCGTCGGGCGGAGGCGCGAACCCACGGCCTCATGGGCCGCAATGCCCCGCGAGGGGCGCAAGGAGAGTGAAATGAAGGTCACGAACACGGCAATCACGCTCGCCGCATCTGCGCTGGTGCTCGGGGTTTCGCCTCCGGCGCGGGCCCACTGCGACACGATGGACGGACCGGTGGTGAAGGCCGCGCAGAAGGCGCTGGAGACCGGAAAGCCGGGCGCCGCGCTGGCGTGGGTGAAGCCCGAGGACGAGGCGACGATCAAGGCGGCCTTCGAGAAGACGCTGGCGGTGCGCAAGGCGGGCGGGGAGGCGAAGGCGCTGGCGGACCAGTGGTTCTTCGAGACGCTCGTGCGCGTGCACCGCGCGGGCGAGGGCGCGCCGTACACGGGCCTCAAGCCCGCGGGGCAGGACTTCGGGCCCGCGATTCCGGCCGCAGACAAGGCGGCGGCGACGGGATCGGCCGAGGCCGCCGAGAAGCTGCTCGTCGAGACGGTGCGCGCCGGCCTCGCCGAGAAGTTCAAGGCCCTGAAGGGCAGGAAGATGCCCGGCGACAACGCTGCCGAAGGGCGCGAGTGGGTCGAGGCGTACGTGCCGTTCCTCCACTACGTGCAGGGCGTCTTCATGGCCGCGAAGGGCGCGGGCGGCGCGCACGTCGAGGAGGCGGAGGCGGCGATCGAGGGCCCGGGCCACGGCGGGCACGGTGCGCGCGGGCACGAGGGGCACGAGAAGCACGGGAAGTAGGGCCGAAACGAATCGCCGGCCGCCGACGGGCGCCGGGCCGCCATGCGCGGTCCGGCGCCCGCGGCCGTCTGCAGCGCGGGTTTCGTGCGGCTCGCGGGCTTGACAGCGCCGCAGCAACACTGCTTCGTTCGGGCGCGGAGGGCCGCGATGAGCCGCTACTTCAACACGTCGGGGCCGTGCGTCGCGGCCGACCACTACATGCTGCCGCCGGGACGGCGTCTCGTGCGGCTGCGGGAACTTGTCGACCAGCGGCGGTACCTCACCCTCGTGGCGGGACGGCAGACCGGGAAGACCACGAGCGCGCGATGGCTCGTCGAGGAGCTGAACCGCGCAGGACGTTGCGCGGCGGCCTGGATCGACCTCGAAAACGCCCGCGAGAAGCCGGAACCCGCGGAGGCGATTCCCGTCGTGCTGAACCGGCTGGACGAGGCGCTGCGTCTCGACTGCCCGCAGCTCGCCCGCCCCGCGCCGGACGCGGGCGCCCGTGCCTCCGCCGACACCGCGCTTCAGGCCTACCTGGGGGCCGTTTGCGCGAACGCGCCCGGGCCGCTCGTGCTCCTGTTCGACGAGGTGGACTCGCTCGTCGGGCCCGCGATGGTGTCCTTCCTGACCCAGCTCCGCGCCGGGTACCTCAGGCGGACGCAGGCGCCGTTCCCGGCAAGTGTGGCGCTCATCGGCCAGCGGCGCGTACGCGACTACATGCTGGCGCACGACGGTCGCACGGCCGTTCCCTGGCTGGGCACGACCTCTCCATTCAATATCGAAGCGGAGTCGCTCACCCTCGGGCCCTTCGCGCGCGAGGAGGTCGCGGAACTGCTCTCCCAGCACACGCAGGAGACCGGGCAGCGCTTCGAGCCCGCGGCGGTCGACCTCGTCTTCGAGCTGTCGCAGGGGCACCCGTGGCTGGTCAACGCGCTGGCCTACGAGGCGACATTCCGCGACGTGACCGATCGGTCGGTCGCCGTCGCAGCGGCCGACGTCGAGACGGGCCGGGCGCGCATCGTGCGCGAGCGGCGCACGCACCTGGACTCGCTCGGCGCGCGGCTGCGGGATGAGCGCGTGCGCCGGGTGCTGGAGCCCATGATCGTCGGCGGCACGCTGGGACCCGCGGACGACACGGACATCCAGCACGTCGTCGGGCTGGGGCTCGTGCGGGAAACCCCGCTGCATGCCCTGGAGATCGCCAACCCCGTCTACCGGGAGATCGTCCTGAGGCAGCTCTCGGCGGCGGCCCAGCCGGTGGCGGGGCAGGTGCGCTCCACCTGGACACGCGCGGACGGCGGACTCGACGCCGACCGGCTCCTGGACGCCTTCCTGTCGTACTGGACGCAGCATGCCGAGCCGCTCATGGAGGCCGCCGAGTATCCCGAGGCCGCGCCGCACGTGGTCATGCACGCGTTCCTGCACCGGGTCGAGAACGGCGGCGGACGCCTCGATCGGGAATACGCGGTCGGCACGGGGCGAATGGACCTGTGTCTGCGCGTCGGCGGGAGCACGCTCGGCATCGAGCTGAAGGTCTGGAAGACGGGACGGCCGGACCCGCTCAAGCGCGGTCTGGTCCAACTCGACGAGTACCTCGCCAAGCTGGGACCCGGGACCATCGGGTGGCTCGTGATCTTCGACCGGCGCCGCAGTGCGAGGCCCATCGAGAAGCGCACCCGCGCGACGAGGGCGCGGACTCCGGGTGGCAGGCGCGTGGTGGTGATTCGGGCGTAGGGGCGCCTCCGCCGGTCGAGATCAAGGCGAAGCCAGGGCGCTGTTGGGGGTTTCGCGGGCCTGCCCGGCGAGCGCAGGCTTGCGGCGGGAGCGCGCGGCAGCGCCGCGTGCGTGCTATGGCGCACGCGGAGGAGGCAACATGGATCCGCTCTGCACGGTGACGGCGAGAGGCGCGAAGCGGCTGCGGGGCGGGCATCCGTGGGTGTTCAGGCAGGACGTGCTGCGCGCGCCGGAAGCCGAGGGCGGGGCGATCGTGCGCGTGGCCGACGAGCGCGGCAACCGCATCGGGAGCGCGTTCTGGGCGGCAAGGAGTCCTGTAGCGCTTCGGCTCCTCGCGCGGGGCGACGAACCTGCGGACGCGGAGACGCTGCGCAGGCGCGTACGTCAGGCGGTCGAGCGGCGTCGCCGGCTCTTTCCCGACGCGGACGCGTGGCGTGCAGTGCATGCCGAGGCGGACCTCGTGCCCGGTCTGTTCGCGGATCGCTACGGCGACGGGCTCGCGATCCAGGTCCTGTCCGAAGGGGCCGAGCGCCACCTCGACGTGCTGTGCGAAGCGCTGCAGGAGACCCTTCGGCCGCGCACGACGGTGCTGCGCAACGACTCGGGCGGGCGCGATTTCGAGGGGCTTCCGCGCGAGACGAGGCACGTGGGGGAGGGCGATCCGCGCTGCGTCTTCCACGAAGGCCGGGTGGAGTTCGAGGTGGACCTGCTGCGGGAGCGCAAGACCGGCGGCTTCCTGGATCAGCGCGAAAACCACCTGCGCGCGGCCGAGTACGCGCACGGCGAGGCGCTGGACGCGTTCTGCTACCACGGCGGATTCGCGCTGGCGCTGGCGGGTCGGGCGCAATCTGTGCTGGCGCTGGACCAGGACCCGCAGGCCGCTGAGACGGCACGCCGCAACGCCGCGCGCAACGGACTCGCGAACGTCGAAGTGCGGGCGGAGAACGCTTTCGATGCGCTGCATGCCTTCGATCGGGAGGGGCGGCGATTCGACGTCGTGGTGCTCGACCCGCCCGCGTTCGCGAAGCGGCAGGAGGGCGTCGATACGGCGCTGCGTGCGTATCGGGAGCTGAATCTGCGCTCGATCCGCATTCTCAGGCCCGGCGGCGTGCTCGTCACGTGCTCGTGCAGCGCGAAGGTGGATCGCGAAGCCTTCGAGCACATGCTGCTGGGCGCCGCGGCCGACGCGAAGCGTCCGGTGCAGATTCTGGAGCGGCGCGGCGCAGGTCGGGATCATCCGGCGCTCGCAGGCGTGCCCGAGACCGAGTACCTGAAGTGCCTCGTTCTTCAGGTGATCGAGGGCTGAACGCCCGGGCGGGGCTTCGGCCGCGGATTTCGCTTCCGCGGGGTGCGAAACGCCGCCCGCCGTGCCATGATGCCGCCGCCCGAACGCCGCCAGGGGCCGGATGCGCCGGCTGCGCGCTCGGGCGAGGCGCTGCATGGACTACCTGCTCGCGTGGGAGAATCTGATCTTCCTGGTGCCGCTGCTGCTGGGCCTGTGCGCCGCGGCGGGGCTCGCGTTCGGCGCCGCGGACTCCGACCAGGATCACGACGCCTCGGCCGATGCCGGCCACGACGCGGCCGCCGACCATGATCTGGAAGCCGACCGCGACGTCGGTGCCGAAGGGGAGAGCGGCGGGGATCACGATGCGGACGCCGATCACGATGCGGAGGCGGATCAGGGCTCGGCGCACGGGTCCGGCGGTTCGTCGGCGGTACACGGTCTGCTGTCGCTTCTGGGCGTGGGCAAGGTGCCGCTGACGACGCTGGTCATGACGCTGCTCCTCCTGTTCGGCGCGACGGGCCTTGCCTCCAACGCGGTGCTGCGCCCCGTTCTGCCCTTCTCGCCGGGCATCCTGTCGCTGCTCGTCGCCGCGGCGGTGGCGGCGGTGGCGACGCGCTCTTTCGCGGGACTCGTCGCGCGCGTCGCGCCCATGACCGAGAGCCAGAACGTGCGCCGTCGCGATCTGGTCGGCTGCAGCGGCCACGCCCTGTTCGACGCAGACGGCGCGAGCGGTTTCGTGCAGCTCCGGGATCGCGAGGGCAACGTACAGCAGGTGCGCTGCCGTACCCTCGGACAGAAGGCAGCCAAGGGCACCACGCTGGTGCTGGTGGAGTACGTGAGCGAAGGCGACTACTACCTGGTCGAGCCCGTGGCCGAAGGCGACAAGCCGGCGCTGCCCGCGACGCGCGACCGCGCGCTCCGGGACTAGGAGCACAAAGGAGTTTCCATGCTGGCCATGCTCGTTCTTCTCGGTCTGGTGCTCGTCATCGGGCCCATCGCGGCAGGCATCGCGGGGGTTGCGCTGGGGGCGTTCGCCACCGCGTTCCTCATGATCGCGGGCGCGCTGGTGCTCGTGGTCTCGTCGACCATGATCGTCATCACCCGCTTGTACGTGAAGACCCGCGCCTACGAGGCCTTCGTGCGCACGGGCATGGGCGGCCGGCGCGTCATCAAGGACGGCGGCAGCGTCGTCATCCCCGTCGTCCACCAGATCGTGCCTGTGACGCTGGAGACCTTGCGGCTCAAGGTCGTGCGACGCGGCGCCGAGGCGCTCCTCACGAAGGACAAGCTGCGCGCCGACATCGAGGGCGAGTTTTTCGTGCGCGTCATGCCCAACGACGAGGACATCATCAACGCCGCGCGCAGCCTCGGCGAGAAGACCGCCAACGAGGAGATCATCAAGAAGCTCATCGAGGACAAGCTCGTGAGCGCGCTGCGCACCGCGGCCGCCACGCGCACGCTGGAGGAGCTCAACACGGAGCGCGACCTGTTCGTCAAGCGCGTCATGGAACTCGTCACCGACGACCTGAAACACAACGGTTTCACGCTGGAAACGGTGACCATCAGCTCGCTGGACCAGGCGTCCACCGCGGAGCTCCGCGACGACAACATCTTCGACGCGCAAGGCAAGCGCACCATCGCCGAGATCACGCAGGAGCAGTGGACGCGCCGCAACGAAATCGAGCGCGCAGCGCAGCAGGCCCGTCTGCAGCAGGACGTCGTGGCGCGTCAGAAGATGCTCGAGATGGAGAAGAACCGCGCCGAGGCCGAGGCCCGCCAGGCAGCCGAAATCGCGCGAATCAAGGCCGAAAACGAGCTGTCCGCGCGCCAGGCGCAGATCGAGGCGCAGCGACTCACGCTGGAGGCCGAGCTGGTGCGCGACAACTCCATCGCGCTGCGCACGCAGCAGAACGAGCAGTCCGTGGCGGTGGCCGAGCAGGAGAAAGAGAAGAACGTCGCACTCGCCCAGCAGGAGCGCCAGAAGGCGATGGAGCTGGCCCAGCGCGCGCGAGAGATCGCCGTCGCGGAGCAGGCGGCGAAGCTCGCTCTCGCGGAGAAGGAGCGCCTCAGCGCGGAGAAGCAGAAGGAGTCCGAGGCGCAGGCGGTCGAGACCGTGCGCGTGACGGCGACCGCCGAGCGTGCTCAGTCGCAGCAGGTCATCGCGGCACGCGGGGAGGCGGAGAAGGGCTTCGTCGCGGCGCAGAAGAAGGCCGACGCCGACGCGTACGCGCGCCAGAAGGCCGCCGACACGGCCAAGCTTGCGGCCCAGGCGGAAGCGACGGCGAAGGTGGCCGCCGCCGAGGCCGAGGCCACTGCGGTGCGCCGGCGCGCCGAGGCCGAGTCCGAGGCGTCCAAGCTCCGCGCCGAGGGCCAGCAGGCCGAGTCGCTGGTGCCCGTGGCGGTGAAGGCGCGCGAGGTCGAGGTCGAGAATCAGCGCGTGGCCGTGCTGCAGAAGGAGCTGGAGGCGCGCGAGAAGAGCGGGCGCGTCGCGCAGGAGTTCGAGCTCGCCAAGCTGCGCATCGTGCAGGAGTCGCAGGTGCGCGTCGAGACCGCGAAGGCCATGGCGTCGTTCGGCGCCCGCTTCGAGGCGAAGCTCGTCGGCACACCGGAGCAGGTCGCGCAGATCCAGAAGGCCCTCTTCGGCGGCATGAGCGCCGCGGCCGCGATCGACGGCTTCTTCGAGGGTGCCGGGCCGCAGTCGAAGAAGCTCGCCGAGGCCGCCGGTCAGGTGTTGACGGATCTCGCACAGGTGGCCGGCAAGCGCCTCGCCGACGGCGACGGTCTGGAGCACCCTTGAACGACGCCCCGTCGACACCCCGGGAGAGCCTCCCGGAGGAACCGGCAGCGCTGCCGCAGAGCATGATCGACGCGGTGCGTGCGCTGGAGCGTCGCCTGACCGAGCGCATGGCCGCGAACCCGCTGGAATCGCTGGCGCTCGTGGTGGGGCTGGGCGCTCTGGTGATGCACGCGGCCGAGTCGCGCCGCAACCCGAAGATGCGCACCTACTGGGACGCGTTCCACTACATGGCGACGAGCCTTTCGGTGGGTTATGCGCCCAGCTTCCCGCAGACGGAGTTCGGCAAGGCGCTGGGCGGGCTCGTGCAGATCTTCGGGCCGGCGCTTTCGTCCCGTGTGCTTGCTGGCGCGGAGCCGCCGCACCCGCCGGACGTCGCCGTCGTCGAGAGACTCGACGCCATTCTCGATGAGCTGCGGCGCATGCGCAAAGAGGGAGCGTAGGCGGGAGCCGAACGGAGCCGCAGGCAAGGACGGCGGCCTGTTGCGGACGACGGCTTGGCCCGGCACGTGTCGCGGGTCGCCCGCAAGCCCGACGCCGCCGGCGTCGGGCGCATCCAGAGGCGTTCGCAGGGGCTTTCGGAGCGAATCGTTCATCCGGCGTCCCGGCTGCTTCCCGGCGGGCATCCGCTCGAGCGCTCCGGCCGGAAGATGTTGACCGATTCTAAGATTCTGTCTACACCTTGTTCCGGAGGGCGCCTTGGAGTTCCTCGACCGCGAGACCGAGCTGGCGCTGCTGGCCGACCACCTGGAGCGTCCGGGCGCGTGCTTCTTCGTGCTCTATGGCCGGCGTCGCATCGGCAAGACGGAACTGCTGCGCCGCGCGCTCGCCGGACGACCGCTGGCGGCCTACCACGTGGCCACCCGGTCGACGCCGGTCGAGGAACTGGGGCGCCTTTCCCTGACGCTCGCGCGCGAATGGGAGCAGCCGCTGCTCGCGGCCCAGGCGCTGGCGAGCCCGGAGGCGCTGCTGGCGGTCCTGGAGGGACTGCGCGGCCGGCACATCCTGGTCCTCGACGAGTTGCCGTATCTGGCCGAGAGCGCTCCGGCACTGCCGGGGCTGCTTCAGGAGGCATGGGATCGCTCGCTCTCGAAGGGCGAGCTCAAGCTCGTCGTCTGCGGGTCGTCGATATCGGTCATGGAGTCGACGTTCCTGTCGCCACGTGCGCCCCTCTACGGCCGGCGCACCGGTCAGATGCGCCTGGGGCCCCTGCCGGCTCAGACGCTGACACAGGCGTTTCCCGGCCGTCCCGAGCACGCTGTCGAGCTCGCGGCGCTGTTCGGCGGCGTTCCAGGATATCTGCAGCGGCTCGACCCGTCGCTGGAGCCTGCCGAAAACGTGAAGCGTCACGTGCTGACCCGCGGCGAGCCGCTCTACGAGGAAGTGCCGTTTCTGCTGCGAGAGGAGCTGCGCGAACCGCGCGTGTACGCGGCGGTGCTTGCGGCGATCGCCGGCGGCGCGCGCAAGTTCGGGGAGATCTCGTCGAAGGTGGGGCTCGATCGTGCGAATCTGACGCGCTACCTCGCGGTGCTGGGCGAGCTGGGGCTGGTCGAGCGCGAGGTCCCGGTGACCGAGCCGCGTCCCGAGAAGAGCCGAAAAGGGCTCTACCGCGTGTCCGATCCGTTCGTGGCGACCTGGTACGCGCTCGTCCACCCGCTGCGCGACCTGCTGGAGACGGGGGAACTCGGGCGGGCCTGGCCTCGGGCGCAGGAGCGGATGCGGCACCTGATGCCTTTCGCGGTCGAGCCGGTCGTCCGCGACCTTTTCGCGCATGCCTGCGCCGACCGGATCGGCTTTCCCGTGGCTCATTCCGGCCGCCATTGGAGCCCCGAGGCGGAGTTCGACGGGGTGTACCTGGACGCGGACCGGCGTCGCGCCTTCGTGCTGGAAGTGAAGTGGACGCAGGAACCCGTCGGAATCGGAGCGCTCGACGAGCTGCGACGGCGCGCGGCGGCGGATCCCGTGCTGGCGCCGCTGGAACGGACCTGCGCGGTGGTGTCGCGGGCCGGATTCGCAGGGCGTGCCGCGCCGGGCGAGAGGGCTTTCATGCTGCAGCCGCGGGACCTTTTCGCGCGCGCGGCCCGGTCGTAGCAGACCGCGAATAAGCGGCTGAAACGAGATGGGTGCGGCTACGCCAGACCGACGCGTTTCATCGACCCACCGGAGTCTCCGGCAGGTGGACCGCGTCGAACGGGCGTCGGCGGGGCAGGATATCGGCCGCGGTGCCGCGTTCGCCTCACCCC
>Ga0172368_10007532_pt1 | contig 11357 bp, 5 predicted proteins | sample Lak11m_FD_114540 | JGI IMG/M metagenome (GOLD analysis project Ga0172368, IMG submission 114540) | Freshwater microbial communities from Kabuno Bay, South-Kivu, Congo - kab_022012_11m | ecosystem: Environmental > Aquatic > Freshwater > Lake | place: Democratic Republic of the Congo: South-Kivu...
CATCGGTCGCCATCGAGCTGAAGCCAAGCCATGTGAGGTGGCGCAGCGGCCCCGCGCCGCTGGGCAGCCTGGCGAACGTCTTGCGCTCGCCGCCGGGGGGCGTGACGGTCAGGTCCCACGTGCCGTCGGACTGAGCGCCCACGGCGCAGCGCATCTCCATGCGCACCCACTGCCCTGTGGGAATGGGCATCAGCTCGCGCCCGAGGGACGTCAGTGAGCCGCCCTTGATCCATATCGTCGGCCCGGTCTTGTAGCCGGCCGGGTCGGTCCAGTCGCGCCATTCGGCGTAGAGGTCCGACGCAGGCTCGACGCGGATGGAGAACGCGAACGTCGTCACGCCGGCGTCGTGGTTGGGCGTGATGACGAGGTGCGGGTTGAACCCGAACTGCAGCCCGGGCGCGTCCACCACCATCAGGCTGCGCGAGCCCGATGCGGCTGCCGCATCGGTGACGACGATCCGGTCTCCCTTGTTCTCGACGTTGTTCTGCGCCGAAGGGCAGCCGGCTCCTACGGGGACCTTCTCGAAGTCCATGCGGAACGCCAGCGGCGGCCCGGGAGGCATCGGCGGTGCGAAGCGCACGGGCGGATAGCGGAAGTCGTCGGCGGCCTTGACCCACGCCTGCGGCCCGTAGACGCCCGCCCGCAGGTAGTCGAACGGCACGAAGCCGATCTTCGATGCGGGCGATCCGGGCTTGAGCCGGAAATCGCCCGTCGCGGGGTTGACGAAGAGCGGATCGGCCACGATGGAGCCCTGGTCCTTGCCTGTCGCCTGCCACTGCTCCAGCGTCATGTTGTAGAACCGGACGGGGCCCTTCTCGTTCCAGTAGAGGTTGTGGTCCACGGCCACGTTGGCGTCGCGCCAGTTGGCCGACAGAAGCTCGCTCTGCTTGTAGAGGATGATGTTGCGCGTCAACGTGAAAGACAGGTGCCCCTCGACGCGCGAGCGCTGGAGCTGGCCGTCCATGCTGTAGGCGAGGACGTTGTTGCGGACGATGTTCTCCTTACCGTAGTGCTGGTGGTAGGTTCCGGTCTTCACGTTGTAGGCGAGGTTGTTCTCGAGCACGATCGCCGTCGAGCCCTCGTCGTTGTAGAGGCCCCATCCGCCGCGGCCGTAGCCGTCATACGAGTAGACATCGTGGATGCGGTTGTTGCCGACCGTCGTGCCCTCGGACGGGCCGAGCGTGTAGACGCCTCCCATGTCGCTCAGCACGCCCTGACCGATGTGGTGGATGTGGCTAAACTCGATCTTGTTGCGCTTCGCGACGCTCGGCGCATAGCCCCATCGCCAGCCGACGGAGATTCCCGTGTAGAAGAGGTCGCTGATGTCGTTGTGGGTGATCGTGTTGTCGGGGCTGTGCCCGATCCAGACGCCGATGCATCCGGGGAAGGTTCGGCCGCCCGAGCGGATGATGCAGTTGTCCACCGTGATGTGGTGCGTGAGGTCCGACAACGATGGGTTGTCGTTAACCCAGCCTTCGCCGATCTTGACGCCCCCGGCGCCCATGTCCTCGATCCGGCAGCGCCGCACCTCGCAGTTGGCCGAGGCCTTGCGGAACCAGACGCCGTAGATGCCGATATGCTCGATGACGCAGTCCCTGAGCGCGACGTTCTCGGCATGGTCAGCCATCACAACGGCCGGAATCGTAACCGCAGCCTGGCCGTCGCCGTGGCCCTCGGGCGGCAGAACATAGGCCGAATGCCGGAATGTCAGCCCCGCCAGTTCGATCCCCATGACACGCGCGTCGGCCGAGCCCTCGAACCGCACGAACTCCGTCGCGACGGGTGCGACGACCCGCGCCTTGCGCATGTTCTGGCCGGGCAGCGGCTTGTAGCTCAGGGTCCCGTCGCGGTCGAGGAACCATTCGCCCGGAGCGTCCAGCGCCTCGCGGAAGTTCTCGAGCACGTAGCGCTGGCGCGGCCCCCACTGCATGAAGGCCCACGGCGCCCCCGGACCCGCACAGATGATGGTGTTCTCGGCGCCGTCCACGGCAGCCACACGGTGGCGCGAGGTCTCCCACGAGTGGAACGCCCAGACGGTCACGTCGCTCAGGCGGTCCTTCAGAACGCGCAGCAGCGGGGCGATGTCCTCATGTTCGGCGACGAAGGCGCGCCCGCCGAGCTGTGCCTCCTTGCCGGTCAGCGGGTCGATGCCGTACTCCAGCTTGCCGGCCATGTGGTGGTAGAAGGCGTTCGGCGTCCGCGCGCGCACGGCGCGCTTGCCGTCCACGTAGAGCTGCTCGAACTTCAGGCGTCCTTGGCGAACGCCGGGCACGGTGGTCTGCCATACGCCATTCGGTCCGGGCTTCCAGCCGCCGATCTCCACCCCTCCGTCGAAGACGGCCTTGCCCGGCGACGTTGCCGAGTAGGTGACGCGTGCGCTCGCCGTGCCGCCGTCGCGCGGCTCCAGCACCAGAGGCCGACGCACGACGTAGCGGCCCGGTGCGATCCGCACCGTTGCGGGCACGCTCGGGCCCGTGCGGAGCTTGCGCAGGGCGTCACGGGCGCCGATCAGCGACGCGACCGGGCCATCGGTGCGCGCGGCGTTGGGTCGGGCGAGCGTGCCGGACCATGTGTCGCGGCCGTTCGGAGCGACGTAGACCGTCACACCGGGCGCGGCGGCTGGGGCCGACTGCACGCCGGCGGCAAGGAGCAGGACGATGGGAACGAGCACGGGCGGTCTCCTCGGCGAGCGCCGCTCTGTGGGCGCACGTCGCCTTCCTCTTCGCTCCCGGCAGCGTAGGGTCCTCTGGAGACGTCTGTGCGAGCCTGGGCTCGAGGTTGGCTCGGGACACGCAGTCCACGGTCGTCCACTGTGCGGGACGCGCAGCGTGTAGCCGACGCTTCTTGCGGCGCGTACGTCCCTTCGCGGCGAGAAGCCGCGGCTACACGGCCTGGGGCCGTTTGTGAAACGCAGCCGCACGGTCTACCGGGCCGAGGGCCTGAATCGCCGGGCCGACCGTCAGAGCGGCGACTCGGGCCAATCTGTCAGATGAGCCACTTCCTCCGGACTCTGGTATGGACGAACCGGTCGGCTTCCGGAGCGTTTCGTGCGCGCAAGTGCTCGCCGTCCCAGTCCAGAGTCTTGCCCGCGCGAAGAGCCAGGACGCCCGCGAGCCCGATCTCCGTGAGCTTGCCACCGGTGTCGAAGTCCGAGAAGGTCCGGCACTCGCCGCGAACGGCGCCCAGGAACTCCTGCACGTGCCCCTGGGCGCGCGGCAGGCTCCGCGGGATGTCCTTGGTGCCCTCGTGGCTCGCCACGCGCTGGGCTCGGGGTTCTCCGTCAAGGCGGATCAGGCCATCGGTGTTCCAGTGGCTGGTGTGGATCCAGCCCTTCTCGCCGACGATCAGCACGCCGTCGGGCAGTTGGCCCTCGAAGGTCTCGGCTACGGGGCGCGCAACGTCCGAAGGCGGCTTTTCCCCGGCCAGCCAGTGGAAGACAAGCGGGTCGAGACCCTTGCGAGCGCCGAAGTGGAACTCGACGACCGCCTTGCCGGGCGTCTGCTTGCCGTCCTGCATGTTGAGGACGAGGCGCTCGGGGTATCCGAGGTCTAGAGCGCGCATGGGCAGGTTCATCGCGTGGCAGCAGAAGTCGGCCATGCCGCCGTTGCCGAAGTCGAACCAGTTGCGCCAGACCGCCGGATGGTAGACCCCCGCCTTGAAGGGGCGCATGGCCGACGGTCCAACCCACAGGTCCCAGTTGAAGCCTGCCGGGATCGGGTCCTCGCCGGGCGCGTTGCCTTCGTTGGCGTTCACCCCAATGCCCCAGTAGTAGATGTCGCGGATCCTGCCGAGGGCGCCCGCCCTGACAATCTCCACGCATCGGCGCAGGGATTCGCTTGCGCTGCCCTGGTTGCCCATCTGCGTGACGACCTTGCCGCTACGCGCCAGCGTTCGAATCTCGCGCGCCTCCGATACGCTGTGCGCCAAGGGCTTCTCGCAGTAGACATGCTTGCCGGCCTTGATGAACCCCTTGCACAGCGGCACGTGCCAGTGGTCCGGCGTGGCGACGAGCACGCAGTCGAAGCTCTTTGCATCATCCAGCAGACGGCGATAGTCCTCATAGGCCCGGGCCCCCGCGCCGCGTGAGCCGGCCGCAGATCGCGCCCTGTCCACCTGTGCCGCGTCGGCGTCGCACAAAGCGACGAGGTTCACCTCCCCGGTGGAGAGGAACCAGCCCATGACCCCCCGCCCCTGCCCGCCGCATCCCACGACGGCCAGGTTCAGCACGTTATTCGCGGACATGCCGCCCGCTCGACTGCGGAGGAGGAGGGGACCTGCCAACGCCGCCGCGCCGCAGGTCGTTATTGACCGCCCGATGAATGCCCGCCGCGAGGTGCGCCCGTCTCGATGTGCCATGTTGATGTCTCCCTCCGAGCCGAATCGACTGTGCGCCGCCACGTGTTTCGCGGACGGTCGCCGGCTTACCTGCCATGAGACCCATACAGGGCGCGTGTCCCAATCCGGGATGAAGGTCGCGCCGTTGACGGGAGGGCGTTGCGCTGCCGGGAGCCTCGCCCTCCCCAGTCGCTGTGCTGTCGCCTGACAGCTGTCCCAGAGCATGACACGCGCGGCCCATACATGCCTGAGCCCGGGCGCTTGCGAAACAACCAGGAACAAAGGACGGCTCGAACCGTGTCGGGGCGCCTCTCGGGGTATACGTAGTGGCAGCTTGCGTACCGAACTCACGATGGTCAGGAGATAGACACATGCTCAGATGGTTACCCGCCGCCACGCTCGGAACCGTCGTGGCGCTCGCCTTGCCGGCCTGCAGGCCCGGCTCGTCGCTGAGTGTCACGTCCGGCGATCCCGCCTCCGCGGCGCAGGCCGACCCGAAGGCCGAGTGGCCGGGATGGCTGGGGCCGGCGCGCGACGGGAAGTCGCCCGACAAGGGTCTTCTGAAGCAATGGCCCGCGGGCGGGCCGAAGCTGATCTGGAAGGTGACGGGCATCGGCCGGGGCTTCTCGAGCCCAACCGTTGCGGGCGGGATGGTCTACATAACGGGGATCGTCGGGGGCAACACGGTCCTCCGGGCTCTCGACCTGAGCGGGAAGCCGGTGTGGCAGGTCCAGCACGGCTCGGGGTTCCACAACAACGTGCCGGGGTCCCGCTCTTCCGCCGTCGTGGACGGAGGCCTGCTCTATCTGGTCGGCGACACAGGGCTCGTGGCCTGCTATGACGCGAAGACCGGTGCGCGGAAGTGGTCCCACCAGATGAGCGAATACGGGGGCAGGACGCCCGACTGGGGATACGCCGAATCGGTGCTCGTCTACAAGGACCTGGCCATCATCACGCCCGGGGGCGAGCGATGCATCGTGGCCCTCAACAAGAAGACGGGCGATACCGTCTGGACCAGTTCGGGCTTCTCAGCGGGGGCGCAATACGGCTCGTGCATCGCCGTCACCTTCGGAGGCGTGCCGATGGTCATCGCCGGCTCTGCCGCCGGGATCGTCGCCGTGGATGCCAGAAACGGGACCGGGCTGTGGGGCGACAACTTCGCCGCCGGGAATACGGCCAACTGCAATACTCCGGCCTATTCCGACGGCTACGTGTTCTGGGCGGCCGGCTACGGCAAGGGCGGCGTCTGCCTCAAGCTCTCCGCAGCGGGCGGTCGCGTGACAGCGCAGCGCGCCTGGACCACGCGCGACATGGATTGCCACCACGGCGGCTACGTCATCAGCGACGGCTGCGTCTACGGCAACCACGGCGGCAGGTGGGCGTGCCTCGACCTGGCAACCGGGCAGACGAAGTGGTCCGAGCAGGCCGTGGGCAAGGGCTCGATCTGCTGGGCCGACGGCATGCTCTACCTCTTCAGCGAGAATGGCGGGCGCATGGGGCTCGCGACCTGCTCACCGTCCGGTTGCCGGATGAAGGGCGAGTTCAGCGTTGAGGGCAGAGACCAGAGCTGGGCGCACCCCGTCGTGATCGGCGGCCGCCTCTACGTGCGCTACGACGACAACCTGTACTGCTTCGACGTCAAGGGCGGGTAGGGGCACATCGAGGAGCCCATGCCGGCGGACGGCGGAGCGGCCGCAGTCGCGCGTCACTGGAGCATGTCGAGCGCCATCTCCTCCAGATCGGCGATGCGCAGCAGCACGTCGCAGTAGGGCCTGAGCCGCGCCTCGTCGCTGAACATCTCGCCTGCGGAGAAGTCCTGCGGGATGGTGCGGCCCAGTTCGGACGCGAGATCGGCGACCTGCGTGTAGACGCCGGCAAGATCATCTCGGCCGTGGTCGCGCAGGAACGGCACGGCGTATTGCCGGTCGAGATACTGCTTATAGTTGCACATCACGTTCAGGTACGGCTCGAAGTTGTCGTCCCATTCGTAGGTCATCAGCGCGTTGGCGAAAGCCCGGTGAGCGGCCAGGCCGTTGTACTGGCCCGGCGCCATGCTCTCTTCGCCGATCAGCCGGCGCACGAGCTTCAGCGTCTCCGCCAGGACGGTGTCAGCGTCCGGCCTCTCTGCCTTGCCGTCTATGATCAGGATGCGGCCCAGGCCTCCCTTGGCGAAGAAGCCATCGTGCCAGGCGGACTTGCGAAAGTAGCCTGTGTCGTCCGGGGCCTCCTTGTGATCGTCCTCGATGTACATGAAGGGGCTGTATCCCAGCAGCACGCGCCCATCGTTGTCGTAGCCCGATATGACGCAGGCATCGGCGCAGTTGATGACGCCCTCCAGCGTAATGACGGGCGACCCGCGGTCAATGCTGTCCATGATCAGCCTCGCGTCGGAGCTGAAGCTGCTCCGCACGTGGTGCGTGACCCGGTAACCGAGCATGCGGAACGTGTGCTCGATCACCGGCGGCGTGTTGATGACGTGGTAGTTTCCGTGGTTCCACGGCTGTGACGACGGCATAGAGAACGATGTGCGGAATGCGCTGCCCGACACCGCGCACACGTCGTCGTAGTGGAGCCGATCGCCCAGCGCGTTAAGGGCCGACACGACGCTATTGACGAATTCGTTCTGGCGCAGTATGTCCGACCAGTCCACTTTCATCATGCCCGGGATCAGGTTCCGTCTCATGGCGAATCCTCCTGATATGCGTATGTCCACGGAAATGGGCCCGAACCGGAGACGGGCTGCGGGCGACCTCGCCAGTTGCGAAGGCGGGCATCCGAACAGGCGCTTGAACGCCTTCGAGAACGCCTCAACCGTCTCATAGCCGCACTCGAATGCCAGGTCCGTCACGGAGCGTTGGCCTCCCGCGAGCCGATCCGCCGCCCACGACAGACGCCGGAAACGGATGTACTCACCCACGGAGTACCCTGTGAGGGCGCCGAAGATGCCGGCAAAGGACGATGGCGCGTAGTTGATCGCATGTCCCACGGTCTCGGCCGAGACGTCTTCGAGGAGATGGTCCTCTATGTACTCGATCGCTTCGTGGACCTTGGCTACCCAGAACAAGCCCGAATCCTCCCCCAGTGCGCCAGAGCGTAGCATAGCCGGGCAGGCGCGCGCCTGTCATCGTCAACGGGTTTTCAGACAGGGTGCGTTTACGTGGGCATAAGTGGGCTTCCCGTCGCCGGCCCGGAAGGCGGTGTATAATGGGCTCGGAGAACCGAGGATGAACGCAGTACTGGAGCCCATTCTACGTTCGACGAAGTGGGACGAGCCCATTGATGCGCTCGTGCGCGCCCGTGCCAGGGAGCGCGCCCGACGCCGCCAGTTCATCGAGACGCTGCGCGAGGATCAGAAAGCCGAGTTCATCTGCGGGGAGGTCGTGGTGCATTCGCCTGTCACCGTTCGGCACAACCTTGTGGCCAACCGCTTGGCCACTATGCTGGATATCTACACGCGCCGCAGGGGGCTGGGACTCCTCGGTCGCGAGAAACTGCTCATCTCCCTGTCCAGAAACGACTACGAGCCGGACATCGTCTGGTTCGCTTCAGACAAGGCCGCTCAGCTATTGCCCGACCAGCGGCGTTGCCCGGCGCCGGACTTCATCGCAGAGGTCCTATCGGACTCCACCGAGGCCACCGATCGGGGCGTGAAGCGCGTGGACTATGCCGCCCACCACGTTACCGAGTACTGGATCGTGGACCCCGACGCCGAGACCGTCGAGGTGCATGTCCTCGGCGTGGATGAGTACCCCGCGAGCACGCGCCGGTCGTCGGGCATGCTCATCTCGGTAGCCATCCCAGGCTTCACCATTCCCCTCCGCGCCGTTTTCGACGACGCCGAATGCGACGCCGCCATCGCGGCCATGTACGCGCCGAAGCCTGAGCCTGCGGTCGAGTAGCGCAGGGCCAAGCCCGTGATTTAGTGCGGCTCCAGCGGGAAGGGACGAGCCCCCCGGCCGGTCACCACCCTCACTGCACAGAGCGAAGCGTCGCGAGCCGTGACCGAGACCGCCAGGCAGGCGGTACGATGAACGCCTGCTCGCCCGGTGGCCTCGATCCGTCGAGCGCGACACACCGTCCTCCGTTTTGGCGCGAGGCCCATCGCCGCGCTCTCCTACTCGACCACCGGGCTGCGCGACCGCCGGCGCAACGTGTGGCAGGCGCCAGTCGCGCGACACACCGTCCTCCGCTTTGGCGCGAGGCCCATCGCCGCGCTCTCCTACTCGCGCGGTGGTCTCGATCCGTCGAGCGCGACACACCGTCCTCCGGTTTGGCGCGAGGCACATCGCCGCGCTCTCCTACTCGACCACCGGGCTGCGCAACTGCGACCGCAGGGCGCTGCAGGAGCACGCCCGGCGGCCGGCGAATGCACCAACGCAACCTCTTCACCGTGGAAGGAACTCGCCATGCTCGCAATCCGTCATCGTCCCGTCCTCGCCTGGCTTGCCATCGCCCTGCCGATCCTTGTGCCTCCGGCCCGCGCGGAGGTGCGGCTGCCAAGGGTCTTCGGCAGCCACATGGTTGTGCAACGTGACCGTCCGATCGTGGTCTGGGGATGGGCGACCCCCGGCGAGACGGTAACGGTCGGGATCGGCGCCAACAATGCGAAGGCTCAGGCGGACGCGGCGGGCGCGTGGAAGGCTACGCTCGCTGCGATGCACGCCGGTGGGCCCGTCACGATCACGGTCGTCGGTTCCAGCACCGTTCGCCTGGACGATGTGCTGATCGGCGATGTCTGGCTTGCCTCAGGTCAGTCGAACATGGAGCAGGGCATCGGGGCGTGCGCCGACGCCGAGAAGGAGATCGCCGCCGCCGATCACCCGAAGATCCGCCTGCTCATGGTGCCGAACCGCTTCACACCGGTTCCCATGTCGGACATCGAGGCCGCCTGGAAGGTATGCACGCCGAAGACCATCGCCGAGGACGGTTGGGCCGGGTTCTCGGGTGCGGCCTACTACTTCGGCCGCGAACTCCAGAAGGCCCTCAATGTGCCGATCGGCCTCATTGACGCCACCTGGGGCGGCACGCTCATCCAGCCCTGGACCCCGCCGCAGGGCTTCGCCGAGGTGCCCGCTCTGAAGGCGGAGCACGAGCGGGTGGTGCTCGGTGACCCGACATCCCAGAGCCACCGCGAGAGGATGCAGCGATTCCTGACACAGACCGAGCAGTGGGTCGCCGACACGCGCAAGGCGTTGCAGGATGGCGTGGCCGCGCCTGCCATGCCAACCGTGCCGCCGGAGCTGCTCCCTCCCAGCAATCTGCAGCACGCCACCGCGCTCTACAATGGCATGATCCACCCGCTCGTGCCGTTCGCGATCCGAGGGGCCATCTGGTATCAGGGCGAGTCCAACCGGAGCGAGGGCACGCTCTACACCGAACGGATGAAGGCGCTGATCGAAGGCTGGCGCAAGCTATGGAGCCAGCCCGACATGCCCTTCTACTATGTCCAGATCGCGCCGTTCGACTACGGCGGCAACCCGTCGGTCACCCCGGAGTTTTGGGAGGCCCAGACGGCTGCCCAGGCGATTCTCAACACGGGTATGGCAGTCATCAACGACATCGGCGATCTCAAGGACATCCACCCGAAGAACAAACAGGACGTTGGCAAGCGGCTGGCGCTCCTTGCGCTTGCGGGAACCTATGGGCAGAAGGCGGTCAGCCACGGCCCGTCCTTCCGGTCCATGCGCGTAGAGGGCGACAAGCTGCGCATCACGTTCGACAACGTGGGATCCGGGCTGGTTAGTCGGGACGGCAAGGCGCTGAGCTGGTTCGAGATCATAGACGCCGATGAAGGAGGCTTCGTTAAGGCGACCGCGCAGATAGACGGGTCATCGGTGGTGCTTTCGGCGCCCGAGGTGAAGAAGCCGGTCGCGGTGCGGTTCGCGTGGCACATGCTGGCCGAGCCGAACCTGAGCAACAAGGAAGGCCTACCGGCCAACTCGTTCCGCGCAGGAGACGTGCCCAAGCGCGATATGCTGACGATGAACGTGCCTGAGTCCAGGGACTACACGCTGATCTACGACCTGGACCTCGCGAAGCTCGGCGCCGACATACGATACGACGTTGACAACCGCAGCAAGATCACGAAGCCCTTCGATCGGATCGCCTACATGATCGAGCTCACCGATGCCGACGGCAAGCAGCGGTTCGCCTATGTCTCCATGGACGCCTTCACGAAGGACCTGACCAAGATCGGCATACCGACCCTCGCGAGCGGGGCGATCTTCCGGCAGAACGTCACGAATATGAACGTGGTCTCCAACGCCGACGGAGTCGCAAACGGCGCTGGACTGGCAGGCGGCAACATCGAGTTCTGGCCCAGCAACTACGGCCCGCCGAACTCGGCGAGCGTGCCGAACGCCTCATCGAGCGTCTGGGACTTCGGGGACGAGCCCGGTGACCCTCAGGACGGGTATGGCTGCATGCAGGTGCACAACCACGATGCCAGACAGACCATCTTCGCCATCAACCAGTGGAAGGCGGGCGGTGCGGCCGACATCGGCATCGGCAACAGCTCGGGCGAGACGCGCGACTGGACATTCGCGCGGAACGCCGGATCGTACATCGCGAAGCGGCTGCGCGTGCTGGTGCGCTGCCGGTGACCCGCGCGCCGAGCGACGGTGCGGAAAGGCGTAGGGCCCTGAACGGGCGCTCCGGAGCAGTCGCCGTACTCGTGGCGGCTTTGACCGCGTGCGCCGTATGCTCCGCGCAGACGCCGGCGACCATACGGGTGGACACCACGAAGGCCGGCGCGCGCCTGAACCCGCGCATGTACGGCATCTTCATCGAGGAGATCAACCACGGCGTGGACGGCGGCCTATATGCCGAGATGATCCCCAACCGAGGCTTCGAGGATTCCAGGCCGCCGGAGGGCTACAGGCTGATCGGCGGCAGGTGGCTCGACAAGCCGGGCGGCTACGATTCGGGCTACGAGTACCCGCCGGATAGCCTCCCATGGTGGTCGCTGGTGCGCTCGGGCGAGGCGGACGGCGCAATGCACCTCGACCAATCGGACCCGCTGA
>Ga0172368_10007534_pt1 | contig 11356 bp, 10 predicted proteins | sample Lak11m_FD_114540 | JGI IMG/M metagenome (GOLD analysis project Ga0172368, IMG submission 114540) | Freshwater microbial communities from Kabuno Bay, South-Kivu, Congo - kab_022012_11m | ecosystem: Environmental > Aquatic > Freshwater > Lake | place: Democratic Republic of the Congo: South-Kivu...
AGGGTGTTTTATGCGCTTTGATACTGTGATCGATTTCAATTTTGCTCGATCTGAGCCCCCCTGTTTTTTCTTGTTTTTTTGCACTCATTAGTCAAAAACATAGTTTAACCGGACAGTAGTGATAATAAATATTAGACTTTCATCGTCATCAGCTGATAGCTGACAGCTGTTAACGAGCTACCAGTTGTATGTCTTTCGCTTCTGGTAGCATTTTGTCACTATCTAACACGGTGCAGTTTTGTGAGTCAATATCTTTTTCCCGGAACAGCTTCAAACCCGCATGGGACGCTCTTCTTAAGCAGCTTTCAACACAGAGACAGGTGGTTCAAGGTTGAATAGTTAATATGCTTAAATAAGTTTTACAGTATAAGTTCATTAGAATAATTGTATGACCATGTTTTTTTACCTTGACATCAATTTCTAAATACGATAACAATTTGACATGCGGGACCGGATGTCTCGCGTGATAAAAACCTCTCAACCCCGGCGGATGGCACTATGAATCGGTGCCTACATTTTTTAAAAGGCGCTTTAAAAAATATTATTTCTGCGGTAAAAAGCAGACTGCCTTCTGCTGCTGCATTCAGAATCAGACACGCTGGGTCAGTCACCGCAGCATCCTCTTTTTTTCAACAGGAAAGGAGCATGTATGGCACGTGTTGATTACAAGGACATGATCAAGTTTACCGAAGAGTCTATAGTAAAGAGCAAACTTCTCGAGGGCCTTGATCTGGTTCCTCTCGAGACCTATGACGGCATGGACACGCGGTCGGCATGGGAATTCAAGACGCCGATGGCAAGCGGGTTCTATAAGCCCTATACCCTCAAGGGGAGCACAAAGATTGAAAAGATCACCTACGGTGAGCTCCATTACATGCGCCGGGCGATCTATTCCACCATCAACTTCACTGCCAGCGATGATTATGATTTGCCGGTCTTCAGCGTCGAGTTTGACGAGTCTGCGACGCGCATCGGGGCAACAGTTGATTTTATGCCGCTGGTTGATCTGGCCCTGTATCCTGAGTACCAGGAAAAGTACCTCGCCCCGCTGGCAGATTTATGGCGAAAATACCGCACTATTCCCGGCCTCACACGGGAGGGCCGCTGCCTGGTGCAGCGAAGATACGGACCCTGGGCCTGGGCTCGCGAAACCATGTCGCCTTTTTCGCTTGACGGCCGCATAGAAGAGCCTGAAGACCGGATTAAAATAATCGATGCCATTATCGGCTACGCCCGGGTGTGGCTTGACCTTTTGAAAAAGGCCGAGCCGGTCAGAGACCCGGTTTACAAGCAGGAGATGCTCAACCGCAAGAAAGTGATGCAGAAGATATATCGCGACCGCGACCCCGGAGGAGAGGTCATCAAGAAGATTTTCGGCGATGAGAAACATCACCTGTTTGTAAGCATCATATTCTAAGGAGGAGGCATATCATGTCAGAAAGCAGCAAATGGGCACCATATATTGATAAAATGGGCGAGCTGTTAAACCAGCTCACGCTCAAGGAAACGCATCAGGACCTGACCGCGGGAAAAGCGCTGAAAGCCTATACCGCGGATAAGCTTGCCAAAATCACCATCGGGGAATGCTCTATCGGTGCCGCACGACATATCGGCATGTGCACTATATTCCCTCTTGAAACATACTGGCTACCGCTCTATGTTTCATTATGGGACGAACAGGAAAAAGAAATTTCTCTGCTGGTTGATGTCGCGCCGACGGTTGATTCGTTCATTGATGAGCCGTTCCGCATTAAGTATCTGGAATCGTTGCAGCCCCTGTGGGATAAATTCGCCAATCTTCCCGGCATAGTTCCCTTTGAGGATGACGGGTTGCGCAGGGTCTGCTCGATTATCTATACTGCCGCGGTCGTTCCCATAGAAAAGGAAGGCATGCGCCTTGCGGCACTCGCCCCGCATACTGAATACCTGAAAAGTTATATCGAGTTTGTCAAAGACGCTCCTGCTGCAGACGGCGAGGCTAAAGTCAAAGAGATCAGGCGCAAGATTGAAGCAGTCAAGTCAGAATACCGCAGCTACATGAAGCGCGCGTTTGGCGGCGGCTTCCATGAGGATATGATCAAAGTCTTTTTCTGAAATACCCCTCATTCTTCCCTCTCCCTCATAGGCGAGGGAACTGTATACGAGGACTCCTCTTCGTCGCAGGGGGGGCAAATATTAATCCATCGTACCTCAAAGAAGGAGCTGCACGATGAACATAATAGATATCCTGCAAAAAGGTGTGGCGTTCGCTAACACTGACGAAACAACAAGGGAGATGCTTGCTGATTTCAAGGATCACCGGGTGGGAATGAAGCTTGATAAGGATGAACTTACCATGGTGGTGAAAGACGGCGTGATATCACTTGAAAACAATATGCAGTTGGACAACTGCCACGCTGCCATGAATATGAAAACGGTTGATGTCTGCGGCGCAATTGACAACAGCTTTGATTTGATGGAAATACGTGAAAAGGGTACGCTGCTGAAGGGCGACCCGAAGGATATGAGTATCGCCGTGCACTTCATGGCAACCTTCCCCTATTTCGACGCCATGGTCCGGCTGTATCAGGATGATTCCGCGTTTAAAAAGATGGTTGATGATTATAAAGCTACTCTTTGATTGTGCACCGCTGAGCACGCCCCTCGACCATGAGCTCGTTGCCGAAAGGCCCGGGGCCGAATGGCAGAAATCGCAGAGAATAAACTCTTTAAACGATAGGGATTGAACATATGGTCAAGCATATTGTTGATATAGAAAAGTGTGTTGGTTGCGGCAAGTGTGTTGAAAACTGCTCTCTGGAACTATGGGTGCTGGTGGACCGGGAAGGCAGCAAGAAAAAACTTGCACAAGTCACCGAGGAGGCAGCCATTGTGTGTCATACCTGCGGCATGTGCTTTGAAGGATGTCCGGAAAAAGCAATTGTTTTGATAGACGAAAAATAGATTTGCGCATTTATATCCTTACTGCTGGTAGCTGAAAGCGTTTCAGTCATGGCTCTTGGCACTTCTATTTACCGGCATTACATGCTTTTTGCAGAACGGTTTAACATAATTTCGTATAATTTATTTATAGCAATACCAGCAGCGCACTGCTTCTATTCCCGCCTCTCAGAAGCTCTCCCGGGGAAACACATCTGTCATTGAGCAGCAGGCTCTGCCGGGTATGCCCCGGGACTCCTCCGGCTAAATCGACCGGTTGCGAATCAGTAGTTCGCAAAGGATGCACAGCAGTCAATAAGAATATGATTTAAATGCAGCTGCTGCGCAACGTTTCACCGCATGATACAATGCCGGCTCGGCCTGCCGGTGGTGAAAGCCCTCCTCACCCTGCGGGTTTGCGTCCGTTTTTGATGACAAGTGATGAGCCTATTAAGCAAAGGAGCTAAAAGATGTCTGATGCATTTAAAAAACTGCAGCAAGCCATTGTTGACGGGGATGATGACCTGGCAATAGCTCTGACTGAAGAAGTATTACAAAGCGGTATTGATGTCCTGGAAATTGTTAAAGCTGCAATCGTGCCCGGCATCGAACAGGCCGGAAAACTCTGGCACGATAATATTTTCTTTATGCCGGACGTGGTGCTGAGCGCAGAGGCCTTCAAGGCAGCCATGCAGGTGGTTAAGCCCCACACGCAGGGGCGGGAAACATACAGCAGGGGAAAAATTATACTCGGGGTGGTAGCAGGAGATATGCATGACCTGGGCAAAAGTATTGTTATCGCCATGCTCATGGGTGCGGGTTTTGACGTGGTGGATTTAGGCGTTGACATTCCTGCCGCGACGTTCATTGAAAAAGTGAAAGAGCTGAAACCAGATATTCTGGGGATTGGCTGTTACATGACCACCACCATGCTTGAGTTAAAAGAAGTTTTGCGGGCTCTTGAAGAAAATGGATTGCGCAGCACGGTGAAAATAATGATCGGCGGGGTGCCTACTACCCAGCAGTTTGCAGATGAAATTGGCGCGGATGCCTGGGGCAAAGATGCCCTTGATGCGGTAGCTGCTGCCAAACAGCTTATTGAGAAGGCGCATTAAATGGAAAATAATACCGGCGAAAAAAAGACTCCGCTTCGGTCACGCAGGATATGAACATGGGCATTCAACGCAACCCGCATGATCCGAAAACCTGGTGGATGGCGTACGCGGCACAGCGGCCGGCGTGGATACCGATTATGGCGCCCATGGCCGAACATGCGCAATTTTTAACCGGCATACCAGCCCGGCAGTTTTATGCAGATGCAAAAATTAATGTGCATACGCTCGCCGCGCTGGCAGCATATTACGGCTTTGATAATGCAATGGGCGTGGGAGATACCTACAACTACGAGGCGGAAGCAATGGGTCAGAAAATGATTTACAGTGAAAACGCCATGCCCACTGTTGATTCCCGTGTCCCTCTCATCAAGCAGCCGGAAGATTTGAATAAAATAAAGGTCCCCGACTGGCTGAATGCCGGCCGTATTGGTTCTGTTCTCGACCTCATCAGGCTCAATGCTGCGTTGGGCGTGCCGAACGGCAAATTCTGCGCACCCTTCAGCCTTGCGGTAAATATCCGCACCTATCCGCTTTTGATCAAGGATCTCAGAAAAAACCCTGAATTTGCTCATGACTTGTTTACATTCCTGGTTGACGAGATCCTCACGTCATATCTGAAATTGCAGAAGGAGCACTGTGCTATCAGCGCTGCAACCGCTCCGGATGCCTGGTCTGCCTTCCCCAATCTTTCGCCGGAGCTTGCAGAGAAATGGGTACTGCCGTATGCCGAGCGGCTCTATAATAATTGTCTCAGCTTCGGGGTGAGGGCCGTTGTTGCCGGAAGCTGTGATTACTGTGAAGAACGCGTGGAAAAATTTGACAAGAATATTCTTTTTAAATGTTTTGATATACAGAAAAAGCTTGCATTCGGGATGCCAATGGTATTGCTGGGCATGGGTAGATGGCATGAATATCCGCTGGAACCGGTGCTGGAGTATTTGGCCCAGTACAAAAACAATAACATACGTGCTATTGTGATGGCGCAGATAAATGCCCGCCTGCTCCGTGACGGTCCGGAAAACAGCATCATTGAACTTGTAAAACGGCTGATTGATACTTTCGGCCGCGACTACAACCTGACGGTTATCATGTCTAATGTTCCCGCTGACACACCGCCGCGCCACATGCACGCAGCCGTATCCGCGGTGCATACCTATGGCCGCCTGCCTCTGGCGGAGAACTTTGATACCGTGGCATTCCAGATACCTGAGCGGGAGTCCTTCAGTGAATATATCCATAAAATGTCCGAAGGAAGCGGGCTGGGTTTTTAACGCGCACTGCAGCTCAGGTGTGCCATTGCATGCGATACAGGAAGAAAGGTCGTACTAATGTTTAAATTCAACAGGGAACAGCAGGTCTATACGATAGCAGGAGTTGAAATCGGGGGCCAGCCGGGAGAATTTCCCACCGTTCTCATTGGCAGTATTTTTTACAGCAAACACAAAATAGTGCGGGACACTGTCAAGGGCATCTTTGATACGGACAAAGCCCTGGCACAACTGCGGCAGGAAGAAGAAATGGCCGCAGCCACCGGAAATCCCCGCATCATCGACCCGATCGGTGAAAGCGGTGAAGCACTCATAAAGTATATCACCTTTATTGCAGCGCATACCAGCACTCCTATACTTGTTGATTCACCATCGCCGGAGGCGAGGCTGGAAGCGCTCAGGCATTTTGCCGGCAGTGATATAATGCCGCGTTTAATATATAACTCCATTGCTGAAGATTTTACCGAGAAAGAGCTTGCGTGCGTAAAAGAATGCGGGGTAAAAACCGCTATGGTACTGGCTTTCAGCACAACAGCGATGCGGCCGAAAGACCGTATTAAGCTGCTCACCAGCACGCTCCTTCCGGCTGCTGAACGGGCCGGTGTGGAGAACATCTTAATAGACCCGGGAGTGCTCGATATCCCCAGCGTGAGCTGGGCGGCCCGCACAATCTATGAAGTAAAAGAAGAATTCGGCTATCCTTCCGGCTGTGCTCCTTCTAATGCCCTGTTCATGTGGGAGAAAGTGCGGAACCTCGGCGCAGAAGCTTTTCAGTCCGCTGCGGTAGCAGTGTATGCGCTCGCGCAGTGTAACGGCGCTGATTTTATTTTCTATGGCCCGATGCGGTTTGCGCCATGGATATATCCCGCGTGCGCTGCTGTGGATGCAATGACTGCCTACGGCGGTCGCTTTTCCGGTATTCGGCCGGCAACAAAAAACCACCCCCTGTATAAAATATTTTAAAGAGAGTATTCTTGTCATCCTGCCATGTCGCATTTATTCCCTTCGGCATACATGTCAGCTGTGCACGCGGGTCACTGCTCCATGAAGCAGCGCGCGATGCCGGAATAGCTCTGGTATCAGTATGCGGCGGGATGGGCCGCTGCGGAAAATGCAGCGTAATAATCGAGCAGGGCATTGTCCCACCTCCGACACCTTTAGAGCGGCAAAAACTGAGTGAGAAAGAAATCGCGTCAGGACATCGTCTGGCCTGCCAAACCAGAGTGCAGGACAATCTAAAAGTTTACCTTCCCCCGGCATCAATACTTACCGGCTGGCAATTTGATCTGGTGTGCGCGGAGCCTGGGGCGGCTGTAGATCCGGCAGTCCAGGATATCGTGGTATCGCTGCATGCCCCGGGATTTTATAATCCGCCATCCTGCCGGGAACAGCTCGCGGCAGCGATTAAGAACGCATGCGGTGTCTCTGTAGACAGAGCTGACGAGGCAGTTTTGCGTGATTTACCCGCACTGCTCAGTGAATCAAGCGGATGCGTGAGGGCAAGTATTCGCGATGGGGAGATTATTTCCGTGCGGCCTTCCGGCCAGGGACCGCTGGGGGCCGCCGTTGACCTTGGAACCACCAGGATAGCCCTGTATCTAATAGATATGCTGACCGGGATGCCGTGTGCAATCGATGGCATAATAAATCCACAGATCACCTTTGGCGAGGATGTGATGAGCCGCATTTCCTTTGCCATGCAGCACGGCGCAGCAGAACTCAGCAAGGCGGTTATTGAGGGACTCAATCAGCTTATCCGGAGGATGTGCCCTGCCCCGCACAGAATCGTCGAAATGGTGATCGCGGGCAACACTGCCATGCATCACCTGATGCTCGATCTGCCGGTAAAACAGCTGGGAATTGCGCCCTATGTTCCGGCGCTGTGTGCTCCCCTTGACGTCAAGGCACGAGACCTCGGGTTTGACACAGCTCCTGGCGCATATGTTCATCTGGTTCCCAATGTGGCAGGTTTTATCGGCGGTGATCATGTGGCTATGATACTGGCAACCGGCATACATAAAACATCCCGGACTGTACTCGGCATAGATATCGGCACGAACACTGAGATTGTTCTGGGCCATGCAGGCAAGCTGTTCAGCACTTCCTGCGCTTCAGGGCCGGCATTCGAGGGGGGCCATATCAGCTGCGGCATGCAGGCCGCAGCCGGCGCCATTGAAAAGGTGACCATCCGTGACGAAGTGGCAGCGTTTGAAACCATCGGGGGCATGCCTCCGATCGGTTTGTGCGGGTCCGGGATCCTTGATGCAATCGCTGAGCTTTTCCGTTGCGGGATCATCACGAAGCAGGGCCGGATGCTTGATGCTCCCGGCATGCGCGCGCTCGGCAATAAAAAGGAATTTGTCCTCGTACCCCTGGAAAAAAGCGGCGCCGGAAAAGATATAACGATTACTCAGCAGGACATACATGAAGTCCAGCTGGCAAAAGCCGCTATACGCACCGGCATTGAGGCGCTCATTGCTGAGGCCGCTATCAGCATTGACGATGTAAAGGAAATCATCCTGACCGGCGAATTCGGCGCGCGCATTAACCCTGCAAGCGGCATTGCACTCGGCATGTTTCCGCCGTTCCAATTGGATACGTTCAGGCACGTGGGGAATGCTGCCGGCCTGGGAGCAATGCGTATCCTCATTTCCAAATTTCATAGAGCGCTGGCTGCGGAAACAGCACAACGGATTCAGTATCTTGAACTGATGACCTGTCCCGGATTTCACAAAATATTTGCCAATGCTCTGTATATCCCGGCAAAGGATTCGAAACGGGGATGAAGCAGGTCAATAGATTTGAACACTGAAACCGGGTTGTCTGGTCACGGCAGCATCTTGCCCGGACTCCTAAGCTTTTCAGGCAGATAGGTTTCAAGCACGTAGTTCAAGCCTCTCGCGGCAAAGGCCTGCTGCTCAACACGCACACCCATACTGATCATGTCTTCAAGCGCGTGCGCCCATGGCTTATTGTTTTTGAAAAACGGATCGTTTTTCATGGCATCCCGGGCGCGCTTTTTGTCTTTGTCCTCAAGGGGATGCGTGGGGAGATTGTAGTCCCTGATGTCCTGAGGTGTCACGCCGATAAGCCGCGCCTGCGGCACGCAAAAAAACTCGCTGATGTGGGCCGCATTGCCTGAGCCGACTTTCATGGTACGGTAGATGTTACAGTAACCGTAGGGGTCGCCGTCGGTGAAAACATACACCGGAATGCTGCACGCGTCTGCCAGAATGCGCACAAAGCGGCGGTTGGCGCGGGTGGGCACGCCGCCCATGGCAACGATGATGCACGTGCCGTCCTTCCAGTAAGCATGGCCGTTCAGCCGCTCAAACAGGGCCGCGGTTTCAACAGCCAGAATGAACTTGGCTTTGGTGCGAAATTTTAGTCCCTCGACCCGCGAAGGAATCGAGTAGCTTCCCCGGCCGAACGCGGTACAATCGATTTCGATTCTTCTGCCGGTCGCGGGATCAATGTCAATCACAATAAGCTCGCCGGCAACCGACCCGTTCTGCTCTGCGGGGATGAACCCGAGCTGTTCGCGGTTCACGCCGACCATTGCCTCGATATCATCCATGATGGTATCTGACTCGACCTGCTCTTTAAAAGATGCCGGGCCCCAGCCGGCCTTGCCCGCTTCAGCTCCGCGCTTTGCTGATCCCTTGGAGGTGTAGTAGACTTCACGTTTTGAGGCGAAGTCATCGGTTTCAATCAGGTGCTTGGCAAACGCCATCATGCGCACGGACTGGGCAAAGGGCTTGACGGTCTGGTAGGAGAGGGTTCGCTTGCTTACTTTGCTGCCGATGGTAAAAAAACCTTTGCGCGGTGAAAAAGAAACGTTGCTAAGGCTGCGTATTGGTATGCGAAGCGACGGCCGGCGGCCTCCTTTTATTTCCCCGTAGATTCCCTCTGCATGAGTGACCAGCCCCTTCATCGCCGGAGAGCGCGAAATCACTGCCTGGGTGTTTTTCTTATCTGATCCGACTGTTGCTTGTTTATTGTCTGTTTTCTTTGGCGTATCTTTTTTAACCATCAGTGCTCCTTGTTATATTCTACAAAGGAAACTCTGAGAATTTCACTCTCAGAATATATTCATGGCTTGAGCGGCTTATAGCCGCGACAGGCACGCATAAATCCGCTCCTACCCAAATTTAAATATTGTATGTCATATTGTTAATTCGTGCGCTTCTGTCCACTCCTGCCCCTCCGCCGGCGCGTTATTCCCGGTGCCGCTCCAGAAGCCCGGTCAGTGTCTCAACGACCTTCTGCTCCTCTTTTTCAGAAAAGCCGAGAAGCTCCCGCAGGCCGATGCCGATGTGGGGAATGTAGATGGTTATGTAATCGTGCTTGCGCTGTTCGTCTGTCTCGCGCCTGCGGCGCGAGAGAAATAGTTTCAGCTTCCTGCCGCAGTCCTGCAGCGCCTTGACAATCTGCTCCTCTATCTCCGGGTAACTCGCTATCGCCTCTTTTGATTCGCTGGTAAACGGCACCCAGACTGAGGCCATGTGCACGACAATGGTGAGCGGCCCGACCGGCAGCGAGCCGCGCGGCTGGCTCAGGCTGTAGTTGCGCCAGTTAGTCTGCACAACCGACTGGTAGGCGCAGCATCCGCCCTGCTGGTAGAGAAGGGGCACGCGGTTTGCGATACGCAGCACCCGGGCCGGAGCATCGCTCTCCTGACCGCTCCCGCCATAGGCAAGCGCAGCCTCGATGATAAACGGGTTGCCCCGGTACACCGAGGGAGGCCGGGTCGTTGAGGCATAGAAATCTGCAGGCAGCACTGACTGGAGCCCTTGAATCAGCTGCTCTTCGCCGATGGGCGCAACACAGCTGGTGGGCGGATTCATAATTTTTGTCTTTGCAATACCCTCAAGCAGTTTTTCAATGTCAGCATGGGTCATGCGCGAAGCGCACATGGTCGGAGACAGGCCGGCATGTGAGCATATTTCTTCGGCAATGCGGTTTGAAACGCGGGAAAACTCGTGCTGCAGGAACCCGGCAAGGTTTCGCGCCCTGCCCTCCTTCAGCATCGCCTGCAACACGCCGAGTTCGACACCATAGGGGTGCGGCTTTATTTCCTGCGTATGGGCCGGCAGTTCCTCACTTGAGCGCTCATAGGTAATGGTCTCGCCTCCCGGCTCCCGGTAAATCACCCGGACGTGCGGGTTGGCGACTGCGGTCTGTCGCAGGTATTCATCCACGGACTGCTTGCCGCGGGTGTGCTTTCCCTCAAGCTCAATGCTTACCCGCGTTCCGTGCTCAGCTTCCCACTCGGTTTCCTGGTCGCTGATAACTTCGGGCTTGTTTTTCTTGGTGTCTATCCGCAGGCGGAAGTGATGGGCGGGTTTGCTCTGGTGCGTGCGGCTTATAATTTCAACGGGTTTTCCCGTGGTGAGCATGCCGTACATGCCGGCAGCGCTGATGCCGATGCCCTGCTGTCCCCGGCTCATCTTGAGACGATGAAATTTCGAGCCGTATAACAGCTTGCCAAAGATATTGGGAATCTGCTTCTTGACAATCCCCGGTCCATTGTCCTGCACAACGATAAGAAAACGGTCCCGGCCCATATCCTTAACCTCGATAATCACCTCCGGCAGAATCCCCGCCTCTTCACAGGCATCAAGAGAATTGTCAACCGCCTCTTTTATTGCGGTCAACAGGGATTTTCGGGGATTGTCAAATCCCAGCAGATGCCTGTTCTTGGCAAAGAACTCGGATACCGAAATGTCCCGCTGCTGCGCTGCCATGGTTTCGGCGGTTTCATGAGCCCGATGTTTCCCCCGTACCGAAACTTTGGGGGATTCCTCCTGCTCGATATCTTCTGTTTTTTTTATGGCTGCAACTTTTTTTGCCATGCTTTCTCTGCTCCATAGTAATTCTTATGGCCGCTGTGTTTTCTGAACGATGAGCGGGTTTTTTAACAGTATAGGGAAATCATGAGCGTCCTAATAAACATCAAATAATTTCAGCTGGTTAGCAGGAGCATTAATAGAATCAGGCAATTTGTTGTAATTCGTGCATTCAACAAGCTGAATAAGCTTGGTTTTTTCAAAC
>Ga0172368_10007538_pt1 | contig 11347 bp, 11 predicted proteins | sample Lak11m_FD_114540 | JGI IMG/M metagenome (GOLD analysis project Ga0172368, IMG submission 114540) | Freshwater microbial communities from Kabuno Bay, South-Kivu, Congo - kab_022012_11m | ecosystem: Environmental > Aquatic > Freshwater > Lake | place: Democratic Republic of the Congo: South-Kivu...
CCACCTTGCCCTGAATCAGCTGAAACTCACCAATGCTCTGGCCGAACTGCTTGCGGTCGTGGATGTAGGGCACCACGTTGTCCATCACCGCCTGCATGATGCCCACGGGGCCGGCGGCCAGCACCGCACGTTCGTAGTCAAGCCCGCTCATCAGAACTTTGGCGCCGTTGTTCAGGCCGCCCAGAATGTGATCGGCGGGTACCTCGACGTTGTTGAACACCATCTCGCCGGTGTGGCTGCCGCGCATGCCCAGCTTGTCAAGCTTTTGCGCGGTGCTGAAGCCTTTCATGCCTTTTTCGACGATGAACGCCGTCACGCCGCGCGCGCCCAGCTCGGGTTCGGTCTTGGCGTAGACCACCATGGTGTCGGCGTCGGGGCCGTTGGTGATCCACATCTTGGTGCCATTGAGCAGGTAGTAGCCGCCCTTGTCTTCAGCTCTGAGCTTCATGCTGATGACGTCGCTGCCGGCGCCGGGCTCACTCATGGCCAGCGCACCCACGTGTTCGCCGCTGATCAGCTTGGGCAGGTATTTGGTGCGCTGCTCGGCGCTGCCGTTGCGCCGGATCTGGTTGACGCACAGGTTGCTGTGCGCGCCGTAGCTCAGCGCCACACTGGCGCTGGCGCGGCTGATTTCTTCCATGGCCACCATGTGCGCCAGATAGCCCATGTTGGCGCCGCCGTATTCCTCGCCCACGGTAATGCCCAGCACCCCCAGGTCGCCCATCTTGCGCCACAGATCCATCGGGAACTGGTCGTTACGGTCGATCTCGGCGGCACGTGGGGCAATCTCGGTCTGCGCAAAGGCGTGCACCGCGTCGCGCAGCGCGTCGATGTCATCGCCAAGTTGAAAGTTGAGTCCGGGCAGTTGGGCCATGAAAAATGTCTCCTGTTGGAATGAAAAAAATAGGTGGTGCGATCAGTACGTTTTGGGGACCGGCATGATGGTCTGTTGCAACACGGCGCACGGCGTCTGACGCCCATCATCGCCCACGTGCACCACGTCGGCGGCGGTCACAATCACGCGCTTGCCCGCTTTGACCACGCGCCCGGTGGCGCACAGCTCACCGCCCTGGCATGCGGCCAGAAAGTTGATTTTGTATTCCACAGTCACCACTTCCTTGTTGGCTGGCGTGACCGTCAAGGCGGCATAGCCACCGGCAATGTCGGCCAGGGCACCGATGGAACCGCCATGAAACGCGCCCTGCTGCTGCGTGACTTTGTCGCTGTACGGCAGAGTAATGACGCACTCACCCGGCACCACGCGCAACAGTTCGGCACCCAGATGACGCATCAGTCCTTGGCGCTCAAAGCTTTGTTGCACGCGCTGCAGCGGCGAAAGTTCAGCGTTTTGGTTTGCAGCCGTGTGTTTGCGTTGTGTCATGGGGTAACGTTGCTTTGCAAAATACGATCATCCCGCCAAGCCGGTGGTGCGCCCCGGCTTGCGGGTCGATTTCTGACGCGCTTTGGCCAGCAAGGCGCGCGCTTCGCGCTGATGTTCTTTCAGCTCGTCCATGTTGGCCTGCAAGTCGTCCATCTGCGCTTGCAGTTGCTGCTGGTGGTGCGCCAGCACGGTCAAAAACTTTTCTAGCTGCGCGGCGGTATCGCGCGGGCTGTCGTACATGTCGATGATGTCTTTGGCTTCGGTCAGGCTCAGGCCCAGACGCTTGGCGCGCAGGGTGAGCTTCAGGCGCGTGCGGTCGCGATTGCTGTACACCCGGTTGCGCCCTCCGGGGCCGCTGCGCGTGGGTTGCAGCAGGCCCATGTCTTCATAAAACCGCATGGCGCGGGTGGTCAGGTCGAATTCCTGCGCCAGATCGCTGATGCTGTAAGTGGTGGACATGACGAACTGGTCGATTTGACGTTGACGTTGACGTAAACGTCAATTATGGAGCAATTTCGCGGGCGACTTGCAACACCAGACAAACCTGCCGCCATACCGGCTTGATCATCACGCCCAGTGTGGCGCAGTCTGGTCCTTAAGTTGCTGACGCAGCGCGACGTAATCAGGCAACACCGACGCCACGGTTTGCCAGAATCGTGGCCCATGATCCATGACACGCAGGTGGCTGAGCTCATGCACCACCACGTAGTCCACCACCGAGGGATGGAAGTGAATCAGCCGCCAGTTCAATCGAATGGCGCCATCCGCGCTGGCGCTGCCCCACCGGGTGGCGGCATTGCTCAGGCTCAGGCGGGTGCAGTTGACCCTCAGCACTGGCGAAAAATGGCTGATGCGGCCTTGAAAGTGCAATCTGGCCTGCTGCATCAGCCAGGCTTGCACGCGGTCACGAATCTGTTCAGGCGTAGCACTGTGCGGCAGGCTGATCTGCAGGCGTGGCCGACCCGCGTCCAGCTCAACCAGCAACGCACCCCCGCGCAGCGCAGGCACCAGTTGCACCGAGAGTATCGATCCCAGGTAGGGCAATGGCACGCCGTCGCACCAGTCGATGGGCTCTCGCAAGGCCTTTTGGTGGCGCTCACCGGCCTGCGCGAGTTTGCGCAGAATCCAGCTCGACTTGGACTTTAAGGCCGCGTCGACCGCGCTCAGCGTCACCCAGCGTGGTGCCGACACTGCCAGCCCGTCGGGGCCGACTGTCATGCCGATGCTGCGCCGACTTGAGCGCTTGAGCTGATAGGCAACCACATCCGCGCCGAATCGAACCTCATGGTTGGCGTTCGGGTGTCGCAGCGGCAACGCGCCCTCCACCGGGGAGGATGTCAAGGGTCGGACTACATCATTTTCAATAGCAAAGTGCCTAGATTCCACCACGGCCTGGGGCTTATCATGCTCGAAGAGATCAAGCGTAAAACGGAGCAGGGGCAACATGATTCGGAGCGCGCAACAGGCAGTGGTCTCAGGCGTAGGCCTCGGGGTCGATGCGCCGCAGCTCGGTGTCAATCCAGGTTTGCACCTCACGCATGAGCGCCTTGGGGTCACGTCCGGCGCTGGGCATCACGGGTCCCACCGACACCGTCACCACGCCCGCCTGCTTGACGAAACCCTCCTTGGGCCAACAGCGCGCCGTAGCCACTGCGATCGGGACTACCGGTGCACCGCTGTCTACCGCCAGCCGTGTGCCCGCGGTCTGGTAGGTACCCGACTGCCCCCTGGGCATGCGCGTGCCTTGAGGAAACATGATGACCCAGGTGCCCTGCGCCAGCAGACGGGTTCCCTGTTCGATCACGTGCTTCATGGCAGCCGCGCGCGATTCACGGTCGATGTGAATCATGTCCAGGCGCGCCATCGACCAACCAAAAAACGGAATCTTCAACAGTTCACGCTTGAACACAAAGGCCAAGGGGTGCGCCACCAGCGTCGGCAACCACAACGTCTCCAGCGTGGACTGGTGATTGCACAGCAACACCAGCGCACGGGTTTGTCCCCGCGGTAGCCGGTCCAGGCCCTGCACCTGCATGCGCACGCCCAGAATCACCCGCGTGCCCCACATCACCACCCGGAACCAGTTCACTGCCACCCACCAGGCTGAAGTGCGAGAAAACAGCATCGACGCCAGCAACACCCCCATGGTCCACGGAATCACCGTGAGCGCCATCCAGAGCAAATGCAGTACCGAACGAATCATGTTCAAAGGGTCAGTCCAGGGTCGGGGACAGCGTCAGGTCGACTCGATTTCACGCAGCAGCAAGAAGTCAGCCACTGCCGACAAGTCCTGATGCACGCGCGTGCCCTCCGGCAGTGTGAACGGAAGCGACTGCTCACACAACCCGTGTGATTTGCCAGTCAACACCAAATGTGGCTCGCACCCCAGCGCCGCCGCTGCAACCAGATCACGCTCGGAATCACCCACAGCAGGCACACCCGCCAGCGTCACGCCGTAGCGCTCTGCAATCTGTTCGAACAGCCCCGCCGCTGGCTTGCGACAGGTGCACGCATCGGCCGGTGTATGCGGGCAATAAAAAAAGGCGTCCACACGTCCGCCCAACGCAGACAGTTGCTGACACAACTTGGCTTGAATGGCGTTCAGGTCTGACACCTCAAACAAACCACGCCCCAGACCCGACTGATTGGACGCAATCACAATACGCCACCCCGCATGGGTCAACCGTGCCATGGCCTCCAGGGCGCCGGGCAAAGCCTCCCACTCTGCGGCCGACTTGATGTAGTCGACGCTGTCTTCGTTGATGGTGCCGTCACGATCGAGGATGATCAGTTTGGGAGGAATCATGGCGTGGGGTCCGCTGGTTCACTTCAAGCCGCCAGCCGGGCCAGGTCGGCGACACGGTTCATGGCGGCAGACAAGACCTTGAGCAGGCCCAGGCGATTCAGACGCACTGCGCTGTTGTCGGCGTTGACCATCACCGCCTCAAAGAACGCGTCCACCGGGTCACGCAATGCCGACAGCGTCTGCAACGAAGCGGTGTAATCGCCCGCCGCAAACTGCTGATCCGCGCACACGGCCAGACGCTGCATGGCCTCGAGCAACGCCAGTTCGGCAGGTTCTTGCAACAAGACCGGATCGACCCGTGCCTCACCGGCCAGGTCCGCATCAGACTTCTTGAGAATATTGTTGATGCGCTTGTTGGCAGCAGCCAGCGCTGGCGCTTGCGGCAACGCAGCAAACGCGCGTACGGCAGCCAGCCGCCTGGCCACGTCGCCCAACCGTGACGGCCGCAACGCCAGCACTGCGTCAACCTCCAGCGCACTGTAACCCTGCTCGCGCAGCGCTCCTGCGAACCGGTCAAACATGAAGTCACCCAGCGCTGCGGACGGATCGGTGATCAAGTCGCCAAACACCGGCACCGCGTTCGCGATGAGCGCGTGCAAGGGCAACGCGAGGTCTCGCTCACTGAGCATGCGGATCACCCCCAGCGCATGTCGACGCAGGGCAAACGGGTCTTTGTCACCAGTGGGCGCATTGCCGATCCCGAACAGCCCGACCAATGTCTCGAGTTTGTCGGCCAGCGCCACCACCAGGCCCACCTGACTGCGCGGTAACGCGTCACCGGCAAAGCGTGGCTTGTAATGATCTTCAATCGCCTGCGCAACCTCGGTTCCCAACCCGTCGTTGAGGGCGTAGTAACCGCCCATGATGCCCTGCAATTCGGGAAACTCGCCCACCATGTCGGTCAGCAAGTCCGTTTTGGCCAAGCGGGCCGCCTGCTCGGCGCGCTGCACCAGATCCGGCGTCGCCGCCCCGGCGTCGACCAGCATGCCCGCGACGCCGCGCGCCAGCGCACAGACGCGCCGCATCCGCTGCCCCTGCGAGCCCAGCTTGTTGTGATAGACCACCTTGTCCAAACCCGCCACCCGCGATTCCAGCGGCTTCTTGCGGTCTTGGTCGAAGAAAAACTTGGCGTCAGCCAGGCGTGGTCGCACCACACGCTCGTTGCCTCCGATGACCAGGCCAGGGTCAATGGGTGCAATGTTGCTGACCACCAGAAACTGGTGGGTCAGCTTACCCGTCGCATCCAGCAGTGGAAAGTACTTCTGGTTGGCCTTCATGGTCAGGATCAGGCACTCCTGCGGTACCTCAAGGTACTGCTTTTCAAACGCGCAGGTCAGCACCTTGGGTCGCTCGACCAGTGCAGTCACTTCATCCAGCAGCGCGTCGTCTTCAATCGGTTTACAGCCACCACCCACCAGCGCTGCGGCTTGGGCCAACTGACGCGCAATCTCGGCCCGGCGCTCGGTAAACGACGCAATCACCGCGCCGTCGCGGGCCATGATGGCGGCGTAACTGTCAGCGTCGGCCAGAGGTACCGGGTCCAGCGCCGCCTCAAAACGGTGACCGTGCGTGCTGTTGCCCGCCCTCAGACCTAGCGCCCTGACTGGCACCACCTGGGCCCCGTGGAGTGCGACCAACCCATGGGCGGGTCGCACAAAATTCACGCTGGTCCAGCCCGGCAATTCGCAGTCGGTTTCGAGCTGGTAGCTCATCACCTTGGGGATGGGCAAGCGGGCAACCGCTTCGTCCAGCGCTTTCTGCAGCCCGGCGGCCAGTTCCACCCCCGGTTGCACGCTGTCAAAGTAAAGGGCTTCGACCTTGCCGTCGGTGGCGCGCCTGAGATTGGCCACGGCCGAAGCGTCGCACCCCAGACCGGCCAACCGCTTGAGCAGTGCAGGTGTCGGCGCTGCGGCGGCGTCCAGCCCAACGCTAACCGGCATCAGCCGTTGGGCCACCGCTTTGTCGGCAGCGTGCGAAGCCACCGCTGTCACATGCGCGGCCAGACGTCGCGGCGACGCAAACGCCGTGACCACCGCATCGGTGCGGGCCAGACCCTGAGCCTTGAGCTGGTCGGCCAGCACAGCGGCAAAGGCATCACCCAGCTTCTTGAGCGCCTTGGGCGGCAGCTCTTCCACGAACAGTTCAACAAGAAGGTTTTTGTTTTCAGACATGCTTGATCGCTTCGGTTTTCAAACGGGCATCGGACGCAGGGACGGCAATAGAAGGGCTGTCCGCGCAGGCTAGGCGGCCTTCTTGTCGATCTGCGCCAGCCATTCACGCGGCGCCATCGGGAACCCCAGCCGTTCGCGGCTGTCGTAATAGCTCTGTGCCACGGCACGCGCCAGATTGCGGATGCGCCCGATATAGGCGGCCCGCTCGGTCACGCTGATGGCACCGCGCGCGTCCAGCAAATTGAAACTGTGCGCGCACTTGAGCACTTGCTCATAGGCGGGCAACGCCAGTTGCGACTGCATCAGATGCTGGGCCTGCCGCTCGTGTGCGGCAAACGCCGCAAACAAAAAGTCGGCGTCGCTGTGTTCAAAGTTGTAGGTGGATTGCTCCACTTCGTTTTGCTTGTAGACATCACCGTAGCTCAGGCGCTTGCCGTCTGCCGTTTCGGTCCAGACCAGGTTGTAGACGTTGTCCACCCCTTGCAGGTACATCGCCAGCCGCTCCAGCCCGTAGGTAATTTCACCCGTGATGGGCTTGCAGTCGATGCCGCCGACTTGCTGGAAATAGGTGAATTGCGTCACCTCCATTCCGTTGAGCCAGACTTCCCAGCCCAGCCCCCAGGCGCCCAGTGTCGGGTTTTCCCAGTCGTCCTCGACAAAACGAATGTCGTTTTGTCGCAGGTCGAACCCGAGCGCCTGCAGCGACCCCAGGTACAGCTCAAGAATGTTGCTGGGGGCAGGTTTCAAGACCACCTGATATTGGTAGTAATGTTGCAGGCGATTGGGGTTTTCGCCATAACGGCCATCCTTGGGGCGACGGCTGGGTTGGACATACGCGGCTTTCCAGGGCTCCGGCCCAATAGCTCTCAAAAATGTAGCTGTATGTGATGTACCGGCGCCGACCTCCATGTCATAAGGCTGAAGAAGCGCACAGCCTTGAGCGGCCCAGTAGGTTTGCAGTTTCAGGATGATTTGCTGGAATGTCAACATAAGGTCTGACCGCAGATCAAGGGCGGCCCGAAGGTCAAGGAACGACTTGGCATCAACTGGTGTAACCGGGGGATTTTACGGGCGCGCACGGTGCCGCCGCCGTGCCGCCCACCCCAGCGTCAAGACCGCCCACAACCACAACGGGGTCTGGCCCCAGCGCGAACTCCAGCGTGCATACGGCGTCAGGCCGTCGCGCCCTTGGACGGTGGCTCGCATGACGGCGACGCTATGCGGGGCAATCTGCTGGGTCACCTGGCCCCGGTGGTCCACCACCGCGCTATGGCCGGTGTTGGTCACCAGCACAAAAGAGCGGTCAAATTCAAGCGCCCGGGTCCGCGCAATGTTCAGATGCTGGTCCATGGCCAGGTGCTCGCCGAACCAGCCCAGATTGCTGATGTTCAGCAACAGGGTTGGCGCGCGACCGGGATCGGCAAACTGCGTTGCGAGCTCCTCACTGAACAGGTTTTCATAACAGATGGTCGCGGCGATGCGCTGGCCCTTCCAGTCAAATGTTGGCTGTGGCAGCGCACCCCGGTTGAAGTCACCCAGCGGGATGTGCAGCAGCTCCGTGAACCAGCGAAACATCGGCGGAATAAATTCACCGAACGGCACCAGATGATGTTTGTCGTAACGCCAAGGCTCGGTTCGGCCAGGACGCCATCCAAGCACCGAGTTGGTGTAGCCAAGTTCGGCGTCGCCCAGCGGCAAACCCAGCAATGCAGCCTGCTCGCCGCTGGCAAAGCGCTGTTGCAACGCGTCCCAGTAGCCGTCTGGCAACTGCGCGGGCAACACGGGAAAAGCCGTTTCGGGTGTCACCACCAGGTCTGCGTCGGCATCCAGCAGCCGTTGTCCATACCAGCGCAGGGCGTGTACGACACCGGTCGCAGGCTGAAATTTTTCTTCTTGCGCGATGTTGCCCTGCAGCAGGGTGACACGCAGCTGGCCTGCAAACGCGCCCGTGTCGACCGGCACCAGTTGCGGAGCGCCTACCGCCAGCGCCAGCGCGCCTGCGGCCAGCCACCGGTTGCGCGCCGACGACGTTCGCACCAGGACCGCCACACTGGCTGCGCACCAGGCCGCGCAGGCGCACACGCCGTACACGCCCAGCCACGGCAACCACGCGCTCAAGGCGCCGTCCACGTGCGCATAACCGACCGAACCCCATCCAAAACCGGACAACCACTGGCCTCTTGCCAGCTCGGCCAGCGTCCAGCACGCTGCAAAATAAAGAGCACACAATATAGATTTAGTGGGGACCAGAAGCCAAAAAACCGCACAAGCCAAGGCGTAGTACAGGGCCAGGGCCGCGGCCAGCGCGGCAACCGCCAGCGCGGCCAGTGGGGCGCTCAGGTCACCGAACTGGTGCATCGAGGTGTAGAGCCAAGAAAACGTGGAGCCCAGCCAGACCGTTGCGAACAGCCACCCCAGAATCGCCGCGTGCCAGACGCTGGCGCTTCGCAGCAACACCACCACCAGCGCGGATAGCGTGGCCATCTGTAACCAGGCCTGCGCCTGACCCCGCACGGGTGACCACGCACCCAGCAACGGCGGCAGGTTCCACGGCCACGCCAGACTGCTGGCATGCAGCACCCCCGCCAACAGTACCACCCACACGGCCGACGCCAATCCGACGCCACGCTCGGAGCCGCGTGTGGGCTCAGCCTGCCACATCAGTTTCCGGCGTCACCTTGAACCATTTGACTGCGCCACCGCGTGTGTGCAGCACCACAAAGCGCAGACCCGCCATCACATGGTGCTCGCCCCGCTTGGGCACGTGGCCCATGTCGTGGGCAATCAGTCCCCCGATCGTCTCGAAGCTGTCGGTCGTGTCTGCCTCCTGCAAGGTCACGCCAAAGGAGTCCTGCACCCGCCCGATCGGGGTGTCGCCGCTGACGCGGTAACTGCGATCGGCCAGCCCGAAAATGTCACCCTGGTCGTCCGCTTGGTCAAATTCGTCTTCGATTTCACCGACGATTTCTTCCAGCACGTCTTCAATGGTGACCAGGCCGGCCACACGACCAAATTCATCGATCACGATCGCCAGGTGATTGTGGTTGCTTTGAAAGTCACGCAACAAATCGTTGAGTCGCTTGCTTTCAGGCACAAACACCGCTGGTCGCAACAGTGCCCGAAGGTTGAGCTCAGGCGCACGCTGGAGCTTGAGCAGGTCTTTGGCCATCAGGATGCCGATGATGTTTTCACGGTCATTCTCGTACACCGGAAAGCGCGAGTGGGCCGTGTCAATGACCCCGTGCATCACGTCGTCGTACGGGTCGGCAATGTTGACCAGGTCCATCCGTGGCGACGGCACCATCACGTCGCCCGCCGACATATCGGCCATGCGGATCACCCCCTCGAGCATTTTGCGCGAGTCCGCGCCAATCAGTTGGTTTTGTTCGGCTTCGGCCAGGGTATCGATCAATTCATCGGTGGAATCCGGACCCGGGTGAATAAACTCGGCAATCTTCTGCAGGAAGGAGCGGGAATCTTCCCGCTCGGGGCGCTCAGGATAAGGGTCAGACACGGCCAGAGTGGCAGGTTATGCGGTCATTGAACAAGCGGCAAGGATAGCCGAAATTCTCCACCTTCAGGTATCGGCAGCCTCACGTTTGCGCGCGCGCCGATCCGGATCACCGGGGTGCCAGACCTGCACCACCGCGTCGATCGTCTTGCGGATGAATCTGGCCTGCAGCTTGATCTGGTAATTGGCATGCGCGAGCTGTTCCTCGACCAGCTCGGTGACGCGTGTATCGAAGGTGGCCGGTGGAAGCAGCAAATGCCCCTCGGATTCGGCGCCGTCGCGTTCCACCTTGGCGCCAGCGTTCCGGGCAATTTTCAGCATGGCGGCGTTCTCGCTCAACACATGCACGTACATGGTGCGCACCCCCTCGTTGCGCGCGTGCATTACCGCACGCTCAAACAGGCGGGCGCCGTAGCCACGGCCGCGCACATGCGGCAATACGGACACGCCAAATTCGGCGCCAGCCCGCGTGTGATCAAGGTCAGAGTAGGCCAGATGCGCCATTGCGATGAGCTTGAGATGACGGTTGTAAATACCAAACAGCTCATCGCGGTCGAAATTCAACCGATCCACATAGTGCTGAATCTGTTCGTCGTTGGCTGAGAAGCCAAACCTGAAATAGCGGTCGTGCTCGTTGAGCTCTTTCAGGTGCAGCGCGATGCGGTCCCGGTGATTGGCACCCAACGACCGAATCGGCACCATCAGGTCAGGCGGACGCGCCACCGGTAACGCGGCGGGCATAGTCGGCCCCTGATCACCGGGTGGAGTCAGCGCAGCGGGATCGAGGGGGTCAGGTCGCAACGTCATGTCTTAAATATAAGGGTAAACCCTAGGTTTTCATCCCTAATCGGCCACAAATCCACCCTTTCTGACGGGGCAATGTCCCGGTTGTGGCGTTTTCGCATGCACGTGATAGCGCCAGACCCGGCGCTACGGCACCTCGGTTGACCCGACCCGGCAACTTGTTCATCTGTCGCCTGCGAAAAAATCTAAATTTCCTGCACCTCAAAGCTGGTCGAAATGGCCGCCGTTTTGCCCAGCATGACGCTGGCCGAGCAATATTTGTCGTGGCTCATGGCAATGGCGCGCTCCACGGCGGCGGCGGGCACACCTTTGCCGGTGACGGTGAAGTGCATATTGATGCGGGTGAACACTTTGGGGTCGGCATCGGCACGGTCGGCTTGCAGCTTGACGGTGCAGCCGCGCACGTCGTGGCGGCCCCGGCGCAAGATCAGTACCACGTCATAAGCGGTACAACCACCGGCCCCGGCCAGCAGCAGTTCCATCGGGCGCGGCGCCAGATTCTGACCGCCCAGTTCGGGGCGCGCGGCGTCGGGCGCGCCGTCCATCAGCAGCGTATGACCGCTGCCAGTCTCGGCCAAAAACCCCATCCCAGAGCGCGTGCCCAGGGCGCCAGTCCAGTTGACGGTGCATTCCATGTCTTGTACTCCTGCAAATCGGGCCATTGTGTCGCAAAC
>Ga0172368_10007540_pt1 | contig 11346 bp, 9 predicted proteins | sample Lak11m_FD_114540 | JGI IMG/M metagenome (GOLD analysis project Ga0172368, IMG submission 114540) | Freshwater microbial communities from Kabuno Bay, South-Kivu, Congo - kab_022012_11m | ecosystem: Environmental > Aquatic > Freshwater > Lake | place: Democratic Republic of the Congo: South-Kivu...
ACGTTTCTACTGACTTCGATGGCGGCCATCGCCTTCATGGCGGGCTGCACGACACCAACGATGGAATATCGCCACGTCTATCTCGCGGCCACGGCCACGGTATTCCATTACGTCGACCCGGGCGAGGCCACCGTCCAATTGATGGAAAAGGATCTCGATACCCTCGAAACGTTTTCGGTCTATCTTTACGAACCGGTTGAGGGCGTTACCTTCGACTCGACGCAGTTCTTCACTTACCTCGGCGACCATGTTCTCTATCGGCACCAAGACACCCTTGAATTGTATACGCGCGAGAAAAGCGATATCCCGGGTAAGATCACGCAGTATTACATCGACAAGCAAGCTTTTGAAAGCGGCCAATAGTAATCACTAAGCGCTTTATAAATTTCTATAGCCGATTTTCAATAAACAGGAACATCAAAGGGGAATGATCGTCAACCCCCTTTTTTGGTGAAATCGGCGTAATGGCAACCGTCAGTTGCGAAAAACGCCCGTTTTGAAAAGCAGAGTTGGTGGCCGCAACCGCGGGGTGTCCCCTAAGATATGGGTGGTCGAAAAGGAGCGACCCCCCATGAATACCGAAATCGAATTAAGCATCATCCATTCATTCGACAGACAAAGCTGGTGGCCCACCCCGGAATACACGCCGGATGCCAATTGCAGCCGCCAAGGAAAAGAAGATTATGAACGTTGAAATCGCCAACAGGTTGTATGAATTAAGAAAGAAAAACGACCTCTCACAAGAAGAACTGGCTGAAAAACTGCATCTCACGAGACAGGCGGTCAGCAAATGGGAACGGGCCGAATCGGCGCCCGATACCGACACCGTCATCTGCCTGGCCAAGATCTATGGCGTCTCGCTGGACGAACTGCTGAGAACATCGGAAAAACCGGAAGACATCATCAATGACGCGACCGATGAAAGGCAATCGTTCGAAACCAAGGAAAAAGAAGATCAAAAAGAGACTAAGACAAGGAAGACCAAAAGTTACGTCCATATCGGACAAGACGGCATCCATGTCATCGACGATGGCGACGAGGTCCATATCTCGGGCGCCGGCGTCCACGTCGTCGACGGCGACAAACGGTTCGACTTCGGACCGGAAGGCGTCCACTGCGGCAACATCAAGATCGAACGGAAATACCATAATCTCAAACAAGTGGTAACCGGACTGACGGCCTTGTTGGCGACGATCGCCTACATCCTGATGGGTTCGTTCCTCGGATTGTGGCATCCCGGATGGATCATCTTCCTGGCCATTCCGGTCGTCGAATCGATCATCTCGGTCATCGTCTACCGCCGCGTCACCAAACTTGCCTATCCCATCATCGTCGTCATCGCCTATCTGCTGATCGGATTTCTACTCGGCGGATGGCACCCATGGTGGGTCCTATTCCTAACCATACCCGTCTTCTACATGACGTTCAGCCCACTTGAAAGACTATGGCTGAAAGACAAGACCATCAACATCGATGGTTTCACCATCAGACTAGACGAAGTGGGAATCCACAAAGACGACGACAAAGACGAAGACGAATAGAAACCAAACATATGGGAAATATCCGTCTGAGCGGACCTCCGAAAAGATAAACGGGGGTCCGCTTTTGTTATCCATGGATTGTGCCTTTTGCGGCGACGGACGCTATCTATTTTGGCTCAAACGATGTCCCCGTAATGACTAAATGTTTATCGAAAACCTATTTAATGCTAAAATTCAAACGTGCCCATGGTTAATCTTGCCGCTTCACAGGATCTGATACTCTTCATAACCATCGCGGGATTTTTAACCGCGGTCGTCCTTATTTTCGCCATCGCGACCCAAATGTTCTATCGGGTGCAGAAGAAACCGATATCGCCGCTTTATGTCAATGTTCACAACACCAACGCGTTTGAACTAGAAGTGCACCGGCGCTTGAAAAAGATCTTTGGTACCAATCGCCTGTTTCTCAACTACATGTTCGGAGAAGGCGATTCGTCGTGCCAAATTGATCATATTGCCATATCGAACAAAGCCATCTTCGTGCTTGAGTCGAAGGATTATAAAGGCGTCATCAAGGGCGACACCAACGAACTCAATTGGGTGCAACAACTCAATTATGTCAAACAGACGCCTTCGAAATACGTCTCATATTCCAAATATGGCCGGCCATACCGAAGAACTTATTTGAAAGAAATGACGGACAAGCATGCTTTTTATAACCCGGTCAAGCAGAACGCCGGTCATATCGCGATGCTGAAGACCAAGCTTGACATCGCCAACGTTCCGATCGTGAACATCGTCGTCTTTTCCGACCGGGCGTCATTATTGATCAAGCGAAACAACGAAGAAGACATGTTCGTCGTCAAGGCCGATCGGCTTATGCCGATCATCAATCGTTATTTGGATACGCATGAAAAGGTCCTCGACGAAAGGGGACTCAATTATTTGGAAGGGTTGCTATTGTGCCTGAACACGAATTCGGACGAAAATCAGCAAAGACACGTCGAGCGCCTTCAAACCAACCATAACCATAAATGATTTTTCTTGAATAGGAAGTAAGCGCCGACGCCGATTGACCCCGCGGAGGTTGGCATTGTCACGTGATAATCGCTAGAATATTCATAATGACCTATCGGAGGGAAATATGAATTCGCAATATTACATGGATTTGGAACACGAGTACGGCGCCCATAACTACCACCCGCTCCCGATCGTCATCAGCAGGGCCAAAGGCGTTTACGTCTATGATCCCGAAGGCAAACGGTATCTCGACTGTCTGTCGGCCTATTCCGCGGTAAACCACGGCCATCGCCATCCGAAGATCATCAAAGCGCTGATCGAACAGACGAAGAAACTGACGCTGACATCACGGGCTTTCTATAACGACAAGCTCGGCGAATTCCTCAAGAAACTGACGGAAACCGCCGGTTTCGAGATGGCGCTGCCGATGAACACGGGAGCCGAAGCCGTTGAAACGGCCATCAAATTGGCACGTCGTTACGGATACATGAAACGTGCTATTCCCGAAGGGAAAGCCGAGATCATCGTCGCCGCGAACAACTTCCACGGCCGCACGACGACGATCATCAGCATGTCGACCGACCCGAGCGCCCGCGACTATTACGGTCCGTACACACCCGGTTTCGTCGTCATTCCTTTCAATGACGCCGAGGCGCTTGAAAAGGCGATTACCCCGAACACGGTAGCCTTCCTGGTCGAGCCGATCCAAGGCGAAGCCGGAGTCCTCGTCCCTGCCGAGGGATATCTTAAAAAAATCCGGAAGATCACTTCCGACCATAACGTTTTGCTGATGCTCGACGAGATCCAGACCGGGTTCGGCCGCACCGGCAAATTGTTTTGCTACATGCATGAGGACATCCGCCCCGACGTTCTCATCGTCGGCAAAGCCTTAGGCGGCGGGCTCTTGCCCGTTTCCGCGATCCTTGCCGACAAGAAATACATGGAAGTGTTCGAACCGGGAACGCATGGAAGCACTTTCGGCGGCAATCCGTTGGCCTGCGCCGTCGGCATGGCGGCCATCGACGTCCTTTTGGAAGAACGTCTGCCCGAACGGAGCGCCGAGCTCGGCGCCTATTTCAAAGGCGAACTTATGAAGATACGAAGCAAGCTCATCAAGGAAGTCAGGGGCAAAGGGCTTTTGATTGCCATCACCCTGACCAAGAAGGCCAGACCATATACCGAAGCCTTAAAGGAACGGGGAATCCTTGCCAAGGAAACCCATGAGGACACGATCAGGTTTGCCCCGCCGCTCGTGATCACCAAACGCCAAATCAACGGCGCCCTCCGCATCATCAAAGCCATCCTTAAAAAGGAGATTGCATGAACTATCACGATAAGAGCCTGTTGACATGGCTCGACTATACCGAAAAGGATTTTTCCTATTTTCTCGATCTTTCGGCCAAACTGAAAGATGAAAAGCGGAAAGGAATCCCGCATCGGAAGCTCGAAGGCAAAAACATCGCCCTGCTGTTCCAAAAGGATTCGACGCGAACCCGTTCGGCCTTCGAAGTGGCAGCTTTCGATTTGGGGATGAACGTCACCTACATCGGCTCCAGCGGTTCCCAGATGGGAATCAAGGAATCGATCAAGGACACGGCGCGCGTGCTCGGTCGCATGTATGACGGGATCGAGTTCCGCGGATATCGCCACGAAGACGCCAAACTCTTGGCGGAGCACGCCGGCGTTCCCGTTTGGAATGGGCTGACTGACAAGTTCCATCCGACGCAGGTGTTAGCCGACTTCCTGACGATCCGGGAACATTTTGGAAAACTTAAGGGTATCAAACTCGTCTATGCCGGCGACGCCCACAACAATGTCGCCAACAGCCTGCTAGTTGGCTCAGCCTTGATGGGACTCCATTTCGTCGCCTTGGCTCCTCATGACCTATGGCCCGACGGAGAACTAACGGAAACATGCCGGGCTATCGCCAAGAAGTCAGGGGCGACGATCGAGTACATGGAAGACCACGACAAGGGATTAAGTGATGCCGACGTCATCTATACCGACGTCTGGGTCTCGATGGGCGAACCGAAAGACATCTGGGCTAAGCGCATCGAACTGCTCCATAAATACCAGGTCAACCAAGCCATGATGGAAAAAGCCGGCAAAAAGGCCATCTTTTTGCACTGCCTCCCCTCATTTCATGGATTGGATACCGACATCGGACGGCAGGTCGCCGAGCAATTCGGAAAACAGTATCCGATGCTCGCCCATGGCGAACTCGAGGTGTCCGACGAGGTATTCGAGTCTACAAGAAGCCTTGTCTTCGACCAAGCCGAAAACCGCATGCATACGATCAAGGCCATCATGCTGGCGACTTTAAGCGACTAATCCAACGATTCGGTAATCGTTTGTCCTTGCATGAATAGGAGCAAATGGTCGGGACCGCCCGCCTTGGCGTCGGTTCCGCTCATTTTGAAACCGCCGAACGGCTGGTAGCCGACGACGGCGCCCGTGCATTTGCGGTTGATATAAAGATTTCCAACATAGAAGTTGTCTTTGACATAGGCGATTTCGTCTTTGTCGGTTGATAGGAAGCCGCCTGTAAGGCCATAGTCGGTGTCATTGGCGATGGCCACGCCTTCCTCGATCGTCTTATATGAGGTGACGGCGAGGACGGGTCCGAAAATTTCTTCCTGCATAAGGCGGGCTTTCGGATCAAGATCGTAAAATACCGTCGGCGAGATGAAGTAACCGATCGAATCGTCATAGGTGCCTCCGACGAGTAATTTACCTTCCTTCTTCCCGATTTCGACATATTCGACAATACTGTTGAACGCCCCTTGATCGTTGACGGCGCCCATGTAGACATCGGCTTGCTGGGTGTCGCCGACTTTCAAAGCCGAAACTTGTTTTTTAAGTTCCTTCAGGAATTCGTCATAGATGCCGACGTCGACGATGGCGCGTGAGCAGGCCGAACATTTCTGGCCGCTGTAGCCAAATGCCGATTGAAGCACGATCTTAGCGGCTTTCTTGGCGTCGTAGTGGCGGCTGACGACCATCGCGTCTTTGCCCCCCATCTCGGCCATGACGCGCTTGATGACGATGCGTTTCGGGTCGATCTTGCCGGCCGCTTCGACCATGTCGAGCCCGACTTCGCGCGACCCGGTGAAGTTGATGAAGGCGATGTCCGGATGTTTGACGATATAAGAACCGAAAACGCGGCCGGAACCCGGGCAAAGATTGAAGACGCCATAAGGCAGACCGGCCGCTTCCATGACTTTATAGAAGTAATGGGCAATGATGGGGGTTGTCGACGCCGGTTTCACGATGACGGTGTTTCCGGCGGCGATGGCCGCGGAGGTCATACCTGTGAGGATTGCCAACGGGAAATTCCAGGGCGAGATGATGGCCCCGATTCCAAGCGGGATGTATTTGAAATGGTTGATTTCGTGGCCGGGACGGCTGAACACAAGTTCGTGCTTTTTGTCGACGTCGAGTATTTGGAGACCGTAATAATTGAGAAAGTCGATCGCTTCGGCGACGTCGGCGTCGGCTTCGACGCGCGACTTGCCGGCTTCCATGGTCATCAATGCCGACAGCAGGAATTTCTGCCGTTTCATGATGCGGGAGGCCTTGATCAGGATCTTCGACCGTTCTTTGGCCGGGGTTCGCGACCAGGTTTTAAGTGCTTCCTTCGCGGTCTCGATGGCAATGTCGGCCTCCGGGATTCCCGCGAGGTAAACGCGTCCGACGACTTCGACTTTCCGGTTCGGGTTGATCGAGTCGATTAGCGATTTCGTTTTTATCTGTTTGTCGCCGATGCGCAGCGGGTAGCGTTTGCCCATCCGGCGATGGATCTTCTCGAGCGCCAGTTGGTACTGTTCTTCGACTTTGGGATCGGCGAAGTTGCTTAAAGGCTCTGATCGATGGCGTTTGATCGACATATGTGTAAACCTCCTGGTTTGTCTGCTTTTATTATTCTAAATGAAAAAGGGGAAAATGCCAATTCGGTAGTGGCAATCGATATAATGAAGATGACGAACGACTTCCTTTTTCTAGATTCGCATGATTAAAGGCAACCATCTCACAATCGAACACATCCAATCAGGTCGACGTCTGATCGACGACCTTTCTTTCATCGTCAACGATGGCGAGAAAGCCGCCGTCATCGGCGAGGAAGGCAACGGCAAGAGCCTCTTGCTCAAGACGTTGTTTGGACGGCTTCCGGAAGGTTTTTCATATTCGGGCGTCATCGAGATCAATGGCAGGATCGGATATCTCGAGCAGAATCCCAAAGAGATATGGGGCGACGCCAATGTCCTCGATTTCTTCCTGTTGGACGATCCTTCGGGTACAGTTGATCCGCATGAATACAATCGGTTGGAAACGCTTGTTTCATATCTGGCCAAGGTATCGTTTCCGCCACATTCATGGGATGAAAAGAAAACCATCGGCGAATTCTCCGGCGGCGAAGTCGTCAAGCTGTGCCTGGCGAAACTCTTGTTTTTGAATCCCGACGTCTATCTCCTCGATGAGCCGTCCAACGACTTGGACCTCCAAAGTCTTTTGTATCTCGAATCATTCCTTCAGGAACTTAAGACCCCAGTCATGTTCGTGTCCCACGACGAAAAGTTATTGGGCAACGTGGCAACGGGAATCATTCACCTGTCTTTATTGGAGAAACGCCAGAAGGCGGCGACTGTTTTCGAACGGCTGCCTTACGGAGAATACAAAACAAGACGGCTCCAGACGATGGATTCCAACCGCATGATCGCCCTCAAGCAGCGGAGCGACTACCAAAAGAAGATGGACCATTTCAACCAGATATTCCAAAAGGTAGCGTACCGCCAGGACCAGGCCGTCAGGAACCCGACCGAAGGCCGCCTCCTCAAAAAGAAGATGCATGCCCTCAAGTCGATGGAACGGCGCTACGAAAAAGAGAAAACGGAATTTGTGCCGATACCGGAAGAAGACGTGTTCTTGAAACTGTTTTTCGGATATGATACTTCCATTCCATCAAACAAGAAAATCATTGATTTCCACGGTCCGCTTCAAAGGAACGGGGATGTATTAATCGAAAAAATCGACCTCGAGGTCTACGGCCCCCGGAAACTCGCCGTCATCGGCGACAACGGCATCGGGAAATCGACGTTGATGAGCGTTTTATATCAGTTGCTTCTTAACCGCGAGGACATCCGCGTCGGGTATATTCCCCAGAACTTCGTTGATTTATTACCACTTGAGGAAACACCGATTGCGTTTTTGGCGCATACCGGTGATGTGCCCGAAGCTAATGAAAACCGCAGAATCCTCGGCTTCATGCGGTTCGTGTATGAGGAGATGGAACGGCCGATCGTCCATCTAAGCGGCGGCGCCAAGACGAAACTGATGTTTCTTAAACTCATCGTCGATAGATGCAATGTTCTCATACTCGACGAGCCGACCCGGAACCTTTCGCCGTTGAGCGCCCCCGGCATCTATGATCTTTTGAACTCGTTCCAAGGGGCTATCGTGTGCGTCACCCACGACCGCACCTTCATTGAAAACGTGTTTGACGACATCTTTTTACTCAGCCGCGCCGGATTACATGCGCAGTAACAAGCGGGCAAGCGGTATCAACTTTTTCGCTATGGTATAATGCGGCTATGAAGTTATGGACAAACGGCCATTTCCATTCGATGCGCGCGCCCCGGCATGCCCATTTCAACGTCTTGACCGATCAAGGACGGATCGTCGACGTTGACGTGAATGAAGCGGCATACCGAAATATCGAATGTCTCGACATGGACGGCCAACATGTCTACCCAGGTATGGTCGACGCCCACCTGCATCTTGTCGGTTACGGTCAGAAACTGGCGCGCGTCGACTTGTCGGCTTTGACAACGAAAAGCGACGTTATAGGACGTCTGTCCGCGTCGGACCCGAACGGGCCCTTTGTCGCCGAAGGGTACCGTGAATGCGGTGTAACCAAAGACGAGTTGGACCGCGTTTTCAAGGGCGGTCCAGCCCTTTTGATTCACAACGATTATCATTCGATTACCGCCAATTCGGCGGCCTTGGAAAAAGCCGGCATTCATTCGGAAAGCGGACGGCTGACCGAAGACGCGGCCAAAGCCGTGACGGCGGCGGTCATAATTTACGACAAGGAAACGATCAAGCGCTATTTCCGAACCAGTTTGGATGCCTTGTATGCCGTTGGCATCGTCGGCGGCCACAGCGACGATTTATTTTATTTCGGCGACCATGTCAAGACGCTGGAAGCCATACGAGAAGTATTGGTCGAGAAACCGTTTCGAACGCATTTGCTATTGCACCACCAGGTCTATGAGGACGTGCTTGCGGGAAAGCCCGGCGTGACAGCCGACCTCGAATTCGGGGCGGTGAAGCTTTTTTATGACGGTACCTTATCTTCGAACACGGCTTTGGTCAGCGTTCCTTATAAAGGCGGCGGCTATGGTCAACGGATGTGGCCGCCCGAATCTTTCCGCGACCTTATGGCCAAAATCCGCGCCGCGAAGCTGCCCGTGGCCGTCCACGTCATCGGAGACCAAGGGCTCGACGAACTGGCCGATGTCCTGACCGCGTTCCCGCCCCTTTCGGGTAAACGCGACCGGATCATCCATGCTTCGTTGGCGCGGGAAAAGACGCTCGAAAAACTCGGCCGCCTGGCGGTCATCTTGGATATCCAACCCCTTTTCCTCACCAGTGACATGCCGTTCATGAATAAGTGGTTTCATCGAAAACCGGAATTGCTTTTCGCTTGGAAAACATATAAAAAACATAATCTCGTTCTGCTTGGCAGTTCCGACGCCCCGGTCGAAGATCCCAATCCGCTGTTGGGAATTCACGCCTTGGTGACGCGGAGAAATCGTAAAGACGATCAAGTTTATACGGAAAATGAACGCCTTGACAGGTTTGAGGCGCTCAAGATGTATACGACGAATCATGCCGTAATCAGCCATGACCCGCATGGCCGCGGCTATATCGGCGCCGGCTATTTGGCCGATTTCACCGTCTATCCCGAGGATTTATTGAAAATAAGCGAGCAAAGGCTGCTGACGTTGAAACCGTCGCTGACAGTCATCGGAGAAAAAATCGTCTACGCGGCAGCGACATTCAAGGTTTTACCGTAACGCCCGGATTCCATTTTCCAGCGAAACAAGCAAATGGGCGAAGACATCGTCGACGGCGATGTCTTTTTTCGTTTCGAGGACTAAAGAAGTCGCTTGAAGACCTTCGGAAAACGCTGTTTGTCGGACATTCAACCCAATCCCGATGACAAGGTAATCGTAGTGACCATCGGTCTGCTTGGTCTCAATGAGGATACCGGCAATTTTATAGGCGCCGACATAGACGTCGTTGGGGGCCTTGATCTGTCCTTGGATTCCATAATGGCTCAATAATTCGATCAAGGACGTCAGGACGCATTTTTCATATAAAAGGACAGTCGGTCCGCTTAAAGCGGTCTTGATCAAAAGCGAACAAAGAAGATTCTGGTTAGGCAAGCTTTCCCATGTTCGCCGGAATTGGCCGCGTCCGGCCGTTTGGTAATCAGCCCGCACGATCGTAAAATCGGATAGATTACCATGATTTTCCTTAAGATAATCGTTCGTTGACGGGAGCGTATCTATCCGGACAAGGTGGAACATCGTCTATGAGCCGAACGCGAACGAGCATTGGGCTTCGCAGGCGATCTGTTCGCCGACATAAGCCCGGAATTTGCCCGTTCCGTAGATGTTGCGGATTTTGATGATGTCCACTTCGAGCCGGAGGATATCGCCTGGGACGACCTTGCGTCGGAACTTGGCGTTGTCGATTCCGGCGAAATAGGCAACCTTGCCTTTGAATTGCTCGGCCGTCAGCACGCACACGGCGCATACTTGGGCGAGCGCCTCGATGATGAGGACGCCCGGCATCACCGGCATGCCCGGAAAGTGGCCAGGCACCCAAAAGTCGTTTTCGGTAACGAGTTTGATTCCGACGGCGCGCTTGGTCGGCATCAGCTCGATGATACTGTCGATTAGCAAAAATGGATGTCGATGCGGGATGATCGCTTCGATTTCTTGTTTGGTCAGCATGGTCATACCTTCCTGAAAACAACGGCCGCGTTTTGCCCGCCGAAGCCCATGTTGATGTTCATGGACACCGTCACGTTACGTCTGACCGCCTTACCAAGCGTGTAATCGAGGTCGCAATCGGCGTCGGTTTCCCTGGTGTTGATCGTCGGGGGGATCATGCCGTCGCGAAGCGCCAAGATCGCGACGATCGATTCGATGGCCCCGGTCGCCCCGAGCATGTGCCCGGTCATCGATTTCGTGGCCGAGATGCCTACCTTATAGGCATGATTTCCAAAAGCCTGCTTGATGGCCTTGGTCTCGATGCGGTCATTAAGGACGGTCGAAGTTCCATGAGCGTTGATGTAATCGACTTGTGCGGGTTCGATGCCGGCTTCCTTGATCGCTTGGAGCAGGCAGACGCTGATGCTTTCCCCGGTTTCGTCGGGGGCCGTCATGTGATAGGCGTCGCTGGTGGACGCGTATCCGATCACCTCGGCGTATATCTTGGCGTGTCTGGACTTGGCCTGTTCGTATTCCTCGAGCACGAGGACGCCGGCGCCTTCGCCGACGACGAAGCCGGTCCGTTCCTTGTCGAACGGAATCGAAGCGCGGTTCGGATTGTTTGAGAAATTGAGGGCGCGCATGACGGAAAAGCCGCTGATGCCCAAGGGGTTGATGGCTGCTTCGGCCCCGCCGGTCAAGGCGACGTCGAGATAGCCGTCCTTGATATAACGGAAGGCTTCGCCGATAGCGTTGGTGCCCGTCGAGCAGGCCGTCACGATCGGAAGGTTCGGACCCTTAATCTGGTATTTGATGGCGATGTGGCCGCCGACGAGGTTGACGAT